>Ga0302326_10022988_pt1 | contig 12724 bp, 15 predicted proteins | sample Palsa_T0_3_FD_202264 | JGI IMG/M metagenome (GOLD analysis project Ga0302326, IMG submission 202264) | Peat permafrost microbial communities from Stordalen Mire near Abisko, Sweden - Palsa_T0_3 | ecosystem: Environmental > Terrestrial > Soil > Palsa > Peat permafrost | place: Sweden: Abisko... | reverse complement strand
GGGCTTGTCCGCTGGGATGCTCACGCGGAGAAAGCCGCTGATGATGGCGTCGGTGACCTCGTCCTCGGTCGCGCTGAGGCCGATGCGGTGGGCCTCGTCAATGAGGAGCTCACGCTCGATGAGCCCTTCGAGCGCGGTCTGAGGGACGTGCATCTGCTTGGCTTTGCCGATCAGCCTCGCGCCGTGCTCGTCGATCGGGACGAGGAGCATGAACGCCGCCTTGTGATCCTGCGGCTCGATGCACGTTCCGCGCACGGTCGCGGCGCACGACTGCGTGATCTTCGCCGCCTTCTTGCCCGCGCTCGGGTTGAACTGAATCACGAAGATGAACACCGTCGCGACGATGACGGCGCCCATCACGACGGATTGCAGCCCCTTGCTGCGAAACATGTCGAGCGCCATGCGCCGCGATGTAACACGCCTCTATGGCCACGCCAAACTCGACCTCGCCGGCTCGGTTGTTTAGTGGCGGGACTCGGCGGTCTTCGCGAGGCCGAGCGCGAACCGGACGAGCTCGAGCATCGCGCTGCGCTCGTGCTCTTCCTTCGCGAGCACGAGCTCGAAGAACGTGTCGAGGGTGCGCTTGGCGTCGGCGGGATCGTTGACGGGGGCCATCCCCGTTTGCTTCTCCGTGAAGCCATGACCCATCGCCGGCGCCGCGAGCTGGCGCAATCGCGTGAACACCTGCTCGTCCGACTCGTTCGGGTACTGCCCCCGCCGAAGCCCCATGATGAGCTTCACTTCCATCGCATCCCCCGCGCGAACACGGACCCCAGAGTCGAGAATGAGGTTGTCTCGAACGCGATCCGCGACGATGACCTCCTCGCCGGTCGTCCGGTAGACTTCGAGCCCTGCTTCGACGAGGGTTTGCTTGATTTCTTGGGGTGTCAGCTGATCCATTGAACCCCGCTCGCGCGGATGGCGTCAAGCAGCTAACATGCGGTCGGTGAAGAATCGTCGAAGCCTCACCCCCGACCTCGGGGTGCCAGCGGCGGGTGCAACGCACCCGGTCCGCCGGGGAGGCAACCGCCACGAGCTGACGGAGCGCATCCGTATCGTGGGGAAGAACCTCAAGATGCGCGAGGGTTGGGCCCTAAACGTGAGCCGCGGCGGGGTCCGTGCCATCCTCGAGGAGAGCGTCGAGCTCGGCGAGGAGTACGAGGTCACCATCGGTGAGGAGGGCGAGAATCCGCCCCTCACCCGTCGAGGCCGCGTCGTGTGGGTGCAGGACGAGCCGGACGGGGTCATTGTCGGCTTTGAGTTTCTCATGTCGACGGGCGCCCACCCCGCGGTACAGGAACCTTCCGCGGATGGCTCCGGTGTGGCGCCCGCGGTGGGCGACCCGAAGCCCGACGACTAATGCCCGCTTCGAAGAACGTTCTCCCTCCCTGCGGGCTCTACCGCACGACCAAACCGCTGCCCGACCATGAAAAGGAAGTCGGCGCGGACTTGCTCGTCTACTTCCACAACCACTCGGACTCGGGGTTGCCCGTGGTCGTTCCGCCCGACCACAACATCTTGAACCGCTGGCACTTCCACAGCGCCGGGATAGCGTTTCGTGGCCTCGCGTGGGCCGACTCGATGGTGCGTCTTCCCGCGGAGGGGTTCTACGTGTTGCGCAAGGCGCTCGAGTTCGACGGAGGGAGCTGGCCGAAGTCGACACTCGTGCAGCTCGGGTACACGCGGACGGCGGATCCGATCCTCTTCATCGCGCAGCTACGGGCGACGCTCGACGAAAATGATCTATTCTTTTCGGACAGAGGGGTCGGGGTCGGGCGCGAGCAGTTGGCGTTGCTGGAGGCTGCGAACGTGTACGCAGAGCCGACTGCACCCGGAGGCCATGGGACAGGCACGCACTGACTGGTTACAACAATAGAATCATGAAGCGGCTCATGGCCCTCGCAGCTTCACTCGCCCTGATGGGCACAGATGGGACTGCCCGCGGCGACGCCACGGCGACGATCGTCATCGAGGTTTCGACGTTTCGCAACATGCGGGGTGTGCTGGGATGCCAGCTCTACAACTCGAGCGTCGGCTTTCCCGACAAGTGGCCGACGGACCCGAGCTTCAACAAGCGCGTGCCCGTTTCAGGCACGACGACGACGTGCACCTTCCCGAACATGGCGCCGGGTACCTACGCCGCGGCGGTGATTCACGACGAGAACTCGAACAACAAGCTCGACAAGAACTTCCTCGGCGTGCCGACCGAGGGGTATGGCATCTCCAACAACCATACACACGCCCTTCGACGCCCGACGTGGGACGAATCCAAGCTGGTCGTCAACGGTGCGACGACCGTGACGACACGCGTGTCACTTCGCTACTGAGCTCGCGGAGCGTCCGAAGAAGAGCAGCGCGCCCCAGAGCGCGAGAGCGATCATCGCCCACCCCGCGAGGCGCACCGTCCACTGTGCAGCGCGGAGTGTGATCCTGTCGCGGTAGCGGCGCAGCATCCACAAGAACAAGTGGAACCAGCCGAACATCCCCACGAACACGCCACCGACGAAGACGGCTCGTTCGGCGAAGTCGAAGCGGAGATGAGCGAATGAGAGGAGCGTCGCGATCGATCCCGACCACGTGATGATGAGGACGGGGTTTGCGGCCGAGACGGTGAAGCCGAGCGCGACCGGTCTTTTACGGGACGTCGATACGGGCGCGCCTTCGGTCGCGCTGGATGACGTCGTGAAGCGGGCGAAATACACGCCGAGAGCGAGGAGGACGCCGATCCCGACGAGGCGCGCGATGGTCTCGACGATCGCGTAGCGCTTCATCAGCTCGCTGACGCCAGCCATCGCCAGCCCGCAGTACGCGGTCTCTGCGACGGCCGCACCGAGCGCGATCCCGCGGCCTTCACGGTCGCGCCCCGACACTCCTCGCTCGAGCAGAAGGACCGCGATGGGCCCCACGGGCGGCATGGACCCGAAGAAGGCCATCGAGAACCCCGCGACGAAAGCGATGAAGAGCAAGATGCCTTCCGTCAACCGTTACCACACGTGCGGAACCAGCCGATGGGGCGTCGCGTGCGTGTATTCCGCGTACCCCGTGAGGTGCTCGGCGAGGTAGCGCTCCTCGCTCTTCAAGCGAGCCACGATGACCCACGTGAGTGGCGGGACGAACGCGAGCGCCACAATCGAGCCGAGCGCGAGTGGGGTTCCTGCGATGACGAGGAGCGCGCCCGAGTACATCGGGTGACGGACGACCGCGTACGGGCCCGTCGACACCACCTGTTGGCCGGCCGCGACCTCCACGACCGCGGAGGTGTACGTGTTCGCGCGGAAGACGAGCGCGACGATCGCGTAACCCACGACGAGGAAAGCGTGGCCCACCAGCACGACTGACCATGACGAGACGCGCGACCAACCCAACCTGTGATCGAGCCCCGCACAGACGAGCATGCCGAAGAACGACAGCGCTCCAAAAGCTTGGATGATGCTTTGACCTCGAACGTTCTCACCACGCTCACCGAGCGCGAGCCGTCGCTCTAGGAGCTTTGGATCGGAGACGTAGAGGTACGTCGTCATAGCCGTCGTGATGGTGGCGATCGTCGCGATGAACGCCCACGCAAACGGGTAGTGGAGCGTTCCCGCGGGAACGAACAGCAGAAGGCCAAGCCCGACGAAGAAGACGATGGACTGAACGAGCGTACGCGCGAGAAGCTTCACTCGATGCGACTCTAACTCGCTCCCCTGAACGTCGGCTTGTCCACCCGACGCTGGTGGTCGGTTCGTCCACTAGGTGAGGACTGAACGTCCTCACCCACGACCCAAATACTCGGCAATCAAAGCTGCCCTCGCATGGCACACAGACTGCACGTGAGGAAGGCGGAGGTGGTCTTGCGCTACCTGGTCTTTCTTTCGGGTTCGATGCTTTGCGCGCTCGTAGGCGCATGCGGAGGCGATTCGTCCACTCCCGACGGTGGTCGTGATGGCTCGGTCGACAGCGGGCTCGATGGTCCCGGCTTCGGCGGCGACGGCGCGCTGAGCGACGGGGGAGCATGCGATCCACCCGACATGCTCGTCGTGCTCGACCACACCGACAGCATGAGCGCCGCCCCGAACGGCTCGAAGCCCGCCGACACCGACGCAGGGCTCGCGACGACGAAGTGGGTGCTCGCATGCGACGCCGTCACCGCAGTGACCGCCCCGCCCGCGGATCAAGGCTTGCGCTTCGGCCTGGAGCTCTTTCCTCTCGACCCGGACGTGATCACCGACGCCGGTGGGACTGGCCACTGTCAGACACTGCAAGATCTGGTCGGCGGGCAAGGCGGGTCCACGAACACCGGTTGCATGCCGGGCGAGGTGCTGGTCTCACCGACCACGGGCACGGGCACCGAGATCGCATCCATTCTCGATCCCTACACGCTCAGGTTATGCGTCACGACGCCGATCGCGGCCGCGCTGACCACCGCCCAAGCGACGCTCGGCCAGGTCGCCGCTCCCGGTCGTAGGCAATACGTCGTCCTCGTGACGGATGGCGGCGAGACGTGCGTCTCGGATGCCGACGTCACCACTGCGGCGCAGACGCTCGCGGCAGCCGGCATCGACACGTACGTCGTCGGCTTTGGCGCGGCTGACGCAGGCAGCAAGGGCGTCAACGTCGCGCTGCTCAACGACCTCGCTTGTGCCGGCATGACTGCGTCGACCTTCACGACGAGCTGCATGAAGCAAGGGAGCGGGTACGTAGCCGTCAACCCGGGTGGGCCGCCGCTCTTCTTCCTCGCCGAGGACGGCGCGGCAGTTCAGGCTGCTCTATCGAGCGTCACGACGAACGTGTGCTGTGGGTGCGTCCACTAGATTTTAGCTCGCGTGGTGGTGCGGATGAACGCACGCCAGAACGCCGGACTCGACCTTGCGGCACGTGCCGACGACGTGGCGATGCGGGCCGTCGAACTCACACGCCACGCCCTCGCTCTTGTCCTTGCAGGCGGCGATCGAGTGAGGGCCAGGGTGGTGATGCTCCTGTTCGGGGGTCGTCTGCGCGGCGCCGAGCACGGGAACCATCGTCAACCCGACAGCGACCAGCACACGCAAGAGCTTCGACATGATCTCGATTCTGAACGTGGATTCTTCGCTATGCCAGCCGTTTCGGATGTCAATCGCGCCGGCGCTTGTAAAGTTTGTATTCTCGCGACGTGGCATCGGCTTCCGAGACGTTCGCCGAGGCGCCTCTTTCCGATCTACCGAGAGTGCTGTCGCGCCCGCCATGGATCTCCGGCAGACCCTCGCGCACCTTCGAGCCGGTTCGTGTCACGACGGCGTGGGACGAACTCTCTCCGGCGAGGGTCACCGAGTACGTCACCCAGCTGAAAGAGAACAAGTTGGACGAAGAGGTCGACTCGCCCGCGATCGCCGTCGCGATGTTCCAGGCCACGAGCGTGTTTGGGGGGTGGCGCTCCGATCTCGACGCCTGCGCGTCGCGCTATTTCGAGACGCACGTCGAGGCGACGCTCATGGGTGTCCTACCGATTGCCGTGGGAGAAGCCGGTCCACGCCGCAAGGTCGCCGAGCGACTCGTGCGCCACCTCGCGTGCACGCGTCGAGACACCGTGGAGGCCGTCGCGAAACAGTACGGCAAGCGTGTGGTGGCGAGCGTCCGGGAGATCCTTGCGGTCGACAGGCGCTTCGACTGCCCAAACGCTGCTCCCTCATTGCCTCTTACGTGGCGCCCCGAAACGTTCACGCGCCCACGCCTGCGAGACGGGCGCGCACTGCCTGTCAAAGCGGTCGACCGCATCGGGCACATGCTGGCATTCTCGACACTCACTCGACGTTATGCGGGGCTCGACGACGTGAGAGCGGTGTGCGAGTCACGCTCGCTCGCCGAGCTCGCTTGGGACATGGCGCGCGCATGGGAAGTCGCCGGTGCGGATTCGAAGGACCAATGGATGCTCGAGTCCCTCGCGCACCTTGGCGACGACGAGGTCATTCGTCGGACGACGCCCGCCCTCACGAGCCCCTACGTCGTGAACGTGCTCGGGCACGTCGCCACCGACGCGGCGGCCACCGAGCTCTGCACGATCGCGTGGCGCGCGAACCACGACAAGACGCTCAAGCCGGCGCAGACCCCCGCCCTCGTCGCCGCGGCGTTCGCGACGATCGCGCACATCCGCGGTGTCACGGTGGACCAAGTCCATGACTCGCTCATGCCCACCATCCCGCTCGCCGCGCCTTCCGACTCGGCCGCTCCCGTGTCGTCGCGCCTGATGTTGCTTCGCGCGAAGAGCGTCGATGCGCGTGTCGCCCTCGATTACGGGGCGCGCACCATCGCGGTCGGGTTCGACGAGCGCCTCGATCCTTTCGTCCAAACCGCAGGGGGTACACGGCTCCGCGATCTCCCCACCGCGGGCGTGAACGACGACCACGCCAAGGTCGCGCGCGCGGAAGCGGTCTGGCGCGAGCTGCAAGAGGACGTCGCGGCGATCGCCGACGTGCGGATGGAGTCGCTCGAGCGCGCGATGGTGACTGGGCGATCGTGGACGCTCGAACGCTTCCAGCACGCCTGGATGGACCACCCGGTCATGCGTCACGTATCGCGGAGCATGGTATGGCGGAGCGCGAGCGGGACCGCGTTTCGCATCGCCGAGGACGGGAGCTTCGCCGACGTGAACGACGTGGAGGTCAAGGGCGTAACCGAGATTGCGGTCGTCCACCCAGTCGAGATGAGCGACGACGACCGGGCCCGTTGGAGTGACGTCCTTTTGGACTACCGCATCGTCCAGCCCATCGAACAGATCTCGCGCCGCGTGCTCCGTGCGTCCGCGGTGAGCGGCACGCGGTTTGGTCTCGTCCCCACCGAGCCCACTTCTCGAGAGGAGATCTACGAGCGACTTCGCGCCAAACGCTTCGACGTGCACTTGACGGCGTCACGCGCCTGCGCGCGGAGCCGTGGGCGGCTCGAGGTCACGATCATCTGCGACAAGCAGAAGGTCGAGTGCCTCTGGTTGTGTCGCTCGGGACCAGGTGTCGCGGGCGTCTCCTTAGAGCGCGTGCACTCGGTAGACCTCTCCGAGATCGTGCACGATCTCGGAGTGATACCACGACCCACGCGCTAAGCTCGGACACCGCCATGAAAGCCATCGTCATTCGTGAGCCGGGTGGGGTCGACGTGCTCGAGCTTCGTGATGTGCCCGACCCCATTCCGACGCGCGGAGAGGTGTGCGTGCGCATTCGTGCGACGGCCGTCAATCGCGCAGACCTCTTGCAGCGAATGGGTGCCTACCCTGCGCCGCCCGGTGCACCGACAGACATTCCCGGCCTCGAGCTCGCAGGCGAGATCGAATCGCTCGGCGATGGCGTCACCGAGCTCGCCGTCGGCGACCGCGTCTTTGGCCTCGCAGGTGGAGGCACCTACGCGCAGAAGGTGGTCGTGCCCAGTCGCACGCTCGCGCGCATGCCGTCGGGTATTTCGTTCACCGACGCGGCTGCGATCCCAGAAGCGTTCCTCACGGCGTACGACGCGCTCGTCGTGCAGGGCCGATTGCAAGCCGGAGAGCGCGTCCTCGTATCGGCCGTGGGGAGCGGCGTGGGAACGGCTGCCGTGCAGATCATCCGGGCGCTCGGGGCACGCGCGTTCGGCACGGCGCGCTCGGGTGACAAGATCGAGCGCGCGAAGGCGCTCGGGTTGATCGATGGCGTCGTGCCCGATGGAGCGCGGTTTGCCACAGCCGTTACCAAGCTCGTCGGTGGGGGCGTCAACGTCGTCATCGAGCTGGTCGGCGGAGCGTACGTCGCCGAAGACCTCGCTTGCATCGCGGCACGTGGACGCATCGTCGTCGTTGGCCTCATGGCCGGCACGCACGCCGATGTCGACCTCGGCATCGTCCTCGGGAAGCGCGCCACGATCGTCGGCACGATGATGCGGGCAAGGCCGCTCGAAGAGAAGATCCTCGCCGCCCGCATGCTCGAGGAAAACCTCGCGCCGCTCATCGCGGACGAGAAGCTCGTCCCGGTCATCGACCGCGTGCTCTCCCTCGAAAAGGCTCGCGAAGCTCACACGCTCATGGCAAGCAGCGAGACGTTCGGGAAGATCGTCCTCGAGGTGCCCTAGGCATGGGCAGCAGCGTCGCGTGCCGTTCTCGTTTGAGGCGCGTCGCCGCTGATCTCGAAAAGCAGCATTCCTAGGACTACGGCGTCTTCAATCGTGCGAGCAGCGCTTAGAGAACAGGAAGGCGGGGAGGCGGGGAGATTTCTTTGTTCAGAACGAAAAGCGCAGCAGTTACGTTCGGATGAACGGGGCGAGCGTCCGGCGGTACGGGGCACGAGCTCCGCGGTGCTGGGCAAGAGCGCCGCGTGACCAAACACCGGTGTGGAGTGCACTCGGCACTCTTGCCGCGGTATGCGGCAAGAGCGACGACGTCCTCGGCGAGCGTGCCGCGGTACTGGAGGTCTCTTGCATGGGCACGCGGCACGAGTGCCGAGGTAGTCGGCAAGAGCGACGACGTCGTCGGCGAGAGTGCCGCGGTACCCGGAGGCGCTTGCATCGGCACGCGGCACGAGTGTCGAGGTTCTCGGCGCTCGTTCCCTGGTTCTCGGAGCTCGTTCCCTGGTTCTCCGCTCTCGTGCCGCGCCCATCTGCGCCAACGTCTTGTAATCATTGATTTGTGCCGCTGACGCGGATGACCAGCTTTGCGATGCCCGTCTTTCCGCAGAAGACCACGAGCTCGCCGCCGGGTGTCGCGCCGTTCTTCCAAGCGTACGGCGCAATGGCGCGCTCGTCGTCTTCGAGGATGCGGCCGATACTGAGCTCGTCGGAGGGCGGCTCCGCGTGGATGGCAGCCACGATCGCCGCGCGGCCAATGAACGGCCCGACGGCGATGCCCTCGAAGCGCATCTCCGCGTCTTCGTCGAAGACGCCAGCGAGAGCCTTGTTGGATCCCTCGCGCACGACCGCGTTGTGCTCCGCCACGTACCGTCGCAAGAGGTCCGCGGGCCTCACGGGGTCGCGGACGGCGCGCGGGACGTGAGCACGAGCGTCGCGGCGCCCGACTCCTTCGCGCCTTCTACGTACGTCACGCGAACGGCACACCCCTCGAGGATCCACGGGCTCGCGGCGACGTTCCCCTCGCGGAAGTTGATGGGCCTCACGTCGGTGCACGGGATGTCTTTCTTCGCGCTCTCCACGAGCGCCTCGCTCCATTTGGCGTACGTCTGACCGTTCGTCGCCCGGGCATCGGAGGAGACGGTTCCGCATGCCAGCTGCGTGTGACTGTGGCGAGCGTTGCCTGGCGAGCTCGTGCACGGCACGAACGTGGTCTTCCCGCAACCTACGACCTTGAAGCACTGATGATCGGCATCGGCGCTCGCCGTCGAGCACGCGCTCATCGAATCCAGTTGGACGACGGAGACGTCGTCGCACCCCCACGCTTGGGCAGCTTGCTGCGTGATGCCCGTCGTGTCGGCGAAGCACGCGCTCGCGAAGGCGACAAACATGCCGAGGAGCGTGAGGCGCGCTTCGAAGGTGCCCATCAGTTGCCCACGAAGCCGAACCACATGTTCCAAGTCTTGCTGTCGCGCGTCGAGTACAAGAAGAACTCCGTTCCCTCGAACGTCGTGCCGTTCGCGATGCGTGTGATGGTGAGGTGGAGCGTGTCCCCGTTGTTGCCGTATTGCGTGTCCCACGTGAACGTCAGCTCCGTGGGGTTGGCCGTCCCGTAGTTGGAATCGACGGCTTCGACACTCCACTGCGTCGTCGGGGCGTCGGAGAAGACCTGAACGTCGATGGTCGCGCTTTGCCCGAGTGGGACTTGGATCCCTTTCGTCGGGACGAGCTGGCCGTAGTAGTCGAGCATCACCGTGTCGGTGAGCACGGGGCCGGCGTTGTAATAGGGCGTACTGAGAACGGGCACGCACGGATCGTGGCCCGCCAGCGCGGATGCATTCGACCACGGCCGCTGCACCATGAATGATCCCACGAGGCGCTCGAAGCTCTGCGGCTCGTACGCGCACAAATCACCGATCTCGCCGAGAGGGCGGATGTTCCACACCATGTGATCGGTGTCGACGGAGACCCAAGCGGGGTTCGTTCCGACGAGCGGATCCGTCGACGCCTCCATCATCTCGTGCGACAGCGGACCCGTCAGCGCGTCGAGCCCCGTGAGTTGCCCGAACATCGCGCAGCGCGGGAGCACCGCGTAGACGATGCTCGCGTTCGTCGTGCTCTTCGCCTCGTCGTGGTAGCCGCCGTAGTCGGTGCAGCTCGTGCCGAGCTCGGTGTCGCTGATGGTGGTCGCGGACGGGTAGAAGATCGTATAAATGTTGTTGAGCGCGACGGCCGGGAACTCGGGGTGCGTCCCGTCGAGGTAGCTCACGAGCCACGCCTCGATCTGCGCCGTCGTCGTCGTGACCGGCGGAGTGTCGGTGACGACGATCGACGTCCCAATCGTCAGCGGACCCGCCATGTACTCCGAGGTCGCCGAACCCCAGAACGTCGACGCCGCGAGCTGCCCGAGGAACGTCTCGATGTTCGATTGATCGGGGTCGGTCGGAAAGAAGATCGGAATGACCGTCGGCGCCGTGAGGACGGGCCCACCGTTGTTCTGGACTTGAGGCACGTCGGGGTGCGGACCGGGGTAACCCGCATCGATCACGCTCACATCGGCTTCTGCCGGCGCGGCTTCGACGACGACTTGGTCCGCGACGCCAGCGTCGGCGGGCGACCCTGCATCGTTCGATGGCTCAGACGCGGCGCTGCAAGCGGCGACCATCGCGGCGCCGAGGAACGCGAACGTCGGGCGCGAGAGCATCTATGGATACTACCGCATCATCGAGCTGATAGGCTCCGGTGCCATGCGTTGGGTCATCGTGGCGCTCCTGCTCGTGTCGTGCCGCAATCACGACAAGAGCGATCGTGACACGAAGGGGCGTTCGAGCGCCGTGATCGGCGGCAACACATCCACGGCCACCGCCGGTACGCCGTTAGCCGAAGCCGGGATCCCACGGGATCCCGCGAGCGTCGAGCTCGGATCGCTGTGGCTCACGTGGACGGGCAAGATCCGCGAATCGACGGGGAAGGCTCCCCCCGTCGGCACATCTTGCACTCTCAACGCCCATGCCCGCAGCGCGACGCCCGACACCGTCGGTCAGGATCAGCTCAACGTGATGTGCGGCATCCAGATGCTCTACGACGAGCACGCAACGTACACTGGGCAGCAAGCGTGGGAGTACCTCCTGACGGAGACCCCCGTCGCTGATCAGGTGTCCGTCTACGCGTATCGGCTTCACGCCAGCGACGTGGGCGTACGGACTGGCGATCGCAACCAGCTCACGGTGAGCACGAAGGAAAAGGAGCTCATCGTCTTTCGTGACATCGCGCCCACGTTTCGCGTGAAGATCGACGTCGACCCAAGCACCCCACCGCGAGCGGGCAAGCCCATCTTCGAGAAGAACATCCCGCCGTTCGACGTCGTCGTGAAGTCGACCGCCACCCTCACCTCGTCGAAGGGGACGCTGCCGTTCACCGGCAAGACGTGTGAGCTCCGCATCTCGCCGGGCTGGAGGGACTCCAACTGCCAGGTCCGACTCGAATGCAACAAGAAGCTCGTCTACGGCGTGGGCAACGTTGGCGGCTGGAACTATTGCGCGCTGGCGAACAGCGTGCCCGTGTCGTTTTCGGACACGAAGCCAACGACGAAAGACAACGATCCGGAGCTGACGGTCGACTTGAACGCGAAGACCGCCGTGTTCGCAGATGAGCTTGCCAACGGGTCGACGTACAGTGCGACGTTCACCCTCGAATGATGAATGGGAAGGCGCTCATGAAACGCTTGGTCGTGCTCGTCTTTGCCGCGCTCGCCGCGTGCAACAAACCGGACCCGGTGTCGACTGCGCCAGAAGCAGCGGCGGAAGCACCGAAGGTCCCTTTCACGGGGACGCTGACGGGCGAGCGCATCATGGCATCGAAAGGTCTCGTGCAACCGCTCGAGTCCTGGGATGGCGCGAAGGCGAAGCTCGAAGCGCAGATGGGCAAGGCCACGCTCGTCAAAGACAAGCAGCACACGTGGGCGGTCTCACAAGGCGATGACTGCTGGTACGTCCAGGTCGAGAAGCAAGACGACGGCAAGGTGGGCTCCGTGACGTACCCGATGAAGGTGTCGAAGGGCGGCGCGCTTGTGAACTGGGACGACTGCCTGACGGGCGCAGGCGTGCGCAAAGACGCGGTGGAAGATCCGAACGCACCTGGACCTCCGACCGACGGCAAGGCCATCACCGTCGTCGAGCTCCGCAACGGTGCGATGAAGGCCCGCTCGAAGTGGGGCACCGCCAAGGTCACCGTGCACGGGCTCTACCTGGGCGTCACGAACATGGAGTCGAACGGCGTCGCCTCCGCCAACGTCGCCCTCACGGCTGCCAAGGCCGACCTCACGAACGTCGTGCACTGCAGCCTTGCTGATCCGACGACTGCGCCGACGAAGACGATGCAGTACGACCCCATCACAGTGTCGGGGAGCGTCCGCGTGAGTGACATGCTCACCGGCGGCGGCGATCGCCTCGTGGACGTCGGCCTCGACGCGTGCGCCATCACCTCGAAGGCGAAGTGACTCGGTTCTCTTTGCGAAGAACGAACCTGAGCCCGGTGTAGCGCTCGTCGATCGCGCACACCATGTTGTCGACCCATCCCATCGGAAGGAGGATCGATCGCAGCGCGTGGTCGGTAACGTCGGTCGTGATCTTCGACGCCCGCTTCGGCCACGCAAACCACACGCCACCGGCCACCGTCATCTTCGGCC
>Ga0302326_10022987_pt1 | contig 12724 bp, 11 predicted proteins | sample Palsa_T0_3_FD_202264 | JGI IMG/M metagenome (GOLD analysis project Ga0302326, IMG submission 202264) | Peat permafrost microbial communities from Stordalen Mire near Abisko, Sweden - Palsa_T0_3 | ecosystem: Environmental > Terrestrial > Soil > Palsa > Peat permafrost | place: Sweden: Abisko... | reverse complement strand
GCAGCGGCAAGCGCACGACCCTTCGAACGATTCCCTCGACCCCGCCGCGAAAACCGCTGGCCGTCCTCGTGAACGGCGATACGGCGTCGGCGGCGGAGATCACCGCCAGCGCGATCCAGGACACCGGGAGCGGAACGCTCGTCGGCACGCGGACGTTCGGCAAGGGGCTCGTCCAGCAGATGTATCCGCTGCCCGACCGGGGCGCGATGAAGGTCACCGTCGAGCGCTACTATACGGTGCGAGGGCGCGACATCGACCGGCGCGGGGTCGATCCGGACGTCGTCGTGTCCGAGCCCGACGGGTCCGTCCCCGGCGATCCCGACCGGGATCCGCAGCTCGCGCGAGCGCTGGGCATCCTCTCCGCGCCCGCAGCCCCTGCCCCGAGCAGCCGGTAGTGCGCATCTTCATGGCGACGGGCGAACCGTCCGGGGACATGAGCGCTGCGGCGCTCGCCGACGCGATTCGCACGATCGTTCCGGGCGCGGTCTTCGAGGGGATCGGCGGCGAGCGCATGCGCGCGGCGGGCTTCCGGATCGTGAGCGACACGCGCGGGTGGGCGAGCATGGGTCCGCTCGCGGCGATCCCGAAGATCGCGCCCCTCTGGGTGACGATGTGGCGACACGCGCTCGCGCTCCGCGCGAATCCACCCGCGCTCGTCGTCCTCGTCGATTTCGGCGCCTTCAATCTGCGCTTCGCGAAGTCGCTACGAACGATCGGCTACCGCGGACCGATCGTCTACTTCTTTCCACCCGGCGCCATGCTCGACCGATACAAACAGGCCCACGCGGTTGCGCGCTTGACGCGGCCGCTGAGCGCGTTCGCGCGGCAGCGCGACTACTACCGCTGGCTCGGCCTCGACATCGCGTATTTCGGACATCCGCTCGTGTCGCTCGTGCTGCCGCGCCCTCCGCATCCGCCACCCCCGCGCGACGGCGGCACGGTCGCGCTGTTGCCGGGCAGCCGCAGGCGCGAGATCGAGCGTCACGGCGGGCGGCTGATCGCGGCATTCGCAGCGCTGCGCGCAACGCGGCCGCGCCTGCGCGGGCTGATCGGCGCTGCCGATGCCGACGCCGAGCGGCAGATTCGGCGGATGCTATCGCTCGCAGGACCCGAGATGCGCATCGGCCTCGAGGTCGTGCGCGGCGCGGATGCCGCGCTGGAGCGCGCGGACGCGGCCTGGATCAAGTCGGGGACGGCCGTGCTCGAGGCGGCGCTGCGTGAGGTTCCGGCCGTCGCCCTGTACGTGGTGTCGCCCTCGGAGGTCGAGATCGGCCGGCGGATGTGGCACGGTCCGTACATCACGCTGCCGAACATCTTGCTCGCGCGCGAAGCGATCCCCGAACTGCTGCAGGAGGCCGCGACGCCCGAGCGGCTAGCCGCCGCCCTTGCCGCGCTGCTCGACGATCCGTCGGGACAGATCGCCGACGTGCGCGCGCTGCGCGCCGCCCTCGGCCCACCCGACGCGCTGACGCGCTGCGCGCAATACGCCGTCGACGTGGCGCGCGGCGCGTGAGCCTGCGCATCTGGCACACGTCCGACCTGCACGACCGGCGCGGGATCGTGCAGCAGCTGCGTGCGTTGCGCGCCGCCGAGCCGGGATTGCTCTTCGACTGCGGCGATTCGCTCCGCGGCAGCCAGACCGTGTACCACCGGAGCGAGCCGATCGTCGACGAGCTGGACGCCGCGGGGTACGACGCGCAAGCGATGGGCAACCGCGAGTTCCATTACCTGTTCCCGCTCGTCCGCGCGCGCGCTCGCCGCATGCGGCACCCCCTGCTGTGCACGAATCTCGTCGACGTGCGCGGCCGCACGCTGCCGTTCGCCCCGGAGATGACGTTCGAGCGGAGCGACGGCGTGCAGGCCTGGTCCGTCCGCACGTTCGCTCTGCTGGTCGTGCAGTATCCGCAGGGCAGCGCGTGGGAGCGCGTCTTCGGCTGGCGCTTCCGCGACCCGATCGAGGTGGCGCGCGAGATCGCCGCGAGCACGCCGGAGTCCACGACGCTGGTGCTCCTCTCGCACTTGGGCTTGCGTGCCGATCGAAGGCTCGCGGAGGCCGTACCACGGATCGATCTCATCCTCGGCGGCCACAGCCACGACACGCTGGACGTCCCGGAGATGGTCGGTCGCGTCCCGATCGTTCACGCGGGACCCTACGGCGCCTACGCGTCGCGCACGGAACTCGAGCGCGGAACGGACGGCAAGCCGCGCATCTCGCGCTACGATCTCGTGCCCCTCGCGGGCGCGGCCGCGTAGTGCGCTGCGGGATCGCGCGGTAGCGTGTCGCGATTCCTGTTCGTCAGCAACGGGCACGGAGAGGCGTCGATCGCGGAGCGCATCGCCGAAGACGTGCGCGCGCTCGACGGTGGCGCGGACCTGGCGCATCTGCCGCTCGTCGGGAGCGGGGCCGGCGAGCGCGTGTTGCGCGAGGTCGGGCCGCGCCGCGTCATGCCGAGCGGCGGTCTCGTCGCCATGGGCAACGTGCGGGCGTTCGCGCGCGACCTCCGCGCCGGGTTCCCCGCGCTGTTCGCCGGGCAACTGCGCTTTCTGCGCGCGGCGCACGCCGAGTTCGACGTTATGCTGGCCGTGGGCGACGTCTACGCCCTGGGGATGACGCTCGTCGCGCGGCGACCGACGGTGTTCGTTGGAACCGCGAAGAGCGCGTACGTCGCACCGTACGGGCCGTTCGAGCGTTCGCTGCTGCGCCGGGCTGCGCGCGTGTTCGTGCGCGACGAGCGGACCGCCGCGGATCTGCGCGCCGCGGGCGTCGACGCGTCCGCCCCGGGCAACGTGATCGCCGACCTCGCGGCAGAGGCGCCGGCGGCGCTCCCGGGCGCATGGATCGGCCTGCTCCCCGGGAGCCGGGCGGACGCGTATGGCGCCGCCGTGCTCCTCGCACGCGTCCTGCGCGGACTGGCCGCCGCCGGCGCCGCCGATGCGGCGCTGCTGTCCGTGGCCCCCGTGCTCGACCCGCGCCGATTTGCGGACGCCCTCGCCGCCGACGGCTGGACCATCGCGGCCGGCGCGCCGCCGATGCCGTTCGTTGCGACCGCGGCCGGGGCGCGAGTCGTCGCATGGGCCGGCCCGCTCGGCGGCCTCTTGCACGCATCCCGGCTCGTCGTCGGCCAGGCAGGGACCGCCAATGAGGCCGCGGCTGCCGCGGGCGTGCCGGTCGTCGCGCTCGAGGCGGACGGCGGCGGCCGCCACGATTGGTATCGGATGCGCCAGCGCAAGCTTCTGGGCGAGGCGCTCGCGCTGGTCCCGGCCCAGCCGGCTCGGGCAGCCGCCGCAATCGCGGACCTCCTCGCCGACGAGGGGCGGCTTGCGCGAATGCGCGCCGCAGGGCGGGACCGCATGGGCGGGAGCGGTGGCGCCGGCCGCATCGCCTCCGAGGCGCTTTCTCTCGCGGCCCGAAAGCGGGCCGCGTCGTGATCGGTGTGACGCCCCACGTTGCCGGCCCGCAGCCCGCCGTGCGGCGGGCCCGGCCCCTCACGCTCGCCCTGCTGGCGTTCGGCTTCTCGGCGATCCCCGCGTACCCGGCGTTCATCACGCTCTCGAGCGTGCATCCCCCCGGGGTCTCGCTGATCCCGCGCGGGGTCGCGGTCGCGCTGCTCGTCGCCTGCATCGCGGCGGCCGGCATCTTCACCGTCGATGCGGCGCAAAAACGGGACCCATTGCCGGTGACCTTCTGGCCGATCTGCGCGTATATCGGGGGGTGGCTCGTCGCGGCGCTCCTCGGATTCGACCCTGCAACGGGCCTCCTGTTCGTCGCCGACGGTCTCCTCGTGCTCGTCTTCCACGTCACGATCGCCCGCTTCTATCCCGACCCTCGGGCCGCGTTGACGATGGTCGTGGCGTTCCTCGCCAGCGGCGCCTTCGTCTCGCTGCTCGGCCTCGCGATGATCGTCCTGCGGCGCCCGGCCATCATGTACGCCGTGGGGCACGGCCGAGCGATCAGCACGTTCGTCGTGCCGGGCGAGTTCGCCGGGTATCTGCTCTTCCTGATCGCGACCGCGCTCGGCGTCGCCCTCAGCAGCGGTCGCCGGTGGCTCCGCCTCCTGGGATGGGGCGCGACGGCGCTCGGTGTCGTCGCGCTCGCGGCGACGTATTCGCGCGCCGGCTGGTTGGGTTTCGCGGTCGGCGGTGCGTTCTTCATCTTCATGCAGCGGCGCTCGGCGCTGCTCGTCATCGCGCTGGTGACCGCCTTGGCGATCGGCCTGCTCACGATCGGCGTCTACAACGGCCATCACAACCCGTCCGAGTACTTCACGCGCCTCTCGATCTGGAGAACGGGGCTGCGCACCGCCGAGCTCTTCCCGGTGACCGGGGTGGGCCCGGGCAGCTTTCGCCACGTCTACCCGGAGCTGCGTCCGCCCGACGGCGAGCCCAGCGCATTCCACGCCCACAACTATCTCCTCACGTCGTTTGCCGAGACCGGCCTCGTCGGCATGACGACGCTGATCGCACTGTGGTGGAGTTTCGGGCGGGCGGTCCGCCTCGCGCTGAGCGGCGCGGACCTGCGGCGGCGCACGTTCGCGCTCGCGGTGCTCAGCGGGTTCGTGGCGACGTGGGCGCAGAGCATGCTCGACTTCATCCAAGTCGTCATCCTCGGATGCTGGATACCGTTCATGGCCGTGGCACTCGGCGCGGCCGAGCATGGGTTGGGCGAACCATGAGGTTCCGCTCGCGCTGGCCGGCCGTCGCGATCGCCGCCGTCATCGCAGGCTGCGGCGGGCGATCCGCTCCAGCGCAACAGGGGCCGGGCTCGCCCGGCACGCCTGCCGCGCCGACGCCGACACCGCTTGCAATCAAGGTGAAATCCATCGGCGACGGGCACGGACGCGTCGTGCTGACCGAAAAGCGGCCGTCGGGACGTATCGTGTACGTGCTGCACGCGGACGCCAACGTGTCGGACCGTTTCGGCGCGGGCAGCGGCCACAGCGTGTTCACGCGGCCGCACATCGTGTTCTACCAGGAGAGCGGAAAGACGCTGACCGCAGTCTCGCCGACGGCGACCGTGGAGGAGCAGACGAAGACCGTGCTGATGAGCGGCGGCGTGCGCGCGACGACGCAGGACGGCATCGTGCTGACCTGCGACACCATGCTGTACGACGACCGCGCTGCGACCATCCACGGGGAAGGGCACGTCGTGATCACGACGCCGCGCGGCGAGCGGCTGAACGGCGACACGCTCGACGCGGACGTGCAACTCAACCACGTGCGCGTGAGCAGCGGAGCGGGCTCGTGACGACGGCATCCGCCCAGCGCATCGTGCTGCGCGACCTGGTCAAGCGCTACGGGGAGCGCACCGTCGTCGACGACGTCACGGCGTCCGTGGGAACCGGCGAAGTCGTCGGCCTGCTCGGACCGAACGGGGCGGGCAAGACGACGACGTTCTATATCGTCGTCGGCCTCGTGAAGGCGGACGGTGGATCGGTCGCGCTCGTCCGTAGCGACGGAGAGGTCGACCTCACCAACGCGCCGATGTACGTGCGCGCGCGCTCCGGCATCGGCTACCTCGCGCAGGAGAACTCGATCTTCCGCAAGCTCTCGGTCGGCGACAACATCCGCCTCATCTGGGAGATGCACGGCGTGCCGCGCGCCGAGCAGGACCGGCGCCTCCCGGTGCTACTGGAAGAGTTCGGCCTCGCGAATTTCATCGATGCGCGCGGCGACAGCCTCTCGGGTGGCGAGCGCCGCCGCGTGGAGATCGCGCGCGCGATCGCGACGGAGCCGTCGTTCCTGCTGCTCGACGAACCGTTCACCGGAATCGATCCGATCGCCGTCGCCGACATCCAGGTGATGATCCGGCAGCTCCGCGAGCGCGGCCTCGGCATCCTCATCACCGACCATCAGGTGCGGGAGACGCTGGCGATCGTCGACCGCGCGTATATCCTCAACAACGGAAAGATCGTCGTGTCGGGCTCGGCACACGACGTCCTCGAATCGCCGATCGCGCGCCAGTTCTATCTCGGCGAGGGCTTTCGCCTGTGATGTGCTGGGGGCGGGTCGCCGCGGGCGGCCGGGCATGACGCGGTGGAACCTCCCTCTGCGCATCCTCGACCGCTACATGATCTCCGAACTCGGTGGCCCGTTCGCGTTCGGGCTCTCGGCGTTTACGCTGATCTTCGCGGCGACGCAGATCCTCGCCATCAGCCGCCTCGTGTCGGACCAGCACGCGCCGCTGTGGGCCGCCATCGAATACTTCCTGTGGCAGCTTCCGAGCATCGTCGTCCTCGTGATTCCGATGGCGATGCTGCTGGGCGTCCTGCTCGCGCTGCAGCGGCTCTCCGGCGAGAGCGAGATCACCGCGATGCGCGCGGGCGGCATCAGCCTCGTTCGCGCCGTGATGCCGCTGCTGGCCGTCGGCGTCGCCGTGTCGATCCTCGCGCTCGTGCTGCAAGAGGGCGTCGTGCCGTTTGCAAACGATCGTGCCACGTATCTGCGGGAGGAAACGATCGAGCACGTCGGCATCTTCGGGAGCGGGAACCTGACGGTCTCATCGAAGCTGCCGAACGGGGGGCGCCAGCTGACGACGTCCACCGGGTACGAGGCTGCGACGCAGACGCTGATCAACGTGACGCTGATCCAATACGGCAAGGGGAACCACCCCGTCCTGATCGTATTCGCGGACCGGGCGCGCTACGTGCTGCCGACGTGGACGTTCGTGAATGCGACGGAATACCACTTCGACGCCGACGGCACCACCTGGACGCAGACGGCGCCCGAGCAGCAATGGGACATCGGCCAAAAGCCGTCCCAGATCATGCAACGTGCCGCGAACGATAACCCCGAGAACATGAGCCGCGCGCAGATTCAAGAGGTCATCGCGAGCGGACAGCTCTCGCCGGCCGAGCTTCGGACGTATCAGACGTCGTATCAGGAAAAGCTCGCGCGCCCGTTCGCGTCGTTCGTGTTCACGCTGATCGCCGTTCCGTTCGGGCTGCGGCCCGCGCGCGGCGGCGGCGGCACGGGCCTCGGCTTCGGCCTCGCGGTTGCGATCGTCTTCGTCTACTTCGTCATCGCGAGCATCACGTCGGCCGTGTTCACGGGTCTCGGCGGCGGCCCGTTCTTCGCGACGATCGGTGCGTGGATCCCCAACGTCCTCTTCACGACGATCGGCGTGCTCATGCTCAGGCGCGCGTCGGCTACCTGACGATGGGCTACCTCGGCGGCGTCCTGCTCGTCATCGCGATCACGCTGCTCGCGGGCGGCATCGCGTACGTCGGCGACCGCGTCGGCCACCAAGTGGGGCGCCGCCGGCTCACCCTCTTCGGCCTGCGGCCGAAATACACATCGACCATCGTCGCGGTCGGCACGGGGATGATCATCGCCCTCGCGGTAACGGTCGTCGCGCTGACCGCCTCCAACTACGCACGGGCCGCGTTCTTCCACCTGAGCGAGATCAACGATCGTCTTCGGGATCTCGAGGCACGCGCCGACGAACTCGACAAGCGCACACATCAGACCAACGTCATCGTCAACCGCGGCGACCTGCTCTACAACCCATACCTCCTCATTCAGCCGACGTGGAGCGAGGCGGAGCGCCTCAAGCAGTTCAGCGCGTACTTCGATGCGGCCGTGAGCGACATCAATCGCAACTACGTCCCGCGCGGGCTGAAGGCGTCGCCGCTCCACGCGAGCGACGAGCAAGTGCAGGCGCGCCTCAAGAAGTTCCTCACGGACCCGCCGATGCAGGCGTACACGCTGCAGGGCCCGGTCCTCATCATCACGGTGTCGCCCGAGAATCTGTTCTACAACGACCCGATCCACTTCGACTTCGAATCGTTCCGCGACAAACTGATCTTCCGCGCCCACCAGCCGATCGCGAGCGTCGAGGTCGAAGGCGGAACGCAGATCAATCCGCAGATCGCGTTCTCGGAGGTCCTGTTCGCGGCGGCCGATGAGGCGCAGCAGAAGGGCATGCCGGCTCCCTACGTCGGCAACGCGTTCCCGTCGCTCTCACCGCAGCAGGTCCAGCAGATCAGCGACTCGATCCGCAAAGGGCGCGGGCGCTTTCGCATTCTGGCCCGCGCGAAGGTCGACATCTATCCGCACACGGGCGGCCTGCCGGTCGAGTTCGACCTCCTTCGCGTCCAGTGATCGTGCGCGGCCCCGTGCTGGGCGTCGACCCTGGGACGCGGAAGTGCGGGATCGCGATCCTCGCATCCGTCGACGAGCCGCCGCTGGCCCTCGAGATCGTCCCGTTCGCAGCGTTTCGCGAGCGGGTCGGCGCCCTCGTAGCCAGTCATGCGGTCCGGGCGATCGCGCTTGGCGGGGGCACCCATACGGGGCCGGCGGCGGCGGCACTCGGGGATCTGGGCATCCCGGTCGAGGTGGTCGACGAGCGGGAGACCACGCTCCTGGCGCGGGCTCGCTACTTCCGGGCGCACCCGCCACGCGGATGGCGCCGCCTCATCCCGCGCGGCATGCTGCTGCCCCCGCGCCCCATCGACGACTTCGCGGCGCTCCTCATCGCGGAGCGGTTCCTCGAACGCGAGGCCTCGCGCTAGCCGGCAGGCCGGCCCCTGCGCGCCGGGCACAAACCTGCGCATCTCGGCGACGCGAGCGTGGGAGGAGTCACACTGGTCCGCTCAAAAACCGGGCCGTGGCGGCGCTCAACGAGGGCGCACTTTCCGTGTCGGTCCAAGAAACGGGGTCGGCGCGTCGTTTGCATCGGGTGATGGAGGAAAACGTGGACACTCGCTTCCCCCGACAGGCGATGAGCGGTGGAGTGCAGAGGGCTGCCAATGAAGCCACGGCTTCCGCCTTCTGGAGGACTCTATGAAGCGTCTCGCAACCCTCGCCATCGCAGCGAGCCTCGCGCTCGGCTCGATGGCGGCAATGGGTCGCGTCGCCTTCGCAACGCCGTTCTCGGACGTTCCGGCGAATCACTGGGCGTATCAATACGTCCAGAGCCTGGCAGCGGACGGCATCATCGATGGCTACCCTGACGGAAAATTCAAAGGTGACCGGCCGCTGACTCGCTATGAGATGGCGGTCGTCGTCGCACGCGCTATCGCGAAGATCCAAGAGAACCAGACTCCCGGCGTGTCCAAGCAGGACCTCGATAAGCTGCAGAAGCTGATCGACGCCCTCAAAGACGAGCTGGACGCGCTCGGGGTTCGCGTGACGAACCTCGAGGATTCGCTCGACGCGCTCGACAAGCGCACGAAGTTTGCCCAGTCGCTGTCGCTGCACGGAAACATCAATACCAACTACTCGCAGCGCGACCGCGTTCAGGTGCCGCTCTCCATCGTCAACGGCACCAACTCGTCGGTCACGACGTACTACGGCGTCGCCATTGCCGCCGACAAGACGGGAACGATCGACCCGTTCGTGCAGGCGTACCTGACGAGCGACGATTCGAACAGCCCGTTCACCCAGGCCGGCCCTGGTATCTTCCTGCGGTACGACGACCGGTTCTCGCTGAACTATCAGGTCAACGACAACCTCGCGGTCTCGTTCCCGGTGCACCTGCTCAACTACGAATACGGCGGCACGTTCCTCCAGCAGGGCGCGATCGACGTCGAGCCGGGTGTCGACGTGAGCCTCGCCAAGGTCGGCGCCATCCAGAACCTGCACATAAAGTACGGCATCATCGACGACATGAAGGCGTCGCGGACCGGCTTGACGTTCCAGCCTCCGACCGGCGACCAGAACCCGTTGTACCTCGAGCCGATCCAGCCATATCAGACGGGTTTCGAGGTCAGCGGCTCGCTGTCCGGACTCACCGATTTCCAGGCGTCGATGACTCGTATCGCCCCGACCGAGTACAACACGCAGAACTACATCCTCGACCCGGCGGGCAACGTCTTCCCGAACGCCTACTTCTACCCGACCGTACCGCCGCAGGCGTCCTATACGCAGGCGCTGCCGCCGGGTTCGGGCGCGTACACGACGGCGACGTTCAACTCGGGGACCGGTACGCTCGCTCAAGTGTACCTGCCCAGTAAAGCGCAGCTCGGCTCCGTGTACATCTCGCAGTACGACGGCGCGACGTTCGACGCGAACGGCAATCAGACGGGCGGACCGAAGATCTCGCCGCCCGCGGCAACCTACAACGACGCGTACAACGCGGTCGTCTTCAACCCGCCGATTCCCGCCGGTTCGCAGGTCACGATTTCGTACCGGCCGCTCGGCGCGTCGACGGTGGATCAGTACAACCGCTACATGATCCACGCGCGCATCAACCAGAAGTTCAAGGGCTATCAGGGCGCGGAAGTTGGCGTGACGTTCAACCGCGTGTTCGACTACGACGCCCCGACGGCGAACCCCGAGGGTGAATACTCCTCGTACTTGCAGCAGCCGATCCAAGGCTTCGGCGCAGTGAGCGACACGGTGCTCGGGGTCGACTTCCAGGCGCCGATCCCGTACTCGCTCATCACGAAGGGGAACTACCCCATCCTGTACGGCGAAGCCGCGGCCTCGAAGTACACGCCCGACTACCACAACGTCTCGGCAGAGACGGACACGGCCGGCGTGATCGGCTTGAAGTTCAAGATCCAGCAGGCCGAAGTGTCCGTGCAGTACCAGAACGTGGGACCGGGCTTCCTCGACGGCGCACCCTACCGCTACTTCGGCAACGCACCGCCGCTGTTCGCGTACTATCGCGGCGTCTTCCTCCCAGATTTCTTCGGGCTAGCGAACAACTTGGGAATCAACCAGCAGTTCGACGCCCAGTTCGGCGGCGCGTTCTCGAATACGGCCGTCAACCCGAACCTCACGTACCTCTCGCCGATCTTCAACCCGTTCCGCGGCAGCGGGCCGACGTTCTTCCAGGCGTTCACTCCGAACACGACGGGGCTCACGGCGAACGCCAACGTCCCGATCATGATCGGCGACCTCGCGTTCAAGGCGACGGCGAGCTACTCGCACCTCGAGGAGATCCGCCCGAATGCGTCGTCCAGTATCGAATACGGGCCGGGATATGCGTCGAACGTTCGCGAGAAGTTCGATGCGCTCACGCTCGGCGCGTCGACGCTCCTTCCGGCGTTCGGCCAGAAGGTGGCGCTCAGCGTCAACGGGACCTACGAGCGGCTCAACCGGAACGACACCACGCAGTACCAGTACTATCCGTGGAATCCGGGGACGCAGTCGTTCGACCCAACCGCCTACGCGAACGCGCTTGCGAACGTCCCGAACCAGGGCGTCACGTACCCGTTCGGCAGCCAAGTGTCGTACTATCCGAACTTCGTAAACGTCCAGCACTACGTATACAACGCGCGCGTCACCGTCCCGTTGACCACGGGCGTGGCGCTCGACCTGACGTACTCGGGGCAGCGCTATAGCGGCGAGTCGGGTACGACGCTCACGCAGAACATCGCGGAGAAGAAAGACCTGTACGTCGGGGCGATCAACTACACGATCCCCAAGACCAACTCGACGGTCGGATTCACGTACCGCAACTACCGGTATACCGACGCCGTCCTGCCGACGTACAACTACACGCAGAACCGCGAGGACGTGAACTTCACGATCCGCTTCTAGACTGCGCGGCATCGATACCCTCGCGGCCTCGCCGGCTTCGGTCGGCGGGGCCGCTGCCGTTCGAGCCGAAGCCCACAAGCCCATGAGGGTCGCATTCGTCGTCGCGGCCGCGATCGTCGTCGCGCTCGCCGGCGTGCAGGCGGTCTCGGTCGCCGTGCTGCGCGACCGCGCGCAGCCGGGCTCGCTGCTGCTGCTGATCCCACGGGACGCCACCCGCGCGCTCCTCTCGGCGGTGCCGCGGCGCGCGGCCACCCCCGCGCTTCGCCTGCTGCTGGCGCGCGCCGACGTCGAGAGCGGCGATCCGCTCGCGGCCGCCCACGTGGCAGCGCTGCCGGCGGGGCGGGACCGCGCATCGCTCGAGGGGATGCTGGCAGAGAGCCGTGGCCAATACGATGCGGCGATCCGCGACTACCTGGTGGCCGGCGACATGGGCGGGCTGGAACGGGAAGCGCGCCGCTTCGAGATCGCGGGCGATACCGGCGGCGCCGTGCGCCTCCAGCGCGCCATCGTCGCGCGCCTCGCGCTCGATCCGACGCAGCCCGACGCGCTCGCCGAGGCATACTGGCGCCTCGGCCTCGCGGAGCAATTGGACGGATACATGCACTATCCGATCGACAGCCGGCGCCCGTGGGCGGTGCGCGCCATGGCCGCGTACGTCCAGGCGGTCGCGCTGGCGCCGCTCTCCGAGAAGTACCTGATCGCAGCCGGAAGCCAGGAAATCAACCTGGACGATGCCCGGGCGGCGCAGCGCTACTTCGAGCGAGCGCGGGATGCGGACCCCACGAGCGCCCAGGCCTGGGCCGGGTTGGCCGCGCTCGCGCTGCGCGCGGGAGACCGCGCGACGGCGCGGCGCGATGCCGCACGCGCGACCCGCCTCAACCCGTCGCTTCCCGCGGTGCAGCGGCTGAACGACGATCTGCGCCGGTGAGGGTCGCGCTCGACACGCAGCTCGGCGTCGGCACCGCGACCGGCATCGGGGAATACGCCTGCGGCCTCGCCGCGGCGCTGCGAGCGAACGGCGTCGATGTCGTCGAGCTTGCGTGGCCTCGGTACGACCCGTGGCGCTTCGATCGCCGCGTCCTGTGGGACCAGGTCGGGCTCCCGTACGGCGCGTGGCGCGCGCATCCCGACGTGCTGCACTGCGCGTCGGGCACGATGCCGCTGCTGTGTCCCGCGCCCTGCGTCGTGACCGTGCACGACGTCGCGTGGCTGCGTGCGCAAGCGCATGCGCGCCCGT
>Ga0302326_10022985_pt1 | contig 12725 bp, 8 predicted proteins | sample Palsa_T0_3_FD_202264 | JGI IMG/M metagenome (GOLD analysis project Ga0302326, IMG submission 202264) | Peat permafrost microbial communities from Stordalen Mire near Abisko, Sweden - Palsa_T0_3 | ecosystem: Environmental > Terrestrial > Soil > Palsa > Peat permafrost | place: Sweden: Abisko... | reverse complement strand
GCTGCTTCGTAGGCTTGGCCCCGGTATCCACCGCCCTCATTGGGCTCGCTGTAGCCCCCTACAATGCCGCCATTGCCGTGGTCCTCTTCTGGATCGGTTCACTGGGGCAATTGGCCTTCGCCCTATTCCGTACCGGGCAACTCTGGAAAGGGGGACGCGATCCAAACACGACGACGCCCGTCCTCTATCTGCCGTCCGTGGCCGGCAGCTTCGTCAGCTCAATTGCGGCTACGGCGTTTGGCCATCCCGGGCTGGCTCAACTATTCTTTGGCGCCGGTCTCTTCTCTTGGCTGGCTATTGAGTCCATCGTTCTGCACCGACTCTACATCCAGGAATCCCTTCCCAAGGCGCTGCGGCCCACGCTTGGAATTCAGCTCGCGCCTCCGGTGGTCGGTTGCGTTGCCTATTTGGGCCTCACCACCGGGAAGCCCGACCTGTTCGCCCACATGCTTCTCGGCTATGGGTTGCTGCAGGGCCTGATGCTCGTTCGCCTGCAAGGTTGGTTGCGTGAGCAGCCATTTAGCGCAGGCTATTGGGCATTCACCTTCGGCGTAACCGCGCTCGCTTTTTCCTGCGTGCGGTTCGTAGATCGGGGAATGACTGGATTATACGTGCCGCTCGCGGAAGTATCGTTTTTGACCGCGAACCTTTTGGTTGGTTGGATCTTCATCCGTTCGGCCCTCTTGCTCGTGAAGGGCAGCCTAATCCCGCCAGCACTCCTGGTCGCCCCCAAGCCCACGTCACCTTGAGTATGGCCGTGGCTTAGCGAGTTTATACCAAGGTCTGATGGAATGCACCCTCGCGGCGATGATATAGTGTTCTCACGGTCGTCATTCCGGCGTCCGGCACAGTTTAAAACACATTATCTCAGGAGATCCTCTTATGCCGCTCGTCACTGTAAAGCTCGTCAAAGGTGTTTTCACCACCGCAGAAAAGCATGCCATGGCCGCCAAGCTCACCGACGTGATGGTCGAGTTTGAAGGTTCCGAAGCGTTTCGCGAAGTCGTCTGGGTAATGATCGAGGAGCTCAACGAGGATGGCTGGCACATGGGCGGCAAGCCGTTCGAAGGCCCCAAGACCTTGATGGACCATTTGGGCCGGGCCAAGGCGACGTTCGAGGCCGTCGGCGGCCTTGTTGAACCAGTTCCCAAGACCCGGCCGGCCCTCGCCGAGCGCGCGCCGGTGGTCAAACGCTGAGCGCAGCTCAATCACCTATCTCGCCCACGATGAAGGTCCTGATCTTTTACCGACGTCTGATTGTCGGCGAGGTGGATTTCCTCCCCAGAAGATTGTGTGTGGATTGAATTGTTCATTCGGTAGACAAGGAAGGGCCGCAGCCGCGCTGGGCGCGGCTGCGGCCTGCGCGCCCAATCCCAATCCGCTTTGAATGGGTTCGAGTTCACTCGCGTCACGTCGCTGGATGGACTCGCATTCTCTCTTCGCATCGAATTCCGATGCTGAATGCTCGCCGTGCGGAGCCTCACCATTCTTTTGCGTAGACCCCACTTTCTGCTACGTTCCAGCTACGCTCTTGCGTAACTTCTTGGCCAAACGTTGGCGTCCCCACGGGGATTCGAACCTTGGAGACGTTTGAAGCTAAGTCACTTATCCAACGCGGACTTAGTTGAGGGTTAGTATTTTAGAACAAACAAGAGGATGCGGCAAGATGCGGGGAAGTGAAGGCATAAACAGATTTTTCGGCAACCTTTGGTCAACCAGTTACTCGCGCGGCACTGGTGAAGCATGGGGCAGCTGAACCTCATTGCGTCGGAAGGGCTTGAGCTTCGCCGATGCCTTCATCTCTTCCGCCACGAACTTTGCGAAATCGCCAATCTCGCCTTGGACGGAGGCCTTTTCCAAGGCCGCCATGTATTCTTTTCGCCGCTCCACCCGGATGACCGCCCAATTGTAGCCGCCGGAGGCGAGCATGAGGTTCATCAGGAATCGCCCGATACGGCCGTTGCCATCGGAATAGGGATGGATGAACACGAAGACAAAGTGACCGAGCACCGCCCGCACCGCTGCGGAAGGCTCTTTGGTAAGCGCGCCGAACAGCGCCTCCATGAGCGCCGGGACCGCTTCAATCGCTGGAGGGACATGCTCTGAGCCCCGGATGAACACCCGCCGCTCGCGGTAGCCGGCGAGCGCGGCAGCGGGCAGGATGTTGGCCTGCACCGAGGGACTGAAAAGCGCGCGATACCAGTCTTGCAGGTCGCGATCCACGACCTTGCCGGGCGACCGGTCGCGCAGCACGTCGCCAAGACTGGACACCACTTCGTTGAACGCCGCGCGATACCCTTTTGCCGCCATCGCGTTGATCTGCCCTTGATCTTCGGGGTTCTCCGTCGGATTCCACGCGCCGTCGGCGATGCGTTGGATCAATTCCGGTGTGACCTGGTAGCCTTCGATCGAGAGCGAATGATAGGCGTCATGGGTGTAGATTTCATTCACGCGTTGCAGGTAGCGGGATTCGTCCGGCATGGAGCGCGGCGGAGCCGGGAAATGCGCCAGCACGGCGGCCCGCATCCGCGACCACATCGCTTCGATCCGGCCCGCGTAGGGCGACTGCAAAACCGCCCCGACCGGCAAGCGGGCCGGTTCTTCAAAAGGGTTTTGCGGCTTAACGGTGATTCCAGCGGCAAGTAAATCCGCCTCCAAACGGGTGGCGGATTCAACCAAGCCGAGATGCCGCAAGCCGCCGACGATGCGGCCGGCCGCGGACAAATTGACTTCAACGGCCAGCAGGGCACGGGAAAGCTCCTCGACCCGAACCATGCGCAGCGCGAGTTCGGCGCTGGTGGCCGACCGGGTAAAATAGCTCGGGGTCGTGCGAATCAGCGCGAGCGCCAGCGGCATGACCTGCACACCTTGCCTGGTTTCCGTCGTTGCCGGCAGATTCTTCCGGTTGGGATAAAGCAGGATGGAACTATCGTTTGGCAGCTTGAGCGTGAACACGCCTCCGCGGGACGTGAGCACGATCAGTTGTTTCGGGGTTTGCGTGCCCGCTGTCCAGAGATCGAGGGAATGCTCCGGCGAAAGGCAATAGCTCTGACCGTAACGCTTCTGCAAATAGGCCGAGACGAAGGCCCAGAAATGGAGATGCCAGAACGTGCTGTCGCCCGGCCGGGCCTGCGGGGTCGTCAGGGCATACCAGCCCTTGATGACTTCGACGAGAAACCCCCGTTGTTGCAGCAAGGTGCGGTCGCGCCGTGGCAGTTGCGCCGTGCGGAGGATGTGGGACGGGGCTGCGGCTTGCGCGCGCCGCAGGGCATCCGCGAGGTCGCGCTGGGGGTTGACCGGCATTGCGGCACCTTATTTTACTTTGGTTTCGTGTCAAAACTTACTTTGGTATTATGCCGCAGTTTACTTTGGTATGCTGTCTGAAGCGCATTTCGAGGCCTCAATCCAACAATCTGGACTACCCAGACGACGTCATCTTCGCATGTGCGCTCTGGAGTTGATGTCCGCTTTGTTCCACAAGCACCGATGACGACGCACCGTCTGACCGGTCGATAAATGGATTCTTCACCGCAAAACCTGCACGCAGCTGAACTTCGCCGAAGACTGGTCGAACTTGCGGCTGAGCTTCTCAAGACCGAGGAAGAACTCGTAGCCCTTGAGTCCGAGGGGCATCTCAAGATCAATGCCGCTACTGCGCCCGCGACGACGCGGGTTCCGGGCACGCCCGCGGAGAAAGTCGCCCTGTTTCTTGATCTGTTCGGGACGCGCCGGTCGGTTTATCCAAAGCGTTGGGAAAACGAGAAGACCGGAAAGAGTGGATACTCGCCCGCCTGCGACAATGAATGGCGCCCGGGAATCTGCCACAAACCGAAGGTGAAGTGCGCCGAATGTCTCCATCAGCGATTTCCTCCGCTTGACGAACGGGCCGTGGAAGCCCACCTGCGGGGCACCCACACGCTCGGGGTGTATGCCATTGGAACTGACGACACCTGCCGATTTCTTGCAGCCGATTTCGATGGCGACGGCTGGCGGGCTGTGAGTCCATAGACTCGCCGACTGGCTTCGCTCAATGCGGACCAATCCGGCACACCATTGTAAATGCCACGACCGGGAAAGCGCGGATTGTGAAGGTTCGGCGCACCACTCTGACCCTGCCACTCGATGTCGGGGCGCGACCACCGATTCACGTCGTTTGGGAGGCGTTGGTGCGGGATAAAAGTCGAATCGCGGTGATCGTCACCGATCTCTTATCGTGCGTGACGACAGGGCGTTCACCGCTCGTGCTGGCCGACCGCAAGGTTTATCTGGACCGTTTAGCAGAGGCTTTCACAGCGCAGGCCGCAGGCATCGAGTGCTATCGATTGGACGGCAAAATGGGGAAAAGGGCTCGACACGATGTGCTACGCCAAATCGCCGAGCACTATGATGGCGGCAAGCCGTTCGTGCTTTTTGCGACGGCGTCGCTGATCGGTGAGGGATTCGATCTGCCGCGTCTGGATACCTTGGTGTTGTCGATGCCGCTTTCGTTCAAAGGCCGGCTGATTCAATATGCCGGGCGGCTTCATCGGCAGCATGATGCCAAGGGTGGTGCCTTGATCTTTGACTACCCCGACGAAAACCAAGCGATCACAAAAGCGATGTTCCGCCGACGCTTGGCGGGCTACAAGGAATTGGGATACCTCATCGAGATGCCGCAGGACAGCGACCCAACCTAGTTCGGTAAAGAACCGCACGAAACTGAGGATGTAAGTTAGCGGCGGACGTGGATCTCAACGCATAGCTCGATCTTGAAAATCGTTTCGCAGAAGTGGCAAAAACTGCACCTGGGCTCACCGCGCTGCATTTAGGTTCTCATGCAGGCTCCCCACGGGGTTCACTAAACTTTGGCTAGTCATTCAGTGGCAACAGCGCTGGCGTCCCCACCGGGATTCGAACCCGGGTTCTCACCGTGAAAGGGTGGTGTCCTAACCAGGCTAGACGATGGGGACCAACCCAGGAGTTGGGCACCCTACGCTGTGGGGAGGGCCGCGCAAGAATTTTTCCAAGCCGCGCTGTTTGGGTACTTTCCGAAAATAGCGCTAAAGTTTCCCCAAACCACCCCGATTTCTGCTGGAATCAGGCCCTTTACTTCAACCGCACCCCGAGCACAGCCAACATGCATATCGGCCACATGGATGCCCAAGCCCTCGCAGCGAGCGTGGCGCAGGAGGCTTCGGAGGCGCGCGCGCGGGCGAGAGGCGGGTTGACCAGGCGCGAGCGGCTGTCGATTGAAGGCAAGCTGGCGGCCCAGAACGCGGAAAACCCCGAGTTCGCGGTCAAGGGCACCGACGAGGAGAGGAAAGAGGAGACGGGCGGCGACGACCAGCAATCCTCCGGCGGGTCCCTCAACGCCAAGGCCTGATCCTTCTCTCCGTCGTCAGATTGGGCGCGGCGAACGCAAGTTCCTTCTTCCCTGCCCGCATAATTTCGGTTTTTTGGGAGGGGATGACTTTTCCCGAGATCGCCTCCGCCCTGCCCAGTGAGGCAGTGACCTCCATCGACGGCCCGCCCTATCCTCGCATTGGGTCGGGCAAGGTGCGCGAGATCTTCGATCTCGGCGACGCCCTGCTGCTTTCAGCCAGCGACCGGCTCTCCGCCTTCGATGTCATCCTGCCCGACGGCATTCCGGGCAAGGGCATCATCCTCACCCAGATGAGCCTGTGGTGGTTTGAACAGACCACGGGCCTCATCGCGAATCATCTGCTGCCCGACCAGGCCGGCGAATTCGCCCGGCGCGGGCTGCCGGGCCGCGACCTCCAGCTCCGCAGCATGGTCGTGCGCAAGCTCCGGCCGCTGACGATCGAGTGCGTCGTGCGGGGTTACCTCGTAGGGAGCGGCTGGAGCTCGTACCAAAAGGACGGCACGGTCTGCGGCATCCGGCTCCCCGCCGGCCTGCGCCAGGCCGAGGCGCTGCCGGAGCCGATCTTCACCCCGACCACGAAGGCGCCCAAGGGCCAGCACGACGAGCCGATCGATGACGCCCAGGGCGAGGCGGCCGTCGGGGCGGCGCTCTACCGGAGGGTGAAGGCCCTGAGCCTCCAGCTCTACGCCTTCGGCCGTGACCGCGCGGCCCAGGCCGGCATGATCCTGGCCGACACGAAGTTCGAATTTGGCACCGATGCCCGGGGCGAGCTGGTGCTGATCGATGAGATCCTGACCCCGGATTCGTCGCGCTACTGGCCGGCGGAAAACTACGCGCCCGGGAAGTCGCCGCCGAGCTACGACAAGCAGTTCGTGCGCGACCATCTGCTGGCCCTCAAATGGGACCAGCGCCCCCCGGCGCCGCGCCTTCCCTCCGACGTCATCCAGCGGACACAGGAGAAGTACCTGGCCGCCCTGCGCAACCTATTGCCGCACGGCTGACTGCTCCGCCGACGCGGCGGAGGCGCCGTCACGGGCGCGAACCAGCTCGCGGCGCAGCCAGTCGAGCGCCCCATTGACCGCGCGCCTTTTGATCGTGGGCCGCGGACCGGGATAGCTCAGCTTCTTCGACCAGACGCCGTGCGGCGCATGCAGCGCGACATAGATGGTGCCGACGGGATTGCCACTCGTGCCGCTGCTCGCTCCGGAAAAGCCGGCGATCGCCAGCGCATAGTCGGCCCCCAGCTTCTCCGCCGCGCCCGTGGCCAGGGCCACGGCGCACTCGGCGCTGACCGCGCCGTGCTGCAGGAGCAGGCACTCGGGCACGTCGAGCAGCTGCATTTTCGATTCGTTGGAACAGCAGACGCAGCCGCCGGCGAAAAATTTTGCCGCGCCGCAGATGTCGGTGAAGGCGTTCGCGAGCAGGCCCCCGGTGCCGGCCTCGGCGATCGCCAGCTTTTTGTCCTGGGCGCGCAGGAGGTCGGCGCAGACCTTGGCGAGCGAGTCGTGGCCGAGGCAGATGAAATCCTCACCGACCACCGCGGCGCAGGCGGCGGCGATCTCCTCGAGCCGGGTCAGGCTGAGCCGGCCGTCGGGCGAGCTGAGGCGGCAGTCGACGTGCCCGGCGTGCGCGCAGAAGGCCACGCTGAGCGAGCCGCCGGCGCGGTCGAAGATCGGCTGCAGCACAGTCTCGAGCCTCGACTCGCCGACTCCCGCCGTGCGGATCTGCACATAGGCCTCGCGGGCGAGCAGCAGCTCGCGGGCGGCCAACCGCGGGATCACCTGCTCGAGGAAGAGGGGCTGCATTTCATTCGGGGGGCCGGGCAGCATGCAAAGCACCTTCCCGTCCTTCTCCACCCAGAGGCCGGGTGCGGTGCCGTTGGCGTTGGCCAGCACTTCGCCGTGCTCGAAGCGATAGGCCTGGCGAAGATTGTTCGGGGTCATCGGCCGGCCAAAGAGGGCAAAGCGTTCGGCGATGGCCCTCTCGATGGCGGCGTCGAAGACGAGCTTCTGGCCGAGCACCTCCGCCAGGGTCTCCCGCGTGCGGTCGTCGCAGGTCGGGCCCAGCCCTCCGGTGGTGATGACGACGTCGGCCATGGCCCAGCTCTCGCGAAACTGCCGCGCAATGGCCTCCGCATCGTCCGTCAGCGTGACATTGCGCTGCAGGGTGACGCCACGCCGACCAAGCTCCGCGCCGATGAAGGCCAGGTGGCTGTTGGCGGTCAGCCCCAGCAGAAGCTCATCCCCCAGGGTCAGGAGTTCGTAACGGACCTGGGAAACCGGCTTGCGCGGGGTGGCACAGGACGATGTGGCGGGCGAAACCATTGCTTGCGGACACGGAATTTAGGCTAATCTGGATGAAAATGCCAGCCGTCGTTCCAGATATCGCAGCTCCGGCCACCCTCAAGGAGAAGGTGCGCCGGCTGCCGGACCGGCCCGGAGTCTATCTGATGAAGGACCGGCTGGGGCGCGTCATCTACGTGGGCAAGGCCAAGAGCCTGAAGAAGCGCGTCTCGTCCTATTTTCAAAAGGGCCGCGGGCCGGGCCTCCCACCTAAGATCCGCGCCCTGATCGGCCTGATCGCGGACTTGGATACGATGACGGTCAAATCGGAACCGGAAGCGCTGCTCCTCGAGGGGCGCCTGATCAAGCAGTGGCGGCCGCGCTACAACACCGATTTCACGGACGACAAGCGCTTCCTGCTCGTGCGGGTGGATCCCGGCGAGCCGCTGCCTCGGTTCCGGCTCAGCCGTTTCCGCAAGGACGACCGGTCGCGGTACTTCGGGCCGTTCGCCCACAGCGGGCTGCTGCGCAAGACGCTGGGCCAGATGCGCCGGCAGTTCGGCATCCTCCTCGGCGACACCAATCCCCGCCAGCTGCCCGATGGCCGCTGGCAGCTCTATGACGACGTGCGCCAGGAGCTCTCCGGCTTTCCCAACATCGTCGCCGCGGCCGACTACCGCCGGCGCACCGAGGACGCCTGCGCCTTTCTTGAGGGCAAGTCCCGGGAATGGCTCGGGGCCATGCAGCGAGAGATGGAGGCCGCCGCCGCCGCGCAGGAGTTCGAGAAGGCCGCCGCCTTGCGCGATGTGATGTTCGCGTTGAAGAGCACGCTGGCCCGGACGCGCCGCTTCGAACGCGGCGACCCGACGGCGGTCGGGGCCAATGAGACCGCCACCCGCATGCTCGGCGAGGCCCTCGGTCTGCCCACCCCACCCCGCACGCTGGATTGCTTCGACATCTCGCACATCTCCGGGACCTTCGTCGTCGCCTCCCTGGTCCGCTTCGCCGATGGCCGGCCCGACAAGGACCAGTACCGGCGGTTCCAGATCAAGAGCTTCATCGGCAATGATGACTTCCGCGCGATGGAAGAGGTGGTCGGCCGGCGCTACCGCCGGCTGCGGGACGAGTCCCAGCCGTTTCCGGATCTGGTCGTGATCGACGGCGGCGCGGGCCAGGTCGGGGCCGCGCTCAAGGCTTTCCTCATCCTGGGCCTGGCGCCTCCCCCGCTCATCGGGTTGGCGAAAAAACGCGAGACGATCCTCTTCTCTGACGGGCGGCCGCCCCTCAACCTCCCGCTGGCCCATCCGGGCCTGCAGTTGCTGCAGCGTCTGCGCGACGAGGCGCACCGCTTCGCCAACACCTACAATGCGGATCTGCGCTCGAGGAAGATCCGGGAATCGATCCTCGACGACCTGCCGGGACTGGGCCCCGTCCGCCGCGCGGCCCTCCTGGGGCACTTCGGGGACATCGGCCGGCTCCGCGGCGCGAGCGCCGAGGAGATCAGCGCGGTTCCCGGCTTCGGACCGAAGCTCGCCGAAGAACTCCGGCAATTTCTGTCGCGGCGCAAAGACGATGGGGCTAGAAGCCCGTTGCCATGAAGTCACCTCTGCCCGGCCTGGTGCTCGCGTTCCTCGGCGCCGCCGGCTCGCGGGCGGACGTCGCGTTCGCTCCGCTCTTCACCGACCATGCGGTGTTGCAGCAGGGCAAGGTCGTGCCGGTCTGGGGCCGCGCCGATCCCCAGGAGCATGTCAGCGTGACTTTCCGCGGGCAGACGGTCGGCGCCACCACGGGCCCGGACGGGCGCTGGGTCGTCCTGCTCGGGGCGCTGCCCGCCTCCGCGGACGGCGCCGATCTCGTCGCGGCCGGGCGGAAGACCCGGGTGGTGCGGAGCGATGTGGTCGTGGGCGAGGTCTGGCTGTGCTCCGGTCAGTCGAACATGGAATTCACGGTGGATGATCCGCGCCATCCCGCCTTCCGTCTCCAGGATGCCAAGGCCGAGGTGGCGGCGGCGCAGTTTCCGCTCATCCGCCAGTTCGAGGTCGGCCGGCAGGTGGCCAACGCGCCCACGGAGGATGCGAGCGGCGCGTGGACACCCTGTGCTCCCGGCACCGTCGGCGCCTTCAGCGCGGTCGGCTATTTCTTCGCGCGCGACCTGCACCGGCGGCTCAACGTGCCGGTGGGACTCATCGCCAGCACTTGGGGCGGCACGCCGATCGAGGCGTGGCTGAGCCCGTGGGCCCTGGGAGGCGATCCGGCCTTCGCGCCCGTGCGCGGCCGCTGGGAGCGGATGCCGCCCGATGATCCCCACAAGCGGTCGTGGGAGCCCGCCGGCCTGTTCAACGCCATGGTCAATCCGGTGCTGCCCTATGCCCTGCGCGGGGTGCTCTGGTATCAGGGGGAGACGAACGCCGTTCGCGCCGGCGAATACCACGCGCTCTTCTCCACCATGATCACCGCGTGGCGCGCGCACTTTGGTCAGGGCGATCTGCCCTTCTATTGGGTGCAGCTTGCCAACTATCAGGATCCGCACGACCCGAGCGGGGTTAGTTGGGCCTATCTGCGCGAGGCCCAGGCGCAAGCCCTGGACCTGCCGGCCACCGGCATGGCGGTCACAGTCGATATCGGCGACGCGAAGAACATCCATCCCCGCAACAAGCAGGAAGTGGGACGCCGCCTCGCGCTGGTGGCCAAGGCGAAGGCCTACGGCATCACCGGCGACTATTCCGGGCCCGTCTTCCTGGCGGCGGAGCGCTCCGGGGCGGGGATGCTGGTGCGCTTCCGCTATGCCGAGGGCGGGCTGACGGCGGCCGAGAAGCCCTTGCAATCCTTCGAGATCGCCGGAGCCGACCGCAAATTTCATCCGGCCACGGCGGTGATCGCCGGCGACACCGTCTTGGTGCAATCTCCGGCCGTGCGCGACCCGGTCGCCGTGCGCTATGCCTGGAGCGACAACCCAGAGGCCAATCTCTACAGCGGCGCCGGACTCCCGGCGGTCCCTTTCCGCAGCGACAATTGGTAGGGAAACTCGATCAGAACTCGTAGACCTCGATCAGGGTGAAGCCGGGCTGCCCGTTCGCGTCAGTGACCTGGACCGTGTAGGCTCCGGTGGGAAGCGCGACGATCGTGGCGGAGTCGGCGCTGCCGGCCGGCAGCGCCGAGGCCCCGGCGCCGGCGGCGGCGGCGGCGAGGGCGGGAGCGCTGGCCGCCGGGTAAGCGGCATTGACCGTGAGCGGATTGCCCCAGCCGGTGTTGCGGGCCAGCAGGTTTCCCTGACTGTCGAAGACGCTCAGGACCGGCGCGGGCAGCCCGCCACTGCCGAGAGCGGGTCCGATGGCGCGCACCAGCAAGGTGCGGGAAGACCCGCCCGAGACGACGATGCCGCCGGTCAGCGAAGCGCTGGCGTCCAATCCCGAGCGGGCGGAGACCATGGAAATCTGCTGTTGGGAGGTCAGGGGATCGCTGTCGGCGTCGTAGACTTCGGCGAGCGCGGCGCCGGTCTGTCCGCTCACCCCGCCCACCTGCAGGGTGTACGAGCCCGGCGGCAGCACGGCTTCAGCCGCGGCATCGGCGCTGCCGATCGTGAGGGGAAAAGCCCCCACCTGCGCGAAGACGGCGGAGAGGCTGCTGTTGCCATTCCAGCCCGCGTTGGCCAGCACGAGGTTGCCCGCGCTGTCGTAGAGCTGAAGGATCGGATTGGGGAGCACGCCCTGGACGCCGAAGGCGACCAGGCCGGGACCCACGGCCCGCAGGAGAACGGTCTGGGGCGCGGCTCCCGCAATGGTGAAGCCGGCCACGAGCGGGTTGGCGGCGGTCACATCGCCGCGGGAGGAGAACGTGATGAGCCGGCCGCTGGAGGCTGTGGCGTCGAGCGAGGCGGAGGCCCCGGTGCCGGCCGTGCTCGCCGAACCCGCCGCCGGGGCCGGTGCGGCCGTCACGGCCAGCGCCTGGACCGTGGAAGTCGAAGCGGTCGAAACCGCGTTCCCAGCGCCGACACTCATGCCGGTAACTCCGGTCACGGAATCAAATTCCGCCTCCGACTCGACCATGCTGGAGGAGCTGAATTCCGAAGTCGGCACAAAGCCGAACGCCCGCACGTAAAAGATGCTGCTGGCCGGAAGGCTGAGGCCCGAGATCTGCCAATTCGTGCCCACGCGGGTGCCGGCGCCGAGGCTGGTCCAGGTGGCATTATCGGTTGAGACCTGGAATTGCACCTGGGAGATCTCGGGCGTGCTGCCGCTGCGCGTCCAGGTGACGGTGTCGAAGCCGCTGTCGACCGTCAGCACCTGGGAGGCTCCGCTGGCCTGGCTGAGGCGGGCGAAGCGGAACCGGTTCAGTCCGTCCACATGGCCGAAGCTTCCGCCCACGAACAATTTGCCATCGGCCTGGAGCGCGAGCGCGCTGACCGCGCCGTCGGCGGTGGCGGTGAACGTCGTGTCAACCGAGCCGCTGGCATTGATTCGGGCGATATTCGCCTGGGCCACCCCGCCCACGGTGCTGAAAACCCCGCCGAGCATAATCTGCCCGCTGACCTGAAGGGCGAGGGCGCTCACCGCGCCGTTCGCATTCGGGTTGAAGGTGGTGTCGACCGAGCCATCGGAATTGATTCGCGCCACATTGTTGCGCGCCACTCCGCCCACGCTGGAGAAAGAGCCTCCCAGCACCATCTGGCCGTTGCCCTGCAGCACCACGGCGTTGACCACGCCGTTCACATTGGGATTGAACGTGGTGTCGAGCGTGCCGGTCGTGTTAATCCGCGCCAGATTGCTGCGCGCCACACCGCCGACGCTGCTGAAAGCGCCGCCGAGCACGATCTGGCCGTTGGATTGCAGGGCCGCCGCCCGCACCTGTCCGTTCGTGTTGGGATTGAACGTGGTGTCGAGCGTGCTATCGGCGTTGAGCCGGGCCACGCCGCCCCGGGCGGCCCCGGCCAGGGTAGTGAAGGCGCCCGTGATGACCACCTGATTGTTGGGCTGCGGGACGATGCCAAAGACGGCCCCGTTGGGGTTGACCTGGAAGGCGGCGTTGGGCGAGCCATCGGAATTGAGGAGCGCGAGGTTCGCCACGGCGACGTTGCTGACATG
>Ga0302326_10022981_pt1 | contig 12726 bp, 7 predicted proteins | sample Palsa_T0_3_FD_202264 | JGI IMG/M metagenome (GOLD analysis project Ga0302326, IMG submission 202264) | Peat permafrost microbial communities from Stordalen Mire near Abisko, Sweden - Palsa_T0_3 | ecosystem: Environmental > Terrestrial > Soil > Palsa > Peat permafrost | place: Sweden: Abisko... | reverse complement strand
ATGCGCGAGCAGCTCGACAGGCTGGAGGCCGCCCAGAAAACCGGCGGCAACCGGCTGTTCTATCTGGCGACGCCGCCCAGCGGTTTCCTCCCGATCAGCCAGGAGCTCGGCCGCACCGGCATGCTGACGGAAAACGGCGTGTGGCGGCGGCTGGTGGTGGAAAAGCCGTTCGGGACCGATCTCGCCTCGGCCAAGGCCTTGAACAGCGAGTTGCTGAAGCTGGTCGACGAGCACCAGATTTACCGGATCGATCATTACCTCGGCAAGGAGACGGTCCAGAACATCCTGGTGCTGCGCTTTGCCAACGGCATGTTCGAGCCGATCTGGAATCGCAATCACATCGACCACATCCAGATTACCGTCGACGAGAGGCTCGGCGTCGGCCACCGCGGCAGCTTCTACGACGCAACCGGCGCGTTGCGCGACATGGTGCCGAACCATCTGTTCCAGCTGCTGTCGCTGGTCGCGATGGAGCCGCCGGCGAAATTCGATGCCCATGCGGTGCGCTCGGAAAAGGCCGAGGTGCTGGCGGCGATCCAGACCCAGAGCGAGGAAGAAGCGCTGCATAATTCGGTGCGCGGGCAATATCGCGCCGGCAGGATCGGCGACACCGAGATCGACGACTATCGCAAGACCGCAGACGTGAAACCCGGCAGCACCACCGAGACCTATGCGGCGCTGAAGCTCACCATCGACAACTGGCGCTGGGCCGGCGTGCCGTTTTACCTGCGCACCGGCAAGGCGCTCGGCGTCAAGCGCACCGAGATCGCGATCAAGTTCAAGCAGGCACCGTTTGCGATGTTCCGCGACACGCCGGTCGACAAGCTGTCGCAGAATTTCCTGATCATCTCGACCGAACCGACCGAAGGCATCGCGCTGCAGTTCAATACCAAGGTGCCGGGACCGGCCATTAATATCGACGGCGTCGAGATGAAGTTCCACTACAAGGATTATTTCCAGGCGCAGCCGAGCACCGGCTACGAGACGCTGATCTACGACTGCATGATCGGCGACAACATCCTGTTTCAGCGCGCCGACAGCGTGGAAGCCGGCTGGCAGGCGGTGCAACCGTTCCTCGATGCCTGGAAGAAGGCCGGCGCCAAGGGACTGAAGGTTTACGAACCCGGCAGTGAAGGACCCGAAGAGGCCAACGCCTTGATGGAACGCGACGGCCGCAACTGGCGGAAGCTGACCTGACCATGACCGCGGGCGATCAACGCAAGATCATCACCGTTGCCGATCCGGCGGCGATGGCGCAAATCGCCGCCGATCGCGTGCTGGCAAGGATTTCAGCGAATAATGGTCGCGTCGCGATCTGCCTGAGCGGCGGATCGAGTCCGAAAAAACTCTATCAGTTGCTCGCGACCGACGCGTATCGGAGCCAAATCCCCTGGGATCGCGTGCACTGGTTCATCGGCGACGAGCGCTTCGTCCCCGCCGATAATCCCCTCCATAATATGGGCGTGGCGCGGCAGATCTTTCTCGATCGCCTGGCGCCGGCGGCCAACATCCATCCGATTCCTACCGACACGGCTAATCCCGGCGAGGCAGCGCGCCTCTATGAGAACGAACTGCAATCGTTCTATGGAGCCGACGCGTTGGCGCCCGCCAAGCCCTTGTTCGACGTGGCGCTGATGGGTGTCGGGCCCGATGGCCATACCGCGTCGCTGTTTCCGGGCTATCCCGCCATCGAGGAGACCAGGCGCTGGGTGGTCGGCGTGCCGCAGGCGCATGTCGAGCCGTTTGTGCCACGGGTGACACTGACCCTGCCGGCGCTCGGCTCTTGCCGTGAAATGCTGTTCGAGATCGGCGGCGCCGACAAGCGCGCGATCCTGACCCGCGTGCTCGATGGCGAGAACCTGCCCGCCAACCGCGCGGGGTCGGCCGGCGAAACCGTCTGGCTGGTGGATCAAGCCGCGCTTCCGGCGAATTTCCGTGAGCGGTGACACCCCCGAAATGCCATGCGCATTGATCGTGATGGGCGTCTCCGGCTCGGGCAAGAGCACCATTGCGCAGAAATTGGCGCAGCGCCTGGGCTGGACCTACGAGGACGGCGACAGATTTCATCCCGCCAGCAATGTCGCGAAGATGAGCGCCGGCCATCCTTTGACCGACGAAGACCGCTGGCCCTGGCTCCAGGCCATCGCCAATGAGATCGACCGGGCCTGCAAGTCGGGGGAACATGCCGTGATCGCCTGCTCGGCGCTGAAGCGCAGCTACCGCGACGTGCTGGTGCATGGACGCAGAGACATCCGCATCGTCTATCTCCGCGGCACGCAGGAATTGATCGCAGGCCGTCTGGCCCAACGAAAGGGCCATTTCATGCCGCCCGGACTGCTCGCGAGCCAGTTCAAAACGCTGGAACCGCCGGGCAAAGATGAAAATCCCGTGACGGTCTCGATCGAAGCTTCGGTCGAGGAAATCGTCGATGACACCGTTAGCCGAATGGGGCTAAGTCCAGGGCCAGTAAGGGCCAGCAGCACGCCGCACAGGAACCGCTCATGACCCGCATCGCCCTCGTGGTCTCCGACGTCGACGGCACGCTCCTGACCAGGGACAAAACCCTGACCGAGGCCGCGAAAGCCGCGGTGCGGCGGCTGCACGAGGCCGGCATCGGCTTCACCATCACCTCCAGCCGGCCCACGCTCGGCATGGGGTTTCTGATCGAGCCGCTGCAAATCACGCTGCCGATCGGGGCTTTCAACGGCAGCTCGATCGTCGATCCGCAACTTGAGCCGATCGAACAGCATCTGATTCCCTTGCACGCGGTGCAACGCTGCGTCGACCTGTTGAATGAATTCGGAGTCGATATCTGGCTGTTCACCAACGATCTGTGGCTCACCCGCAACGGCAAAGGTGAATACGTCCCGAACGAAAAGCGCGCCATTCGGTCCGATCCGACCATCGTCGCGGATTTCACGCCCTATCTTTCAGCCGCCTGCAAAATCGTCGGCTCAAGCGCGGACGCGGCCCTGCTGCAGCGCTGCGAAGCCGCCATACAAAAGGCGCTGGGCGCGGAGGCGACCGCGGTCCGTTCGCAAAGCTATTACCTCGATATCACCCCGCCCGGCTGCGACAAGGGCACCTTCGTGCAGGCGATGGCCAGGCGCCTCGACATTGCCACCGACGCCGTCGCCACCATCGGCGACAGGGAGAACGATCTGGCGATGTTCCGCACCAGCGGCCTCTCCTTTGCGATGGGCAACGCCACCGACGACGTCAAGAAGGTCGCGACCCATGTCACGACGTCGAATGAGAACGAAGGTTTTGCGGGCGCGATGGAGATGATTTTGAAGAGCAACGAAGCGAGGTAAGTGCGCCCTGTGCGCGTCCTCCTCCCCGCGTCGTCCCGGCGAACGCCGGGACCTATACGCCGTGAGCTCGCGTCAAGGCGCGGTGGCGGATAGCTGTACCAACAATCGAATTCGGTGGTTATGGGTCCCGGCGTTCGCCGGGACGACGATAGTTTATTTCCTGCCGCTACTTCGACCGCTGCATCGCGGGCTTCTCCACCGGCTGCTTCGCGTCGCAGAGATTGTGCGCGGTATTGATCAGCGCGATATGCGTCAGCGCCTGCGGGAAATTGCCGGTCTGCCGGCCGGCGCCGGAATCGAATTCCTCCGCCAGCAGCCCGAGGTCGTTCGCGACCGCGACCACGCGGTCGAACAATGCCTGCGCCTTGGCGATCTCGCCGGCCAATACAAAGGCATCGGCAAGCCAAAGCGTGCAGGCGAGGAACGCGCCTTCGATCGGCTGCTTTTCATCCGAGATTTCGCGGGGATCGTGCCGCAGCACGAATCCGTCCCGCATCATGTGCTGTTCGATCGCCGCGAGCGTGCCGCGAACACGCGGGTCCGAAGCCGGGAGGAAACCGACCGACGGCAGCAACAGGATGCTGGCATCGAGCCATGGCGAGCCGTAGGACATGACGAACGAATTCAGCGCGCGATCAAAGCCCTTGTCGCAGACCTCGCGATGGATTTCATCGCGCAGGCTCCGCCAGCGCTCCAGCGGCGCCTTGAAGCCGAATTTTTCGGCGCTCGTGATGCCGCGATCGAACGCGACCCACGTCATCACTTTTGATGAGACATAATGCGCGCCGTCGCCGCGCCGCTCCCAGATGCCGTTATCGGGCTGGTTCCACATTTCGGCCAGATGATCGAGCACCGCGCATTCGAGGTCCCACGTTCCGGCATCGAGTTTCAATTTAGCGACGCGCGACTGATGAAACGCATCGATCAATTCGCCGTAGACGTCGAGCTGCAGCTGGGCATGGGCGGCATTGCCGACCCGAACCGGCTGCGCGCCTTCATAGCCGGACAACCAGCCCGCCTCCCATTCCAGCAGGCGCCGCTGGCCCATGATGCCGTACATGATCTGCATATTCCCCGGCGATCCCGCCACCGCGCGCAACAGCCAATTGTGCCAGGCGGAGGCTTCGTCGGTGTAGCCGGAATTCATCAGCGCCAGCAGCGTGAAGGTGGCGTCGCGCAGCCAGCAAAACCGATAGTCCCAGTTGCGGGCGCCTCCCAGCTTCTCCGGCAGCGAAGTCGTGGGCGCCGCGACGATGCCGCCGGTCGGCGCATAAGTCAGCGCCTTCAGCGTGATCAGCGATCGCATCACCAGTTCGGGATGATCACCCTGATTGGTGCAATGGCTGCACCATTCGGTCCAGAAATCCCTGGTATCCTGCAGGGCCTGCGCAGGGTTGATGGGCTCCGGCACCGGCAGATGCGAGGGACCGTAGGTGAGCACGAAGGGGATGGTCTCTTCTTCGTTCACTTCGAACTCGGCCACCGTGGTCATGTCCTTGCCACGGGTCTCGACCGGCGTTCGCAGCACCGTCATGTCCGGTCCGCAAATCGCAAGCAGCGCGCCGTCCTCGGTGCGCTTGACCCAGGGAATATCCGCGCCGAACCCGAAACGAATGACGAGCTCCATTCGCAAGCGCACCCGCCCGCTCACGCCGCGCACCAGCCGGACGATGTCGGAGGCTTTGCCGCGCGGCGGCATGAAGTCGATTACGGCGACGATGCCGCTTGCGGTCTCAAAGCGCGTTTCCAGGATCAGCGTATTTTCCCAGTAACGGCGCGAGCATTTGATGACGTCTTCGCCGGGGGCGATCAGCCATCGGCCGTTTTTGGGCGTGCCGAGCAAGGCTGCGAAGCAGGCTTCCGAATCGAACGCCGGCCAGCACAGCCAGTCGATCGAGCCGTCGCGGCCGACCAATGCCGCGGTCTCGCAGTCGCCGATCAATCCATAGTCTTCGATTCTGCAGGACAATTTTTATCACCGCTCAAAGTGCCAGCGCGTCAGCTTGCGGCGCGCGTCCGTTCCGCCGTCGCGGCCTTGAGAGCCGCCACGTCGATCGCGGCAGCGATCTTGTCGAGCGTCAGCGGCAGCCGTTGCCGCCAGTTCGGATGCTCGTTCACGGTACCGGGAATATTGGGCTGATCGACCACCTCAAGCATATCCTCCAGCGAGATCGCCAGCAGGCGCGACCTGGTCCGCGCCAGAAAAGCCGCCACCGCATAGAGATCGTGGCGGTCGATGGCCTGATGACGCAACACCTCGTTCAGCATCGCCAGCGCATGCCACCGGGCGTCGTCGCTTTCGCCGGGATCGATCCCGAGCGAGCGCTTGAGTTTCAGATCGCCGAACGAACGCCAGCCGGCATAGGTCGACAGATCGTGGGTGTTGAAGGTGACGAGCGCGTTGGTGGCATAATGATCGACGTCGCGGAACGCACCGTGATCGTCGCGCTCGAACATCATCACCTGATAGGACCAGATGCCCCAGTCCGCCATTTTCTCGCGAAAGCCTTCCGGCACGGTGCCGAGATCCTCGCCGATCACCACGCATCGATGCGCCACGCTTTCCTGCGCGGTCGCCGCCAGCAGCGCCTCGAACGGCATCTGCACATAGACGCCGTTGTTGGCGGCAAAGCCGTGCGGCACGAGATAAAGCCGCTTCAGGCCCAGCACATGATCGAGCCTGATCGCGCCGGCGTGGCGCATCGAAGCCCGCAGCATCTCCCGATACGGCTCGAAGGATTTGAGCTCCAGGCCGGCGGCGTTGAAGCCGGCCAGCCCCCAGTTCTGGCCGGCGGTATTCAACGGATCCGGCGGCGCGCCGACCGCGAGATGACGGGAAATCGCCGCCTGCTCATTCCAGGCGTCGAACCCGTCGGACTGCACCCCGACGGCAACGTCAAGATATAGTCCGACCTTCATGCCGAGCTTGACCGCAAGCTCCTTGCAGGCCCGCAATTGCCGGTCGGCCGTCCATTGCACGAATTCGACGAATTCGATTTCGGCGGCGTCCGGCCCCTGCCGCAGGGCCGCGCAATCGCCCTCGTCGGGCTGCCGCCATTGCTCCGGCCATTCCCACCACGGTCTGTTGAATGTGTGCCGGAGCGCCTCAAAGCAGGCGAACCGCGACAACAGCGGCGCGCGCTCGGTGCGAAATTCCTCGAAATCCTGCTTGCGACCGGGCGCCGGATGCGTCCTGAAGCTTTCGAAAGCCGCGCGCAGCGCCTTCCATTTCAGTTCGGCGACGCCGGTATAGTCGACCCTGTCGCCCGCGCGCAGCCGGACGATGGTATCGCCCTTTCCGGCCAGAATGGCGGGCTGGAATTCGGGAATTCTCTCGACATCGATATAGAGCGCATTCAGAAACAACCGGCTGTTCGGCGAATAGGGGCTGCAATCGGCAGGCCGGTCGTCGAACAGCGCGTGCAGCGGATTGAGGCCGATGCCATCGGCTCCCAATTGACCGGCAAGCCGGATCAGCCCTTCGAGATCGGTGAAATCCCCGATTCCCCAATTGCGGCTCGAGCGGACCCCGTAAAGCTGCACCGCGACCAGCCAGCTGCGCGCGAAATCGCCGCCGAACGCCTTTGCCGGCGCGACGATCAAAGGCGCGTCTTCCGTGAAGGAGGCGGCATCGGCCAGATGCAGCCGGTACGACCCCTCCGGCAAATCCGTCGGCCAGACAATCGTGCGATTGCCGACCTCTCCCGCCGCGATAACCTTAACCCCCGAAGCGATTTTCCAGCGCAGCGGGAACGTGGCGGCCTGTTTGAGCCTGGTCCACGACGGCTGGCCGGACCTGACCACCACCGCCTCCTCGAGAAACCGGTACGGCACCCGCTCCGGCAGGGCAGCGAGGATGATTTTCAGCGCCACGGCATCCGTCACATGGCGGTGACCCTGACCGTCCACGAATTCGGTCTGGATTCCCAAGTCTTTGGCTCTGGTGAAAAGGTCCATTCGGCACGCTGTTTGCAGGCAACGATGGGGGATCGTCGCGAAATTCTATAGATACAGGAAGAGGATAGCCGTGTTTAACGCTTCGGCGTCCCCGCTGTTCCCCGGGAACCAATGCCCGGCGAACGGCTTTCTATATATGTCCAGAGCGTCTCCTTTCGCGCAAACGAAATGGGACGTCGTTTCCATGTCGATGGCATCACCGTGAACAAAACAATTCAAACTGTCGAGAGCGCCGTGGCCGGCGCTACCATGCATATTGATTATAACCCCGCCCTGCTCTTTCACTGTCTGGCGTGAGGAGCCCCATGAACCTGATGTCGTCCATCGATGCCAAGGAGCTGCCGGCCAGCGCGCTGGACGGCGACGCGCTGTGGTACAAGGACGCCATCATCTATCAGCTCCATGTCAAAGCCTTCGCCGACAGCAATAATGACGGCATCGGCGATTTCGCCGGGTTGACCGAAAAACTCGGCTATCTGCAGGATCTCGGCGTCACCGCCCTGTGGCTGCTGCCGTTCTATCCTTCGCCCGGCCGGGACGACGGCTACGACATCGCCGACTACGGCGCCATCAATCCCGACTTCGGGACCATGAAGGACTTCCGCCGCTTCATCGTCGAGGCCAAGCGTCGCGGCCTGCGGGTCATTACCGAACTCGTCATCAACCACACCTCCGACCAGCACGACTGGTTCAAGCGCGCCCGCCGCAGCGACCCGAAGTCGAGCGCGCGCAACTGGTATGTCTGGAGCGACACCGACCAGAAATATCAGGGCACACGGATCATCTTCACCGATACCGAGAAGTCCAACTGGACCTGGGATACCGAGGCCAGCGCCTTCTACTGGCATCGCTTTTTCTCGCACCAGCCGGATCTGAATTTCGACAATCCGCGCGTGGTCAGCGCGCTGGTCCAGGTCATGAAGCGCTGGCTCGATACCGGCGTCGACGGCTTTCGTCTCGATGCCATCCCCTATCTGTGCGAGCGCGACGGCACCAATAACGAGAATCTGCCGGAGACCCACGCCATCATCCGGAAACTGCGCGCCGAGCTCGACGCCTACGCCAAGGGCAAGGTGCTGCTGGCGGAAGCCAATCAGTGGCCGGAAGACGTGCAGGAATATTTCGGCCGCGGCGATGAATGCCACATGGCCTATCATTTCCCGCTGATGCCGCGGATCTACATGGCGATCGCCCAGGAGGACCGCTTTCCCATCACCGACATCCTGCGCCAGACGCCGGATATCCCCGCCAATTGCCAGTGGGCGCTGTTCCTGCGCAACCATGACGAACTGACGCTGGAAATGGTCACCGACGTCGAGCGCGACTATCTGTGGTCGACCTACGCCAACGATCCGCGCGCCCGCATCAATGTCGGCATCCGCCGCCGGCTGGCGCCGCTGATGGACAACGACCGGCGCAAGATCGAGCTGATGAACTCGCTGCTGCTGTCGTTTCCGGGCACGCCGATCATCTATTACGGCGACGAAATCGGCATGGGCGACAATATCTATCTCGGCGACCGCAATGGCGTGCGCACGCCGATGCAATGGTCGCCGGACCGCAATGGCGGGTTCTCCCGCGCCGATCCCGCGCGGCTCTACGCCCCCACCATCATGGACCCGGTCTACGGCTACGAGTCGGTCAATGTCGAGGCGCAGTCGCGCAGCCTGTCTTCCTTGCTGAGCGCCACCAAGCGGCTGATTTCGGTTCGCAAATCGACCCTGGCGTTCGGCCGCGGCAGCATGACCTTCATCCGCCCGGTCAATCGGGCGGTGCTCGCCTACGTCCGCAAGCTTGGCGAGGAGGTCATTCTCTGCGTCGCCAACCTGTCACGCTCCGCGCAGGCCACCGAACTCGATCTTTCGGCCTGGAAGGACCGCATTCCCCTGGAAATGCTGGGCCGCACCCGTTTTCCGGCGATCGGCGAACTGCCCTATATGATCACGCTGGCGCCGTATGGCTTCTACTGGTTTCAGCTCCGCGAGCGCGACAAATCGGATCCCGTCGCCCCTTCCATCGTCCCGGAATTCGAAACCCTCGTGGTCCCGCTCGGTGCGACCTGGGTCTCGCTGGCCCGTACCCGCAGCGTGTTCGAACGCGATGTCCTGCCCGGGCATCTGGCGCGGACCCGCTGGTATCCGCAGCGGTCGGCGGAGGCCATTCATCCAACCCTGACCTCGGCGATTCCGTTTTGCGACATTGGCGACAACCGGCCCTGGCTGACCTTCTTTGAAGCGACGGAGCGGGGCGCGACCACGCGCTACGTATTGCCGATGCAGATCGAGTGGATGCGCTTCGATCGCGAGCGCTACAATCCCAACGCACTGGCCGCGGTACGCCAGGGCGCGCGCGAAGGCACGCTGCTGGACGTTGCGACCGACCGGATCTTCATCGCGCTGCTGCTGCGCAACCTGCTGGAAAACCTGACCGTCGAAGAAAGCAATGTTCGTCTTGAATTCCGGCCGACCAGCAAATTCTCCAGCCGCCTGGTCAAGGAGCCCGAGCGCATCCGCGTCGTTGAGACCGAGCCATGCAGCAGCACCGCGGTGGTGGATAATGACTATGTCTTCAGGCTGTACCGGAAGCTTCAGTCCGGCATCAATCCCGCCATCGAGATCGGCCGGTTTCTGACCGACGTCGCAGACTTTGCCAATACACCCGCCATGCTCGGCAGCGTCGAGCTGGTCGAAGGCAATACCAAAAGCGCCATCGCGATCGTGCATGCCTTTGTTGAAAATCAGGGCGACGGCTGGGCCGTGACGTCAGCCTATCTCGACCGCTACGTCGAGGATCAGCGCCTGTTGGCCGCGAGCCAACGCACCGGCGAAAGCGAAGAACAGGCGCCCTATCTGCGCTACATGGCGCAAGCCGGCAGACGCGTCGGCGAAATGCATCTGGCTTTCGCCAGCCCCAGCGAATTGGTCGATTTTATCCCCGAGCCGACCCGGCCCGCGGACGTGCAGCAATGGATCGAAGATACAGCCTCCCTCGCGGACCGCGTGTTCGACGCGCTGGAACAGCAGCGCGGCGCGATCAGGGAGTCCGATCGTCCGCTCGCCGATCAGGCGCTGGCTCAGCGCGGCACCTTGCACGACCGCCTGAAGGCGCTGCTTCCACCTGACATCGACGGCCTCAACATCCGCCATCACGGCAACTTCGATCTCAGCCGGATGCTGATCGTCAAGGACGATATTTTCATTATTGGCTTCGAGGGCGAATCCCGCCGGCCACTCGACGAGCGGCGGCACAAGGCACCTGCGGCGCGCGATGTCGCCGGCCTGATCCGGTCGATCGACTATTCGGCGACGGACGCGCTGGAGCGCGCGCTCAAGCTGGCACCGGATGAACACGGCAGACTTGCCACCGCCCTTGCGGAATGGCGCGATCGCTCGGCCGCAGCATTTCTTGCCGCCTACCGCGAAATCATGACAAATACGCGTCTGTGGCCCGCCGATCCACAGGCCGCCGACCGTATGCTGAATTTCTTTCTGCTTGAAAAAACGCTCACCGAGGTCGAATACGAATTGTCCCACAGGCCTGAATGGCTGCGGGTCCCACTGAACGGAATGCTTCGCCTGTTGTCGCCGCGTCCCAATGAGGCCTCATGACCAAACTTTCTGCGGAGGCCTATGCGATCGTGGAAGGCCGCCACTCGGATCCCTTTCATTATCTCGGCCTTCATAGCGAGGGCGACAAGACCGTGGTGCGCGCGTTCCTGCCGGAGGCCTCGAAGGTCGACGCCATCGACGAGCACGGCGAAGCAGCGGTGCTGGCGCGCATTCACGATGACGGGCTGTTCGCCGGCGCGCTTCCGAACGGCTCCAGGCGCTATCAGTTGCGCGCCCGCTTCGGCGAGACCGTGGTCGATCTCGACGACCCCTACCGTTTTCCGCCTGTTCTGACCGACTTCGACCTCTATCTGCTGGGCGAAGGCACCCATCAGCGGCTTTATGACAAGCTTGGCGCGCATCCGATGACGCTGGACGGCGTCGCTGGGGTGGCGTTCGTCGTGCTCGCCCCCAACGCGCGGCGGGTCAGCGTGGTCGGCGATTTCAATTTCTGGAATGCACGGCGACATCCGATGCGGGTCCGCGGCGTCGGCTATTGGGAATTGTTCGTGCCCCATGCCACGGCAGGCGATCATTACAAATTCGATATTATCGGACCGCAGGGCCAGCATTTGCCGCTGAAGTCCGATCCGTTCGCCTTTGCCGCAGAGATGCGCCCGAACACCGCGTCAATCATTTTCGATGAGACCAAGCTGCCGCATCCACGTGCCGCCCCCGCCAATGTCAACGCGCTGAGCGCGCCGATGTCGATCTATGAAGTCCATCTCGGCTCGTGGCGACGCAAGGGCCACAACGAGTGGCTGACCTATCGCGATCTCGCCGAGCAGCTTCCCCGTTATGCCAGGGATCTCGGCTTTACCCATGTGGAGTTTCTGCCGGTCAACGAGCATCCCTTCGACGGCTCATGGGGCTATCAGCCGACCGGCCTGTACGCGCCCACCAGCCGGTTCGGCACGCCGCAGGATTTTTCCGCGCTGGTCGACGCCTGTCATCGCGAAGGTCTCGGCGTGCTGCTGGATTGGGTGCCCGGGCATTTTCCCGACGACCCGCACGGCCTCGGCAATTTCGACGGCACCGCATTTTACGAGCACGCCAATCCGCTGCAGGGCCGTCATCTCGACTGGGGCACGCTGGTCTATAATTACGGCCGTACCGAAATCGTCAATTTCCTGGTGTCGAACGCGCTGTTCTGGCTGGAGCGCTACGGCATCGACGGGCTGCGCGTCGATGCCGTCGCCTCGATGCTCTACCTCGATTACAGCCGCCCCGCCGGGGGCTGGGTCCCCAACAAACATGGCGGCCGGGAAAATCTCGATGCCATCGATTTCCTGCGCCGTTTCAACACCGAAGTGTTCGCGCGCTTTCCGCAGGCCACCACAGCCGCCGAAGAGTCGACCGCATGGCCGCAGGTGTCGCGCCCGGTCGAATTTGGCGGGCTCGGCTTTGGCTACAAATGGAATATGGGCTGGATGCACGACACGCTGAACTACATCAGCAAGGATCCGATCCACCGCAGATTTCATCACGGCGATATCCTGTTCGGCCTGCACTACGCGTTTTCGGAAAACTTCATCCTGCCACTGTCGCATGACGAGGTTGTCCACGGCAAACGCTCGATCCTGGGGCGGATGCCCGGCGACGACTGGCAACGCTTTGCCAATCTGCGCGCCTATTACGCCTTCATGTTCGGACATCCCGGCAAGAAGCTGATGTTCATGGGCTGCGAGTTCGGCCAGGAGCGCGAATGGGATCACGATCGATCGCTCGACTGGCATCTGCTCGACCAGAACAAGCACGCCGGGATCCAGACGCTGATCCGCGACCTGAACGAACTCTATCGCGCGCTGCCGGCGCTGCACGAACTCGATTGCGATCAAGCCGGTTTC
>Ga0302326_10022980_pt1 | contig 12727 bp, 7 predicted proteins | sample Palsa_T0_3_FD_202264 | JGI IMG/M metagenome (GOLD analysis project Ga0302326, IMG submission 202264) | Peat permafrost microbial communities from Stordalen Mire near Abisko, Sweden - Palsa_T0_3 | ecosystem: Environmental > Terrestrial > Soil > Palsa > Peat permafrost | place: Sweden: Abisko... | reverse complement strand
GCGTGGCATGGGCTGGCGGCGTTCCTGCGCGGCGACCACCAGGTGAATGAGACGAAGTTGATGAGCGCGGTTGGGGCGTCCGAGCTGCGCACGATGAATGGCGAGGAGTTGGAGGCGTTTCTGCATGCTCCGGCGGGATATCTCGGGCCGGTTGGGCAAACACCTGCAGCGAAGGCGCTGGACGGTGGATTGACCGTCGTGATCGACAAGGGCTTGGAAGGACGCAGGAACCTGGTCGCGGGCGCCAATAAGCTGGATTATCACTTCCGCAATGTGACGCCGGGGCGGGATTTCACGTGGACGCTTGCTGCCGATATTCGCACGGTTAACGAGGGAGAGGCTTGTCCTACCCCCGGATGCGCCGGGACGCTTGTGGTGGGCAAAGCGGTCGAAGTAGGACACATCTTCAAGCTGGGGTATAAGTACACTTCTTCGATGGGCGCGACGGTGCTGGACCCGAACGGTAAGGAAGTTACGCCGATCATGGGTTGCTATGGCATCGGAATCGAGCGAATTCTGACGGCGGCGATTGAGCAGTCCAATGATGCGAATGGATTCTGGCTGCCGGCGAGCATCGCTCCGTTTACGGTGGTGGTGACGGTGACGAATGTGACCGATACCCTGCTGCGCGAGACAGGCGAAAAGCTGGCTGCCGAATTGGAAGCGGCTGGATTGGATGTGCTGTTGGATGATCGCGATGAGCGCGCCGGGGTCAAGTTCAAGGATGCGGACCTGGTGGGAATTCCGTATCGCGTGAATGTGGGCAAGAAGGCCGTCGATGGCAAGGTGGAGCTGGTGAGGCGAGCTGTGCCGGGTAGTGAGGATTTGTTAATTGGAGAAGTGACGGCGCGGTTGAAGGGGCTGGTTGGGTAAGAAGGACGAAGAAGATTCCCTCGCGGGAATAACAGAAAGAAAAGCAAGGGCAAGAGCAGATTCATAAAAGCAGATTTTCGCTTTGCTCAGGATTGCAACTCCCTTTGTGGTGTAATTCTTTGGAATCGCGCCCGGGTTTTCTTGACCGAGGCTGGGTAAAGGTGCCGCGGAGGCATTTGGAATGGCATTAAAAGTCCGGATCGCGAGACCGACCACGCGGCGGGGATGGGGCAGTCTGATTTTGCGGACAGCACTGGCCGGCGCGGCCGTGGCTGCGCTGATTGTCTTGGCGGTGGGTGGTTATTACTACTATCGGTATCAGGGGATTGTGGATGCGCGACTGAAGCAGCCGCTTTTTGCGACCACGGCGAAGATCTATGCCGCTCCGCGAGAGGTGCGGCCAGGGCAGAAGCTGAACCTTGCTGCGATCGTGAACGAGCTGCGCACGGCCGGATACACGGAGGATGGCGGAACCAAGGCTTCTCCGCTGGGGACGTTCACGGAGACCGCCGGCGGCATTTCAGTCCACCCAGGGCCGCAAAGCTATCACGCGCAGGATGGGGCGACGATCCACTTTGACCATGGGGTGGTGCAATCGCTGACCGACGATCGCGGACAGGCGCTTTCCAGCTACGAGCTGGAGCCGTTGATGATCACCGGCCTGAGCGAGGCATCGAACCGCACCAAGCGCCGGCTCCTCACGTTTGACGAGATTCCGCCCAATCTCGTGCAGGCCGTTCTGGCCATCGAAGACCGTCGATTTTTTGAGCACGGCGGGGTTAATTTCATCAGCATGATCAGTTGGGGTTGGCATGATGTGGTTGGGGATCGCAAGCATCGCGGCGGCGCCTCCACATTGACGATGCAACTGGCGAAGCTGGTCTTCCTTTCCGATAACGGCACAATCAAGTACAAGCTGATCCAGATTGCGGTCGCCTTCCAGCTCGAAAGCCGCTTCAACAAGAAGCAGATCTTCGAGATGTACGCCAACCAGATCAACCTTGGTCAGCAAGGCAGTTTTGCAATCGATGGCTTTGGCGAGGCGGCGCAAGCATATTTTGGCAAGGATGTGAAGCAGTTGAATCTGGCCGAGTGCGCGATGCTTGCAGGAATCATTCAGAGGCCGAATTACTTCAATCCTTATCGCCACCCGGAGCGGGTGATGGAGCGACGCAATCTGGTCCTCGACTCGATGGTCGAGACCGGCGCGATCACGAAGGATCAAGCGGAACGGGCCAAGGCTGAGCCGCTGCACCTCTCGCAGCAGAGCGTGGACGCGAGCGAGGCGCCGTACTTCGTTGATCTGGTGCGGGAGCAGCTGAATCAGAAGCTGGGCGAGCGGGATTTCAATCGTGAAGGGTTGCATATCTATACGTCGCTTGATCCTGACTTGCAGCGGGCGGCGACTGCGGCGGTCGAGAACACGATTCACGTGGTGGACGAGCAGGTGGACAAGCTTTACGCGAGACGCCATCGCGGCAAGGATGGCAAGCCGGTAGAGACGACGGAGCCGCACACCTATCCGCAGGTGGCGCTGGTGGCGCTGAATCCGCATACGGGGCAGGTGCTGGCGCTGGTGGGTGGGCGCAATTACGGGTTGAGCCAGTTGAATCATGCGGTTTCTGCGCGGCCTACGGGGTCCATCTTCAAGCCGTTTGTGTACGCCTCGGCTTTTAACACCGCCGTTGCGGGAACGGATTTGCCTGGGCATGAGGACCTGTTTTCTCCAATCACCATGCTGAGCGACGAGCAGACGACTTACGACGTAGGAAATCAGGAGTACACGCCGCGCAACTACGAAGGCGAATATCACGACCAGGTGACGGCGCGCTTTGCGCTGCAGCGGTCGCTGAACAACGCCACGATAGGACTGGCTTCGCTGGTGGGATTTGACCAGGTAGCGGCGTTGGCCAGGTCCGCGGGCGTGAAGAGCGCGCGTGGAACTCCGGCGATGGCGATTGGGTCGTATGACGCCACTCCACTGGAGATGGCGGGGGCGTACACGATCTTTGCCAACGGCGGTCTTCACCTTGATCCGTGGATGGTCGCCAGCGTACGCACGCCCTCTGGCGATGTGATTACCGATTATGCGCCGACCTCCAGGCAGATCCTCGATCCGCGTGTGGCGTACCTGACGACGAACATGCTGGAGGCAGTATTGAGCGGCGTGGGCACGGGCGCGGGTGTGCGCAACATGGGCTTTCACGCGCCGGCCGCGGGCAAGACAGGCACCGACCATGACGCGTGGTTCGCCGGCTACACGTCAAATCTGCTGTGCATCGTCTGGGTAGGCAACGACGATTACACGGACATCAAGATTGAAGGGTCACGCGCTGCAGCTCCGATCTGGGCCGACTTCATGAAGAAAGCGGTGGAGTTGCCGCAATACTCGGATACGCATGAGTTCAATGCGCCTGACGGGGTTCAGTTGGTGCCGATCGACAAGACCACGAATCTGCCCGCGGATGCAACATGCGAGAGCGACACGTATACAGCGGCATTTCTGGATGGGACGGTGCCGACGCAGACCTGTTCGCACCCGAATACGGATAAAAGGAATTTTCTGCAGAAGATATTCGGGCTGGGTGAAAAGAAGCCGTAAAGCTAGTGGTTATTGATCGGACCAGGTTCCGTTTTCGGTATCGGGTTGGCAGATTGGGCACCAGTAGGTGCTGCGGGCGTTCTTTCCTTGGAGCGCACGCTGGATCGGTTCGCCGCAACGGCGGCAGGGCTCTCCTTTCCGGCTGTAAACCCAAAGGCTTTCGCCGGGATCGGCGCTCTGCGTGGTCCGGCGACCACGCCCATGGTAAGTGACGACGGAGTCGCCTGAGTCTTCGAGGACGTTTGCGGCGAGCAGGTGGCGGGCTGTGGCTACTACCCGTTCGAGTTGATGGTCTGAGAGCGTGGCGACTGTTTGGAATGGGCTCAAGCCTTCGAGGAAGCAAATCTCCGATTTGAAGACGTTGCCTACGCCTGCGAGTACGTCCTGGCGCAGGAGAGCTTCTGCGATCTCGTCGTTGGGATGGGCTTTGAGGCGGTCTATCGCTGCAGCGGTATTGAATTCTTCCTTGAGAACGTCGCTTGCGGGTTGCGGGATCTTGCGGTCGCGTGTCAAAGATTCCTGGGTGTGCAAGCGCGCCACGGGGACGCGGAAGCCCACGGCCAGGTAATCCGCGGTTTCGATGAGGATGCGAGCGTTCGAATGGGGCTGCTGCCATCGTTCGCCGGGGCGGTAGATGTGCCAGCTTCCGCTCATGAGCATTTGGGTGGCGAGGATGCCTCCACCCGAGAAGTAGATGAGTAGCCACTTGCCTCGTGCTTCGACTTGAGTAATGGTCTGGCCGACGAAGGGGCCGTCGTCGTTGGCGCGGGCGAGTTGGGCGTATTCAGAGGTAAAGCGGGTGATGGATTTGCCGGTGAGGGCGCGGCCCAGAGCGCGTGCAGTTCGGTAGATTGTGTCACCTTCGGGCATCGGGCTCTCCGAGTGTAGATTCTGCGGACGAGGTGAAATCCTTCGTTTCGTCCTACCTTGGGTTCATTTTTCCCAGCGCACCGGCTTTTCACACTTCGCACTTCACACTCCACACTACTTCAATCTGGCCGGGTTAAGGCGGGACGGTTGTAAGCGGCCTGCTGCGGCGTGGGGCGGTTGGGTTGGAGTGACGGACGTGACGGCAGGTTCGTTGGGCGGCGGAGGTGCATACCTAGCGGGCCGGGATGGAAGCCAGCTTCCTGCAGTGCGCGGGCGATTGGATGCGTGGCGACGGGAAGGCCGTTGATGGTGCTGATTAGATAGCCGCTGTGGTGGCTCCCAGCCTGATCCTGCTGGAGGCGGGATTGGCCGAGTTCGGCAAGGAATTTAGCGAGGCCTTCGGCGATCTGGGAGCGTTCTGGTTCGTCTGCCGGGAGAAATACGAGCAGGTTGGGATTGCTGCGGCGCAGCCACGCTACGAGGCGGCCAGCGCAGAGGACGACCTGTGCGTAGGCAGCGCGGGTCAGCATGCGGGGGGCGGATTCCGTGTCTTCGGATTCGGGCGGAAGTTCGGGCCACTTCAGGGTTGAGCCGTAGGGGTTGGCCGGGTCCGTTGCGGCAAGGAGAACGAATTCGGCCTTGCCGCTGTCAGGGATTGTAGGCGCATTTCGCAACGAGCGGAGCAGATCAACGGCGGCGGGGAGAGCAAACTGGGTCGCTCCGAGGCCGGCGACAAAGTAGCCGCGGCGGATGCGGCCACTTTCTTCGAGGGCTTTGAGGACGGGATAGATGGCGGAAAAGCCGCCGGGGATGTTTTCGGCTGCGGCGCACTCGCGCAGGAGGACGCCGTAGCGGTTGAGGAGTTGGAGTGCTAGCGCGTGGGTCGATTCGGTGGCCGATGGCGCGATCAGCGTCTCGGCGCGATTTCGGGATTCAATGAGTGACCAGCGGCCTTGGGCGGTGGCTGGGACGGTGCGGCGGGAGCGGAAGGTTCCGTTCTGATGTTGCTTGCGGTTGGATCGGGCTGACTCTGGCCGGGTGACGTAGGCGCGCAGCGGGTGCAGGGAGTCGTTGGTGACGAGGCCGCGCCAGACGAGGCTCCAGAGGGCGTCGAGGGACTCGCCGGGGTAGCCTCCGCCGACGGATTCGTGGAGTTGGGTGAAGAAGCTGGCGCCCGATTGGCGCAGGGCGGCCAGGAGCTGTTCTTCCCTTTCGGAGAGGATGGTGTTGTTGGGGCGCGGGATGGCGAGTAGCGGCATCTTGTCGGCGAGGTAGAGAGCTACTCGGCCGTCTCGTTCGCCTAGCGGCTCGACTCCTGCCCAGGAGATTTCTCCGGCTGCTATGAGGGTGTCGAGATCGCCGGGTTGGTAGTTCGCGATGCGGGCGGGCAGGATGGCGGTCTCGATCAATGAGGCTGGCAGGGGCGCGCCTTGCAGATTTTCGATTGCGTCCAGTAAAGCGTCCATTCCGCGGCGCGGAGTGAGCAGGCCCTGCCAGTGGGTGAGGAAGCGGGCCAATGTCTGCTGCTCGACGGGTTCGACTTCTTTGCGCAGCTTTGCGAGGGATTTGCGGCGGATGAGGCGCAGGATTTCGGCGTCGCACCATTCGCGATGGACGCCGCCGGGACGGAAGCCGCCTTCTACGATGCGGTTTTCGGTGGCGAGGTGGTTGAGGGCATGCTCGGCTTGCGCGGGGTCGAGTGCGAAACGGCGAGCTACTTCTTCGAGCGTGAATGGTCCGTGGGTGCGAGCGTAGCGGCGGATGAGTTCGACGACGGGCTGGGCTACCGGTTCGAGAAGTGCCGTAGGAATTCCGGGTGGGAGCGGGATGCCGAGGCCGTCGCGGTAGCGGGCGCAGTCTTCGATGGCGATGAGGCGCTTTTCGCCGGCGATGCGGAGTTCGAGCAGGCGGCGAGCGCGAATTAAGTGGTCCAATGAGTCGAGGACATCCGGGCTGGTTACGCGGAGGGCAAGTTCGTCGCGGGTAAGGTCGCCAAGGCGGAGGAGCAGGTCATGCAGGCCGTCCGCGGAGCGGGCTCGATAGGGATCGACGAGGCATTGCTGCTGCTCTTCGACTTCGGCCATGGCGTCGCCGTCGAGGAGCTCGCGGAGGTCGGCTTCACCGAGCAACTCGCGGAGCTGGTCCTGGTCGATGGTGAGGGCCTGGGCGCGGCGTTCTGCCAGCGGGGCGTCGCCGTCATAGAGGAAATTGGCGACGTAGCTGAAAAGAAGCGACGAGGCGAAGGGCGATGGGGTGCGGGTATCGACGACGTGGACGCGGAGCTGGCGTTGCTCGATGCCGCGGAGGGTTTCGATGAGTGCGGGCATGTCGAAGACGTCGCGGAGGCATTCGCGGTAGGTTTCGAGAAGCAAGGGGAAGCCAGGATAGCGCGAGGCTACCGAGAGCAGGTCGTAGGCACGCTTGCGCTGCTGCCAAAGCGGGGCGCGGCCGTCGGCGCGGCGGCGTGGCAAGAGCAATGCGCGGCCTGCTGCTTCGCGGAATCGGCCCGCGAAGAGTGCTGTGGCTCCGAGTTGGCGCAGGACGAGAGACATGGCTTCGGCGGATTCGACCATGAACCAATCCGAAGAGGGTGGTTCGTCGCTGTCCGGGAAGCGGAGGACGAAGCCGTCGTCGCCCCAGAGGGTTTCGATATCAGGGCCACCAGCGGCACGGATGCGGGCGGAGACGGCCATGGCCCAGGGGATGTGGATGCGGCTGCCGAAAGGGGTGAGGACGCAGACGCGCCAATCGCCCAGCTCGTCGCGGCAGCGCTCGATGACGATGTTGCGATCGTCGGAGACCTGCCCTGTGGCCTCGTGCTGGTCTTCGAGGAAGCGCATGAGGTTTTCGGCGGCTCCCGGATCGAGATCGTGGGCGGTCACCAGGCGCGTGAGGGCGGCGGGCAGGGGCATGGCGCGGAGTTCGCGGACCATGGCTCCGATGCGGCGGCCGAATTCGAGCGGGCGGCCTGGGCCGTCGCCCTTCCAGAAGGGCATTTTGCCGGGTTCGCCGGGAGCCGGTGAGACGAGGACGCGGTCGTGGGTAATTTCGTCGATGCGCCAGGTGGTTGCGCCGAGGATGAAGGTTTCGCCCTCGCGGGACTCGAAGACCATCTCTTCGTCGAGTTCGCCGACGCGCAGGCTTTTGCCTTCGCTATTGGAGAGGAAGACGCCGTAGAGGCCCCGGTCGGGGATGGTTCCGGCGTTGAGGATGGCGAGGCGCGTGGCACCCTGGCGGGCGGTCACAACGTTGCGAATGCGGTCCCAAGTGAGGCGTGGGCGGAGTTCGGCGAATTCGTCGGAGGGGTAGCGACCACTCAGCAGATCCAGAACGCCTTCGAAGGCGGTGCGGGTGAGGGTGCCGAAGGGGGCAGAGCTGCGGACGATGCGGAAGAGTTCGTCGAAACTGACCTCTGGAGCGTTTTCGAGCAGCAGGTCTTCACTGAATCCATTGGCTTCTGAGAAAAGACTCTGATCCCTGATCTCTGTTCCCTGTTCCCTGCTTTTCGTCTTCGGCTTTGTGGGTGGGGGCAGGTTGGGCGGATGGGCGACAATGGCGACCATCTGCTGGGCGAGGACGTCGAGGGGGTTGCGCGGGAAGCGGGTGGATTCGATGTGCGCCTCGTGCATGGCCTGGGTCATGGCGGCGCAGGCGACAAGGTCGGCGCGGTATTTCGGGAAGATAACGCCTTCGCTGACGGCTCCGACGGAGTGGCCGGCACGGCCGATGCGTTGCATTCCGCTGGCGACGGAGGGCGGCGACTCGATCTGGATGACGAGGTCGACGGCACCCATGTCGATGCCGAGTTCGAGGGTGGAAGTGGCGCAGAGGCCGCGGAGTTTGCCCGCCTTTAGCTGCTCTTCGATGATGAGGCGCTGTGGTGCGGCGATGCTGCCGTGATGGGCGCGGACGATATCTTCACCGGCGAGTTCGTTGAGGGCTCCGGCGAGGCGCTCGGCTACCTGGCGGCTGTTGACGAACAGGATGGTCGAGGTGCGTTCACGGATGATTTCGAGGAGCCGCGGGTGGATGGCGTTCCAGATGGAGACGCGTTTGGGGGATTGACTGGCTGGGCCAGAGGGGATTTCCTCCTGTTGGCCGAGGCGCGCCATGTCTTCCACGGGGACTTCGATGCGGAGTTTGAGTTGCTTGGGGGCGCTGGCGTTGACGATGGTGACGGGGCGGTAACGGATGTTGCTGGTTTCGACGATATCGGCGGACCAGGATTCGGTTTCGGAGAGTTCGATGCCCTCAGGGGCTAAAGTCCGGTTTTCCTTGCTGGGATTTATGTACGGGCTGAAGCCCGTACCCTTCAGCTCAGTGGGCTTTTGTGGTAGCGGAGTCGAGGGGACTTCGACGCCGCCGAGGAAGCGGGCTACTTCTTCGAGTGGGCGCTGGGTGGCTGAGAGGCCGATGCGCTGGATGTTTCTGCGGGTGAGGGCTTGCAGGCGTTCGAGGGACAGAGCGAGGTGCGCGCCGCGCTTGGTGGGGACGAGGGCGTGGATTTCGTCGATGATTACGGTGTCTACGGTGCGCAGGGATTCGGCGGCTTGCGAGGTGAGGAGCAGGTAGAGGGATTCGGGGGTGGTAATCAGAATTTCGGATGGGGTGCGGCGGAAGCGGGCGCGGTCTTTTTGCGTGGTGTCGCCGGTGCGGATGCTGATTTCGGGGTCGTGGACCGGGACGTTCATGCGGCGGGCCATGTTGGCGATGCCGGCGAGTGGGGAGCGGAGGTTGCGTTCGACATCGACGGCTAGGGCTTTGAGCGGGGAGACGTAGACGATCCGGCAGCCTGGGCCTTCGCGTCTGGTCTGGAGCATTAGGCGGTCGAGGCACCAGAGGAAAGCGGTCAGCGTCTTGCCGGTGCCGGTAGGGGCGAGGATGAGAGTGCTTTCGCCACGGGCGATGGCAGGCCAGCCGAGGCGTTGGGGCGCGGTTGGCTCGTCGAAGACTTCGTGGAACCAGGCTGCGGTTACCGGGTGGAAGCTGGCGAAGGGATCGTTGGGTGCTTCGGGAGCGGGCGCTGGTTTCGGGATTGGCTTGCGCGGGGCCATGGGTGTCTTCAAGGATAGACCCAAAGGCGCGCGTGCTAGTGTTCGCATGAAGGCACATAGCGGATCAGTTTGAATGAGTGCAACTCGCAGTTACCGAGAACCCCGTTTTGCGAAAATTTCTGATCTGTCAGGCGCACTCCCATTTCCGCAGGCTACAAAATTCACATTGTTTTCCGGAAAGCTTTTTCCGAAGAAGGGCTGACCACATCGGGGGCAACGCCACCTAGTGTAGTCCGCCACACAGATGGTCATTTATTGAGTGCCGCCCTTGCGCGGGTGACTTTTTCGAGGAAGTCGGAAGCTTTTGCGGTCCAGATGAAGGGCTTTGGGTTCTGATTGTGGCCGTCGATGTAATTGCCGATGGCCATGATCAACTGTTCCAGGTCTTGGAAGACACCGCGCCGGATGCGGTTCTGAGTGATATCACGGAAGAATCGTTCGACCATGTTGAGCCAGGAAGCCGAGGTCGGCGTGAAGCGAACGTGGAATCGTTTGTGCTTTTGCAGCCAGCGTTGTACCTGTTCATGCTTGTGCGTCGCGTCGTTGTCACAGATCAGATAGATCTGCTTTTCGGCGGGGACTGTCTGATCGATCATGCGCAGGAACTTCAGCCACTCCTGAGGACGATGCTTCTCCTGACACAAGCCAAAGACCTCGCCACTGGCGACATTACTGTACACGCTCAATCAATGACGAAAAGGTTCTCGCGAAGAGTATGATGTCACCATCGTCGGAGGTATTGAAAATGAAAATCAGCGCCCGCAATATGGTTGCAGGCAAGGTGACGCACGTGACCAAAGGAGCAGTGAACTCCGAGGTTACGCTGACCCTTCAAGGCGGCGAGAATATCGTTTCGATCATCACCAATTCCAGCGTTGACTCACTCGGTTTGCAGGACGGCCTATCCGCCTATGCAATCATTAAGGCCTCCGACGTGATGATCGGCAAAGGAAACGGCACGAAACTCAGCGCGCGAAATGTGCTGGCAGGAGAGGTGGCAAACCTCCACGACGGCGCCGTGAACAGCGAAGTCGAAGTCAGGCTGGCTGGCGGAACCCCGGTGATAGCTTCAATCACCAAGGAAAGCGTGAAAGCGCTGGATCTGCATCAAGGCGATCAAGTGAGTGCGATCATCAAAGCATCTCACGTCTTGTTAGGCGTCTAATCTCGGACGGCGGATGGCTCCTTCAAATGGGAAACACCGCCAAATCCCCATTCGCTGCAACAAGGCACAAACGCCTCAATTTTACGCAACTGCAACCCCGACAAAACAAGCAGCTTCCAACAAACCCGGACCGGCCGCTTCCCATTCAACTTTGGATGCTCTACGTGGAACGATTTCCGGGGTGTGGGGCACCCTGAGCAACTACCCGCCTCCCATTTCGTCGATTCGCGCATGGTAGTTGAATACCGCCAGAGTAAGGATTCCGAATACCATCGCCAGCAATGCAACTGGCGCTCCGTACGGGTATCCTTCCGTCAGCGAAAACCGGATCAGGATGATCGACGCCACGAAAGCGGCATTGCGAAACACCATTTCATAGCGTCCTGAAACCTCCAGCGAGAGGATCAGGATCAGTACATCGGTGAAGATCATCACCGTGAAGAGGTCGTTGTAGAACGTGTTTGCAGGTGGAACAGCCGCTTGACCGGTTTGAAGCATATGAAAGACGGCGATGAAAAAGATGGCGAGGTTATAGGCCGCCATCCCCAGCAGCAGTGCCGCCAGCCCAATGGCAATCACCTTCTTCTGCGCAATGAACTGCTTCAAGCCGCTAGATGGGACTGTCGATTTGGTATGCCGGGTGCGCTGCAAAGCTATATGCTGAAAGACAACCACCAGGAAGAACATCGCAATGCCTGTCCCCATATCGACCAGGATGGGCAGCGCTTCCGGCGTGAGTCGGTGTTCGCTGAACAGAGCGCTGGCCGAGGCGATATCTTTGAAGACTTCGCGAATAAAGATCAGCGACACGATTTCGTATTGATTGGCAATCGAGCGTGTCGTCGCTGCGGGCACCGCCGCGATCAGGGTGAGCACTTCGTAAAACAGAATGAAGTTGAATGGGGTGGAGATCGCGGCCAGGTAGTTTTGCCCGACGTTGGCGAGCAGCACGGGCGGATGCGCCAGCGAGCGCGCGAGAAAGATCAGCGCCAGATGAATTGCGAATCCGGCGATGCTCACCCGGATCGCCATGTACTTCAGCGCCGTCTTGCTTTCGTCGGAGAAGATGTGGTCGTGCAGATCTTCGAGCCGCACCCACAGGCGGGCCAGCGCCTTTTGCTTGCCGCCATCGGGTTCGTTCCGCGCGCTCCTCATGCTCTCCGACACTGTATTCAGGATAGATGACGGCACCCGCCCAGTTGCTCAGCGCACGGGATTGGAGGCTCTTGTCTGAATGGCATGGGGGAGGGGGTACACGTTTTCCCCGTATTCTCTTCATTGCATTGATGTTGCGTGTAATAATTGGTGCGTTAAAGCGCGTTTTATCGTGGTTTTTGGTGCATTTTTGTCGCGCTTTTTCCCCTTGGCAGGCTGGGGTGGTGTGAAGGAGAGCTCGCGGCCGTCTTCTCTTCATTGTGCGCTTGTGGAGGGTAATTCGCGGCAACTGCATCTGGACATCGGGAACGCAACTAACCGGCCCCAACCAGCTTCAGGTAATCCGGCTCATCGGCGATGGTGCGATGCCGGAAGGCGCGGACTATCTTTCGATCTCTCAGAAAGAAGACACCCGGCATCTGATAGGCGTCTTCCTGGATCAAGCCAATGCCGTACTTGCGCATCGCTCCCTTGAGCCAGCCTATCCAAACTGTCAGGTTCAGAAAATGCAGATAAGGATTGGTGCGCGACAAAGCAAACGCAGGTAGCTGATATAGCGTTGCGTCCGGATTGCTGATCCTCTCCACATCCGAGAGATGGTAGTAGTCGAAGTAGGGTTTGGCGCGCTGCGGCGATCCGAGATGCACAAAGACGGGCCTTGCGCCTTTCGCCGCAATCTGTTCTCTCACCTGAGAGACTCGATCCAGAGTCTGCGCACAAAAGGCGCAAGCAAAATGACGGAGAAAGATGAGTAGAACAGGGGACTCGTCGACCAGTTCGAGCAGCGACCGGCCTGTCTCTGTATGAAACTCGCGAAAGGCATCGGCTAATTCCAGCCTCTCCGCTTGCGCAGTTGCCGGACTTGTCCCTGCAGCCATCGTCTCCGCTCCGTTTCCTGAGACGGGGTCGATTATAGGCCTTTCCGCGATCAGGAGCGCAGGCCCCGCCTAACTCACCGTTTTTCCGAGCACATACTCGTCAAAGTCAGGTAGAGGCTTGATTAGCGGG
>Ga0302326_10022977_pt1 | contig 12727 bp, 17 predicted proteins | sample Palsa_T0_3_FD_202264 | JGI IMG/M metagenome (GOLD analysis project Ga0302326, IMG submission 202264) | Peat permafrost microbial communities from Stordalen Mire near Abisko, Sweden - Palsa_T0_3 | ecosystem: Environmental > Terrestrial > Soil > Palsa > Peat permafrost | place: Sweden: Abisko... | reverse complement strand
CTGCCGCGTTCACGGCAGCAAATGCGGCAGCAGCTGTGGATAACCGATCGGCGCCCAAGGTCGCAACTACCGAAAAGTGCACGGGAAGGGACTTGAACCCTTATGCCTTGCGGCGGCGGAACCTAAAGCCGAGCAGGAAGAAGCGAGCTTCACGATTCGGCAGGATTCCGCGGGTTTGGAGATGGGCGAGCCGCCGGTGGGTGCGGGTTTATTGACGCCGCCGCCGCATTTTGCCGCCGCGTCCGGGCCGACCGACGCAGCTCTTGAGCATGGCGTCCTCGACGCGCTCGCACGTGGCCTCGACGGGGTCTCACGGACGCTGGCCGCGCTGCTCGACGAACGGCGGCGGGTGCGGCTCCCGGCGAACGTTCTCCCATTCCCCGCGGAGCGTGCGCGGTAGGCTCGCAGCCACCCCAAAAAGACTGCGGCGCGCCGGGGTTGGATCCGGCACGCCGCGCGACAAGCGCGACGGAGGCGCTCGTCTATGGCGAAGCGTACGAATGCACGGGCGACGCGCAAGGGGCGAACAGCGCCCGACCTGCTGCAGGACGTCGCGCTCGAAGCCGTCCTCGCGTCCCTCGACGCGCCGAACGATGCACGGAGGCGGGGGGTTGCACGACTGCTCGTCGTCACATGGGGAGCGCGCGAGCTTGCGGATGAGGAGAGCGATCAGTTTCTCCGTGAAGCCGAGCGGCTCGCCCACAAATTCTTTGCGCATGTGCACCGGAGCCGGTGGAAGGGTCTGCTGCGGGACAGCCCGCTCATTCACCTGGTGCCCCCGCCGGCGGCCGGTCTCAACGATCAGGAGGCCGCCTCCGGTCTCATCGCCCGCGCCGAGCTCGCGATCAAGTACGCGCCGCCGGCAGGGGAGCCCGACAAGGCGAACGCTGCGGCCACGGCACACGCTCTTCACGGCGCCGTCGTCGCGCTCTTGCCGACGTATGCCCCGGCGAAGTCCCTGGTGTGCCTCTCCAAGACGTCAGCCCAGCGTGCGCGCTGCAAGGCTTGCCCAACAATCGCCGCGGCAATCGCGAAACTGCTGCGAGACGGCAAGACACTCGACGGATTCGCCGCCGCGAAAGCCGCCCTCTCGCCGTTTGTGTCTGCCGTGAAGGCGAGGGACCTGGTGAATTTGGGGCGCGCCTTTGCGGAGCGCTCAAGAAGACGCAGAGAGTAAAATCGATCCACTCTCATAGTCTCGCGCGTCGGTGCACGTAAGTCAGAACGTGGCCAACGATGGCAAAAATAGTTGCTCACGATCCGCCAGGCGATGTGATCGCCCAAATGGGCGCGGTTCTCGCAGCAAACGCCGTACCGCCCGCCACCACCCGGGAAATTCTCGATGCGGCGACGCTGACGCTGGCCACGGCGCCCGCCGACGATCTGGATCCCGAGACGCTGACCACGATCTCACTGCGATCCGCGCGGCGCCACGGCGTGCGTGCGTCCGCCGATGCCGCCGGGCTGAATCGTGAGCCATTTTTGATGATTTGCGCGGGCCTAAACGCCAATCCGCTGTCGTGGAGTACGGTGGCGTGCAACGTCCACCGACTGCGCGCGCTGGATGACCGAGCCGCGGCTCGCGCCGCGAAGGCGGCCGACGACCGCGCGAGGGCTGATGCTCTCCGCGACGCTGCGGCCGACGCCCATGCGGCAATGCAGAAGACCGGGGCACCGCGGTGAACGCCCACGTTCGCGCGGCTCTGGCGAAAATCGCCGAAGGCCTGTCCGAACTCGTCCAGGCTGATGCAGGAGACGCCCCCTACACGCAAGACTTTCCGCCACCGGATGTGAGGAGCAGAGATGCTTTCCTCCGGCTTCACCGAGTACGCGTGAAGGCGCAAACGCCCGGCTGGAGTTGCGTCGGGAAAGTCCGCGCCGTCACGCGCGAGGCCTGGTCTGCGCACGTCGATGGCGAGACGGCCGCGGTCGCGCGGCCGAAGCTGGCATTGGTCAGCGCAGAGCCCCAGGTCGGGGAGATCGAAAAAGCCCTCGGAATCGTTTTGCAGCGACGGGGCGGGCGATGAGCCCGGGCGCGCCGAGCCGCGAGCGCGGCGAACTCGAACCCATCGAGGAGCGCGTCCTCGTCGACGTGCCGCGCGGTCACGATGGGCACGAAACGCTGCGGCTGCGATTCGTGCGCGCGAAAACCGCGGAGGGAACCGTGGTCGCCTGGCACGATCTGAGGCTGTTTTACCGGGCCGATGATGGCTCGTGGAAGCCCCAGAAAAAGGGCATCTCCGTTCGGGGCCGCGAGCTCCATGCGGTCGCGGTTGGGTTTCTCCGCGCGGTGGCGAGCTCTGTTCCGCCGGAGCTCCACGCGTCGGCGAAAGCGATCGTCGCGGCGCTAGTTGGTAATCGTGACCAGCAGGCGGCGCCGGCGAAGCGAGAGCCGCTCCCGCACGAGGAGTACGACCGGCGCGCCGGTCGTGAGCCGCGATGAACTGCACGAGGAGTGAGGATCCCATGCTCGACGTTCTCTATGTTTCACCGGAGCAGTTTCGTGCGAGTCCGCAGGTCGGCACGCCGTGCCGCATGTCATGGGGGGAGCTCGCGGCGTACCTCTCGCGCCCAAGCATCGGCGAAGCAAAGGACGAGGCGGGGGCGTGGAGTCCTGCACTCTACACGGGAAACGTCCGCCGCAAGTCGGCGCTCGTCTCCATCGGCGCGCTGGTGGTCGATATCGACGAATCGGGCGACGTGGACACTGCGGCGGATCTCGTCAGCCGCTATTCGGCCATCGTGCACGAGACGTTCTCGTCGACGAACGATGCGCCTCGATGCCGGATCGTGCTGGAGCTCGCGGAGCCCATCGACGCAGCGACCTACGAAGCGACGCACAGGGTCGTTCGGTCGCACTTGGGAGCGGCTGGCATGATCGCCGACGAGGGAGCGAAGGACGCGAGCCGCGTCAGTTACGCGCCGGTGCGACGGCCCGGGGCGGGCTACCGCTTCCGCGTGGTCGGCGGTGCGCCCCTCGACGCGCGCGCCGTCCTGGCAGCGCAGCCTCCGCCGCCGCCGCGAGCGGTAGCTCGCCCGGTCGCTCCGGACCATCGGGACGCCTACGTCCGGGGGGCGCTCCGCCGCGCGGCCGAGGCGGTGGGCTCGGCGGCCGAGGGCATCCGACACCACACGCTCTCGAAAGAGGCGTTCGGCCTCGCACGGCTCGGGTTGGTGCAATACGAAGTAGAGGCCGCACTACTCCCCGCATTCGTCGCTGCGGCCGGGGAGCGTCGGGAGAACGAGGGCCGGCGCACCATCCGAGACGCGGTGCGGGCAAGGCAGGGTTCGTGAACGTCGAGAGCTGGGCCAAGGAGGTGCGCCGCCTGGTGTGCGCGCTCGGCACCCCGGGCCCGTACGAAGTGGGGGTGGTGACGCTGATGCAGCGATACCATGGGCCGGTCACCCCATCGAAGGGCAAGCCCGCCGATGCCGGGGACCTGCGATGGCGCGCTCAGTGCCAGCTGGCCACCGCCGACGGGGCGACGGCCGAGGAAGCGGGGGCGGCGCTCCTCGCCCTCCTCGGGAAGAAGCTCGACGACCTCATTGCCGAGCGCCGCGCCGAGCTCGCGCGCCTCGAAGGCCACCAGGCTCCCGGCCTGCGAGTTGTCGCCCCGGGGGAGAAGCCGTCATGACCGGTCCGCCGCCTGACGACGATTACCTCGGCACCGAGTACACAGGCCGAGAGCCCAACGAGCCGGAGGGCAACGGCGTCGCGGGCTTCGTCGCGGGCTACGTGCGGCCGTACGCCGAGCACCAGAACGGGATATTCTCCGGGCCCCCGCCAGCATCCCCGCCAGCATCCCCGCCCGTCAATTTCGGGTCGGCTGTACCCGAAGGCTCCCCGCCCGAGCCGGTCAAGCCGTCGCTCGTGCAGCGCCTTCGTGACCGGCTGGTGCGCGTCGAGCCGTCGTGGATCACCGAAACGCCCGCACCGCTCGACTACTTGGTGCGCGACACCCGGACCGGCCGGGGAGCCCTCGAGGCCCGCGGCATCGGGCTTCTTGTCGCGGCGGGGAGCGCCGGAAAGGGGTTCATGAGCCTTTCCCTCGGCGTGGCCGTCTCCACGGGCGAGCCATGGCTCGGCTGCATGTCCGTCGAGAAGAAGGGCCGCGTCCTATTCGTCTCCGCCGAGGATGCCGCACGCACGCACCTTCGCCGCCGCCTCTACTACGTGGCGAAGGCCATGGGCGTGCGCGAGCTCGGCGACAACATCGACATCCTCGATATCCGCGACGTCCACGTCCCCATGCTGACCCCGGACGGAATTCCGGGGGAAGGAGCCGAGGCGCTCTGCGAATTGGTCCGCGAGGGCGGCCCGTACGCACTCATCGTGGTCGATCCCATCTCCAAGGTGGCCGGCGCCAGCATCGACGCGGACAACGTGAACGCAAACGCCCTCATCGGCGCGCTGGAGGCTCTCAGCGTCGCCGCCGACGGCTTCGTGCTGGGGGGACACCATTCCGCGCTGCGGGCGCGTTTGTCGCAAGACACGGGCGCCACGTCGAGCCGAGGGGCAACTGGGCTGACCGACTCGGCGCGGGCCGTGATGACCCTCTCCGTCGAGCGTCTCGAGCATGGCGACGCGACTCTCGACGCCCACCTTGGCGACCTCGTGACGGTGCACCTGGTGAAGGCGAATCACGTCCGCGTGTGGGAGCCCGTCGTGCTCCGGCGGTGTGAGAACGGCGAGCTCGCGCCTCTCGACGCGCCGGACCAGGGCCTGGTCGACCAGGCTCGCGAGCGGGGCTCGCCGCAGGCGGCCAAGAAAGCCGAGCTCGGCACCCGCGAGGCGTCCGAGGACGAGGCCGTGCTTCAAGCGGTCCGCGCTCAGCCAGCGATCCCGACCCAGCAGCTCATCGAGACCGTGCAAGCGCTCACCAGGTGCGGTGAAGGTCGCGCCAAGGTCGCCATTGCTCGCGTCCGTGAGCGACTGGACGTCCGAGAGGGACCGCGCCACGGCCCCCACCCGACCCGGCTGCACTACCTGAAGGGCTCGGCACCGTGAGCGCCGTGTCTGACCCCTGGCCCGCCGCCTCGTCGCCTCCCTCCCGCGTCGGATTGACCCCCCGCCTCATATGACCCCCTGTCCCCCCATACCCCCCCAGTCCTGGGGGGTCAGGACTGAGTCTGACCCCCTGGGATCTCAACGTGACCCCCCGGGGGTCAGGGGGTCAGGGGTCAGGGACTCGCACCAGCCTCCCCGCCTGGCATTCACGCATGCGACCCCGGAACGTCGGCGCCCGCGCTCCTGGCGGGTTCAAGCTGGCCTACGGTCGAGCTGCCGCCGCGTCTCCGGATTCCCTATCCGGTGCAGACGCTCGAAATGGGCTCGATGGTCACCAACGCCGTCCCGGACGCGGCGGCAGACGGGCAGGCCACGGCCAGGCCACCCGTGTTCTTCCCCGCAGCTGCGCGGGCTTGCCGCAAACGGGGCGATATTTCGGGTCGTTACCCGGCATGCCGACTCGCGCCACACACACTTCCCCCGGTTCATCGCGCCGGGGAGCAAGGGCGGCGGCATGATGACTGCGGCGTCCATCACCTCGACGCTGGGTGATGGCGAGGTGGGCCGCGCCGGTCCTCTCACCGCCCTCGGTTCCGGGATCGCGTCCGCGCGCGGGATGCGTCTGAGGTTTCCGCGCTCGTCGCGGCGGGCCCGCGGGCCGGCCCGGGGATGAATGACACGGGGCCGCAACTCGTGAATCATCCACGGATGGCCCGTCACTACAAGTTCCCCGACGTGAACGACTACGGGGCGAAGCATCAAGCGGTCCTTTGTCCCGGCGACCGAGTGATCGAGCTGTACAACCAGAGCAACCCGAAGCCGGCGCAGCGGATCTCCAATGCAGTGAAAACTTGGTTCACCAGCGAGGCCCACAAGCAGGGGTGGGCCGGCGTTCGGTTCCTGCCTCAGGTGCAGACGCAGCACTCGGCGGGCGCGATACTCTGGCAGCCACCCAAGGCAGTAAGCGTGCAGATCACCGTCACCGAGCAGACGCTCGTGATGATTGACAGCGTCGACGCCGAAGAGGTCGAAGACCAGCCCGAGCCCGATGAGGCCGAAGGCGAAGAGAGGAAGGCTACATAACGCCGAGATCCTGGTCTCGGGCGCGGGGGCCCCGAACCCCCGGCGGTCGCGGAACATGGAGCCCTCTCCAAGCGTCCCTCAGGACCTGCCACCTCCGCCACGCCCCCTCGACGCTCGGGAAGGACAACGGGTACTCGACCCGTTTACATCCCCCACGCTTCCGAGCCCTTCCGGCCTCGGTTCGGCTCCAGCGCGTGCCGAACCCCGTCCCGTGTCAAGGCCTCCAGTCGACCGTTACCTGTCCACCCCCTCGACCGCGAGGCCAGGTGAAGCAGAGTGATTGCTCCGTGTTGGACGCGGCGTCGACGAACAGAATCTCGTCAGGGTGTTGGACCGCGAGGTCGTCAAGGGCACCCTCCCGTCGCGCTCCTACGTCGTGCATGGCCAGGACGAACTCGAACCCAGCGAACGTTGCACGGCACCCCGAGATTTCTCCGTCAGTGCAGAGCGGCGCGATAGACACTTCCCGAGGGTCTAGGTCGATCTCGTCCCCAAGGCGGCCCTTTACGTAAAGGCCCCATGTTCTGGGAAACCCCGCTCGACCGAAGAGGACACGCAACCAGGACCGCGAAGGCGCCCACGCGATCTGCTCCCCCTCTGTCGTTCGCGCGGCGCCACTGCTCGCCGCACCCATGAGCGCCTTCAGAATCCAGCGCTCGACGTCGGCACCCGCGAAGAGTACGAGACGACGGCCCCCAGCGCCCGTGCGGAGCGCCGCCTCTATGGCGCGAAGGTTCCTGAAGAAGCGCCCTGCCTCGTCGTCGAGTCCGGACAGGGCCGCGTTGTGCCTATCGCAGAGGATCTTCGACACCAGCGAACTCACGCCGATCCGCATCGAAGGCGTCCTCTGCCAGGGGAGACCGCGGACGATGACCGTTCCGCCAGACACCTCCTCCAGTATATTTCTCGACAGAAAGTGCTCTCCGGTGATCGCGAGAGAGCAGTCACACAAGGCCGCCGCGTAGCACCTCGGGTGAGCATACCCCGTTCTCGGTCCCGACGGACGTGTGACGACCATACTCTTGTCCGCGCGTCCCCCTCGGACACAGCACGCCCAGGCGGCTTGTCCGCTCTCGCAGGGGCACGGGTCGGTGGGCGCGATCTGCGGCACGAACTCCAGTCTAACGGAGGACCGTCGCGACGCGCCCTTCTATGCGGAGGTGGCGCCTTGCGTGGGCGGCGCTCGGCCCCCCCGTCGTCGCTTTCAAGACATACGCATCCCGTTGCCATCGGTGCTCACCGCGCAGATTTCAATCAGCACCCAGAAGAACACGCCAAGCAGCGGCAGGAAGAGCCACCCGGCCAGAAGCGTGATGAGAAGCTGTGCGACGCCGCGCCCTGTGTGGCCGGCGACGAAGTTGTGAATCCCGAGCAGTCCGAGAAATAGCGCCAGCACGATGAACACGGCGCGACTGCATTTAGGTTGGAACGGCGCGATCATCGCCATCGGGTACGCAGCCGTCATTCCGGGCGGTGCCCCATACCCCGGGTAAGCGACCGTCATCCCGGGCGTTGCCCCATACGCCGTGTTGACGTTGCTGCAGTATGGACAGGTGACTGTCTGCGCGCCTGAAGGCGAACTCACCTGGGCACGACAGCGAGCACAAGCAATCAGAACCATCGCTTCCTCCAGCCTTTTGTTCGCACCTGGGCCAATCGCATACATGCGGAAGCGTCCAGCGGTGACGACGAGTTAAGCGCTCGCGCCAGGGCGGTGGGAGATCGTGTCTGCGAGGGGCGGCGGTGGGTCCGACGGCGACAGCAGGCAGGGCAACGGCACGAAGCACTTAAGACAGAGATGAACACGTCCGCACCTGTTGGGAGGGTGGAGAGCCGCGATCCCCACGTGACAACGGCCATCCCGCGACGCTACTTCCAACGTCAGAACATCATCACGTCAGCCGTGACCTACGTGAAACCCGTCGACAACCGACTTGAACCATGAGTGACCTGCAACCATATCGCATACCCGAACTAGCCGAATGCACGAATTTGATTGCTCGCCTTCAGGAAGCGGAGCGATACCGTTCCCCGGTTCTGGACGCGCAGAGCAGCCTCGTGAAAGCCGTTGCCACGTCAATGACGGTATCTCGTTCACACCAAGCCGCGGTTCGATCATTGGACGCCGTCAATTCGCGGTTGCGTGAACTTGAATCCGGGCGCGGTGCGGTGTTGGCCACTACGAGGGAAGTGACATTGTGCGAGTTCTGGATTGAAACGCCTCGGTACTCAGGACCTGTTCGTGGTGCGACCGCAGAGGTTACGCAGCACGGCGATATCCACCACGTAGGCGACGTAACTGGAACAACGAAGAGCGGGCTCGGTGGCGCCGTCGTCGGGGGCCTGTTATTGGGGCCGCTAGCTAGGCGCGCTCGCCGGTCTGGCTGCCGCTCGAAAGAATAACGTAAAGACCACGATCCGAAGAGTAGATACGCGTCAGTTTGAAATACGCATATCTGGTCCGGGCTTTGCGTGGTCCACGATAGAGGGCCCGGAATCTGGTTCGGAGTTTCGACAGCTTCGGGACCTGGTGAACGAGCGCGGCTCAAGCCGTGAAGACCTCCGCACGTTGATTGATGTGCACAAGGGCGTCGTCGCGCGCGAGGCGCTGACCTCCACGCGCGCCGAGGCGGCCTCTCGGTCTGCGAGCGGTGTCGCTTTGGAAGAACAACGTATTTACAATGTGGCGTGGGAGCAATACTCTAAAGTGCGCTTGCCAATTCTACTGGATGGCCGCGCACGATGGGCTCGCGCCGGGTGGTTTGGCAGATCGCTGGTGATCCTCTTAGGTCCGCTGATCCTGCTCGGGTGGGCAATCGGTTTGACGGTCGCTCAGATCATCTCTCGGCAAGATCTTGCCTTGATCGCCGGCGCGGTAGGCGTGACGCACATCGGCGCGGCCCTGGCAATCATCATCTACTATGCAAAACGCGTCCGCCTACGTAAGGCACGCGACCACGTGTAGGGAGAAGATGGCCTCAGGCCCCGCGGCGGCGATCCCAGAACGCTGGGCGCCCGCCGCCTGGCGTCCGTTCGAGCCTACAACGGCTGTGCTGCCGCCGCGGGCCGCTGGACTGTCCATCCGGTGCGGACGCTGGGATTGGATTCAGCCCGATCGTCACGGTCGTCGCATCAAACGCGACGGCAACGTCCAGGCGTGGAGGGAGACCACTGGTGGCCCGCCCGTGGCCTGGGCGACGCCCATATGGGGAAGGGCGCCCGTGGAGGCCGGCTCTCTCGACCTCGTCTTCGATTCCCGGGAACGCGCCGGTGGGGGCCTGGCGGCGCGCCGTACTAAGGGTCATGGCACCGAGCGGGTCTACGTCGGTCGGTTGTTGCCGAGCATCAGGAACCGCGGAAAAAGGGACAGCCCGACACGGGGGGCGCGCCGGGCTGCGATCGGGGGGGAGGGCGGCGGGGATCAGCTCTCCGGGGGCGGCTTCTTCTCGCGTCGAGACTTGCTGCGTGAGGTGGCGTCGGCCTGAGACTCGCGAAGGCGGTAGCTCTCGCCCTCGATCTTGACGATGTCGGCATGGTGCACGATCCGCTCGACGAGCGCGGTGGCGCAGGTCGCGCTGGGGAAGATCGTATGCCAGTCGGCGAAGGCCAAGTTGGTGGTCAAAATGAGGCTTTTCCTTTCATACCTGCGACTGATGACCTGGAAGATGAGGTCGGCGTTGCGGTTGTCGAAGGCGAGAAAGCCAAGCTCGTCGACCACGAGGAGTCCGACCTTGGCGTAGTAGTGAAGGCGGCGCTCGAGGGCGCGAGCGGATTCCTGAGCACCGAGATCGAGCAGGAGCTGGGCGGCGGAGAGAAAGAGGACAGAGCGGCCCGCGAGGACGGCTCGGTGGGCGATATTTTGGGCGATCATGGTTTTGCCCAATCCGCCGGGCGCAACAAGGACGACATTGCGTGCACCCTCGAGGAAGTCGAGCGAAAGGAGCGATTCGACCAGAGGCCGGTCGATGGCGGAGGGCCAGTTCCAGTCGAAGTCGGTCATGGGCTTGAACTTCTCGAGGCGCGAGCGGGACATGCGGCGGTCCAGGCCGCGGCGCGCGCGGTCCTTTTCTTCGAGGTCGGCGACGTGCTCCAGGATCTCGATGGCGGCCCATCGTTTCTTGGTGGCGAGGGCCACGGTGTCGTCGAGCGCGGAGCTGGCGGCGAGCAGTCCGAGGGCGCGAAGACGGTCGCGTAGATCGCTCACGGCTGCCCCCCTTTCTTCTTGTCGCCGGAGCGCGCGAGCGCGTCGTAGGCGCCGAGGGATCTCGGCGGGACGCGCAAGTCGCGCACGCGCGGGTCGTCGGGGAGCACGACCGGCAGCGGCACGGCAGCCTTCCGCGCGCGGCGCTGTTGGTCGAGGATGTGCGCGACGGACTGTGCGGCGAAGGCGCCTCGCCGGTGCGCCTCGGCGAGCGCGAAGTCCATCTCGGCAGGGCCGTGGGTGTCGAGCAGTCGGAGCAGGCGAAAGGTGGTGCCGCCGAGATGGCCGCCGTGCACGGCGACGCCTTCGAGGAACGCCTGGGCGTGCGGGCAGGCGGTCATCAGGCGGTTTCGTCCGCGGTGCTCGCGCGCGTGGCGCTTTTCGTCGGCGAGCCCGTCGAGATGGCGCGGGTCTTCGACTTGTCGTCCACGCTCCCAGGAGCGCTCGTGCGAGGCGACGGCGTCGTCTCCGTCGAGGACGCGCACGAGCTTGTCGGAGGCCACGAGCCGGAGGGGCTTTCGTACGAGCGTGTGCGGGATCGAATAGTCGTTGCCGTCGAAGCGCAGGTACGGCGTCTTTCCGGAGCGCAGGGTCTGGAACGCGTCGCAGTCGAAGGGATGGGCGGGCAGCGGCAAGAGGCGGGGCCTCTCGTCGTCCAGCGCGACGGCGACGGTGCGCTTGTCCGGATCTCCGGGGACGAGGCGGGCATAGGCGACGCGCTCGATCCAGTCGTCCAGCTGGGCATTGAGATCGTCGAGAGAGCGGAATGTGCGGGCGGCGAAGAAGGAATCGCGCAGGTAGCGGATGGCGCGCTCGACGCGTCCTTTCTCATTTCCGCGGGCGGGGGCCACGGGCCTTGGGGCAAAGTGGTAGTGACCCGCAAACTCGAGCAGACGGGGATTGAAACGAATGACGTCCCCCATGCGCTCGAGCACGGCGGCCTTCAGGTTGTCGTAGAGAAGGCCGCGCGGCACCCCTCGGAACGAGGCGAAGGCAGCGTGATGGCAGCGGAGGAAACTCTCGAGCGTCTGGTCCAGAACGAAGCGGGCGAAGAGCGCCCGGGAGAAGGACAGCACCATCACGAAGCACGACAGCCATCGACGCGCGTTGCCAATGACGATGGAGCCGAAGCTCCCCCAGTCGACCTGCGCTTGCTCGCCGGGGAGCATCGACAGGCGGAAGAACGCCTCGCGCGCGCCGCCGGGCCGGACCTGGCGTACGAAGCGGCGAAGCGGCCAGACCGAGCCCGCATAGCCGCGGCCTTCGATCATCTGAAGAAGCCGGGTGGCGCGAAGGCGCGGGTGCTGCTCGAGCGTCCCTCGCACGAAGTCTTTGTACGGATCCAGGAGGGCAGCGAGGGGTCGATACGCGACGTTGGTGAACCGCTCCGTCTCGACGGCGAGAGCGACCGTATCGCGGTGCACCCCCAGCTCGGCGGCGATGGTGCCGATCTTCCAGTGCTCGGCGTAAAACAGCCGCCGAATGCGAGCGCGCAGCTCGTCGGAGATCATCACCTTCCCTCCGCGAGCAGGAGCCGTCGCAGGTCCGCGAAGTCACCGATGCCGCCGATGTCACGGCGGCGGCGGCCGAGGGCGGCGGCCGGGACCCACTCGAGCGTGTAGAGGGGTCCGCCGAAGTCGGTGAACGCTTCGCGATAGAGGCTCGAGTCGGACGCCCCATCCCGGCCTGCCGCACAGAGCGCAGCGCGGACCTGCACTCCCTGCCAGAGCGCGATGGCCTCCAGCAGCGTTGCCAGGGCCCGTGGGTGCGACGGATTGCGCAGCAGCCGCGCTTTCAAGACCGTCTCGCTCGGTCCGGCCATCGCGATCACCCGTGTGTCGCGCGGGCCCGGCGAGATGCCCATCGATAGATTGCTCATCGGTCGTCTCCTCGCGCACGCCGGGCGTCCCCTCGATGGGGATGGCCGTCGGGCGCTCAGAAACGCTCGCCGCAGGGGCAACTTCTCGGCGACTGGTGTCCGTCACTTTCTCGCGGCGACGGGCGCGAAGGCGACGCATCCGACGGGCCGTGGCCCACCGCCCGTCGAAGCCTCGCCAGTGGCGCTGCTTGGTCCGACGCCGGGCCTCAGCCCTCCGCTGGTCTGCGCACTCGGGCGAGCAATAGATCTGCCCCCGATCGCACCACCCGCAGAAGTAGACGACGCGCCGGCACTCATCGCGAACGCACTGAATTTGCCGAAGATCGTCCACCCGCGCCGCACCCGACCGCCGGGAATTGGGCCCCCCCGAACGTCCCGTGCGACAACATCGTCGTCGTACGCGTCCACCCGCGGCGACCAGGGGCTCGGAGATCCACCTCCGGGCCCTTTCTCTTGATGGCGATCGGGCCGATCGTCGCGGCCCGACCCCTCCGTGGCCAACTACCCAGCCGGCGCGGGCTGCACCGAATCAGGCGGATCCTGGCGCCCGTCTACA
>Ga0302326_10022976_pt1 | contig 12728 bp, 12 predicted proteins | sample Palsa_T0_3_FD_202264 | JGI IMG/M metagenome (GOLD analysis project Ga0302326, IMG submission 202264) | Peat permafrost microbial communities from Stordalen Mire near Abisko, Sweden - Palsa_T0_3 | ecosystem: Environmental > Terrestrial > Soil > Palsa > Peat permafrost | place: Sweden: Abisko... | reverse complement strand
CCGCCCGTCTTCGGGGTCCTCAGAGTCGAGCCGCACGTTGAGCTTCAGACGCCCAAGCTGTCGCAATGCCTTCATCAAAAATGCGGTCGCCAACGCCCAGGACTCAAGGGGGCGAAACGATCCTCGAGCCCGGGCAGAAGCGATGACCGCGCTCCACGCAGTATTCCAGCCACTTATTTAACATTAGGTTGCGCGCCCAGCGCTGATCCAGTTCACGCTCCGCGCGGCTGCGCAGCGCTTTGAGCACCGGATGCGGGTGAATGTCGGCCCATGCCTGCGCCTCAACCAAGCGCGCGTCATGGTAGATGCGGATCGTCATATCCGGATATTCAAGCGGCTCGGTCGGGTGCGCCAAAAGATAGGTGAGGTTCAGCGTCGTCGTATAGGGACAGCGCTCGGTGACATTGAGAACAAGGTCACAATCCGCCGCCACGCTCGAGCAGTGCCGCCCGTCGAGTGCAGCTGCATTCGCGGCCAGCCAGCCGAAGCGGATGTAGTTGCTTTCATACAGGCCCATCAATGCAACGAAGCTGCGCGGGCGGGCGCGCCACGAAACGACGTTTAACGTATCGTTGAACATGCTCCCGACTATATCGCAGCGCGCTGTCCGTGCAAGCCGATCAGTCAGGGAATTTTCAGGGAATTTTCGTTCATCGAACCTTATGGTCGCAGTCGCCGCTCAATGCCTGTATTATTGAGAATCCGACTGGCGAGTTCTTCGATCGAACACTCCGTGGTGTCGAGCGAGGGAATCGCGTAGCGCGCGAACAGCGCCTCCGCCGCGCGGATCTCATACTGTACTTGCTGCCGCGATGCGTAGCGGCTCTCCGGCCTGCGCTCAGCGCGGATCTGCTGCAGGCGCTCGGCTTTGATCGTGAGCGCGTAGAGCTTCTGCCGATAGGCGTTGACGCGCGACGGCAGCGTTCCTGCCTCCAGGTCATCCTCCGTCAACGGATAGTTCGCCGTATAGATTCCATATTGCAGTGCCATGTACAGACAGGTGGGTGTCTTGCCGGAACGCGATACGCCGAGCAGAATGACATCCGCGCGCGCATAATCGACGCCGTTGCCATCATCGTGCGTGAGTGCGAAGTTGGTGGCGTTCATGCGCGTCGTATAGGTCGCAAGGTCGGCCATGCCGTGGGCGCGCCCGGCACGATGCGTGGAGCGCGTGGCGAGTTCATCCTCAAGCGGTCCTACGAAGGCCGCAAAAAAGTCAAGAAAGAGGCCGCGACTTGTGAGCACGATTTCGCGCAGCTCATCCTGAACCAGCGTGCTGAACACAATGGGGCGCAGACCCTCCTCGTCCGCCGCCCGGTTGATGCGCCGTACCGCATCCTCTGCCTTGTCAACGCTCGACACAAATGGCAAAGTCACGGTGCGAAATTCCAGGCCTTCAAATTGCGTCAAGAGACTGTGTCCCATCGTCTCTGCCGTTACACCCGTCTGGTCCGACACGAAAAAAACCGTTCGGCGATTCATGGCTGCAAGTCCTGTCTGTTGGCGCGCTTAGGCGCGGCTTTTGAGGTATCTAATTGAACGCCTACGTCATTCCCTTCGAGCAGCTGACGATGCGCGATGTCGAAACCGTCGGCGGCAAGAATGCCTCGATCGGGGAGATGATCGGTCAACTCGCGCGTCTTGGCGTGCAGGTGCCGGGCGGCTTCGCAACGAGCGCCCAGGCGTTCAGAGACTTTCTCGCCCAGGGCGGACTTGATGCGCGCATCCACGCCGCGCTCGCCGGCCTCGACGTCGACGATGTGACGAAGCTTGCCGCCACCGGTGCCAAGATCAGAGGCGACATCATGGCGACGCCGTTTCCGGCCGCGCTCGAACGGGCGGTGCTCGATGAGCTTGCGCGCATGGGCAGCGGCAGCGAAATCTCCGTCGCGGTGCGCTCCTCCGCCACCGCCGAGGATCTGCCCGAAGCCTCCTTCGCAGGGCAGCAGGAGACGTTTTTGAACGTGCGCGGCGGTGCTTCGGTGCTGCGCGCGATGCATGAGGTATTCGCCTCGCTCTTCAATGATCGCGCCATCGCCTATCGCGTGCACCAGGGCTTTGATCATGCCGGGGTCGCCCTCTCCGCCGGCGTGCAGCACATGGTGAGGAGCGACTTGGGCGCAAGCGGCGTCATGTTCACGCTCGATACGGATTCGGGTTTCCGCGAAGTTGTCTTCATCACTGCATCTTACGGCCTCGGTGAGACAGTCGTACAAGGCGCCGTCAATCCCGACGAGTTCTACGTGTACAAGGCAGCCCTGCGCGCCGGCAAGCAGGCGATCATCCGCAAGAACCTCGGCGGCAAGGCGATCAAGATGATCTACGCGACCGATGGCGCGGAGCGGGTCGCAACCGTCGCAGTGCCAGTGGCCGAGCGCGCGCGCTTCTCGTTGAATGATGCCGACATTGTCACGCTCGCGCGCCAGGCGCTCGTGATCGAGGAGCATTACGGCCGCCCGATGGATATCGAATGGGGCAAAGACGGCGCGAGCGGCGAGATCTACATACTGCAGGCGCGCCCGGAGACCGTGCAGAGCCGCACCGGGCGCACGATCCAGCGCTTCTCGCTCAAACGCCGCTCGACGATTCTCGCCACCGGCCGCAGCATCGGGCAGAGAATCGGCGGCGGCCCGGCGCGCGTGGTACGCGATGCATCGGAGATGGCCCGCGTCCAAACCGGCGACGTGCTGGTCGCCGACATGACCGATCCGGATTGGGAGCCGGTGATGAAGCGCGCCTCGGCGATCGTCACCAATCGCGGCGGCCGCACCTGTCACGCCGCCATCATCGCACGCGAGCTGGGCGTTGCCGCGGTCGTCGGCTGCGGCGATGCGACCGAGCGCATCCGCGAATCCCAGGAAGTCACGGTGTCCTGCGCCGAAGGCGAGACGGGCTATGTCTATGAAGGCATCCTCGACTTCGAGCGCAAGCAGATTGAGCTCGACACGCTGCCGAAGATCCCCGTCAAAATCATGATGAACGTCGGCAATCCCGACCGCGCCTTTGACTTTGCAGGCATCCCGCACCGCGGTGTCGGACTTGCGCGTCTGGAATTCATCATCAACCGCATGATCGGCGTGCATCCGCGCGCCCTCCTCGATTTCGCAAAACTCGACGGCGAACTGCAGGAACAGATCCGCGTGCAGATGGCGGGTTATTCGGACCCGGTCGGCTTCTATATTGAAAAGCTCGCCGAGGGCATCGCCCAGATCGCGGCCGCCTTTGCTCCCCAGCCCGTGATCGTGCGCCTCTCGGACTTCAAATCCAACGAGTACGCGAATCTTATCGGCGGCCGCGCTTATGAACCAACCGAGGAGAATCCGATGCTCGGCTTTCGCGGTGCGGCGCGCTACGTGGATGAGAGCTTCAGGCCCTGCTTCGAGCTTGAATGCCGCGCGTTGCTGCGCGTGCGCGAGGATATGGGGCTCACCAATGTGCAGGTGATGGTGCCCTTCGTGCGTACGCTGAAGGAGGCGCGCCAGGTGACTGAACTGCTGGCAAAAAACGGGCTCGTGCGCGGCGAGAATGATTTGAAGATCATCATGATGTGCGAGCTGCCGACCAACGCGCTGCTCGCGGATCAGTACCTGGAATATTTCGACGGCATGTCGATCGGCTCGAACGACATGACCCAGCTCACGCTCGGCCTCGACCGCGACTCATCGATCGTCGCGAAACTTTTCGATGAGCGTGATCCGGCGGTGAAGGCGCTCCTGGCAATGGCGATTGGCAGCTGCAAGCGTCTGGGCAAATACATCGGCATCTGTGGTCAGGGTCCCTCCGACCACCCGGAGCTTGCGCGCTGGCTCGTCGAGCAGGGAATTGACAGCCTGTCCTTGAATCCCGACTCGGTGGTTGAGACCTGGATGTTTCTGGCTACCCCCGCCAACACTGCGCCCCATCCGGAAGTTCAATCCGGCTCGGCGTAAGCGCTTCGCGCGGCACCTGTGCGCTGGCGCCTCAGGAATCGGAGTTGAATTCGCCGCTGCGCCCGGCGTAGGCCGGCGCGAACAGCCGCGCGCGGTAGTGGCGCAGCTCGCGAATGGATTCGTAAATATCCGCCTGCGCGCGGTGCGCGCCCTCTTTCAGGAAACTCTCAGCCACCCGCGGCGCCCAGCGGCGCGCGAGCTCCTTCAAGGTGCTGACGTCCAGGTTGCGATAGTGGAAGAAGCGCTCCAGCTGCGGCATGCCGCGCGCAAGAAAGCGGCGGTCCTGACAAATACTGTTGCCGCACATCGGCGATGCGCCAGCCTGCACGAGCGGCGCGAGAAATTGCAGCGTCTGCGCCTCAGCGTCGGCGACCGACACCACGCTTGCGCGCACGCGCGCGATGAGTCCGGAGGAGCCGTGCTGATTCTGATTCCACTCATCCATGCCGGCGAGGAGATTTTCCGGCTGACGGATTGCAAGCACCGGCCCATCGGCCAAGACATTCAGCTCCTTGTCCGTGACCACCGTTGCGATCTCGATGATGACGTCGCTGTCGGGCTTAAGCCCCGTCATCTCCAGATCAATCCAGATTAAGTGATCGCTCTTGCCCATAGGCCCCGTGCCGTCAGCTCAACGCACGGCGGCCCGAGAGCGCATGCGCAAGCGTTCCGCCGTCGACGTATTCAAGCTCCCCGCCCATCGGCACGCCGTGCGCGATGCGGCTCGCACGCACACCGAGGCGGCTAGCGACGTCGCTCAGGAAATGCGCCGTCGCTTCGCCCTCGACCGTCGGATTCGTGGCGAGAATGAGTTCGCGCACGCCGCCTTCGGACAAGATGGCGGAAAGTTCGCGGATCCCGAGCTCCTCGGGGCCGATGCGATCGAGCGGCGATAGATGCCCCATCAGCACGAAGTAGCGTCCCCGATAGCTTCCCGACTGCTCGATCGCCACGACATCGGAGGGTGATTCGACGACGCACAACAAGCTTGCGTCACGCTCGGCCGAGGCACAGATCGCGCAGTGCTCATCCTCCGTCAGCATGCGGCAGCGCGCGCAGCGCACCACCGATTCCAGCGCGGCCGTAAGCGCCTGCGCGAGCTGGCTTGCGCCGCTGCGGCCGTCCTGCAGCAAATAGAAGGCCATGCGCTGTGCGGTCTTTGGCCCGACTCCCGGCAGGGCTCGCAGCGAATCAATGAGGCGTGTGAGCTTGAGCGAATGCTTCATGGTCAAAAAGGCAGCTTCATCCCCGGCGGCAGCTGCATGCCTGCCATCGCCCCGGCCATTTTCTCCTGCACGCGCGCCTCGACCCGATGCACGGCGTCATTCACCGCGGCGGCAATCAAGTCTTCGAGCAATTCGCGATCGTCGCCTGCGACCGCCGGTTCAATCTGCACGCGCTTCACTTCATGGCGTCCGCTCATGGTGACTTTCACCATGCCGCCGCCGGCCTCGCCGATGACTTCAATATTGGCTACTTCGGCTTGCGCCTTCTCGACGTTTTCCTTGATCGCCTGCGCCTGCTTCAGGAAATTGCCCATATTGCCTTTCATGTATGCACTCTCCGTAAGCCTATTTGATCGGACGGACCGTATCGGGCAGCAGCGTCGCGCCAAAGCGCTCACGCAGCAGCTGTACGCCCGGGTCGGTTTCAAGGGCGGCGCGCGCCGAGTCGAGCTGCGCAAGGGTTGCGCGCTCATCCGCGCGTGCCGGCGAGAGCGCATCCGTTGCGATGGGCTCGAACTCCAGGCGCACGCTCTCGCCAAAATGCCGCGCCAGCGCCGCCTGGAGCTTTTCCACCTGTGCGCTCGTGCGCACGAAGGGTCGATGCGGATCAAGCGCGAGCCGCACGACGCCGGGCTTTCTTTCCAGGAGCACGCAGTGGCTTGCAAGCTGGCGCGCGGCCCCGGCGAGCTCAAGCTGATTCACGATCGACTGCCAGGAGTGGGAGACCGCACTCTCGTTGGCGGCCGCTGCGGCCAATGGCGGGCCTGCCTGCGCGGGCCCTTTGGGCGCGCTGCGTTCGGTAGCTAGCGCGGCGCGCGCGTCCGGCGCGCGTGCGGGAGCTGCGTCGGCGGCAGGACGGAATGCGAGCATCCGCAGCAGCGTCATCTCAAAGCCCGTGCGCGGGTCCGGAGCGAGTGACAGGTCGCGCCGCCCGAGAATCGCAGTCTGATAGAAAAGCTGCACATCCTCGCGCGACATGCTGTTGGCGAGCCGCTCGAGAAGATCCGGCGCATACAGCTCATCGCCTGCGAAATCCGCGATCGACTGCTTGAGTGCGATACGCGCAAAGAGGGCGGCGAGCTCATCGAGCACCTGTGCGTAATCCGGCGCCCACTCATCGAGTGCGCGCGCATCGTTCATGAGGGCGCTCGCGTCAAAGGCCGCCAGATGCTCGGCGAGGCGCACCACCTGATCACGCGCAATCGTGCCGAGCATGGCGCGCGCCTCAGCTTCGCCGGCGCGCCCGCCGCCGAAGGCGATCAGCTGGTCGAGGAGCGAGAGCGCATCGCGCACGCTGCCGTCGGCAGCCTGTGCGATGAGCCGCAGGCCGGCAGGCTCAAAGCCGATGCCTTCGGCCTCCAGAATGTGGCGCATGCGCTCGGCAATCAGCGCCACCGGCAGGCGCTTCAGATTGTACTGCAGGCAGCGCGACAGCACGGTCACGGGCAGCTTCTGCGGATCGGTCGTCGCGAGCAAAAACTTCACATGCGGCGGCGGCTCCTCCAGGGTCTTGAGCAACGCGTTGAACGAGTGGCCCGAGAGCATGTGAACTTCATCGATGAGATAGACCTTGTAGCGGCCACGCGTGGGGGCGTACTGCACGTTGTCCAAGAGCTCGCGCGTGTCATCCACTTTGGTGCGCGAGGCGGCGTCGACCTCAAGCAGATCAACGAAGCGGCCGGCATCGATCTCGCGACACGCCGAGCACTCCCCGCAAGGCTCGGCGGTGACGCCTTGCTCGCAGTTCAGGCACTTCGCAAGGATTCTTGCGATGGTGGTCTTGCCGACGCCGCGCGTACCGGTGAACAGAAATGCGTGGTGCACGCGGCCACTCGTCAAAGAATTGACGAGCGAGCGCAGCACGTGCTCCTGCCCGATGAGCTCGGAGAATCGTTTGGGACGCCATTTGCGCGCAAGCGCCGTGTAACTCATATTTCCCGTCGGCGCCCGGCGCCGCCAATCCTGTCCCCGCTCGTCCGCTGCGAAGCTACGCGAAATCCCGCCCGCGAGGCCCTATCAGGAGGCGGCCCGCACCAGCCTTGAGCTCCGGCACCCGACATCGCCGCTGCCGCTGCTCCCTTCCGGGCCTGACGGGGTTCACGGTTAGTCGTCGCGGAGATACCGATGCGAGCCACCATTTGAACGCCTGAGGCTTGCGGGCATCGCCCTTGCAACCGGACATGGCGGAGAGGGTGGGATTCGAACCCACGAACACCCGTTAGGATGTTACTGGAATTCCAGTCCAGCGCCTTCGACCGCTCGGCCACCTCTCCAAATTAAAGTATAAGGGCGTGGCCGATGAGTTTTGCGACATTTGCGCCTTAAGCCTGTGGCGGCTTCACGACCTTCGGCACGACAAACTTCGGCGGCGAATCCAGGCACGGATCCGAAAGCGGCCGAGGCGGCGGTGCCGGCTGGTTCAGATCCGGAATCTTCAGCGCCGCATGCGTATCGGGCGAGGAGAGCCCGACCGGGATCTTCAGCGGCGGAATACTGCGCGCGGCGGTGTACGGCTGCTGCTCGTTGCAGGAATTATTGCTCAGCGCATGGCGGTGAAAAAAATGGCAGCCGGCAAGCGCGCACAGAGCGAACGCGGCCAAAATACGGGGCGCCCAACCGAATCTCATGAATACTCCACCTGAAACATGACTCCCGCCGCCTGGGCGCTTGCACTGACCGCCGCATGATACGTCGTTGCAAGCTCGGTGAGTGGCAGACGGATGCCCGACTCGATGAGCCCCAAGCGCGCGAGCAACCACTTGGCCGGGATCGGATTCGACTCGATGAAAAGGTCGCGATGCAGCGCCGCAAGCGGCGCATCGAGCCTTCCAGCGGCGACCCGGTCGCGCTTGCCGGCAGCCGCTGCAAGCTCGGCCATGACGCCAGGAACAATGTTCGCCGTGACCGAGATGACGCCGTGGGCCCCGGCGAGCATCGTCTCGCGGGCGGTCGCGTCATCGCCGCTTAGGACGATGAAATTCGGCCCGCAGGCATCCAAAAGCTCCCGCACCCGCGCCACCTGGGCGACGGCTTCTTTGATCCCGATGACCCGTGAAAGTTGCGCCAGTCTGGCGACCGTCGCCGGCAACATATCAACCGCCGTGCGCGCGGGCACGTTGTAGAGAAGCATCGGCAGCCTGGAGGATGCGGCGATCGCGGCAAAATGACGGTACAGACCCTCCTGCGTCGGGCGGTTGTACGCCGGCGTCGTGACGAGGAGCGCAGCCACCGGCAGCTGCGAGAGCCGCTTCACCCGTTCCACCATGGCAGCCGTGCTGCTGCCGCCGCAGCCTGCTATGACCGGGATGCGTCCTTGCAGGTGCCGCGAGGCGCGCTCGGCAAGCTCGGCAAGCTCGGCATCCGCAAGGGTGGCGGACTCCCCGGTCGTGCCGCCAACGACGATGCCGGTCGTGCCGTTTTCAACATGAAAGTCGATGAGCCGCAACCACGCCGCAAAATCGAGCGAGCCGTCCGCGCGCATGGGGGTGACGATGGCGACCAGACTGCCGGAAAACATGCACAAAATCCAAGAGCCGCGGGGGAGCGCGCGATGTTACGAGGCAGTGCGCGCCCTAAGCAAGCGCGGTCGCGCAGCGCGTCCGCACCCGCTAAACTCTCCCCACGCGAACAAAGGGAGTAATAGCCGTCGACACGATGAAGCAACACCTTGCCGTATCAGCGATTGGCAGCGATCGCACCGGCATGGTCCACGACCTTACGCGCCTGGTGAGCGAGTGCGGCGGCAATATCAGCGAAAGCCGCATGGCAGGCTTAGGCTCGGAGTTTGCCATGCTGCTCCTGATATCGGGCAACTGGCACGCGCTCGCGAAACTCGAAACAGAGCTCAAACGCCTCGCCGACAGCAGCAGTCTCATCCTGCATCTGAAGCGTACCGAGCCGCGCTCGGCGCGCACCGACATGCTGCCCTACTCGATCGACGTCGTGTGCCTCGACCAAAGCGGCATCGTCTCGGGCCTGTCCGGTTTTTTTTCCAGTCGCAGCATTGATATCGCGGAGGTCTCAACCCGCAGTTACCCGGCAGCGCACACCGGCGCGCCGATGTTCTCCGTGCAGATGATCGTCAATGTCCCAAGCCGCATCCACGTCGCGCACCTGCGCGAAGAGTTCATGGAATTCTGCGATTCCCTGAACCTCGATGCGATTCTGGAGCCGGTGAAATCCTAACGCTCGGCGGCAAGGCCCCCGATTTCAAGCTTCACGCCACCGGCGGGGCGACCTGGCGGCTCAAAGACGCGGCCGGCAAAAAACTCGTGATTTATTTTTATCCCAAAGACATGACCTCCGGCTGCACGCGCGAGTCGCAGGAGTTTCGCGATCTGTATGCCGCGTTCACCAAAGCGCAGACGCAGATCGTCGGGATATCGCGCGACAGCATCGCATCCCATGAGAGGTTCAAGCTGCGCGACAAGCTGCCTTTTGCGCTGCTTGCCGATGAGGATGAAAAGGTCTGCAAACTCTTTGATGTCATCCAAGAGAAAAGCATGTATGGCAGGAAGTACCTAGGCGTGGAGCGCAGTACTTTTCTCGTCGATGCCAAAGGAGTGCTGCGGCGTGCGTGGCGCAAAGTGAAAGTACCCGGCCACGCGGAGGAAGTCCTTGAAGCGGCGCGGTCTGTCTGAGCCCGGTCCGGCCGCCGCCGGCAGCACCGTCCCACCGCTGGTACCAAGCAAAATGACGCGCCGGCTGTTCGTGCTGGACACCAACGTCCTGATGCACGACCCGACCGCGATCTATCGCTTCGAGGAGCACGACGTCTATCTGCCGATGGTCGTCCTCGAGGAGCTCGATGCGCACAAGAAAGGCCTCTCCGAGGCTTCGCGCAACGTGCGTCAGATCAGCCGCTTCCTCGACGACATGATCCACGGCGCAACCAAGGAGCGCATCGATCGGGGTCTGCCACTACCCAGTTCCGACTCCGGCAATCACGGCCGCAAGGCCGCAAGCGGCCGCCTTTTCTTTCAGACGCGCCAGCTCGCAAGCGAGCTGCCGGCGAGCCTGCCGGGTCAAAGTACCGACAACGCTCTGCTCTCGCAGACCCTTGCGCTCGTGAGCGAACATCCCGATGCGCGCGTGATCCTAGTCTCCAAGGACATCAATCTGCGCATTAAGGCCGCAATCCTCGGTATCCACGCCGAGGACTACTACAGCGACAAGACCATTGAAGATGCCGACATCCTCTACACCGGCGTCACGGCGCTGCCGGGAAATTTCTGGGAGCAGCACGGCGAGAACATGCGCTCCTGGAAGGACGCTGACCGCACCTTCTACGAGCTCACGGGTCCCGCGGTGCGTTCCTGGCAGCCTAATCAATGCGTGTACGAGGACAGTCCGGAAGGCATCGAGGCCATCGTGCGCCGCGTCGCGGGCGACACGGCGACTCTCGAGCTCACCCGCGATTACCGCAGCGCACGCAACAGTGTCTGGGGCATCTCGGCGCGCAACCGCGAACAGAATTTCGCGTTCAACCTGCTGATGGATCCGGAAGTGGATTTTGTGACCGTGCTGGGACCCGCCGGCACGGGCAAGACGCTCCTCGCGCTCGCCGCGGGGCTCATGCAGACACTTGAGACCAACCGTTTCGTCGAGATCATCATGACGCGCGTGACGATTCCGCTCGGCGAGGACATCGGCTTTTTGCCGGGCACGGAGGAGGAGAAGATGGAGCCGTGGATGGGGGCTCTGATGGACAATCTGGAAGTGCTCACGCAGAGCCAGGAAGGCGGCACCTGGGGCCGCGCGGCCACCAATGATCTGTTGCGCAACCGCATCAAGATCCGCTCCTTGAACTTCATGCGCGGCCGCACATTCCTCAACCGCTACATCATTCTCGATGAGGCGCAGAATCTCACGCCGAAACAGATGAAGGCGCTCGTGACGCGCGCCGGTCCTGGCGCCAAGCTTGTCTGCCTGGGCAACATCGCCCAGATCGACACGCCCTACTTGAGCGAGATGACTTCCGGACTTACCTTTGTCGTCAACCGCTTCCGCGGCTGGCCGCACTCCGGCCACATCACCCTGGTGCGCGGCGAACGCTCGCGGCTCGCCGAGTACGCATCGGATATCCTATAGCGCGGAGGGTGCGGAAACTCTGCGGCCCCGAAACGGTCCTAAACGAAGGCTTAGCGCTCCCAGCACGAAATCCATGCGACTCCTGGCAAAACTTCTCCCCACCGCAGTTGCTGCAAGCTTAAGCTTGGCCACGGGAGTCGTATGCGCCCAGACCGAGCTGCCCGATATCGGCAATCCCGTCGCCGCGACGATTACGGTGGACGAGGAGCGGCAAATCGGGGAGATGATCACGAAGGAACTGCGTGATCAGGGCAAGATCATCGATGACCCCGAGGTCGACGAGTATGTGCAGTCCTTGGGGCTGCGCCTGGCGTCACAGGCTTCCGATCCTGCCACCCGCCAGTTCCATTACTACACGGTGCGCGAACCGGGCATCAACGCGTTCGCGATCTTCGGCGGCTTCATCTTCTGCAACTACGGGACGATCCTCGCGAGCGGCAACGAGTCGGAGCTCGCCAGCGTTCTCGCGCATGAAACCGCGCACGTGACGCAGCGGCATCTGGCGCGCATGGTGAACGCCCAGAGCCATCAGGGGCTCGAACAGGCGGCGACGATCCTGGGCGCCATCCTCATCGGGGTCCTGGCCGGCGGCAACGGCAACGTCATGGAGGGCGCGATCGCGGCCGCCCAGGGCATGGCCGTGCAGCAGCAGATCAATTTCACGCGCTCCCAGGAATACGAGGCGGACCGGGTCGGCATCGGCTTTCTCGCCTCGGCGGGTTTCGATCCGCAGGCAATGGGGAATTTCTTTGAGGCGATGTCGCGCCATGAGGGATTAAACGGCGCCTGGGTGCCGGAGATGCTGCGCGACCACCCCGTGACGAGTAACCGCGTCGCCGAAGCACGTGCGCGCGCCGCCCAATATGAGCGTCGCAAGCCTTCGCAGTCGACCGGCTACGCGCTCATCAAGGAGCGCCTGCGGGTACTGACGACGCCGCGCGAGGAGCTCGTGCACCTGTACACGGAAATCGGCTCGGAGCACGAGCCCGAGCTCGATAAAAGCTACGGGCAGGCGCTGACCCTGATGGCGATCGGACGGCCTGCCGAGGCGGTGCGGATCCTGGAGCCCCTCGTCAATCGGCACCAGGGCAACACCCTTCTGTATGCGGCCTTGGGGCAGGCGCAGATGCAGGCGAAAATGACGAGCGAGGGGCTGACGACCTTCGAGCATGCACTCAATCTCTTCCCGCGCAACGTGCCCTTGAGCATCCGCTATGCCGAAGCCCTGATGTCCGCCGGCCGTGCGGAGGAGGCGCACGTGCTGCTCCTCGACCTCTTCAACAACGTCGACCCGACGCCGCCGCAGATCCGGCTCACCGCCCTTGCGGCGAGCGCCGCGGGTGATGCCGGTGAAGCGTTCTATTACATGAGCGAATACGACATCTCAAACGGCGATCTGCTCCTCTCGGTGCAGCAGCTGCAGCTGGCACTGAAAGCGCCCAACCTCACCACCGTGCAGCGCGAACGCTATCAGGCGCGCCTT
>Ga0302326_10022975_pt1 | contig 12728 bp, 15 predicted proteins | sample Palsa_T0_3_FD_202264 | JGI IMG/M metagenome (GOLD analysis project Ga0302326, IMG submission 202264) | Peat permafrost microbial communities from Stordalen Mire near Abisko, Sweden - Palsa_T0_3 | ecosystem: Environmental > Terrestrial > Soil > Palsa > Peat permafrost | place: Sweden: Abisko... | reverse complement strand
CGAAGGCGCCGGCCGTGAGCGCACGCTCGACGTGGCGCCGGAAGCGAGGATCCCGACATCTGTCGTGGACTGCGTGCAGGTGTTCCGGCTAGGATAGGTGCAATTCACACCTATGGTCGATCGGCGCACCGCCGCATCTTCCGGGAGAGAGTTCAAAATATGGCAGGGTTGCTGGTTTTTCGTACATTGGCGGAAGCGCGCCGGGCTGGTTTCGAAGTGCTCGACAAGACGGCCACCGGTTATCTGGTTCGGGCTCGCCGGGCCGAGGGCTGGGCGCTCGCGCTCGTCGAGCCCGAGATCACGCAGATCCCCGCTTAGACCCGATCGCGCAGCGTGACGGGCAGGTTCTTTGTGATGCCTTCCGAGCGCACGACGAGCCGAACCGTCGTTCCGCTCGGTAACGTCGCCAACCGGGTACGAACGTCGGGTAGGAGCTCACCTTGCAAAGAGCGGCCGTTGAGCGCGAGGACGGTATCGCCCGCAACGATGCCGCTCGCAGCGGCCGGGCCGCCGGGCGAGACGTCGCGTACGACGACCGCAGTTCCCGAGCGCGAAAGCCACATACCGGAGCGATCGTAGGGATCGGGGCCTCGCGCGGCGTTGCTCGGCCACACTTCGAGCGCTCCGCCCGGATAGTCGTAGACCACCTCGAAGCGCCGCAACACTCCGCCGCCGATGCTGCCCGCCTCGCTGCCCGTTGCGAAGATGCCGCCGTGCTGCCGTGATGCGCGTGCGACGACGCCGGTGAGATTCGCGCCGAGCACGCGCAGCGAGCGCAAGCGGAAGACGTCGCCATAGATCGGACCGCCAAGGCCGAATCCGGTGAGCGCGTTTCGCAACGCGTGGTAGCGATGGTAGAAGTCGTGGCGTCGCGCGAAGGGTCCGAACAGCGTGATCGACGAGCGGTCGCCGGTGTCGATGAGAATCGGGCCCGCAATGCCGTCGATCGTTCCGGGAACCGCGATGATTCCGTCCTGGATCCTAAAGGGGATGCGCGTCGCGTCCGGTGGCACCGGGAGCGGCGCACGGCTGAAGGTGACGCGCTTGCGGTCCGGATCGATTTTGGTTCGGAACTGAACTAACGTCTCGGCTCCGATGGTTCCGTCGAGCTGCGGGAAGCCGATGTTGTTCTTGACCTCGCTGAGGTCGATCACCACCGCCGGCACGCCGGCAAACGTGAAACCGCCGATCGCAAGCGACGGGACGCGCGCCGTCGAGAAGGTCTGCGTTGCGTTTCCGGCTCCCGAGAGCCGCCCGGCGGGCGTCGTCTTCAAGTGCAGCTCGCGCGCGACGCCCGGCGTGATGCTGAAGCGGGCGCCCGTGTCGAGGATGAACGAGTACGGGCCGCGGCCATCGACGCGGCACGAGATGATGACGCGGTTGTCGATCGCCCGGTACGGGATCGTCGTCGCGATCATGAAGGCTTGCGGCCCCTACGGTTTGACGAGCGGGTTCTTGTCCGCGAACGCCCCGTTGGGGTTTGCCTTCACCCAAACGGTGAGATCCCAGATGTCCGGGAAGTTGAAGATCGTCACGACGTCGCTCGCGTTCTTAACGAGGTGGAGCTTGACCAGCGTCGCGGCCGCCGGATGCTTCGCGTCGCCGCCCGCCTTGTCGAACTTCGGCACCAGGACGTACTTGTCGTAGAGCAGCTTGCCCGTCGCCGGGTCTTTCGCAACGTAGTGCACGTGCTCGCCGAACTCGCCCCAGCGCCCAGGCTGCACCCCGAACAGGTGCGGCCGCGCCGCCGTATAGGGAACGGAAAAATCGGCACCGAGAAGGAGCTTGCCCGTCTTGTCGTACCAGAGCTGGCTTGGGTGCTTCGAATCGGTCGAGGTCCACGCCATGTTCGCGTAGCTGATGGCGCCGGTATCGTCTTCGTTGGTGTAGCGCACGTAGCCGGCCTTTTCGGCATCGGCGGGGGTCGGAAAGCGCGCGTTGAGGTCGGCCTGGATCGACTTGACGAAGAGCGCTTCCGCCGTGTTCGGCAGGCCCGATATCGTCGGATCGTGCTGGGCCGACGCGACGCCTGCCGTCAAGGCGGCTGCGGCGAATGCGAAAATGAGGAATCGAACGGGCATAGAGAACCCTCCGGAGCGCAGCGATAGCCGCCGAACCTACGGCGGAACTCGGAGAAAGGTTTCGCCGGCGGGAAATCACGCTGCAACCCCGGTTGGGTCGTAGGAGATGAGATGAGCACAACGACGATCCCAGGTTTGACCATTCAGCGTTCGGGCGAGCGCGCCTACTTCGACCACGGCTGGCTGCAAACGCACTTTTCGTTCAGCTTCGCCGACTACTACGATCCCAAGAACACCCACTGGGGCGCGCTGCGCGTCGTCAACGACGACGTGATCGCGCCGGGCAAGGGGTTCGGCACCCATCCGCATCGCGACATGGAGATCCTCACCTACGTGCTCGAGGGCGAACTCGAACACCGCGACTCGATGGGCAACGTCGGGGTCGTGCGGCCGGGCGGCGTGCAGTACCTCAGCGCCGGCACGGGCATCGCGCACTCGGAGTACAATCACTCGGCCGAGCATCCGGTGCACTTGGTGCAGATGTGGGTGCTCCCCCAGGCGCAGAACCTCAAACCGCGCTACGGTCAGGTCGACTTCACGCTCGCGGACCGGCAGAACACGTGGCTGACGATCGCGAGTGGTCAATCGGGGGTCACGGCACCGATCGCGATTTGGCAGGACGCAACGGCGTCGGTCGCGCGGCTCGAAAACGGTCGTCTTACGAAAACAATCGGCCCGAAGCGCTTCGGGTTCCTGTTCGTCGCCGCGGGCGAGGTAACGCTCGGAGGCCAGCAGCTGCGCGCCGGCGACGCGGCTCGCATCGAGGGGCCGTTCGAGATCGACGTTGCGGGCTCGGGCGAGCTGATCTTGTGGGACGTCCCACCCGTCAGCGATAAGAACGCCGCATGAGCACCCCGGCGTGCCGGCACCTCGACACCATTGCGGACGTCGAGCCGAACACGAACGGGTGTGAGGAGTGCCTACAGACCGGCGACCGGTGGGTTCACCTGCGCTTGTGTCTGGAGTGCGGCCACGTCGGCTGCTGCGATTCCTCGAAGAACAAGCACGCGACCAAGCACTTCCATAGCATGAGTCATCCGATCATCAGTTCGCTCGAACGCGGCGAGCGGTGGAAGTTCTGCTACGTCGACAACCTCGTGTGGGACTGATCTCCCTCGGGACGCTGCTTGCGTTCGCGGCCCTCGAGTTCACGTTGTGTTTGATCCCGGGTCCGGCCGTGTTGCTCACGTTGTCGACGGCGCTGCGGCGCGGTGGGGCGCGCGGAATGTCGGCTGCGGCCGGCATCATCGCGGGCAACACGCTGTATTTTGCACTGTCTGCGATCGGCGTCATCGCGGTGCTGTTCGCGTCGTACGAAGCGTTCACCATCGTGAAGTACGCGGGCGCGGCGTATCTTGCGTTTCTCGGGATACGCTCGTTGCTCGCGCGTGAGGCTCCGGCATTCGCGGACGAGGGGTCTTCGGACGTGCGCGACAAGCGCGTCGCTTTCTCGAGCGGCTTCGTCACGCAAGTTGCCAATCCGAAGGCGATCGTATTCTTCGCTGCGATCTTGCCGCAGTTCGTCGACGTGCGCGGTAACGTGCCGCTGCAGCTCGTCGTTCTCGCGGTGACGTCGCAGTTGATCGAGTTGTGCGTCCTCGCGGGCTACGTCGCCGCGGCGGCGCGTATCCGGCGCAGCAACGCTGCGGGGCGCGCGGCGCTATGGATCGAGCGGCTGGGCGGTGCGATCCTCGTGGCGATTGCGCTACGGATCGCGCGCGAACCCCTCGTTGCCGCGCCGTGAGCCTCGAGGCGGCGGCCGCCTATGCCGAGCGACACGGGCTCGAGGCGTTGCTCGTCCGGCGCGACGGCGAGACGCTGTACGAACGCTACGGCGCGGGCTTCGATGCGAACAAACCGCACGCGCTCTACAGCGGGACGAAGAGTTTTTGGGGTCCGGTCGCGCTGGCTGCCGAAGAAGACGGTCTGCTCGCGCTCGACGAACGCGTCGGCGAGACGTTCCCGGCGTGGAACGAGGGGCGTAAAGGAGGCGTCACGCTGCGCCAGTTGTTGCAACTCACGAGCGGCATCGGGTTCGGGGGACTCGGCAGCGCCGTGCCGTCCTACGAGAAAGCCCTTGCGGTCGAGCTCAAGAACGAGCCCGGGACGACGTTCACCTACGGCGGCATCCCGTTACAAGTCTTCGGCGCGGTGCTCGCGACCAAGCTCGAGGCCCGGCGGCTCTCGCCGCACGAGTACTTGCAAGCGCGCGTTCTCGACCGCGCGAGCGTGAAGGTCGGCACCTGGCGCGTGCTCGCTTCGGGAACCAAGCCGCTGCCGACCGGCGCGTTCGTGGCCGCCGCGCAGTGGGCGAACTATGGCCGCTTCGTGCTCGAGTCGCCGGCGCTCGCGCCGTGCTTCGTGGGCTCGGCCGTCAATCCGAAGTACGGTCTGGGCTGGTGGCTGGACGGATCGGGCGTTTCGTATGCGAGCGGGTCGGGTGGTCAAGCGCTGTATCTGCTCGCAAGCGAGCGGACCGTGGTCGTCAAATTCGGGCGCAGTTCGTCGTACAAGCACGACGCGTTTCTACGCCAGTTGAGGGCCGCTGCGTGATCCGAACTCTTGGCCGCTTGTCCGCGCTCGTTGCGTTCGCGTGCGCCTCGTACGCGACGCCCGCGGCCGCTGATGACGTTACGATTCCGGCGGCCGCCGGCAGGCCGGCGATCGAGGGATACTTGATACGGCCCGCGGGTCGCGGCCCGTTTCCCGCGGTGCTCGTCCTGCACGGGTGCGGCGGGATCTCCGATCGCGAAACGACGTGGGTCGATACGCTCGCGAAGTTGGGATACGTCGGTCTCGCCATCGACACGCTGACGCCGCAAGGAATTACGGGCGGTTCGAGGGAGGCGTGTTTCGCCAAGTCGAGCCAAAACGGCGCGCAATATGCAATCGCAACGCTTGCGTTTCTTCGCAAGCAACGGTACGTCGCTGCGGCGCGGCTCGGGATCCTCGGTTCGTCGATGGGTGCGATCGAATCGCTCGACGTGATCGATCCGTTCACCGGACCGCAGCCGGCGCCGGCCGGTTTACGCGCCGTCGTCGCCTACTATCCGCTGTGCAAGGGACGCGACGGAAACGTGTCGGTGCCGCTCGCAATTTTCGACGGCGATGCCGACGACTGGACGCCGGCCCCACTGTGCGCGGCGATGGTGCAGGCGGCCACGGCTGCAGGCAAGAGCGCCACGCTGACGACGTACCCCGGCGCGACGCACGACTTCAACGTCGTTTCCGATAGCGAACGCACGGCGTTCGGCCACGTTCTGCGTTACGACCCAAGCGCGAGCGCCGACGCTCTCACGAAGACCGAAGCGTTTCTCGCTCGCTATCTGTCGCCCGCCAAGCGCTGACGCGCGCTCGCGCACTTACGCCGGAGATTCGAATAAGCGCGCGAGCGAAGGCGGCCCTTCGCCGAAGGTAGGGTGGATGCCGACGTAGTCGTCGAGATCGCGCCACGTTGCGCCGAGCTGGATGCCGAAGCCGATCGTCGGGACGATTTCGCCGGCCTCGTAGCCGACCATCGTCGCACCTACGATCTTGCCCGTCGCGCGGTCGACGAACAGACGATAGAAGCCGGCCTCGAGGTTCCATTCGATGCCGCGCGCGACGTCGCTGAGCTGGAGCGTTTCAACCCGCACGTCGATGCCCTTCGCGCGCGCTTGCTCCTCGTTGAGCCCGGCCCTCGCGAGTTGCGGCTCCGTGAACGTCGAGTACGAGAGCACGCGATCGTCGCGCCGGCGTGGCGTTCCGGAAAACGTCGAGGACAAGCGCCGGTAATCTTCCCACGAGACGTGCGTGAATGCGGGTTGGCCCGCGACGTCGCCGAGCGCATACACACCGGGACACTCGGTCTGCAAGTACTCGTCGACCTTGACGGTTCCGTTCTTCTCGGTCGTAATGCCGGCGTTCTCGAGCCCCAGGTCCGGAGTATTCGGCTTGCGTCCGGTTGCGACGAGCAGCCCCTCGGCTTCGAGCGTGCGCGTCCCGTCAAGCGTGACGTGAAAAAGCGCACCGTCGTGCGTCACCTTCGTCGTCCTCGCTCCGAGTTCGAACGTGACGCCGTCGCTCGCGAGGCTCGCGCGGATCACTTCGGTCGCGTCGGGCTCCTCGTTCGGCATGACGCGCGGTCCGCTCTGGACGATCGTCACGGCGGTGCCCAAGCGCTGCGCACCCTGTCCGAGTTCGAGGCCGACGTAGCCGCCGCCGATCACGATTAACCGTTTGGGAAGTGTCTCTTGATTGAACCACGTCTCGTTTGTCAGATAGGGCGTTCCCGCGATGCCATCGATCGGTGGGACCGACGCGTGCATGCCCGTGTCGATCACGACGAGCGGGGCGCGCACCTCGCGTCCGCCACCGGCGACGGTGCGCACGCCGGAGAACGACCCCGTCGCGCGGATGAGATCGACCCGGGCGCTTGCGATTCTTTGCTCGGCGCCGGAATGCCACTCATCCCGAACGCTTCGCACGCGCGTCATCACGGCGCGAACGTCGACGTCGATCGTCGCCGCGATGCCGAGCGGGCCGCCGCGACGCGCCCGTCCCGCCGTATGCGCGGATGCGAGAAACGCTTTCGAGGGCGTGCAGCCGACGTTGACGCACGTTCCGCCGATGAGGCCGCGCTCGAAGAGCACGACGTGCTTGCCGGCTTTTGCGAAGTCGGTCGCGAGCGGTATGCCGCCCTGGCCGCTGCCGATGACGACGAGGTCGACGTCTTCCATTATCCCCCCTGAACGACGACGCGCCGCTGGGCGAGACGCCAGACGGTCGCGGAGAGTACGGCGAAGACGCCGAGCCACAGAAATTGCGCCGCGATCGCGCCGAGCCAGGCGGCGGGCGGCAACTCGCCGATGTAGATGCGCAGCGGCGTCGAGTAAATCGCCGCGAACGGCAAGTTCTCGACGATCGTTCCAAGGAAGCCTGGAAAGAAGTCAAGGGGAACGATTTGGCCGCCGAGCAGATCCGACGCCCAGCGAATCATCAATTGGATCGCAAACGTTTCGAGGGTCCAAAAGGCGACGACGTTCATCAGAAAGTTCAGGAAGAAATTCACGCCGTAGCCGACCGCAAACGAGACTGCGAACGCGGCGAGCACGGCCGGCGACGGCACGTCGACGTGGACGAGCAAGAGCGCGAGCGCTAGCGCCGGGACGACGAGCATCGCGTGAAAGGCCGTCTGGCCGAAGCCGTCGCTGAACCAGTACAACGGCAAGCTGATCGGCTTCATGAGGTCGGTTGCGATGCCGCCCTCGCGCACCTTTTCACGGATCGCTCGCGTGCCGTCGACTTCCAGGATGAGCGACATCAGGAGCGCGACGGTCGCGTAGGTGATCATCGCATGCAGCGGGATGTTCGGCGGCGCGGCGTTCTGCGCGTAGAGCGCGGTCCACAGACAGCGCAGCAGATAGACGCGCAGCACGAGCGACCCGACGTTCGTGAAAACCTCGAGGCGGTAGGTCCCTTCGCGCGCGAACGCTTTGCGCGCGAACTCGATGTAGGGCGTTACGGGGTTCAAGGGACCGCGGCCGGCGCTGCGGGGGCCGCGTTCGGATCGGTATAGCCCTCGACGTAAATCTGGCGGATGATCGTCTCGAGTTCGGGCTCTTCGATCGAGACATCGCTCACGCAGTAGGCTTCGGTGACGCGGCGGATCAATTGGTCCGCGCTGATCGCGCGCCGGTCGAAGCGCAGCCGCGCGACGTTCCCGACCCGGGATTCGAACTCGGCGCCCTCGACCGCGACGACCGGGTAGTCCTCGGAGAACTCGACCACGAGCGTGCGGTGCGTGCCGTACTGATCCTTGATGCGCTCGATCGCGCCGTCGTAGATGACGCGGCCTTGGTCGATCAAGACGATCCGGCGGCACAAGCGCTCGACGTCGGCGAGGTCGTGCGTCGTGAGGATGAACGTCGTGCCGCGTTCGGCGTTGGCGCGCGCGATGAACGTCCGAATCGACTCCTTGGCGACGACGTCGAGCCCGATCGTCGGTTCGTCGAGAAACACGATGCGCGGATCGTGGAGCATCGCGGCCGCGAAGTCGCCGCGCATCCGCTGGCCGAGCGACAGCTGGCGCACGGGCGTGTTGCGAAAGTCGCCCATTTCGAGCAGCTCGGTGAAATCGGCGAGGTTCTTCTTATAGCGCTCGGCGGGAATCGCATAGATCGCGCGCAGCAGCTCGAACGACTCGATCAGCGGCAGATCCCAGTACAGCTGGCTGCGCTGTCCGAACACGACGCCGATGTTGCGCGCGTTGCGCTTGCGCTCTTGGTAGGGCACGAGTCCGGCCACCGAAACGTAGCCCGCGGTCGGCACTAAAATGCCGGTCAGCATCTTGATCGTCGTCGATTTGCCCGCGCCGTTCGGGCCGATATATCCGACGAGTTCGCCCGCTTCGAGCGACATCGTGACGCCCTCGACCGCCGCTCGCTCGACGTACTCGCGGCTGAAGAGGGTGCGCAGGGCCCCGAGCGCGCCCGGCGTCCGCTTCACGGATCGGAACACCTTACGCAGATCCCGCGTCTCGATGATGGGCATCGCGCAGCCATTCGCGGTGCCGCGCGAGCGCTCCGGGCGAGCGATGGGTGTTTTAAAGAATTATACTTGCTTTTTGCAACTAAACCGGGTAGACTGCCTTTGGCCAGTGCAGCGACTACCGACGGAGGTCATCCACAATGGGCAATCCGGTCGTTCATTTTGAGATCATTGGAAAAGACGCAGGGGCCCTGCGCACGTTTTACGCTACGGCATTTGGGTGGCAGTTCGGCTCGCCCGCCCCGGGCGCGAACCTCTCGGACTACACGCTCGTCACGACGGGCGGCGGCTCCGGCATCGATGGCGGCATCGGCACGGCGCCACCCGGGTACGAGGGACACGTGACGTTCTACGTCGGCGTTCCCGACGTCGCCGCCGCGCTCGAGATGGTGAAACGCAACGGAGGAACGCCGATGATGGGGCCGGATCAAGTCGAGGGTGGTCCGATCATTGGATTGTTTTCCGATCCGCAAGGCAACGTGATAGGAGTGGTGCAGCTGCCATGAGCGAGCAAAAGGTCACACCGTTCTTCTGGTTCGACAACAACGCCGAAGAGGCGGTGGCGTTTTGGATTTCCGTCTTCAAAGGGAAGCTCGGCGAGGTGTCACGCTATGGTCCCGAGGGTCCCGGGCCCGAGGGCAGCGCGATGGTCGTGCCGTTTACCCTCTACGGCCAGGAGTTTCTCGCGCTCAACGGAGGCCCGGAGTTCGAGTTTACCCCCGCGATTTCGTTCGTCATCAACTGCGATACACAAGAGGAGATCGACGCCCTGTGGGAGCCGCTCTGCGACGGCGGGGAGACGATGCAGTGCGGATGGGTCCGCGACAAGTTCGGCATGACGTGGCAGATCGTGCCCTCCGCGATGCCGGACTTGCTCGATCGCGACGACCCCGAGCGCGCGAGCCGCGTGATGCAGGCAATGTTCAAGATGGTAAAGCTCGACCTGAACGTCTTGCGCGCGGCCTACGACAACCGCGAACCGGCGACCCCGCTGTCACGCTGAGCCTGTCCCCCTTGTCACGCTGAGCTTGTCGAAGCGCCGACGGGACAGACGCTATTGCGCTTTCACGCAAGCTCCACGTGACGGCTGCGCTTCGACAAGCTCAGCGTGACAAATGATGACTATACTGCGGCTTCGCTCGGAGCTGACGCTTGCGAGCGCACGAGCGAGCCGCCGTTGAGTTCGGCGACGCGGGCGGCCATTGCCATGATCGTTAGCATCGGGTTGACGCCGCTTGCCATCGGGAAAAGCGAGGCGTCGGCCACGATGATGTTGTCGTAGCCCCAGACTTTGCCGCTGGGGTCGACGACCGACAGGTTCGGATCCGAACCGAGCGTGCACGTGCCCATTTGGTGGGCGGAGAAGAAGATCTGCTTGTTCGAGGCGACGCCGCGCGAGCGCAATTCTTCGCCGAGCGAATCGCGCCGGGCGGTGTTCCACTCGGCACGCTCGACCACGATCGGTTTGTTGTGCAGCGTCGAGATGCGCAGGGCGCCCGCAGCGAAGCCGATGTCCATCATCCCTAAGATGCCCGCGAGCAAGTTCTCACCGTCAAAGGGCGAGACGCGGTAGCGGATCTGCGTCTCGTCGTCGAGTTCGACGTAGCCCGGATCGCGATCGCGGGTGACCGCGATCACCGTCGCCGAACGCCGCGCCGCGTTTATCGCGCTCGCATGTTTGTCGCGGCTTTCCCACGGCAGCGCGATTGCGGCGATGCCCGGGTGCGTCGGCGCAACTTCGATCTTCGGCCCGTAACTGCCGTCGCGGTAATTAAACGCGTCCGAATAGGCGCTCTGCATCGGACCGACGTACGGTAAGATCTCACGATCGAACTCGGTAAACACGGCCGAGACCGGATGGAGAAACAGACGCTGACCGAGCGCCGGCATGCTGATGCCGCTGCGCGCGAGAAGGCCCGGACTGCGCAGGGTCCCGGCGGCCACGACGACGAGATCCGCCGCAACCTCGAACGTGCGGACGTCACCTGGTGCTACCGTCTGCTCGACGAGGACGCGCTCCGCGCGCTTGCCGTTGATGACGATCTTCACCGCACGCGCGCTCGCATACACCGCGCCGCCGGTCGCCGCGACGTCGGGAAGAAACACGCGCGCGGTCGAGCGCTTCTTGCCGTACGCGCAGCCGAAGCCGCAATAGCCGCAGCCGTCGCCGCAATCTTGCGGCGCGTTGCGGGGCTGCGCCGCCGCGTGCACGTCGAGCACCTTCGCGCCGTCGATGATCACTTGATTGTTCGCGTTGTGCTTCAAGACGGGCGCGAGTCCGAGTTCCGTCTCGAGGTGCGCGTAGTGCTTGTCGAGTTCGTCGCCGAGATTGGGAAGATCGGCTTCTTTGTTCCACTCGTGCGCGATCCGTTCGGGCAGCCGGAACGAGGTGCACCAGTTGATGCTCGTGCCGCCGCCGACGGTCGAGCCCGCGAGGATCGCGACGCCGAGGTCGTCGGTCGACGTCAGGCCGCGGTCGAGGTAGAGATCCGACATGGCGATCTCGCGCTGCGTCGTCGAGCGCGCGTCGATCGCAATCCCGGCCTCCAGCACGACGACTTTCTTGCCCGCACGCGCGAACGAACTCGCGGCGACGCCGCCCCCCGCGCCGCTGCCGATCACGACGACGTCGGCCGAAATTTTCTCACCGGCGTTCGCCGTTGCGTACGGAAGCGCGGGATCGTTGACGTCGCCCGCGTCCGCGCGGGGACCGGGGTACCCGATGCGCGACCAGGTGGGATTCTCGCTGCCGGGCTCGCTCTCGGCGTACGCGATAAACAACAGCAGACGCTTGAGCGTCGCGAATCCGGTGCGCAGTTTCGCGACCGGCGAGTCGGCAAGTGCCAGCAGGATGCGAGTGCGCATCCCGTCGCCGAGCTTCATCGGAAGCGCGAGCAAATCCATGAGCTGGTTGAATTCGGCTTGGCGCCCGGGCGACAAACTCTCGACGGCCTGCTCCGCGTAGAACATCACCCGATCGAGCCGGGCATCGGGCGGCACGAACGTCGCAGCAATAGTGCGAAGCGTCGAAAGGCGGCCTGCGTTCATCGAGTTCCCTGCTTCCCGGCTGGGGGGGATCGGGGGGCTTCGCCGCCCCGATGTTAGCAATGCGTATTCTCGCGGGGACTGCGGCGAGCCTCGCGAACGCGGTTTGTGACGTGATCGTCACAATTTCTCGCGAGTACGGCGCCGCCGGCCTCGCGGTCGCGGACGGGGTTGCTCACGCGCTCGGCTACGAGTTGTTCGCCGATGCGCTCAAAGCGTACGTGGCCGCGCGGCTCGGTACCTCGCCCGACGAAGTCGACCAACGCGCTTCCTCGGAGCAATCTCTGCCGGAGCGCATGCTCGCGGGGCTCGGAGAGGGAACGGCGGAGGTGCAGTCGCCCGTGGCCCCGCGGCTGCCCGACGCGTTCGACGAAGACGTTCGCCGCGAAATCGAACGCGCGATCCGCGAGCGCGCCGAGGGCGGAAACGTGGTGATCGTCGGTCGCAACGCCGGCGCGGTCCTCGGCCCGCGGCCCGATCTCTTGCGGGTCTTTCTCACGGCGCCGGTACAGTGGCGTGCGGTGCGCGTCGCCGCATCCTTCGATCAATCGCTGACGGCTGCGCTCGCCGATCTCGAACGGGTCGATGCCGGCCGCGCAAAGATTGCGAAAGAACGCTACAAGATCAAGTGGAGCGATGCGCGTGCGTACGATCTCGCGCTCAACGTCGCGCGGGTCGGCGTCGAAGGCGCCGTGGATTTGATCGTGGCTGCGGTACGTGCGGCCGACGTGCCGCGTTGAGCGAGACGCGCCCAGCCATACCGCTCGAGGAACCCGCGCCGCGTCGCCGCTCGGGACTGTTCACGCCGTTCCGCTACCGCGACTACCGGCTATTGTGGTTTGGATTGCTCGTTTCAAACCTCGGTACGTGGATGCAGCTGACGACGCTTGGGTATTTGGTCGTGCAGCTCGCGGGCTCGGCGGCCGCTGCCGCGCTCGACGTCGGCATCCTCGGTGCGTCGTCGGCGATCCCGGTGCTCTTGTTGTCGCCGCTTGCGGGGGCCGTCGCCGACCGGTTTCCGCGCCGCCGCATTTTGCTCATAACGAACTCGATCGAAGTGCTCGGCGCGTTCAC
>Ga0302326_10022973_pt1 | contig 12730 bp, 10 predicted proteins | sample Palsa_T0_3_FD_202264 | JGI IMG/M metagenome (GOLD analysis project Ga0302326, IMG submission 202264) | Peat permafrost microbial communities from Stordalen Mire near Abisko, Sweden - Palsa_T0_3 | ecosystem: Environmental > Terrestrial > Soil > Palsa > Peat permafrost | place: Sweden: Abisko... | reverse complement strand
CGCGCAACCAACCCGGTAAGGCCCAAGAAGACAAGATCGCACAGACGAGTCGGTCATCGATTACCATCTTCTCTCAAGAACCGGCCAGGATGCCGGACAGTATTGCCTATTTCCCCGCGTAGCGGTCGCCCCGCAGGGGCACTCTTCCCATCGATACCCTTATTACTACCCCTATTTGAGGGTATGGCTACCCTTATTCAAACCCGCTCCCACCGTGCGGCGGCATCCTGGCCACACGACCGTAACCAGCCGCAACCCCGGGCGGAGAAGGAAGGCGGAGTACCGCCGCGGGAGGAATCTGTTGGATTTTTAGAGGCATGTTCTCTGGCGTCGCCGAAATCTTCGGACCCAACCCTTGGCAAGCAAGCCTGCTTCGGCCGCCTGAGCCGATGCCTTGGAGAATCCATCATATCCTTCTGTCGCGGTACGCCGCGCTTCCTCATTTCGCCCGGCAGCGATGTCATAAGAATCTTCGCCCGGCAACGCAATACACCAGAATCAAAATCTAACCGCGGATGGGCGCGGATAAACGCGGATGAGAGCGCAGCCACGGTGCACAGTTGCCTTTCCCCGCCAAACTGCTGGTTGCACCCAAAGCGTTAAACTCAAAAACTAACCGTCGCGCAGCGCCAATCGATTCCGGAGGGATTCCACGGTTTTAGAGATATTAGAAAGACCGACATCGCTTTGAGCCGATCAAACAGTATTAATTGGTTAATTTGGGAATCACCCCTGTCGGGAATGACACCGTTTTATTCATAGCCGAATGTCAGGGTTTCAAAAAAGGCCCATTTGACCCCCACGATCTTTCTGGGTCACTTTCTCCCAAAATTCCAATCCTTTGTCGTTCTTCGAGGCGAAGATTAGCCGGTAGATCGGCCCGTTTTTGGTTTCCATAACCTTCTCGCCAAAGGCACGGTATCCGAGCTGTTTTTTCAACTGAGATTTGTACTCGTCAACAAACAACCGGCAAATATTGTCCGCACTGCGGTTCGCTTGTTGGCCCCAAAGTTCACGCCAACGCGAATGAGGCCCCATCATCCGATCAAGGACCGAGGGGCTTTCAGCTTCATAGCGCTCGACATTTCGTACGAGGTCCATCCGGTCGGCGAAGAGGATCAGGAGATCAACCTGGCCACACTCGGACAGTTTTTTCACGGTTTCAAAATCGATATTCAGCGCTTCAGGGTCTATGAAACCAAGCGTCAAAGATCGTTTCGGTACACTCTGAATGATCTGATCAATAGTCGCATTACAATTTCCCGGGAAAACCTTTGCAACTGAGGCGGCTGGGGTTCCTTCGAGCCGGGTCGCGAGCGCGTTCGCTAAATCCGTGTCTAATTCCGCAGCCAAGATGGTTTGAAACGGCTTCGGAGCATTCGCGGCGATCAAAGTCGAGCCGGGAATGCGTTTGCCTGAACCGCGCAGCCGACAAATTCCGGAACCGGCGAAGAGGTCTACGTAAGTCAGCCCGGCCGGCCATTTACGGTGACCAACCATGGCTCTGGTTGTGATGTCAATGTACCTGCTCCAGAAAAAGAGCTTGTCTTCCGTCCAAACCCCAACATCGCGGACTGGCAGACCATCATCCGATGCATACAGCTTACAAAGTTCAGGCCACCGATCTTGTGCCATTGACGCTCCCCGTGAGTGCCGGCATATCGTTCCACTCGCGCCCTTGGAGTTCGCGGCCGGCGCGGCTCTTTTGCACACCACCCCATTGCTTAAAGAAGAAGGGAACGTCGGCGATCGAACATGCCTCTTTGATCGCTAGAATCCACGACTCTTCCAAAGGACGGGCACCGGGGCCTGATTCGCCACCAACGATCACCCATCGGATTTTGTGCAGAGGTAAATCGTTAATTGGCCCGAGCAAGGGCTCGAGAGATAGGAATCGGATTGCCGCCGGAACTTTTGCCAGGAGATGGGCTCGCCCTACATAGTCTTGATTCTCGATGCTCGTCCCCATCCAGATATTCGGTGCCCACGGCAGTTTACCTGACATCTTTGCAACGCGTTCCGGCCGTTTGGTTAAGACCTGAAAGGTATGCTGCGGTGCGCGCTCCATGACGGCGAAGCATTTTTTGATGTAGCTATCTGGCACGTCGTGGTGGAAAAGGTCGCTCATCGAGTTGACAAAAATGGTACGCGGCAGCCGCCATTTGAGTGGGAGTTCCAATGCGTCCGGCTGAAGCGTCACCTTGAAACCGTTGCGATATCGCGGCTGCCTCATCGCGAGCAGGCGATGTGCCATTCGCTCGGCGTAGCAATGCTTGCAGCCGGGGCTGACTTTGGTGCATCCGGTTACTGGATTCCAGGTCGCGTCAGTCCACTCGATTGAGGTGCCAGTAGCCATGTTTTGCGCCTAATACCTAAAATAAACCTAACAACTTCTTCGCCGTCGTGCAAGACCAAAGTTTGCATCGGCATTTAATTGATCGAGAGCACAATTGGCGAGGGCCGGAAACGGGGCGTCAGGCGCTGGCCTCCCCAACATTCTGGGCTTCAGCGTCGTTAGTCGCAATTGGGGAAAATTCCGCCGGCAGCGCGTCAACAATCTTCACCGTCTCCACGCTCACCCGCACCACCTGCCCAACGAGGCGGACGATGTATTGCTCATCCTCCTCCCGATTCGGATCGCTCTTGATGCCGGAGCGCTTGTCCTCGCTCGCCTGATATTGATCGATCACCCATTCGAGGGCGCTGCGGTTGCCTAGGCGGTATTGGCTCACCTCGGGCGGGATGCTGGCGAGGGTGAGGGATTTGTTCACGATGAGCGTGGTTTTGTCCTTGCTCAGCTTCATCTTTTCGACGCGGTGGTGGGGTGCGAAACCCGCAAGCGTGTCGTAGTACGATTGAAGAGCAGCGGCGCGTTTCTTATCGATCTTGATTGGCATCGTGGACACGCCCCAGTTTCGGCTAACGATACCGTCGCCCGTCACATGGGGCAAACAGAATACGAACTGCGGTGACAGCAATAATACGACAAATTGAACGTGAGACGGTGTCTCATTCTGTCTCGTTTTGTCTCGCGGCGATTGACGCGACTACTGCTGCGGGACTGAGATTTCCGCCCATAGCTCGCGGGGGTTCATGCTGGATTTGACGGAGACGCTTCCGTCGGCGCGGTAATCAACCTTGTATGGACGGGCGCCGGCCAGGCAGTGATCGACGGCGTTGGCGATGGCGGTGCTCTTCCTGGCGGCGTCGCCGATCGTCATCGTGGGGGTCAATGGGAGCGCATCAACGATCTTGCGGAGCGCGTCCTCGGCGGCGGTTTCGGCGACGCGCGCTGTCTTGAGCTTGGTGTCGCGCGCCTCGGCGGTGCCTTCGGCCATCAGCGGCTGCTCCGTCCAGCCTGGCGGCTGGTTGGGTAACGCAACGGAGAAGAAGGTGGTTGTCGGAGCGGAAGCCGAAGCGGCAGCTCGGCCGATGGAGACGGCGGGAAGATGAGAGAAGGTTTGGTACAGCGCCGACTGCCCAGCCGCATCGGGCAGAGCCAGCCCCGCCTGTGTCGCCGCAGCGAGCACCTGATCGCAAAGATCGGATGGCGGTGTGGATAACGTCAATTCAACTTCATGATCCGGCTCGAACCGCACCTTCCGAACCGGACGCGATGCCAGCCAGGAGCCGATGGAATCCTTAAACGCCGGCACGGTCATGGCATCATCGATCGTTCTTCCGCCAGCGAGTGGAATGGGACGGATGGCGTCGATCGCGCGGCGGACGGCATCATCCCGTGCGGCATCGACGGCTTGCTTGCGGGCGGCGTCGCTGACATCGCCCCAGGCGTCGTCGGCGGTGGGCGGTGGGCGGATGAATTGAATTTTCGCTCCGCTGATGCTCGACCCAATTCCGATGAACGTGCGATCGTGCCAGTCGATCAACTTGCGCGCGAGCACCTCGGCCGGGACGGGCGATTTGTTGGGATGGGATGCCGCGATGGTGACCAGTGCGTGGGCGACGCGGTCGGCTGCGATCTGGAGTTGAATCTGACACGCCCCGCCATCGGTGCTGAAGCGCGGCCCGCCGACCTGCTCGGCGCGCTCAAGCGTTTTGAGCAGCTCGTCGTTACCGTTGGTCTGGTTCAGGAAGTCGGCGACGGTCAGGCGAGAATCGATCCGGGCTGCCGCCACATCATCGCGCAACGAATCGACGGCATTGGCGGTGGCTGCCGCCACGATCGTGCGATCGTCCGCCCGGAGCGCTGGGCAATCCATCGCCACGCAAAAGAGGGCCAGAGCAAGGATGGTCGATTTAAGGGTCATTTGGGTACGTGAACCGGCTCCGGTATTTAGACAGGCCCCAAGCGTTGCCGTTAGGGAACTGGACATATGTTACCGCAGCATCGGCGATATCTGCGAGAAATAGGCAATCCTCCAGTGGTGGTCTCCCGGTGTCCGATAACGATAAAACGGATCGATTGATTTCATTACATCCGATCCTTACCATCGGCCGGGATAAACCAAGCATGATTCAGCGACGAAAAACGCGGAAAGTGACCCTCGGCGATGAGGCGCACGGCATCGTGAGCATCGGTGGGGATGCCCCGGTTTCGGTTCAGTCGATGACGGCTGGCTACACCTATGAGATCGACGCATGCGTGGCGGAAATCAACCGCCTGGCGGCTGCTGGAGCGGATATCGTGCGTGTCGCGGTTCCGGAGAAGAAGGACACCGCCGCGTTGCGCGAGATTCTGCCCCGGGTAACGGTACCCATCGTGGCGGACGTGCATTTCCATTTTCAGCGAGCCTTGGAGGCCATCGACGCGGGCATCCATAAGATTCGACTCAATCCGGGGAATATCTCCGATCACGCACAAGTCCGAGACGTGATCCAGGCATGCAAGGCGCGAAAAATACCGATTCGCATCGGGGTGAACGAAGGGTCCATCGTCGAGCGCCGCGACAAGCAAAAACGCATGAAGGAGCTGGGCGGGGTCTTTTCCGACAATAAGAATGGCCATTTCCTGGCGATCATGATCGCCAAGCTCGAAGAATATCTGGAGATCTTCCACGCGGAGGATTTTCATGATGTTGTGATCAGCGCGAAAAGCATCGATCCGCTGCTGGTGGTGGATGCGTATAAAGCCATCAGCGAACGCTTTGATTACCCGCTGCATCTGGGTGTTACCCACGCCGGGCCGAAGGAGACGGGCACCATTCGCTCGGTGGTTCCGTTGGGTCACCTGCTGGCCAGCGGCATCGGGGATACGGTCCGCATCAGCTACGCGAACGATCCGGTCTACGAAGTGGAAGATGGTCTGGAGCTGATGTATATCCTTGGGCTGCGCACGCGGATCGGCGCTGAGTTGATCGCGTGTCCCACCTGCGGCCGAATACAAGTTGATCTGTTCAAGCTCGTGCAGGATGTCCGCAAGCAGTTGGAGAAGGAAATCAAGCTGCCGATCAAGGTGGCGGTGATGGGGTGTATTGTGAATGGACCGGGCGAGGCCGAGGGGGCGGATGTCGCCATTTTCGCCGGAGATCGCCGCGGAATTATTTATGTGCAGGGCGAGAAGGTGGCCAATGTGCCGGAGGAAGAAATCCTCAGCCGGCTGCTGATCGAATGTGCGGAATTCGAGGCGAAAGTAAATCGTGGCGAAGCGCGACTCGGCGAAAAGAAAGTTGCCATCCTGCCGCCCGATCCGATCGGAGAGCTGGGCAGCGGCTGGGAGAAGATCGAGAAGGATCGGGGCGTTTCGCTGCCGGTGGTTCACTAGAATGATTCGATTTAGTCGGCGAGCCATGCTCGCCGCCGAAGCGCCAGGTCAAATCAAAACGGCGAGCATGGCTCGCCGGCTAAACGTGGTTGCCGTGGCGATCCTGTCGTACGCAACCCTTCTGGGAGGTTGTCAATCCTCCGTCCCCCCCGCCGCCGCTCCGTGGTCTGCTGATGCATCTGAAGTTCGAGCGCTTCGCCAGGCGGTTTACTATCTGGCGTCCGATCCTCTGGAAGGTCGCGGTGTGGGGACGCACGGGCTCGATGAAGCCGCGGATTTTCTTGCACATCATGATCGCTCGCTGGGCCTTCGCACCCCTCCCGGTTGTGATGGGTATTTTCAGCCGTTTGTTTACACGCTGGCGGCCACCGTCGGGCCGCGAACGTCATTGGAGTTTGCCGGCACAACGCTGGAGCGTGGAAAGACCTACACATCTCTTCCAATCTCCGCATCGGGCGATTTCACCGGTCCGGTCGTGTTCGTCGGGTACGGAATCACCGATGCCAGCCACGGCTATGACGATTACGCAGGCATCGATGTCCGCGGCAAAGTCGTGCTGGCGATGCGATATGAACCGCTCAATGACGTGGGCCAGAGCCGATTTGCAAGTGCGCGCAATTGGTCCGCTTCCTCAGGCTTGATGGTGAAAGCCGAAAATGCCGCACAACACGGTGCGACCGCCCTGCTGCTGGTCAATCCACCCAAGTATCACGGCTATGATCTTCTGCTGGCCCCCACGCTTCCGCAGGTGCCACAGGCACGGCTGCCCGTGCTGCAGATAAAACAAACGGCGCTGCCCAAAGAGATCGATCTCAAGGCGATACAAGCCCGGATCGACGGGGACGGCAAACCAAATTCATTCGCGCTGGAGCAGATCACCGCCTCGGGCGCCGTCGATCTGATTCGCAAACAGACGATCGTAAAGAACGTGATCGCGTGTCTTCCGGGCTTTGGCCCGCACGCGGATGAATATGTGGTGATCGGCGCGCATTACGATCACCTGGGTCACGGCGGCCCGGGCAGCATGGCTTTTGGTTCCAAGGCGATTCATCACGGGGCAGACGACAACGCCTCAGGTACCGCCGCGGTGATGGAGTTGGCTGATCGCTTGACCCGGGCCGGTAGACTGCAGCGATCGATCGTCTTCTGCAATTTCACCGCTGAGGAAGAGGGACTGATCGGCTCAGCTTATTTTGTGAATCATCCACCGGTTCCCCTTTCGAAAATTGTCGCGATGCTGAATCTGGATATGGTCGGCAGAATTCGCGATGAGCGGCTGTACATCGGCGGCGCCGGAACATGCGATGCGTTCGATTCGATTCTTGCCTCGGCGGATGCCGGTCTGCCGTTGAAGCTGAAAGAGAGCGGTCCGTACATCGGCCGCGGCGGATTCGGGCCGAGCGATCACATGTCGTTCGCGCGGAAGAGAATTCCCGTCCTGTTTCTTTTCAGCGGCATGCACGCCGACTATCACACGCCCAGCGATACCGCGGAGAAGGTCAACTACGACGGGATCGATGAGGCGGTCGCCCTCAGCACGCGCATCCTTGATGCGATGGCAACCATGCGCACGGAACCGTACATCGCCAAATTCGATTCCATGGCGGCGATGGCGGCGGCGGCTGGCGATACGAGCCAGCGCCGGGCGGCGCTGGGGGTGATTCCCGATTATGGCACGGATGACACCACGCCGGGGGTGAAGATCATGGGCACCCATCCCGGATCGCCCGCGGAGCAGGCGGGGATGCGCGGCGGGGATATCCTGATCGACATCGGCGAGACGCGCATCGATTCACTGTACGACCTGGAGAGGTTTCTGGAGCGGGCCAAGCCGGGAGACAAGGTGCATCTGGTCTTCCTCCGCGAAAGACAGCGTCTGGAAGCGAGCGCGGTGCTGGGCGAGCGAAGCGGCTGAGGGATTGGCTCGAGGCGCATCGAGCCGGGCCGTCGTCGCCTGATCCCCATGTATATCTGATCTCCAGGCAGGTCCGCGGGACCAAGACCGCGCCAAGGACGCCAAGACGCCAAGATCGCCAAGAAAAAAACGAGAATCTTCCGACCAAATCCAGGCGATTGGCCGATCTCCAATTCGGGACGCATTTCCTCTCTACTCTTGGCGCTCTTGGCGTCTTGGCGAGCTTGGCGCAACGCTTTTTTCCAACGGCGTCGAGGAGTTCGCTGCGCCGATGTGCTCACATACGAATTCGGCCTGAAGGAACGCGTGAAAGCGACGCTGGAGAGGGGTACAATCTTCGCATGCAAATGACAAGCGGGATCATCATCGTGGACCATGGATCGCGTCGCACGGAGAGCAACGAAATGCTCGAGCGCGTGGCGCAGCTTTTTGGCGAGCGGTTCGCCGAGCAATATAGCATTGTCGAACCGGCCCACATGGAACTGGCCGAACCGTCGATCGCATCGGCGTATGCTCGCTGTGTGGAGCGCGGCGCGGAGCGCATTGTCGTCGCGCCGTTTTTCCTGGGGCCGGGCAAACACTGGACGCAGGACATCCCGAACCTGACCGCGGCGGCGGCGTTGCAATTTCCACGGACGCGATATCACGTCGCGCCGACGCTGGGCATCGATGATCTGATTTTGGAACTGCTGGAGAAGCGGGTACACGCTTGTGTGGAGAAGGCCTACGTTTGCGATGAATGTCGGGGCACCAATCGCTGTAACGAGGCAAACACTCCCGGCGAGCCGCTGGGCGCGGAGCGGGCTGCCCGCTGACGCCGATGTTAGATTTTGTGACGGGGCGTTATACGGGGTCTTTTGCAACACTCTACGGGCTTTGCGGCTGCAGAACGACCTTGGGATCCTTGGGCTGCTCCTCCGGCGACTTTCCGGTGCCGCGTACTGCCATGAGCCGATTCAACGTGTCAAACCAGAATGGCGCTCCGAGTGATGCAGCAAACGCGGTGAGCAGCACACCGGCGATTTTTGTCATGGTGAACACCCAGCCATGGCTGAACACGCATCGCAGGTCGGTGTCATCCGGCTCAGATCGGGATTGATCGCTGTAGGTCCATCCGATCGGCAGTCCGAGTCCTGAAAGGTGACCTACTTCGGTCTGGAGATTGTCCATGGACTTGCCCGCGGATGTTTCGTTGGTGCTGGCGGTGGCGTCGGTCGTGGTGTGAGTCGCGGCAAAGGTCGAGTATTGCTTGGCGGACTCTACCAATGCCGCCCGGAGCGTATCATCTCGACCAAGCCGGCGGCAGATGGCGACCGTGTCGACATTTAGAGCAAGTGCCGCGAGCAGCGATATACAGAATAAGACGCGTTGGGTTCTGGCCTTGTACCATCCGCTCACACGGTCCATTGTGTGATCGAACCAAATCTCTATCTGCTCATTGAGTTTGTTAATCGCGGCCACACCGGCCGAGGTGTCGGCGCGGGCCGCCTCGATCAGTGGAAGCAGTGCCTCGCGCACGTTCTGGTTCTGGATCGATTTGACGGTCCTTTGAATCTCATCGAAAGAGCAGAGCCCGGGCATGACCGAATCGGAAGCGGCACCGGGCTGCGCGACGGGTCGCCTCGGATCGTTCGTCGCGCTATTGGCGGCCCTTGTCACCATATGCATTAAAGTGGTTGCAAAGGTATGTGATGGGACGTACGAGGGACGCTGTTCATCTGTAGAAAGGGCGTTAACGAGTTGATGATCAAAGAATGCCTTGGTCCATCTGAACTCCGGCAGATTTTCCCACCCTTTGGGTAAGGTCGTCTTTCCATCCAGCAGATTAGCGATCCCGCGTTCGAGATTGCGCGCCCGCGACCGGAGCATCGTCGCGATCAGCTCATTACAGGCTGTCACGACCAGACTGATGCAGAGGTAAGTCAGTACAAGACCGATGCCGATTTCAAGGACGTTTGAACCGAACATGATTCCCCTTTCAGCGGATGTTGCGAGCGATTTGCGAATTCGTGCCCGAAGGCGGGCACGGATTATATTTTCACCGGTTGGAATTCGCAAGGCTGCGGACGGGATTTGGCTTCGATTCGACGACTTCACGGAGTCGGAGCGGACGTAGGCATTGTGGCGAGTGGCGCGGCGACGTGGGCCGCCGTCGATTTTGCATAGGGTGTGCTCGAATCCGCCGGGGGTAAGATTTGTTGCGTCGCGGGCGCTGTCGTGGCACCATTCTGAGCAATGACTCGGATGGTGACGTCAATACCCTGATGATCGCCCGCCGCAGCTCCTCCGCCCCCGCCCCCGAAACCGCCGCCTCCCGAGCTGCCGCCGACCCCGCCACCGACTGCCTGCCGATCCTTATCCAAAACCGAGGCGACTGGCATAGTGGCTGGCAAAACGTCGTCTTGGGCTTTCGCTTCGATAGTGGGAGTTAGCGAGAGTTTGGCGTCGGTCGCCGGCGAAACACTCGCGGGCTCAGTGCTGGCGATGCGTTCGATCGTCCACGTTGCCGACGTGGGGCTTTTCGCGTCGCGATACGCTTGCGGAATCTTCTCCGCGAGATCGGCCTCGGTAAGACCAGCCGCCTTCACTTTTCCCACCAATGGAAGCGTGAGATTTCCATCGGCATCGATCGTTTGTGGCTCGTTCATCGCCTCGACACCCGGCAACCCGTTGTCCTTGGCGACGATGCGGACACGTTGGCCTGTTTGAAGAGGAACCTTACCGCCGAGCGCGATTTGGTCCATCGCCGCCGGCTGCAGGGCTGTCACATCGGTCGGCAAAAACTTAACCGCGAGATCATTTGTCAATTGCTTGGCTTGATCCGGAGTGAGATTGCGCGCGATGATTACGCTGCCTGCCTCAGCCTGCGCGAGCTGCGCTGGAGTGGCGGCAATGTCAGTCGGCGATCGATCTGCGCCGAACATCCGCCTCGCCGCCGCGCCGTCTGCCGGCGCCCCCGCGCCAGGGGTCTTGGCATCAGAACGCGTGCCGACACTAGGCACCGCCGCCGGCGGTGTGACGGAATTGGTTCCGGACATGGCATAGCTCGAAGGCGACAGAGGCGTTAAAGGGCCCGACGAAATCCGAGAGCCTGAATCCGCACGCGATTCAAATCGAATTCCGTTCTGATTTAGATATTGCGCCACCCGCGCATCCGCGGCTTTCGCATCGGTTGCGTGAAGTGTCACGTACATGTTCTGTCCGAGCTGCGTTGCATCACCGCTAACGATGGATCCGGGAAATTGCTGCTCAGACGAGCTTCCATTGCCGACAGTAGTCCCGCCTGCCAACGCGCTCCCGGTGAAGGAGGAGCTGGCCGAAGCGTCCGCAGAGACGATCGCGGGGGAAGTAGCCGGCAGGGCATCAGAGGGGCCCGCGGAACGAAAGGTAGTTGCAACCTGCTCATCGGCGCCAAGAGCGGGCTGTGTTGCGACATCAGCGGCGCTGGGAGCGCCAGCCGCCAGCGCGCCGGTGACTGCGAGCGTCTGGGCGGGCGCCTGGGCGGCCGCCTCGGGTGCCGCTAGGACAACCTGAGATTTATCCAAGTTGGGTAGCGGCTTTTCCGCTTCCTCCGTCACGGTCGGTGCGGGGCTGTTCGGGGCCGGCGCCGGTTTCAAAAGCGCCACCTCCGGCTGCGTTTTATTCGCGGGCAACACGCGATAAATCACCGCCGCCAGCCCCGCCGTCAGGAGCAACACCGCCGCCCACGCCGCAATCTGCGGCATCCGAGTGGAGCGAATCTTCATGGACCCGCGGTCGTCATCGCCCAGAAGTACCGATCGCTCGATCTGGCCCGAAAGCGTTTCAAGCAAGTCCGACGGCGCCGAGGCGCGCGGCAATCCGCGCAAAAGACCGCGCGTGCGCGATAGCTCCGCGATCAGCGGCCGATACTGCGGATTGGCCAGCAGATACTTTTCGATCTCCGCACGTCCCTCGGCATCGAGGTCGCCCTCAATGTAGGAGCAAAGCTTGGCTTCAATGTTCTGGTTTTCAGACATAAGGAACTACAAACTATTCAAGCAACAATCTTCATTTATCAATCTCTCCCAGATATCCCTTGAGCTCATCCCGCAACGCCAGCCGCGCTCGGAACATGCGGCTCTTGAGCGTGCCCAGCGGCAATTCCAGCACGGCGGCCATCTGCTGGTAATCAAATCCTTCAATGTCACGCATGACCAGGACCGCTCGATAATCGGTATCCAACCGTCCCAAAGCGGCCAGCACCTGCTGGTCGCGCTCCTGCTTTTCCATCGCCTCCAGCGGCTGCGGCGCTGCCTCCTTCAACCGGCTGCCATAGGCCCGCCCGCTCGGCGATTTGCCATTGTCCTGCTCAAAGCCATTGCCATCGATCGAGAAAACCCGATGCCGCTGCACCTTTCGCAGCCGGCTGATCGAGAGGTTGACGGCAATGCGAAACAGCCAGGTATACGGCTGAGAATCGCCGCGAAAATCGTCGAGCTTCACCAGCGCCCGCGTGAAGGCTTCCTGGGTCAGTTCTCGCGCTTCGTCCACATCACCAACGAGCCGGAGAATCGCGTTGTAGAGCCTGTCCTGATAGAGCGTCACGATCTGTCCAAACGAGATCCGATCGCCAGATTGCGCCTGACGCATGAGCCGCGCCGCCTGCTGGGCCATCGGATCGACGATCGGCTCATCGCGCCGCTGGGCCGCGGAAAGGCGTTTCTCGCTCAGATTGGCATCACCGCGGCTCGCCATGGGTTTGGACGCACAGAGGGTCGGAAAGTTCCAGCCGGTGCGGTCGCCCGCAACCTGAACAGCGCATCATGCCCTCGCTTCCCAAACGCGTCAATGAAGGAGATTCGTCTCGGAGGACAGCGGCGTGACCATATTTTAGGGGATTCGTCCACGGGGCTAGCCGCTTTAGCGGCTGGCGCTTGCCGCTGAAGCGGCAAGCCCGGTCAGTCCACACAAAAACGGTCACACCTGAGGACAACGTGCTCCCCGGTCCGCTCGCCCTTCTATGAAGCCGAGTTTGTCAAGCGGGTTTAGTTGTCGGACGGGTCGATCTCTTCAGCCTTCTATTCAGTGCTCACGCGAGGGGCGATGATGCCTTGGTATCGCGGGCCTATTCT
>Ga0302326_10022971_pt1 | contig 12730 bp, 14 predicted proteins | sample Palsa_T0_3_FD_202264 | JGI IMG/M metagenome (GOLD analysis project Ga0302326, IMG submission 202264) | Peat permafrost microbial communities from Stordalen Mire near Abisko, Sweden - Palsa_T0_3 | ecosystem: Environmental > Terrestrial > Soil > Palsa > Peat permafrost | place: Sweden: Abisko... | reverse complement strand
AGATGCTGCTTCGGGTGGGCTGGGCGCCGATCAACGCGGATCCGTTGCCGTCGACACCGCGGCGCGAACTCGACGATTTCGTCGAGTGGATGTCTGATGACGAAGCGGACGCCGTCTGATACGTCTTCTCGACTGAACAGGCCAGGGTCGGGAGGGCAGGCCGCTGCCAAGTTTGCAAAATTGCCAATGGTATTGCCGCGCGGGAATCGGTTTCGGCGTCCGCGGGGTGGATGCGTTGGGTCATGGCCGCAGCCTGCCGGGGCTCGTTTCTGTGACGTCCGGTGCTCAATGGATATCGCGGTCCTCATCGGTATCGGTGACTGTCTCGAGGGTCAGTGAGAGGGTGTAACGTCGAGAGTGCTGAGAATTTCAGCTGGTTCGGGAATGAGTTCGGCTGTACGCCGCGGAACTTCAGGAGCTTTCGCTTCGACGCCCCTACATGCCGGTGATCGTTCTGCACGTCAGGATCACCATGATTGCTCCACAGAGTTTCTCCACTCGACCAGCTACCTTAAAGCCCTGGCGGCACCCCCGAACAGCGACGGTTGCGCAGGACGTGGCCGCGAGCACCCTTCAGCACGGTTCACCGACAGGTGCACGGCGGTGAAAGGGCTGGGCGTCGTCGTCGTTGTCCTGGTCCTCGCGTTGCTGCTGATGCTGGCGATGGCGGTGCGAATCGTCAAACAGTACGAGAACGGTGTGCTGTTCCGGCTGGGCCGGGTGATCGGCGAACGCCAACCCGGTTTGCGTCTCATCATTCCGGTCATCGATGTGCTGCATCGGATTTCGCTGCGGATCGTGACCATGCCGATCCAATCCCAGGGGATCATCACCCGCGACAACGTCAGTGTCGACGTCTCGGCGGTGGCCTACTTCAAGGTCGTCGATGCAGTGAAGTCGGTGGTGGCGATCGAGAACGTCTACTCCGCGATCGACCAGATCGCCCAAACCACGCTGCGCAAGGTGGTCGGTCAGCACACCCTGGACGAGACGCTTTCGGAGACCGACAAGATCAACCTCGACATCCGCGCGATCCTGGACGTCACCACCATCGAATGGGGTGTGCAGGTTACCTTGGTCGAGCTCAAAGACATTCAACTGCCCGACTCCATGAAGCGGGCGATGGCCCGCCAAGCGGAAGCGGAGCGGGAGAAGCGCGCGAAAATTATTGCTGCCGAAGGCGAATCGCTGGCAGCGGCCGCCTTGGGCGATGCCTCTGACACCATGATGGCGCACCCGCTGGCGCTGCAGTTACGCAACCTGCAAACCCTTGTCGAACTCGGTGTGGACAAGAACACCACTGTCGTGTTCCCGGCGCCGTTGATGTCGACCATCGCCGAACTCGGAGCTTTCCTGGCCCGGGAAAGCGGCGCCGCCATACAGCCAGAGCAACAGCCGCCGATCCCCATCCCGGCAGCGGTGGGCAACGGAACCTCCGCCGCGGGGGGAATGGAGTGATCCCCGCAATGATGTGCATGTCGTATATCGGGTGTGGTTACTGGTTGAAGCAACATGCGATCTCGCAGGTGATGACGCCGCTTGCCGCACCGGAGCAGCGCGCGACCCGCGCCGCTGGGGTCCTTGGCCTCGAGGACGATCCCGATCAGTGGCGCGCTGCCCGCGGCGCCTGGACCGCGTTGGACGAGCGCCAGCTCATCCGGCTACTCACGGACTCCGCACCATGACACAGAACAGCCACGAACTCCCCGGTGGCATTTCCAGTCACGTGGCACCGACTACTCCGGGATCGATCCACGAAGGCGGGGAACTGGGCTACTCGCTGAGTCACGCGTTCGGCGCGGCCTGCGACGGCGAAGCCGAAACAGGACCGATAGCCACCGCCTGGACCTGGAGCCCCCCGCGTTGACGACATCGACGGCCCGAGTGCCGGCGAACACGAATGTGACTGCCGCGCAGTGCGCTATCGCAATCCGGGCGAAGAACAATCAGAACGCCCGCCGTGGCCAGTACCCGCCCATCGCCACCCTGGCCCCCACATGACGGCCAGCGGCGGGACGACACCGAATGTGGCCGTATCCGCGTCAACGCAAAATCTTCTGCACACCCCCGGCATCCCCGGGGATCAACACTTCCACGACAGCAGTGACTGTCCCTTCGGCGCGAGGATCACACGCTCCGTCGACTCTCCCAGCGGCGATTATCCCCGCCGATGCAACTGGTGCACCGAACACGACAGGCCGACCCCGTCATGACGTCGGTCGTGGTCGGTATCGACGGATCCCCAGCCGCCATCCACGCTGCCCAATGGGCAGTCGACGAAGCCGTCTCCCGTGGCAGTCCGCTGCGGCTGATCTACATTCTCGAGCGACATTCCCAAGCCGTGCGCCTGGAAACGGAGTACGCCGAGACAGCGCTGCTCATCGCCTCCGCAGCAGTCGAAGCCATCGGGGATCCCGTCAAGATCGAGACCGCGATCATCCGCGGACACCCCAGCGCCGTCCTGGCAAGGCAGTCACAGGACGCCGATATGCTCGTCGTCGGAGCATTCGGCGGCGGATATCGCACTCGAAAGCTAATCGGTTCCACTGCCGCGGCACTGGTCCGGTTGGCGCGGTGTCCACTCGCGGTTATCCGCCCACCGCATGTGCCACCGGCCGAACCCGGCGTCGTCGCCGTCATCGTCCAGGGCGGCCAGCAGTACGACGCCCTCCTAGGAATGGCGATGGATGAGGCGCGACTGCGGAAACTGGCGTTGCTGACCCTATGCGTGCGGCCGCTCGATCCTGATGACGCCGGCAGCGACCCATTCAGGCAGAGCCTTGGCCACTGGCGGCATCGTTACCCCGAGATAAAGGTCGATGCCGTCGCGGTCGGCGCCAGTGGCGCGACGTTCCTTTCCGAAACCGACCGAACAATACGGCTAGTGATCGTCGGTGGCAATGACGGCAAAGATCGGACGCGCGGTACCCTCGCGGCCGGCGGCCGGTCTGTGCTATTCCACGCCCATTGCTCTGTCCTGCTCGTTCACCCGGATCTCGTTGTACGAGCTCGTGAATCGGATGCCCGCACTGATCCGTCCGGTGATAGCGGGCGAACTGAAGGGCGGCTGAGCGGTCGATGAGTCCTTACCGCGTGGCAATGTTCGATCTCGACGGTACGCTCGCGGCGTCCAAGAGCGATATCTCGCCGGCCATCGCTCACATGCTCTGCGCCCTGCTCTCAGCCATCGACGTGTGCATTATCTCTGGCGGAGGCTTCGAGCAATTCGACGCACAAGTATTGCGGCATCTAGGCAAGCTCTGTCACGTTGAGCGCCTGCACTTGATGCCCACCTGCGGGACGCGGTATTTGCGGTGGGACGGAGGTGCCTGGACCGAGATGTATTTTGAGAAGCTGTCTTCCGGCGAGAAGAACCGCGCGTGTCAAGTGCTGCGGAACGGTGCCGAGAAGCTCGGCTTGTGGACGAACGATACGTGGGGCCCCGCGCTTGAGGATCGCGGCAGCCAGGTCACCTATTCCGCACTGGGCCAGGGCGCACCCGATGATGTGAAATCGGTTTGGGATCCGGACAATTCAAAGAAGGAGTCGTTGCGCAAGTTCGCGGCGGAAAGACTTCCGGATCTCGAAGTCAAAAGCGGCGGTTCGACCTCGATCGATGTCACTCGACGTGGTATCGACAAGGCTTACGGGGCAAGGAGGTTGATGCTTGCACTCCATCTGACCGAGCGTGAGATTCTCTTCTTCGGCGACCGGCTGGACCCGGGCGGTAACGACTATCCCATCAAGGCAATGGGTATCGACTGCACCGAGGTTCACGGTTGGGAAGACACGATTTCGAACGTCACGAAGGCGCTTGGCCAACTAGTGAGGTAGTTCTGCGCTGACGGCTTGTTGTCGCAAGAGCGTCGCGCCGCCTCGCGCCATCTGCCCGATTTTGCGATTAGGTACCGACGATTCTGTTCGCCGCCCGGGGGTTCCTACGAAGTGTGTTGATCCAGTTTATTGCTGACCCTTGTCGCATGAACAACGTTGCAGGGCAGATGAATTCGTGCATCGTCGATAAGTGGCAGGATCGTAGCCATCCGTTGGGAGGCAAGGCGCATTTGTTCGGCCTGCCGGGGTGGCATCTGCAGCAGAACCGCCTTCGGCAACTTCCCGAAGCTGCCAGAGAAACCCGAGGTGTTGCCAACGAAGGTGGTCGGCCCAAGGAAGTCGATGCGCCAGCCGGCTTCTGCCAGGGTGTCGCGGATGCCAGCTTCAGGCACGGCCTCCATCGGAGCGGTGACGCCGTTGATGTTGGCACCGGAGAAGCAGTAGATGAACCAACGGGCACCCGGCCGAGTCGCGCGGTGCACCGCGGCAGCATAGGCGCGTCGGTCGTCGTCGTTGAGGCAGTGGTAAAGGGCGCTGTCCACGACAGTGTCGAAACGTCGCTCAAAACCAGTCAATTCTGTGGCATCGGCGACGTCGAATCGCACCTGAACACCCGCATCAGAGGCACGGTTACGTGCCTGTTCGATCGCCGTCGGCGAGCTGTCGAAGCCCGTCACCGGATAGCCGCGACCAGCCAAGTAGATTGCGTTGTCGCCAAGGCCGCAGCCAGCGTCGAGCACCTGTCCGCTGATCGCCCCGAGTGCTTCGAGTTCCATAAGTCGAGGCTGCGCTTGCCGGATGTCCCAAGGGATGGCGTCGGGGGCCGGCGCCCCCGGGAACGCGGATTCTCCGCGGTAGAGGCTTTCGTACGATTCGCTGTCATGGCTGAAGGGTTTTGACTCGGAAAGGCTCACATTCCTACGGTACGGACCGACCATGAGGACCAAAGGCTCTAATCAGCCGCCGGACTAATCCGTACCGTCCTACATAGCGTCTCTATCCCTAAGTCCTCAGGAGTCCACGATGTTCGACAGCTATCCACCGAACTTAGTAGTTGTTGGCGTAGACGGATCGCAAGCAGCGATCCGGGCTGCCCGGTGGGCCGTTGGCGAGGTAGCTGGAACCGACATCCCCATCCGTCTGCTCTACGTCACCAAAGCCACGCCGGGCGTTAGCCCACGCGAAGCCAGAGTGGCAATGGAGGCGGCTGAGGAGGTTGTCCACGACGCATACACCGCTATTGATGCAATGGGTGAGCCGTTGAAGGTCGAGATGGAAGTGATCGACGGACTACCAGTGCCGGGGCTGATCGACGCTTCACGTGGCACGCGACTGCTTTGTGTCGGAGACACCGGACCCGCGCAGCACCCGGATACCTGGTTAGGTTCCACCGCAAGGGAAGTGGCGCAATCTGGCCATTGCTCGGTCGTCATCGTCCGTAGCGATCGCCACACCTCGGGCGCAATGGACGACGGTTGGATTGTTGCACGAGTTGACGAGTCACCGGATGGCATCGATGTTCTGGAGTTGGCGCTCAACGAGGCATTGCGGAGAGGCGCTCCGTTGCGAGTTCTGACCGCAGCGCAATCGCGGCCCGGCGAAAACGACCAGGTTGCGGCGACCGGTGATTCTTATTTCAACCATTGCATGCGGGACTACCCTGAGGTCGAAGTTCGCACAGTTCGTTTGGACGGCGCTTTCGTCGACTACCTCGCTCAGCACGCCGCGTCTATCCAGTTGGCCATAATCGGCTCTGCCCAGACCGGCGAAGTCCGGGAGCTCCTCGGTGACGCTGGTGCAACGGCCCTGCGAGACAGCGATTTCAACCTGGCCGTCGTAGGTCTTCAACGGCCGGGCCGCTGACAGATCGGACGCGCCTGGGTCTGATCGGTTCAAGGCTCCAGCGTTCTATGGCTCTTGCTTCGCACGGCCAGGAAGGATTTGCAATGGTTACAGTTTTCTTGGTCGACGATCATGAGGTCGTTCGCCGCGGGCTCGCTGATCTGCTCGCATCCGACCCCGAGCTGGAGGTCATCGGTGATGCGGGCTCAGTGACCGAAGCGAAAGTAAGGATAGCCGCGTCGAGGCCCGACGTCGCCGTGCTCGACGTTCGTCTTCCGGATGGCAGCGGAATCGAATTGTGCCGCGACTTGCTGTCCGAACTCCCAGAGCTGCGGTGTTTGATGTTGACATCGTTCACCTCCGACGAAGCGATGCTCGAGGCGATTCTCGCCGGCGCGAGCGGCTACGTCATCAAAGACATCAGGGGTATGGAGCTGGCTCAGGCGATCAAGGATGTCGGTGCCGGCAAATCACTGCTGGATAACCGGGCCGCCGCCGCGTTGATGGCAAAACTCCGTGGCGCCGCGGAGCACAACGATCCGCTGTCTGGATTGACCGACCGCGAGCGAACGCTGCTCGGCCTCCTCAGTGAAGGATTGACCAACAGACAGATCGCCGCCCGGATGTTTCTAGCCGAGAAAACGGTGAAGAACTATGTATCGCGGTTGCTGGCCAAACTCGGCATGGAGCGGCGGACCCAAGCGGCGGTGTTCGCCTCGAAGTTGGACCAACAGTCTGCCTCGACTAGGCCGACGACAACACTGTCCGATTAGCAATCAGCTAACTATCTCGGTGCCGACCGGGCAGCTCACACCTTCAAGCACGAACGCGAATGCGAAGGCCACCACCGGCCAACGGACCGTTGCGCCCGATCCAGATGCGCCTAAGCTACTAAAGGCATCTGCCGCCGCCTGCCGCGTGCTCTGTCTCGCTCGGTTTAGGTGCTTATGGCTGAACTGTCGGAGGTGTCGGGTCGGATGGCCAGCGACGAGAGCGGATCGGCTTTTGCCGGGCTCGGCCAGCGGGGCCTGGTAGGCAAAATGCACGGGCAACTCGACGAGTTGCTGGCCGCGCGCGATCAAATGGAGCAATTGCTGCGGGTGATCGTCGAGATCGGTGCAGACCTCGATCTGGACTCAACACTGCGTCGGATCGTTCTGGCTGCCAGGAAGTTGACCTCCGCCCCCTATAGCGCCGTGGCCGTACGTGATCCCGAGGGCACGTTGGTCGCGTTTGTCCATAACGGAATTGACGATGAAACGGTGCAGCGAATTGGGGACTTGCCGGTTGGCGAGGGACTTCTCAATTTGTCGGTCCTCGATACGCCGGTGTTGCGTTTGGATGATCTGGCCATGCATCCGGCTGCGGTGGGGTTTCCCGAGCACCATCCTCCGATGCAGGCGTTTCTTGGGGTGCCGATCACCATCCGTGGGACGGTGTTCGGCAACGTTTACCTGACTCACGACGAGCCGGGTCGGGTGTTCTCCGAAGCCGATGAGGTTGCCGCTCGTGCCTTGGCGTTCGCGGCCGCGGTCGCGGTCGATAACGCGAAATTATTCGAGCGTGAGCGCACATCGGTGAGGTGGGTGGACGCTAGCCGCGAGATCACCACCGCCCTGTTGTCCAGTGTCGAGCCAAGTCGGTCGCAGTTGCAGTTGATCGCTGAGCGCGCGTGCGCTCTGACCGAAGCCGAACAGGCGATCGTGCTTGTTCCGTTCGACGCTGACCTACCGATTGACGAAATCGACACGTTGGTTGTGGCTGCCGCGGTAGGACTGAATGCCTCTGAGGTGCTGGGCCAACAGATTCCGGTGGACGGCTCTACCAGTGGCAGCGTTTTCCGTTCCGGCAAGCCGCTGATCACTGAGGCGTTGAGTTATCCGATTCAGGCGTTCACCGACGTCGGGCAGCGCAGCGGGATCGTGGTGCCGCTGCTGGCCCACGATGAAGTCGCCGGAGTGATCGCCGTGGCCCGCAGCACAGGCCGGCCACCCTTCGACAACAGTTACCTCGACCTGGTGAGCGATTTCGCTACGCACGCCGCAATTGCGCTCATGCTCGCGTCGGGCCGCGAGCACGCACGCCAGCTGGCCATTGTCGCCGAACGCGAGCGCATCGCGCACGACCTGCACGATCACGTCATCCAAAGGTTGTTTGCCGCAGGCATGGATCTGCAGGGCACGGTTGCCCGGGTACGCTCTCCCGAGGTTTCCGACCGGCTCAACCGCACCCTCGACGATCTCCAAGCCATCATCGAGGAGATACGCACGACCATCTTCCAGCTGACATCCCCGCTAGACGACGGTGGCGGCTTCCGGAATCGGATTCAACAAGTGGTTGCCGACCTGACCGGAAATCGCGACATCGTCACCACCGTGCGCCTCCATGGGCCGATGACCGCCGTTGGCGGCGAACTCGCCGAGCACGCCGAAGCGGTTGCCGCGGAGGGTATCAGCAACGCCGTGCGTCACTCCGGCGCCTCACGACTGACTGTCGAGGTCAACGTCGCCGACATGTTGACGCTCGACATTATCGACAATGGTTGTGGCGTGCCCGTCGACAACCCGCGCCGTAGCGGACTGGCCAATATGGCCTACCGTGCTGAACAGGTTGGTGGCAGTTGCGAGATCACCAGTCCGCCTGAGGGTGGTACTCGAGTCCATTGGACCGCTCCGCTGTCCGATCACTGATTGTTCATGACGTCCGGGCGCGCTGCGGATACCAAATACGTTGCCGCGCTTATCGATCGATCTGACGCGACTCGTCGGGGTCTTAAGGCCGTGCGGTCGGGGACTAAAGCCTCATGACTGACGACTGTCACGTGAATAGCGTTCTCGGTGAGTGGTTGGCACAGACCCGAAGGAGAACGAAATGTCTGCAATCGAGAAGCATTACGGCATCGTCGTCGGAGTCGATGGATCGCCCTCGTCGAATTTTGCCGTCTGCTGGGCCGCGCGTGATGCGGCTATGCGCAATGTCCCGCTGACCTTGGTCCACATGCTGAAGGCGTTTGTGCCGACGTTTGCACAGATACCGATGCCGACCGGCGCTGCGGTATGGCAGGAAGACGATGGCCGCCGGGTCCTCGAAGAGGCGATCAAGATCGCCCAGGACGCCACGACAACGCCCGGGAAGATCAAAATCTCAAGCGAGATGAATTGGTCACCGCCTGTGCCGAAGCTCGTCAAATTGTCCAACGAGGCAGAGATGGTCGTCGTGGGCAGCAATGGGCGTGGTGCGGTGGGGCGGCTTTTGCTGGGTTCGGTCAGTTCAGCTGTGGTGCGAAACGCGAGTTGCCCCGTCGCCGTCATCCACGACGATCCGGTGATGCCTCACCCGCATCAAGCTCCCGTGTTGGTCGGGATTGATGGCTCTCCGGCCTCCGAGCTTGCGACCGCCATTGCCTTTGACGAAGCGTCGCGTCGTGGTGTGGGGCTGATGGCACTGCAGACGTGGAGCGACGCTGAGGTTTTCGACTTCTCGGTGGTGGATTGGACGGCCGTCAAGGCCGAAGCGGAGCGCAGTCTGGCTGAAGGCTTAGCGGGCTGGCAAGAGCGTTATCCCGATGTCACGGTGCACCGCCTCGTCGTTCGCGACCGGCCGGCCCGACAGCTGATCGAACAGTCAAAATTGGCCCAGCTGGTCGTGGTGGGCAGTCACGGCCGAGGCGGCCTGACCGGCGCGCTTCTGGGTTCGGTCAGCAATGCGGTCGTGCACGCGGTTCATACGCCGGTGATCGTCGCGCGGCCGTCGTAGGGCTGTTCAAACACTAACGTCAACGATCTCGCGCACTCAATTGCGCGGGCCGAAGGAAAGCGAGCACGAAATGTCAAGTCAACAAATGAATCCAGGCGTCGTGGTCGGCGTCGACGGGTCATCCTCGTCGAGGAAGGCGATCCAGTGGGGTGCGCACGAGGCGAGGATGCGCAATGTGGCGCTCACCCTCGTACACGTGGCCGTCACCCCGTCGTGGGGCCCGACACCGTGGCTCTTATCTAATGCCCCTCTTCCGCTTCCCGCCGACGAAGACCCGGCACTGGCAAAATCAACCCGAAAGATCATCGCGGACGCCATCAAGGACGCCGAAGACAGCACTCACGGAACTGACCGTCCTGAAATTAGAAGCGAGATCTTCTTTTCGGTTCCTGTGCCCACACTTGTCGACCTGTCCAAAGACGCGCAAATGGTCGTTGTGGGGCGTCGAGGGCAGCACCGTTTGCGTGGAGTCCTGCTCGGCTCGGTCAGCACGGGGATGATGCACCACGCGCATTGCCCAGTCGCGGTGGTCGGCGACGCGGCCCCAATCGGGACGCAGGACTCCAGACGGCCAGTAGTGGTCGGCATCGACGGGTCGCCTGCCTCGGAATTGGCCACCGCGATCGCGTTCGATGAGGCATCAGGGCGACGTGTGGACTTGGTCGCCATCCACGCCTGGAGAAACCCGGACCTGTCAAAAGGCATGGACATGGATTGGTCGGCGCAGCAATCGATTGCGAGCAAAAACCTGGCTGAGCGACTGGCCGGCTGGCGGGAGCGCTATCCGGACGTCACCGTCCATCCGCGCGTCGTGTGGGACAACCCGGCCCGTCATCTCCTTGATGAGGCCAAGTCGGCCCAGCTCCTAGTCGTTGGCAGTCACGGCCGCGGCGGATTCGCGGGGATGGTTCTGGGATCAGTCAGTACGGCGGTTGCACAAGCTGCCCGCATCCCCGTGATCGTGGCCCGATCGCGTTAACCGCAACCCTGGCGAATTGACAAGGTTTCACGGCCATCTGGTTGGGGACTACAGCCTCATGACCGAAACCGTTCAGATCAATAGTATTTCGGTGATCGGCAATATCCCGGTATTATCCTGTGCAGCAAGCTAATTCACCTGGGACTCTGGTCGCGTCGGGCACCCACCGTTGGGGGCTCAGACAACCCCTAGGCGGTCAAAAGTCGGCACTTTGATGAAGTCGACGAGGAAACCGAAGATTGCGGCGGCGACGAGCGCCAGCGGGTGCAGTGTGGTGTCGGGCAGCGAGTTCGGACCGACTGTCTGGATGCCCGACGGATCGTCTTCAGACGACCCGGTGACGAAGCCCGGCCCCAGGACGCGCCACGCGGAAGCGGCCCGAGCGTGCCATTTTCCGCAGCAGACCGAGGTGAGCTGGAATTGAGCTCCGCCTTGGTGTGGTAGGCAGATGAGGTCGTCGCCGTGGTTCACTGGCCACAATGCTCTGTGGCCTCGCGTGCTGAACCAACACGGCCACACACAACATTGACCGAATTCACCGCGGTGGGCGCGCTGGCCACACCAGCTGCCCTGATCGCGGCTGTGTCCGCGATGTGCGTGTCGATACAGCTGATCGGACCCTGAACGTGGTGACGCCAGTCCCGTCGATCCAGCCCTGCGCGCGCGACGCACTCAAACTCCTCATGCAAACTGCAGGTCCTGGTTCCGTCGAATCGACCCGACTGTTCACCTATGAGTGTTCTGCAACGATGACTGAGTCCACTGACATCAAGGAGCCTATCGATGACGTCCACCAGCACGTTGTGGCTGTTCCCCTTAATCGCGGCGGGAGGTGTGCTGCAGGCCGCTGGCGGTCCGATGAACAACGCCCTTCGTGAGTCGCTGGTCAACCCATGGCTGGCGACCCTGGTCTCGTTTGGGCTGATCGTGCCGATTTTCCTGGTTATCGCCGCGGTGTTCGTTCGCCCGCTACCGACCGTGGCCGGCATCGCGGGCATGCCGTGGTGGGCACCGCTGGGCGGAATCGTCGGGGCCCTCGCTGTGGTCTGCGGCCTGCTGTTCATCGGCACGATCGGAGCCGGAACCTACGCCGCGCTGACTGTCAGCGCCAACCTCGTTACCTCGTTGGTGATCGACCACTACGGGTGGCTCGGCGTGACTGCGCACCCGATCACCCCGTCGCGCGCAATCGGCGCCGTGGTACTCGTGACCGGAGTCGTCCTAATCACTAGCACGTAGCCGACCATCAGTGCGGAAGGAGACTTAGTAGTGGGCAAATTAGTATGCCGCTCAACAACACCCGAGAAGGCTGAGAAGCGAGCGCCGGCCAAAAAGACCCCGGCGAAAAAAGCCCCCGCTAAGAAGGCCGCAGCAGACAAGGCGCCGGGCAAGAAAAGTCCCGCACACAAAGCGATCGCGAAGCAGGCGGGCAAGAAAGCACCGGGGAAGAAGGCCGCGCCCAAAAAGGCGCCGCCGAAAAAGGTTCCGCCGGACAAGGCTGATGCTCACCGCCCGCAGAAGAAAGCCAAAAAGGCAGCAGGCAAGAAGGGCACCACTAAAAGAAGTGCTGACCCGCCCCCGAGTCGGACTACCTCGGGACGCCATGCGCGCAGCACGACATCGCAGGAACCAACAATGGGATTGCCCCAATTGCCGGCACCACCTATGGATCCACTGGCAGTGCTCGGCCTCAAAGAGCCGTTGCACCCAGCTGAGTTGCGGCGGGCCTGGCGCGGTTTCGCGGCGCGCCATCATCCGGATCGCGGCGGTGACGCGGTGACGTTCGCCCGTGGGCAGAACGCGTACGACGAACTCCAGCGGCGTTTGAGCTCCGACGATTAACAAACCGCGGCGGTTATGCGAGTTGCCGGGCGCCGGATGGTGATCTTGACACCTGCCCAACCGGAATTAGCGACGCGGGGTCTTTGCTTGCGCGGTCGAGCACTCGGCTTGAAAATCACTCCCTATAGTCTGCGCGACCCCGCTCCATAGCTGGCCATCCAGGAAGGTGCGTCGGCCGTCGCCGTCGCACGCCTATTGAGTCACGAATCAGCGGCGACCACGCTCAACCACTACGCAGGCCTGTTTCCGACAGATCTGGAAGACATCGCTTCCCGGCTCAACACTGCCGCGCGATTGACTATCGCCAGCCAACGCGAGTCATCTGATGCCAAAAAATCACCGACCACAGCACCGACCAGAACAAGCCAAGACCAGTCGGCGGGCAACCGAAACCCACCGCTGATCTGCAAAAACAGTGAGTGCCCCCGGCAGAGTGCCACAGAGTGCCACAGAGTGCCCCCGGCAGGATTCGAACCT
>Ga0302326_10022970_pt1 | contig 12730 bp, 11 predicted proteins | sample Palsa_T0_3_FD_202264 | JGI IMG/M metagenome (GOLD analysis project Ga0302326, IMG submission 202264) | Peat permafrost microbial communities from Stordalen Mire near Abisko, Sweden - Palsa_T0_3 | ecosystem: Environmental > Terrestrial > Soil > Palsa > Peat permafrost | place: Sweden: Abisko... | reverse complement strand
TCGTCATCCGTTACTGCGGGCCGCGCGGCTACCCGGGCATGCCGGAGGTCTCTAACGTGGCGCTGCCGAAGAAACTGCTGCTGCGCGGCGTCCGTGACATGGTGCGGATCTGCGACGGCCGGATGTCAGGCACCGCCTACGGCACGGTCGTGCTGCATGTCGCCCCCGAGGCCGCCATCGGCGGCCCGCTGGCCCTGGTCCGTACCGGCGACTGGATTCACCTGGACGTGCCGGCCCGGAGCCTGACCCTGGAGGTCAGCGACGAGGAGCTGGCCAGCCGCCGCGCCGGGTGGCAGCCGCCCGCCCCGCACGCCAGCCGGGGCTGGACCAGGCTGTACGGCGAGCATGTGCTGCAGGCCGACTCGGGCGCCGACCTCGACTTCCTCGTCGGCGCCAGCGGGCACGAGGTACCACGCGACTCGCACTGACCAGGTAATGTTCACCTGCCCATTACCGACCACCCTGCGACGGGAGCCCGTGGAGAGCGTCGTCCTTCTGGATGAGACCGGCTATGCCAGCGGCACCGCGGTCAAGACCGCCGTGCATCACGCCCAGACCCCCCTGCACCTGGCGTTCTCCTCCTACCTATTCAACTCAGCCGGCCAGTTCCTGCTGACCAGGCGGGCCGAGTCCAAGGCCACCTGGCCCGGGGTATGGACCAACACGTGCTGCGGGCACCCGCAGCCGGGTGAATCCCTGTCCGACAGCGTCCGGCGGCGGCTGGCGCAGGAGCTGGGGATCGGCACGGCGAAGCTCGTGCTGGTCCTGCCCAGGTTCCGCTACGAGGCGCGGATGGCCAACGGGGTGCGCGAGAACGAGGTCTGCCCGGTCTACGCGGCGTACTCCGATGTTCCGCCCGAACCCGATCCCGCGGAGGTCGCGGAGGTCAGGTGGGTGGACTGGGGTGAGTTCTGCGACGCGGTGCGAGCCGGCCGCCAGCCCATCTCGCCGTGGTGCGCCATGCAGCTGGCCGAGCTCACCGCGCTCGGCCCGCGGCCGCTGTCATGGGTTCCCGCCAACCTGGCGGAGCTCCCACCGGCCGCGCTGAGCTAATCCACAGCCCTTCAATAGGCTCTCACCAGGCAGTTTCCGGCCACGCGCAACGTCGTCCCCACGCTGTCCACAGGGTTATCCACACCCGTGCGTTCAGGTCTGCGGAGCTTCGGGGGCTTCGGGGGGAAGCCCGCGCCTGAGCAGCTCGAGGATGTCGTCGAGTACGTCATCGGGAACGCTGCCGCCTGCCATCCATTCAGCCCAGCGCATGCCGACGAAGTTACCGATGCCGGTGTAGGCGAAGGCGATGACCTCTGGGTCGTAGCGGGCGTCAACCTCGCGCGCCAGCTGGGCGGCCCGCACGCCGCGCGCGTAACCCCGGGTCAGGTGCTCGTAGTACTCACGGAACAGCGATGGGTCGATGAATTCCGACTCGCGGATGATGCGCTCGATCCAGGGACGGGTGGACAGCATGTCGAAATACGCCCGGAAGGACGCGCGCTCGTTGGCCCGCTGGCCGCCGTCGGCCTGGTCGAGGGCTTCCCTCATCGACCGTCTCAGGTCGGTGTTGATCGCCCGCACCACCGCGGCGAAGATCTCCGCTTTGGAGCCGAAGTAGGAGTAGAAGCTGCCGGTGGCCATCCCGGCCCGGGCGCAGATATCCGCGACCGTGGTCCGGTGGTAGCTGCGCTCGCCGAATAGTTCCTCCGCTGCGGTCAGCAGCCGTGTTTGCTGTGTTGGCCCGGGGGGGCGACCCCCCGGAACCCCCCGGTCACGGGGGGGCTGCCCGCCCCCCCGTGCCCCCCTGGCTCCCCCGGCCCTGCGGGCCGGGGGAGAATGGGGGGTTCGGTTGGTTTCTGCAGTCATGTCGGCTGATCCCTGTGTCGTTCTGTGTCTGGGATGGCCGATGAGGCGTCAGGGTGAGGGGATGCCACTCGCCGGCGCCTGCTGTTCGGTTCCCGTATAGGTGGTGATGGCACCTGACGCGGACGTGTCCGTCGTCAGTACCGGCCCCTCCTGTACCAGTGCACCATTCTTGATAACACCCATGTACGCGCCGGTGATACCCGCGTGGTCGGTCGAGGAGAAGGCGTACGGCGCGACCGCGGGTCCCTGCGGCAGCCCGCCCTCGATCGCCGTCAGCAGGTCCGCCCGGGTCGGGTTCCGGCCCGCCTTGAACATGGCCTGGACGAACGTGTAGGCGACGGCCTCGCCGAACAGGACGTTGCCGTCCGGCGGCGCCTTGGGGTCGTACTGGTTGCGTACCTTCGTGAACAGCTGGATCCAGCTGTTGCTCGTGTCACTGGTCGACGGCAGGTAACCGTCGGTGATGATCCCGTCGGTGAGCTCGTTGCCGTTGACGGTCGCGCCGCCCTGCTTCGCGAACGCCTCAAGCAGCCCGGACAAGGTGATCGGGTCGGCCCCGACGTCGCTGACCACCAGCTGCGGGGCGAAGCCGAGCTTCAGGCTGTTCAGCTTCAGCAGCGCGGTGAAGGCCGGAATCGAGAACGAGATGACGACCTTGGCGCCAGAGGCACGCAGCGCCGCGACCTGCGGGGCAATGTTGACGTTGGTGTCGACATAGCTCTGCTTGCTGACGACCATCGAGGCCGGGATTTCGTCGTCGAGGCCCTTGACGCCATCCTGGCCGAACTCGTCATCCTGGTAGAAATAAGCGACCTTGTCGCCGGCGAAGTGCTGCTTCACGTACTGCCCGAGGATCTTCCCCTCGCGTACGTAGTCGAGCTGCCAGCCGAACGTCTCCGGGTCCGTCGTCGGGGAGTTCCAGCACTCGCAGCCGGACGCGACGAACACGTCGGGAACCTTCTCCGAGTTGAGGAACTGCACCGCGGCCAGGTGGGTGGGCGTGCCGAGGCCGTCGAAGAGCGCGTACACGTTGTCCTGCAGCACTAGCTGGCGTACGTCCGACGCCGTCGTGGTCGGGTCGTAGGCGTCGTTGAGGTACTTGTAGACGATCTTGCGCCCGTACACGCCGCCGTGCGCGTTGACGTAGTCGAAGTACGCAGCCGACGCGGGAGCGATCTCGTCGTAACCGGGCGCGGCGGGCCCGGTGAGCGGCTGGTGGCTGCCGATGAGGATCTGGGTCGGGGTGATCCCGGGCGCCGACGCGGTCAGGGCCGAGCTCGAACTGCCCGAGCCCGAGGTCGAGCTCGAGGTCCCGCTGGAACTCGAGCTTGACGAGCACGCGGCCACCGCGAGCGCGGCCACGGTCACGATGGCCGCGGCCTGCCAGCGGCGCCGGCGCGGTCTATCCATGAGGTGCTGAGGTCTTTTCATGAGGTGCCTTCCGGGTAGGGGTCTTCGGGCCAGGACCTGTGAACAGAGTGAGGATTCGTCGCAGCCCGCCCTGGATCCCTTGCGGGAAGTCGAGCATGACGAGAATGAGGACCGCGCCGTAGGCGGCCACCGGGATGTTCGATCCGACGGAACTGGACAGGCCGTGGCTCGTGGCCACGTCTGTGGCGTAGGTGGGCACAAGGACGATCACCAGGCTTCCCCACAGGGCGCCGGGCAGGCTGCCGAGACCGCCGATCACGGCCGCGGTCAGCAACGCGATGGAGAGGGTGAGCGTGAAAGCGCCGGGCGCGACCAGCCCGGTGATGATGGCGAGCAGGGCACCCGCGAGCCCGGCGCAGGTGGCGCTCACCACGAAGGCGAGAATGCGGGCCGCGGCGACGTTCACGCCGTCCAGCGCGGCCGCCACGTCGTCGTCGCGTACGGCGCGCCAGTTGCGGCCGATCCGGCTGTAGTACAGGTTCGCCAGCAGCACCAGGGTGATCAGCGCCACCAGCGCGCTGACCCAGGCCTGCCATCTGGTCAGCGGAAAGGTCGCGCCGAGAAAGCCGGGAGCGGTGAAGGCCACGTTCAGGCCCTGGTCCCCGCCGAAGACCCCCTGGTAGGCGTAGGCGACCGAGGGAAGCGCGACGCCGAGCATGAGGGTCGCTCCGGCCAGGTAGGGACCGCGAAGCCGGGCCGCGGCGGCGCCGACGATCGCCCCGGCCGCGGCGGTGACCGCGCCGGCCAGCACGAGCACGGCGATAAAGGGCCAGCCGAGATGCATCAGCAGCAACGCCGTGGTGTAGGCGCCGATGGCCATGAACGCGCCGTGACCCAGCGAGATCTGGCCGCTGAGCCCGGTCAGCAGGGTGAGGCCGGCTACGGCGGTGACCTCGACCGCGATCTCCGCGATCTGGTAATCGCGGAACGTGTTCAGCTTGATGGACGCCACGACGACGATGACCGCCACGACGACGGCGACGCCGAGCCTGCGCGGCAGCGACTGCATCCTCACACCCGCCGCACTCGCGCGGCGGAGAACAGACCGCCGGGCCGGATCATCAGCACGACGACGAGCACTCCGAGAGCCACCACCGCGGTCAGGTCAGAGCCCAGGTAACCGCCCACGTAGCTGAGCGCGATCCCGAGGAGGAGCCCGCCCACCACCGCGCCGACCGGGCTGTCCAGGCCGCCGATCACCGCCGCGGTGAAGCCGAACACGAAGATCGTGTCCATGCTGTTCGGGTACAGGAACGTAGAGGGCGAGACGAGCACGCCGGCCAGCGCGCCGATCAGGCCCGCCAGCGCCCACCCGACGGTCAGCACGCGCGCGACCCGGATGCCGGACAACCGGGCGATGGTCGCGTTGAACGCCGCCGCGCGCATCCGCAGCCCGGCCGTGGTGTACTTGAACGCCGCGGCGAGCGCCAGCGTGGTCACCAGGACCGCCGCGGCGGTGAACACGTCGAACCGCGACACGCCGAGCGGCGTCGTGCCGATCTTGAGCCCGGTGACCGAGAACGCCGCGGGAAACGACCGGTACTGTCCGCCGAAGAAGATGCCGGCCAGGCCTTCGAGCAGAACGAGAAGGCCGATCGTCACGATGACGCCGTTGAGCGGCGGCTTGTTCATGGTCGGCCGGATGACGGTCAGCTGGCACGCCGCGCCGAGCACGACGCCGGCCGCGAGCGCGACCACGAACCCGGCCCAGTACGAGCCGGTACGGTAGATGACCTCGATCGCCACGTAGGTGGTGAACATGGCCATCCCGCCCTGCGCGTAGTTCAGCAGCCGGGTACCCCGCCAGATCAGCACGAGGGATAGCGCCACCGCGGCGTAGATCATCCCGAAGACGATCCCGCTGAGCGTGAACTGGAGGAACTCGACCACTGGCATGCTCTCCTATGAGTGGCTAGAACCCGAGATAGTGATGGCGAAGGGCGACGTCGGCGGCCAGGGTCCGGGCATCCGCGGAGGCGACGACCCGGCCGAGGTTGAGCACCACGCCGTGGTCGGCGATCGCCAGCGCGACGCGGGCGTTCTGCTCCACCAGGACGATGGTGAGGCCGTTCTCCCGGCTCAGCTGGACCACCAGGTCCATGACCTGGGTCATGACCCTGGGCGCGAGGCCGAGCGAGGGCTCGTCGAGCAGCAGGACGCGCGGTCGTGCCAGCAAGGCACGCGCGATGACCAGCATCTGCCGTTCGCCGCCGGATAGCGTGGCGGCGAGCTTGCGCCTGCGGTCGGCGAGCGGCTTGAAGCGCTCGTAGGCCTCGTCGAGAGCCGCCGCCCGTTCGGCCCGGGAGTTTCCCGCCCTGGCCTGTCCGGCCCTCTCTGGTGGCCGCCGCGTAGCGCCGCTCCAGCTCATCATGCCGACCCGCAGGTTTTCCTCGACGGTGAGCTCGGCGATGACGCCCTGGCCCTCGGGCACGTGCGCGATGCCGGCTCGGACCATCTGCTCCGGGTTGCGCCCGGCCAGGTCGGCCCCGCCGAGCAGGACCTGCCCGCGGCGGGGCCTGATCATGCCGCTGACCGCGCGCAGCAGCGTCGTCTTGCCCGCGCCGTTTGCGCCGAGCACCGCCGTGATCGCGCCCGCACCCGCCGAGAGGCTGACGTCATTCAGCGCGATGACCCCGCCGTATCCGGCCACGAGCCCCTCGATCACCAGAGCCGATGACTCGTCGGCCCCGTCCGGGGCAACCTCCGCTGCGCTACTCATCGGCGGAGACCTCGTCGCCGGCCGTGCCGAGGTAGGCGGCGGTCACGGCCGGATTGTCCTGGATCTGCCGCGGCGTACCCGTCGCGATCACCTTCCCGAAGTCCAGGACCGTGATCGAGTCGCAGACGGACATCATGAGGTCCATGTGATGCTCGACCACCACCAGGGATCCCTCGGTGGCGAGGTCGCGGATGAGGACGCCGAGTTCGGCGAGTTCGCTCTCGTCCAGGCCGCTGGCCGGCTCGTCAAGCAGGATCAGGCTGGGCTTGGCCACCAGCGCCCGGGCCAGCGCGATCCGCTTGCGCATGCCGTAGGAAAGCTCGCCGGGCCTGGCGCCCGCTACGTCGGCGGCCCCGACTCGGTCGAGGGCCTGCCGGGCCGCCTCGCGCAGCTGGCGCTCGTCGCGGCTGGCCCGCGGCAGCGTGAGCAGCGCGGACCAGAATCCGGCCGAGGCCCGGCAGGTCGCGCCGACCATGACGTTCTCGATCGCGGAAAGCCCGCCGTACAGGCCGACGCCCTGCAGGGTCCTGGCCACGCCGAGGGCCGCAAGCCGGTGCGGCCTGACGTGATGCTGGCGGCCGCCGAAGAGCACCTGACCGTCGTCGGGCCGGGTGAAGCCGCACAGCACATTGAGCAGCGTGGTCTTGCCGGCGCCGTTCGGCCCGATGACGCCCATGACGTGCCGCGGCGGAACGGCCAGGGAGACGGCATTGAGTGCGGTCAGGCCGCCGAAACGGACCGTCACACTCTGTACCTCGAGCACTGAACCCGGATTCATAACAGGTTTTCCTCGCCACTCGGAGCGGGACGTTCCGTCATGAATCCCCATTCAAAACTGGTCCGCGATGGCGGGCAAGCCCGGAACAAATTTGGCATCGTTTCGTAACTGAACCGCAATACGGTTGCGGGCCTCGGCGCGCGGAGAGACCAGACCCTAGGCTGTGTCAATCACCCTGATACCGGGAGTTCGAGTGACTGCGTTGACGTATGACGAGGCGCACGCGCGCGCTCGGCTCATCGACCCTCTCGGGTACCACATCGACCTGGATCTCACCGGCGGCGATGAGGTGTTCGGTTCGGTCACCGTGGTCCGGTTCGGCTGCCGGGAGCCTGGCGCGAGCAGTTTCATCGAGATCAGGCCGGCCCGCCTGCGCCGGGTGACGCTCAACGGCCAGGACGTGGATCCGGCGAGCCTGGAGCAGAACCGGCTGCCGCTCACCGGATTGCAGGCCGCCAATGAGCTGCAGGTCGAGGCCGACATGCCGTACTCACGGACCGGAGCGGGCATGCACCGCTTCACCGACGACGCGGACGGCGAGGCCTACCTCGCCCTGCACGCCGGACTGGACAACGCGCAACGGGTCTTCGCGGCCTTCGACCAGCCGGACCTGAAGGCGGTGCACCGCGCGACCGTCACCGCACCCGGGCACTGGACCGTCACCGGCAACGGCCAGGCCCGGCCGGCCGGTCCGGGCCGCTGGGAGCTGGCCGCCACCCCGCCCATCTCCACATACCTGTTCACGCTGGTCGCGGGCCCTTATCACAGCATCCGCGCGGACCATCGCGGCATCCCGTTCGGGCTGTACGCCAGGCGGTCGCTGGCCGGGCACCTGCGCCGCGACGCCGACGAGATCTTCGCGGTCACCCGGGCCTGTTTCGACCGGTACCTGGAGATCTTCGACGAGCCCTACCCTTTCGACTCCTACGACCAGGCCTTCGTCCCGGAGCTTGAGTCCGGGGCGGTGGAAAATCCCGGCTGCGTGACCTTCCGGGACGAGTTCCTCTTCCCGTCGGCGGTGACGTGGGCCGAGCGGCAGACCCGCGGCATGGTGATCGCGCATGAGATGGCACACATGTGGTTCGGTGACCTGGTCACCATGCGCTGGTGGAACGATGTGTGGCTCAGCGAGTCGTTCGCCGAGTACATGGGTTTCCAGGTCCTGTCGGAGGCCACCGCGTTCACCGGGACCTGGACGGACTTCGCGCTGGCCCGCAAGACCCGAGGGTACGACGCCGACCAGCGGACATCGGCGCATCCGGTCGCGCCGCGGCCGCGGGAGGTCCCGGACACCGATGCGGCGCGCTCGGTCTACGACGACATCTCCTACGCCAAGGGCGCCTCCGCGCTGCGCCAGCTGGTGGCGTGGCTGGGCTGGCCCGCCTTCCTCGCCGGGATCAACGACTACTTCACCCGCTACCGCTTCGTCAGCGCCGCTCTGGATGACCTGCTGGACTGCCTGAGCGGCGCGTCCGGCGCGGACGTGCACGGGTGGGCTGACCGCTGGCTCGGCACGGCCGGCCCGGACACGCTCGCGGTGCGCCGGCCAGGCCCGGCCGGCCACGCGTGGTCCCTGGCTCACGCCGGCGGCCGCCCGCACCTCCTCTGGGTCGGGGCGTACGACTCGGGCCCGGACGGCGGGCTGGCGTGCCGCATCCGGATTCCGGTCCTGGTGCCCGCCGACGCCGTCGAGGTCGCCCTCCCCCCGGCGGCGGTCCGGCCCGAGCCTGCTCTGCTGCTGCCGAACGACGGTGATGTCAGCTACGCCAAGATCAGGCTCGACCCGGGATCACTGGCCGCCGTGACCACCTCGCTGGGACGCATCCCCGATCCGCTGAACCGGGCGCTGGCCTGGAACACCGTGCGTGACCTGGTCCGCGACGGGGAGCTCGGGCCGGCGCGGTACGCGGAGCTCGCGGTCAGGCACCTGCCGGCCGAGACCGACACCTCCATCGCCGGGCAGGTGCTCGCCTACGCCCGGTGGACGGTCGCCGATCGCTACCTGGCGGCCGGGCCGCGCGCGGCGGCCCTGGCCGACCTGGCCGACCTGTGCCGGGACCTGGTCAGCCGGCCGGGTCACGACGACACGGACGGGATGCGCCTGGTCGCCGGGCGAGGGCTGATCGACAGCGCATCCCGGGCAGGCGACATCTCCGTCCTGGCCTCCCGGCTCGCTTCCGGCCAGCTGGCCCCCGGCCTGGACATCGATTCCCGGCTCCGCTGGCAGATCCTGCTGCGGCTGACGGTACTTGGCGCCATCGGAGCGGCCGAGCTCGAGCGCGAGGCCAGCGCGGACATCACCGCGGCCGGGCGGCTCAGCGCGGCACGCTGCCGGGCCGCGATCGGCGGCGAGACCGCGAAGCGGGCCGCCTGGACGGCTATGTTCGACGACCGTGCTGGCGCCGGGTCCGGCTACCAGCTGGCCGCGATCGCCCAGGGTTTCTGGCAGGCCGACCAGGCCGAACTGCTCGCTCCGTACGTCCCGCGCTACTTCCCGGCGCTCACCAAGGTGGCCGTCCGGCGCGGCCCGGAGGTGGCCAGGGTCCTGTGCCAGCACGGGTTCCCCCATCACGCGGCCGACGCCGCCACGCTGCAGGTGGCGCAGGAGTGCCTGGAAGGCGGCGGCCTGACCGGTTCGCTGGCCCGGCTGCTGGCCGATCAGGTGGAGGACTTGCGCCGCGCGGCCGATATACGCTCGGCGTCCGGGGTCAGGGCCGGTTAATCGTCGGGGTACTGGCGGCCGGGCTTGACGTAGCCGAAGAACCCGCGCTTCTTGATGAGCGCGGCCACCTCGTCGGGGACCATGGTCTCCCAGGACTCGTCGTTCGCGGCGATTCTCCGCAGCACGTCGCGGCTGAAGATATGCAGGTAATCGGGGCAGCAGTTGTCGAGGTTGACGAAGCTGCCCCGCCCGGCCAGGTAGTCATAAAGCGGCTGGATCTCGGGCTGGACCTTGATGTCGTCCACGGTCTTCAGCTCGTCATCCGCTCCCGGCTGCAGCGGGTAGACGTAGAGCTTCAGTCCGTTCTTGAACAGCCGCCCGAAGCTTTCCAGGATCCCGCCGGGAAGCTGGACGTGATTCTTCTCGTCGAACAGGTCGATGAGGCTCGGCACCCCCATCACGATGCCGATTCGCTCGGTCGTCCGCTCGCCGATGTAGGCGGCCAGCCGGTAGTAGTCGAAGTAGTCGGTGATCAGCACCGTCTCGCCGCAGGCGGCGAGCAACTCGGCCCGGGCCAGGAAGTCACGCCGGTCGACCTCCGCGGCCCCGCCCGCGAGCAGGTTCCGCATGGTGATCTCGGTCAGCGCCAGGATCGGCTTGCCGGCCACCGCCGGATCCTCGGCGAACTTGGCCTTGGCGGACGCGAGCATGTCGAGGTTCACGTGCGTCGGCGGCCGGAAGCTGCCCCGCTCGACCAGAACCGCCTTCTTGCGCAGCACCTCGCTCGGCTGCAGGACCTCGCGATCGGGACCGAACATCGCCACGCCGCTCAGCCCGAGCTGCACGAGCTTGAGCGCCATCAGCCTGTTGTCCACGCCGCGGAACTCGATGCCGCGGAACTGGATCATGTCGATCTCGATGCGGCCCGTGGTCAGCCGGTCCAGCAGGCTCTCGATCAGCCGCTCCGGTTCGTGATGCTGGAAGAACGCGCCGTACAGCAGGTTCACCCCGACGATGCCGAGCGCTTCCTGCTGCGACCAGGCCTCGACGTCCAGCATCCGCACGTGCATCACGATCTGGCTGGCCTCGTCGTGGGACTGGGCCTGGAACTTCACGCCCATCCAGCCGTGGCACTCGTTGCCGCCCCGGAAACTGCGGGCCACCACCGTATCGGCGAACGCGAAGAACGACGTCGAATCGCCGCGCTCGTCACCGAGCCGGTCGACGTTGAGCTGGAACTCCTTGTCGAGCATGCCCTGCAGCCGCCCGACGGACACGTACCGTTCCGCCTTGCCGTAAACGGCGTCGCTGACCGCCATGTCGTACGCGGAAATCGACTTGGCGACAGTGCCCGCGGCGCCCCCGACCCGGAAGAACCAGCGAACGACCTCCTGGCCGGCGCCGATTTCCGCGATCGTGCCGTACCATCGCGGATCCAGGTTGATGCGCAGTGCCTTCTGATGCGTGTCGGACTGCTGAGTGCCGACCATGAGCTCGGTCATGCGTCTCCTGCCTGCTCACCTTGACCGCTGCTGCCGTCTGCGGCAGGCCCAGGGCGGCGGCGACCCGGCACTACCATCACAGGCTTGGATTCTACTAATTTCGCAGTATCCACCGCCAGCCACGCCTGTACAACAATCCCTGAACGGAATGCGTCGCCATCCACATCTGTAAAGGTCAGGGGTCGCCTCACTCCATCGTGAGTACTACCTTTCCCATGACCTGGCCTGCTTCCAGGACGCGATGGGCCTCGGCGGCCTGCTCCAGGGGGAAGGTCGCGCCGACTTCGACCCGCAGTTCTCCGGCGTCGAAGTGCTCGGCCGCCCGCTCCAGGATCGCTCGCTGGCGCTCCCGGTGCTCGGGCCAGCCGAAAACGGAAGGAGCCGGCATCCAGGTGAAGGAGACCCGCAGGTTCCGGTTGTGCAGGGTGGTGACCGCCTCGGGTGCCCACGGGCTCTCGACGTTGGAGACGAGGTCCCCGTACGGGCGGGTGAGCGAGAAGCAGGCGGTGAAGGTCGTGCCGCCGACGGTGTCGTGGACCACGTCGGCGCCGTCCGTCCCGGTCCAGGCCCGCAGCTTCTCCCCGACGTCCTCGCGGGTGTAGTCGATGCACAGTTCCGCGCCGAGGGAGGCGGCCAGCTCGGTTTTCGGTCCGGGCGAGACCGTGGTGGCTACCCGTGCTCCGGCCAGCCTGGCGATCTGTACGGACATGTGGCCGACACCGCCCGCGCCCGCCTGCACCAGGACGGTCTGGCCGGCGCTGACCCGGGCACGCTCCCGCAGCGCTTCCCAGGCCGTAATCGTGACCAGGGGCGCCGCCGCCGCGGCGACGAACGACAGCCGCTCCGGCTTGCGGGCCAGGTACCGCTCGTCGACGACCTTCATCTCCTGGTAGGTACCTGGCGTGGGCCCGAAGCCGCCGTCGCAGAAATACACCTCGTCGCCCGGCCCTACCCGGGTCACGGCCGGCCCGGTCCTCTCCACCACCCCGGCGCCGTCCCAGCCAAGGACGGCAGGCAGCGTGTCACCGAACGTCCCGTGGCTGCGGAGCTTGTAATCGACGGGGTTAAGGCCGGCCGCCCGCAACCGCACCAGCACGTCGTGCTCGCCGGTGATCTCCGGTTCGGGCACGTCCTCCGCCTTCAGGACCTCGGGCCCGCCGACCGCCGTCATCAGGACCGCGCGCATGCTCTGGTCTCCTCTCTGCCGCGGAAAGCGTCGCAGCGGTAACGTTCCCGGAACGGTCCTGGCGTACCGCCCGGTTCATGGGCGAGGGTAACGCGGCTGACCAGGCGGCCGGGCCGACCGAGACGAAAGCTCAGAGCCGTCGCTTCCGGCTGGCGTCCCCCGGAGAGCCTGGATGATCGTGCTCGGCACGCTGGTTCTGGCGCGGGACGCTATGGGTTTACGGGGTGGCGTAGGTGGTGCTGCTCGCCGCGACCGCCGCGGCGATGGCCCCCGCCCTGGCCTCGCATCCCGTCCGTGTCGACAGCACCGGGGGGCTGACGGCCATCGACGTGGTGGACCGACGGTTCAACCGGGCCAGGTACGACGCGGAGCGCACCGTCACGGCGTTCGCGGCCCGGCTGCAGGACACGGTGGACCCCGCCGCGGTCCGCGCTGACCTCACCGGCGTGGTGCACGCCGCCCTTGAGCCAACTCACGTATCAGTCTGGCTCAGGAGTTGACATCATGGATCCGTGAACGATCTGGACAAAGCCCCTTCAGCGGGCCCCGGGGGCCCAGGGGGGTACGGGGGGGCGGGCAGCCCCCCCGTGAT
>Ga0302326_10022969_pt1 | contig 12732 bp, 12 predicted proteins | sample Palsa_T0_3_FD_202264 | JGI IMG/M metagenome (GOLD analysis project Ga0302326, IMG submission 202264) | Peat permafrost microbial communities from Stordalen Mire near Abisko, Sweden - Palsa_T0_3 | ecosystem: Environmental > Terrestrial > Soil > Palsa > Peat permafrost | place: Sweden: Abisko... | reverse complement strand
ACGGCGACCTCGGGCACCGGCCGCCGCAGCGCCGGGAGCACCACGTCGCCCGCGACGGCGGAACGCCGGGACGGCCGCCGGTAGGAGTAGTCGACGGCCCCGGCCACCTGCGCGACGGCCCGGCGCAACTCGGCCGCGAGCAGCCGGCGCCAGTCGACCTTGGGGTGCAGGATCTCCTGCGCCCACCGCAGCAGCCCGGCGGGCACGGTCCCGGGCTGCTGGCCGTGCGCGATGACGTCCTGCGCGACCTGCCGGCGCAGCAGGTCCGCCTGCCAGCCCGCCAGTCCGCCCGGGCCCTCCCCGGGCCTGGGCACCCCGTCCGCGCCGCTTCCGCAGTCAAGCCAGGCGCCCGCCGTTTCCCCCGATTCAGATTGACCGGAACGGACGTCGCTATCCCCCCGACCTCCGCCCCCCGCGCCCGCTCGAGGACGCGGGCCCCCGCGGATGCCCTCGAAGTACTGCTCCGCCAGCAGCCCGTCGTCGGCGCCGAGGTCCTCGGGGAGCACCGGCCGCCCGGGCAGGTCGAGCCCGGCCGGCACCAGGTCGTCGTTGATCTCCGCGTCGGCGGCGCGGACCCAGGTCCGCGCCTCGTCGTCGCCGGCCCCGGCTGCCTGCGCTCGTTCACCGTGGGTGCGCAGCAGATGGCAGACGTGGTGGATCAGCACGCTGCCCAGCTGCGCCGGCGTCCAGGCCGCGGTCAGTTCCGGGTCCGCCCGCAGCCGCCAGTTCTGGTCCACCGAGACCGTCCCGCTACCCGGCTCGGCCATCACCTGAGCCCCGAACACCCCACTAGCGAGATAAGGAAACCGAGCCGCCGCCCAAAGCCGCGCTGCGGCCAGCCCTTCGATCCCGCGCTCAGTCACGATGCAGGAGGCCGGCGTCGCGCAGGACGGGGGCGAAGAGCTTGATCTCGGGGGGCAAGGCGGCGTCGGCCGGGCGGCACCGGGCCAGGATGCGGGCGGCGACGGCGGCCACGTCGGGGGCGGCGTCGGCGGTCAGGCCGAGCACCTGCCAGCCCGCCGTCCAGCGTTCCGGGGTCGGGTCCGCGGCGACCGCGGCGGCGACCGCGGCGAGCGCGGCGTAGGCCCGGTCCCCGCGTTCGGGCAGCCGGAACGAGGCCGGGTCGGCGAGCACTTCCTCGGGATCGGGCAGGTCCATCTCGATCAGCCAGGCCAGGAACTCCACCCCGGCCCCGTCGCCGACGGCTCCCCGGACCAGGGCCGAACGGGCCTCGTCGCTGCGGCTCGCGGCGACCGCGGCGGCCATCAGCCGGGCCGCCATCTCCCAGGTCCGCGGGGACGGCCAGCCGCGTCCCGCCGACGCCGCGTCGGCCGGGGGAGCGCACGCGAGCGCGGGCCGGACGTGCAGGAACGCGGCGACCAGGCCGCGGGACAGCAGTTCCTCCGCCTGCCAGCCCGCGGGCAGCGCCGGCACCACCGGGGCGTCCCAGCCGCCGGCCAGCCCGTCGGCCACCGCCCGCGGGTTGGTCTGCCAGTCCAGGTGGCAGAGCCGGTTGGCCAGCGGCGCGGACAGGTCCCAGCCGTCCGCGGCCTGCTCAGGCGGGTTGGCCGCCGCCACCACGGCGACCTCGTCGGGCAGCGTCAGGTCGCCCACGGCCCGTTCGAGCACCACCCGGAGCAGGGCGGCCTGGACGGCGGGCGGCGCCGTGGACAGCTCGTCGAGGAACAGCAGGCCGTGGCCGGCCTCGGCCAGCCGCCGGGCCCACGCGGGCGGCGCGAACCTGACCTCCCCGCCGACCACGATGGGCAGCCCGGCGAAGTCGGAAGGCTCCCGGATCGAGGCGATCACGGTCTCGCAGGGCAGGCCCATGGCGCTCGCCATGGCGCGGATCGCCGATGTCTTGCCGGTGCCGGGCGCGCCCCAGAGCAGCACCGGCACCCGGGCCGCCACCGCGACGCCGAGCGCCTCGACGGTGGGGTTAGACCCGGGAGGCGGCACGCTCACACTTCCCAGTGTGGGGCATGGTCCGCACCGTCCTGGCCCTCGTCCGGGCGGGCGTGCACGTCGAGCAGGACGGGCTCATGCCCCGGCGCGCGCACGGCCAGCACCCGCGCGTCGGGCCAGCCCCCGCGGTCCACCGCGACGACCAGGTGCCTGGACGTCAGGGCCAGGCCGCAGGCCCACACCCGGGCGAGCCAGCTCGGCGGCAGGCTGACCCGCAGCCGCCGCCCGGGCCCCTGGCCGGTCAGCTCCGTCCGGCCCCACCCGGGTCCGTCAAGCAGCGACACGACCACCTGATCCGGATCGATCCCGAGCCATTGCTCCGCGACGAGCGCGAGCCGGCCGGTGATCGCGGCGACCAGCGCGGGCCGGGCCTGAGCGTCAGCGGGGTCGGCGTGCGCCGCGGCCACCTGCCCGGCCAGCCGGACGCTGAAGCCGTAGCCCAGTGCGAGCAGCGAGAACATGTCGTTCCTGCGTTCGGCGCCCGGATCCATCTCTTCTTGCATCGGCCGCGGCCGGCCCCGGTGGCCGGCCGGACCGGCCGCCGATCCGGCCGGTCGCCAGGACTGTGGCCGCCGCAGACCGGCCGCACCGCCGTGCTGGCCCGCTTGCGCGGCCGCCTCGACGTCCTCCCAGCCGACCACGATCTTGTCGGCCGGGCCGCGCTGGACGACACCCAGCACGGACAGGTCGCGAGTGCGCCGTCCCCACGCCTCGGCGAGCACCACGCAGCCGGCTTTCTCCCCGCCCAGGGCGGCCAGCACGAGCTCGGCCTCGGCGTCGGGATGTGCGGGCAGCTGGAGCTGCCCGGCGTCCCAGCGGACGAGGTGCCGGCCCTGGCCGCACGGCACCTGGGTCTCGCAGCTGGCCAGGCAGCTGTACCAGGGATCGTTCGGTGTCAGGGTCAATGCAGGTACCTCCAGCGGAGCGGCAGCTGGACGCGGACCTGGGCCGACGGCCCGGCGGCCAGCACCTCGATCCAGTCCGTGGCCCGGGTAAGCGGCGGCACCAGCTGCAGCTTGAGTGCGTACTCGCCGTCGTGGCGGTGCCAGCCGGCCGGGCGGCAGGCGTGCCACCGGCCACCGCTGTCCCGGAGCCAGACCGACAGCGGAAAGTAAACATCGATGCCGAAGGGTCCCCTGGGACCTCCCAGCGCTTCCGGGTCCAGGCCGCGGGCCAGCACCTGGAGCCAGCTGCCGTCGTCGGTGTTGAGCAGGCTGAGCAGAGCCAGCTGGATCCCGTCCAGCTCGGGCAGGGCGGCGGCCACGGCCGCGTAGCCGTCGCGGACCGGCACGGTGTCCGCTCGCCTGCGCTGGTAGTGGGCGAGCAGGCTGAGCCAGGGCTCCGGCAGGTCGTGCGCGGGCGGCGCGGTGATCCCGTGCCCGCTGACCCGCATGCCCGCGCAGACCGCGGCGAGCCGGCCGGGCACCGGGCTGAGCGGCGACAGGACATCGGCGGCCTCGAGCGCGGCGATGACGTCGCCCATTCCGGCCGCCATAGTGTGCAGCGGTCCCGGCGAGATCGCGGCCAGCTGCATCCGCAGGTCGTGCGGGAATTCCGGCGCCACCGTGAGCAGCCGCTCGGCCAGCATGACCAGCAGGTGCTCGCCGGGACTGAGCTTGTTGCCGGTGACCGCCAACTCGGCGTCCCCCGCCGGTTCCGCGGTCCGCGGGTCCAGTTCGACGCGGACGACGGGGCCGCCCGGCGCCGAGATGTCCAGCCAGCGGATGTCACGGGGCGGTTCGGGCCGCAGGCTGACGTCGCCGGCCCACTCGGGTCCGCCGCTGCGGGCGAAGTCCAGCTGGTAGCGGCCGCCCCGGTCGTCGGTGACCGTGAACCGTTCGAAGGGAAGAAGACCAGGATGGATCGGGTCGCGCTCCGGGTCGTACCGGCTGTGGGTCTGCCACACCATGGTGAACTGCGCGCCCGCGCCGGTGTGCGCGAACACCATCAGGAACATCTCACCGCTCAGGCCCTCGTCGCGATACGGGACCGTCAGCCCGACCGGCACCAGGCGATCTGGTCCGCCCGGCCCAGGTCCCGGCCCCGGCTGCGGCGCCCGCGCCGGTTCCCGCCTGGACAGGGCCGCCAGCCTGCTCCTCCTGGCGAGCATCCCCGGCGACGGGAACAGCAGCCGCCCGGGCCGGGGTCCCACCGCGCCGGACCCGGACCTGTGCCGGTCGGCGGGTTGCCTGACGCTCACGGCGAGGTCGAAGTCGGCCAGGATGTCCTCGACGGTCTGCTCATCGAGCGCGCGCACGGCGGTCAGGGCCTGCGCGACCGCGGTGAGCCTGGCGGTGCTGCCCAGGCCTCCCCACGCCGACCGGCGTGCGGGCGCCAACGGGCCACGCAACTCGGCCTCGGCCAGCAGCCGCAGGTAGGTTTCCGCGCCCTCGCGGTTCATGCCCCCAGTGTCCCCCCTTCCGGCCCGTCCGGCGGCCCGGACCGGTCGCGTTCCGGCGCGCCGGGTACCGGCACGACCGCCCGGATCCGGGCCGAGGTTCCCGTCACCACCACCTCGATCGTGTCCGGGTAGGTCGCCAGCGGCGGCGTCAGGCGCAGTACGAGCACGCCCGTGTCGGGGCTGCGCGTGAGGTAGTTGGCCGGTCGCGCCATGTGCCAGTGTCCGGCGGGATCCTTCAGCCACCACAAGAACCAGGGACGCCAGCCGGGTTCGAATCGCTTGACCGGCTCTGGCAGGCCGCCCGCGGCCACGTACAGAAAGCTCTCGCCCCCCGCCGAGCTCAGCGCGGCCAGCGTGAGTCGCGTCCCGTCGATGTCCGGCAGGCTCGTGCCGAGCGGCGTGAACACGTCCGGGCCGGGAGCGATCAGGAACGGGGGCGGGCCGGCGGCGCGCGCCTTGCGCTGCGCGATGATGCTGGCCCACGGGCCGGGGAGGCTGGCGGCGGGAGGGGCGGTGATCCCGTGTTCGATCACGCCGAGTTCCCGGCACAGGGCTGTCAGGTGGCCGGGTGTCGGGCTGTCCGCGGCGATCGCGCCCGCGTCCGTAAGCACCGAGGTGATCTCGGTCAGGTACAACTGCCGGAATGGTCCCGGCCGGTCCCAGGTCTCCCGCAAGATGCCTTCGGCCGCCGCGGCCAGCAGCCATTCGGCCGCGGGCAGGCCCGCGCTTACTTCGATCGTGGCGCCCGCGGGCGCCGGGAGTTCCGGGCTCCCGGGATCAAGGTCCAGCCGCAGGAGCAGGCTCGTCCCGTTGGCGATCAGGTCGAGCCACCGGGTGCCGGGCGGCATCGGGGGAAGCGGGCGGAGCACACCTTGCCAGGTGGTCGTTCCGCTGTCGCCGTCAAATTCGAGCCGGTATTGACCCCCGCGGTCATCGGTGGCCCCGATCTCGTCGTATGGAAAATGCTGGACCCCCGCCCCGGTCATCTCCAGGTCCGCGCTCGACCCGTCCTCCGGCCAGTACATCCGGATCGCCGCGATGATCGCGGTTTCTGACCGGGCCCGCACCAGCGTCAGCAGGTGCAGGTCGAACGGTGCGCGGTCGAAGGGTGCGCGGTCGCTGCGGACGCTGAGCGTCTGCCAGACCGGGGTGAGCTGCAGCGTTCCCGCGGCGCCCCCCGGCCGCGCCGCAGCGCGGTACCGGGCTGGCCACCTTCCCCTCCCCGCGCCCTGCCGCGCCAGCAGCGTGCGCGACCGAACCGTCAGGGCAGTGGCGATGTCGGCCCGCAGGTCGTCGAGGAACTCGTCATCGAGCAGGCCCGCCGCGACCAGGATCTGGCCGGCCCGGGTGACCTGCCAAAGGTCGGACGAGTCGATGTCCTCGGGCCGGAGCGGCGGCCGCACCAACACCCGCAGGTACGTCTCGGCCCACAGCCGCAGGTACGTCTCGGCCCGTTCGTCGCCCACACCCCAAGCCTGCACCCACCGCCAGTATGCCCGCACCCCGCCGGGGACTCCAGACCGCTGAGGACTCAAGCGGGCTGGGGGCGGCCGAGCTCGGCGATCAGCGCGCGCAGCCGGCCGAAGGCGGGCTTGCGCGAGTAGTCGTCCCGCAGGATGCCGAAGTTGCAGAACAGGCCGTCCCTGGAGCTGTCGGCATCGCGCAGCGTGAACAGTTCCCAGTGCGTGACGTTCAGCTCGGCGCGCAGCCCGTGCACCGTGCGCACGATGGTCTCGAGCACGTCAGCCTGGGCCTGCTCGGGCCGGTCCGGTCCGGTCGGCCAGCCGTTCTCGCAGATGCGGATCGGCACCGTCGCCGGGATGCCGGCCCCGGCCAGGTCGCGTTCCCGGTAGGTACGCAGCACCCAGTCGACCGCGGCAGGCAGCCGGCCTGGGCCGATCCGCGGCCCGAACACGTCCGGGTACATGTCGATGCCCGCGTAGTCCACGGCGGCGGCGAAGTCGCTGCCGCCGAGGTCGCGGACCGCGGCCCAGAACCCGCTGGCCGCGGGGTCGACCTCGGGCGCGACCGCGAACCCGATCGCCGCCGTGGCCCCGCTTTCCCGCTTGGCGGCGGCCGCCCCGAGCACGCCGGAGACCAGTGCCTCGCGCACCGCCGGGTAGGCACCGTCGGCCGCGGCGGGTATTCCGGCGAGGTTGGGCTCACCGGTGACCTGTATCGCCGCGAACTCGTGCCCGTGACCGGCCACCACCTGGGACACGAAGGAGACCCACTCCGGCACCGACCCGGACGGGTCCCGGTAACACAGGACCATGTCCCACGGCAGCCCCGCGAGCTCCCCGACCTGGCGGAGCCCCGCCTCGGTGCTGCCCGGCCCGGTCCAGTTCACGTACATCCGCGGCATGATGGGCGGCCCGTCGCCCTGCAGTTCGGCGGCCGCCGCCGCGACCTGCTCAAAGTCATCGGGCGGCCCCGATGCCACGCCATCGGGCGATCCGGCCAGGCCCAGCGGAAATATTCCGAACGTCAGGGGCTCCACCACCCGGTGACCCTAACACGCCCGGCCCGAGCGCCTTAAATGAGTTTCTCGCCGCCCGAGGACCCAGGTCCGCACGCCGAGTTCACCTCGCTCGCGGCCGCCGGGGACGTCGACGGCGTCGCCGCGCTCATCCAGCTGATCTGGGCCGCGGCCGGCCCCGGCGACGGGGTGGCCAGTCAGCTGCGGAGCGCGGCCAAGGCGTGGCTCGCCAACGGGGACTTCGAGCAGCCGGACCCGCCCGCCGTCGATCGTCTCGGCGAGATCGCGGTCCCCGCCGTGCTGATGATCGGTGACCAGGACCATCCGCCGCTGATCGAGTGCGACGAGATGATCGTGGCGGGTATCCCTGGCTGCCGCAAGATCGAGGTCCCAGGCGGCGACCACCTGCTGCCGCTGCGCGTTCCCGCCCTGGTCGCCGACGCCATCACCGAGCTAGCCGGCTAGCACCCGGGCCAGCGCCTCCGACCGCCTCCGGGCTCAGCCGGACGCGGCGGCGGCCTGAGCCTGAGCCGCCTCGACGGGCGTCCAGCAGCGGACGATGTCGCGCATCGAGAGCAATCCGGCCACGTCCTGGCCTTCGACCACCACCAGGTGCCTGAACCCGCCCCGCATCATCGCGGCGGCGGCATCCTCCAGGGTCCAGTCGGGCGAGGCGTAGACGAGGTTTTCTGTGCGGTGCGTGCCGACGAGTTCGGCGTCCGGGTCCTGGCCCGCGGCCACCGAGTCGAGGATGTCACGTTCGGTCAAGATGCCGATGCCCGCATGTTCGGTGTCGGTCACGACGGCGGCGCCGATCCGGCGCGCGGACATCATCCGTGCCGCCTGCCGGAGCGTATGCGCGGGCCCGATGGTGAGGACAAGATTGGACATTCCGTCTCGTACTTTCACGGGTAACACCCCCTGGATGCGGCGCTTGTGCACTTGTGACGTCCACCAAGCATCCGTTAGTTGATCCCAGAGAGCAAGCCCCGATTATTCCGGTGCCGGTTTGGTGAGCTGCGCCAGCACCTCGTCGTGCAAGTGGCCGTTGGTGCACACCACGCTGCCGCCGTCCGGCCTGGCCTCGCCCTCCAGGGAGGTGAACCGGCCGCCGGCCTCGGTGACGATGATCTGGAGCGCGGCAATGTCCCACAGCGACACTTCCGGTTCCGCGGAGACGTCGCAGGCGCCCTCGGCGACCAGCATGTGCGACCAGAAGTCGCCGAACCCGCGGGTCCGCCACACCGATCTGGTCAGGCCGAGGAAGTTGTCGAGCAGCCCGCGATCCGACCAGCCGCCCAGGCCCGAGTAGGACAGCGACGCGTCGTCGAGCTTGGTGATCCCGGACACCCGCAAGGGCGAGGCCTTGGTCAGGCTGCGTCCGGTCCAGGCCCCGCCGCCCACGGCGCCCCACCAGCGGCGGTTCAGGGCGGGCGCCGACACCACCCCGACGACGACATCCGGGCCGTCCATCAGCCCGATGAGGGTGGCCCAGACCGGGACGCCGCGCACGTAGTTCTTCGTCCCGTCGATCGGGTCGATGACCCAGCACCGCGGCCCCGCGCCGGACCGGCCGAACTCCTCGCCGAGCACCGCGTCGCGCGGGCGGGACCGGCGCAGCACGTTACGAAGCGACTCTTCTGCCGCCCGATCGGCATCAGAGACCGGCGTGAGGTCGGGTTTGGTCTCGACCCGCAGGTCGAGCGCCTTGAACCGCCGGGTGGTGATGTCGTCGGCGTTGTCGGCGAGGACATGCGCAAACCGCAGGTCGTCGTCGTAGTGTGCCACCACCCGCGAAACGGTACCGCTTAGACACCACGCTGGCCAGCCAGGAGTAGGTATGGGCGAGTCCCCCCGTCTCGGGCGGCCCGATAACGACGTGCGCGCGGCACCGTCGGATAGCCCACCACCGTTACCCGATATTTATCGATTGGGCACGAGCCAGGCGCCGTTCCTCTAATGTCTTGGCCTGAAAGCGGTGGCAGCCGGGCCGGCCGAGCCCGAGCCGTCAGCAGGCCATCACCAGGCGGATCAGGGGACGGCTACGGATCGTCGGACAGGTACGCCGGATCGGGCGGCTCAGGGGCCGGCCGAAGGGCCCGCGCGCCATCGGGCGTCCGGTCGCGGCCCCAGGAAGCCGCGCATCCGCCGGCTGCTCTGGGTCTGGTACCTGCTGTGCGGCCTGCTCATGCTGCCGGCCCTGATCGCCGGGAGCCGCTACCTGACCCGTGGTGCGAGCACCGCCGCCTCGTCATCCTCCCGCGGGTCGGTGACCGCACTGCAGACCGCGGACGGCTGCGGCTCGGCCCAGGCCGGCGCCTGCGCCGAGCAGGGCCCCGTCGACATCGGTACCGCCACCGTGCCGCAGGCCGCGCCAGCGTACCGAGCCACCCAGCCCACCGCCCGGCGCACGACGTCGGCATCCCCGTCACCGAGCCACACGGCATCGAAGCCCACCGCGTCCGCCTCAGTTCCGGCCGGCGCCCCGCCGAGCGCCTCAGCCTCAGCTAGCCCGCCGGCCACGTCCGCCACCCCGGCCGCGAAGGTGCTTGCGCTCATCAACGGGGCGCGTTCGGCCGCCGGCTTGCCCGCCCTGACCATTACCTCCGGCCTGGAAGCCACCTCATCGGCGCACAACCTGCTGATGGCCAGCGGCTGCGGGCTCTCCCACCAGTGCCCGGGCGAGCCTGCCATCGGCGACCGCGAGACCGCCGCTGGGATCCACTGGACAGCGGCCGGAGAGAACATTGGCGACGGCGGCCCGGTGGCCAACACCACCACGGCCATCACCGAGATGGTCGTGACCCTCACCCAGGACATGCTGAACGAGCAGCCACCCAACGACGGTCACAGGATGAACATCCTGAGCACCTCGTTCACCCACATCGGCATCGCCGTCTACCGCGACAGTTCCGGCACCGTCTGGCTGACCCAGGACTTCTCCAACTAACGCCGCGGCGGACTCAAGAGCTAGTCCGGAGCGCCTTCGCGGCTGCGCAGCACGCGGCGGAGCGAGTCCAGCCTGGCCTCGGCGTGGTGCTCGCGGGCCCAGTCGTCCAGGGCGCAGCCGGGGGAGAGGTGATCGCACCCGGCCGGGCAGGCCTCGATGCCCTCGGCTAGGTCCCCGAACGCCTCCACCACCCGGGCCGGGCTCACGTGCCCCAGCCCGAACCCCCGTAGTCCCGGCGTGTCGATAAGCCAGCCGTCATCCAGCGGGATCGCCACCACGGACGAGGACGTGTGCCTGCCCTGGCCGGTCACCGGGTTGACCACGCCGGTGGTCCGGGCCGCCGCCGGGACCAGGGTGTTCATCAGCGTGGACTTGCCGACGCCGGATGGCCCGATGAGCACGCTGATCCGGCCGGTGACCGCGGCCCGCACCCGGGACAGGGTCTGCGCCGCCAGCGGCCGCCTGGTGGTCAGCATCGGCAGGCCGAGCGGGGCGTAGAAGGCGCGGACCGTGCGTGGCGACGCCAGGTCGGCCTTGGTCAGCAGGAGCAGCGGGTCGAGCCCGGCGTCGTACGCGGCGACCAGGCAGCGGTCGATGAACCGGAGGTTGGGGTCCGGCTGCGCCAGCGCGCACACGATCACCATCTGGTCGGCGTTGGCGACGATGACCCGCTCGATCGGGTCGGTGTCGTCGGCGGATCGCCGCAGCGCGCTGGTCCGCGGCTCGACCCGGACGATCCGGGCCAGCGTTCCCTCGGCGCCCGATGCGTCACCCGCCAGCGCGACCCGGTCGCCGACCACCACCGAACCCTTGCCAAGCTCGCGGGCCTTCATCGCGACGACCAGCCCGCCGTCGGTCATGCAGCCGTAGCGGCCCCGGTCCACGTTGGTGACGAAGCCCGCGATGGCGCTCTCGTGGGCGGGACGCCGCCTGGTGCGCGGCCGGGAGCTACGGCCGGGACGGACCCGGACGTCGTCCTCGTCGAGCTCACGCATCGTAGCGGTTATCATCCGGATGCATATGCTTAAGCGTATCGCTGCGCGGCGGTCCGGCCACCCCCAGGGGGAAAAAGGGGCGAGTCGGTTGCGGCGTCTTTCCTGGCCCGGGTTTGGCTGGCCAGGATTGCGGTTATGAAAGGCCAATCCAAGCTTAACGGGACGTGTCCGGATTAGGGAAGATGGCATGTGCGGTCGCTTCGTGTCTGCGCGCAAGCGCCTTGAGCTCCTCGAGGAGTTCGGCGTGGAGCGCGACCGGGTGGCCGCCTCGCCCGAGCCCGAGCCTGGCCCCGACTACAACGTGGCTCCCACCAAGCGGGTGTACGCGGTTATCGAACGACCGGCCACGGACACCGAACCGCAGGCCCGCGAGCTGCGGGTCGTGCGCTGGGGCCTGGTTCCGTTCTGGGCCAAGGACGCCTCGGGCGGCGGCCGGCTCATCAACGCCAGGGCCGAGACCGTGGCGGTCAAGCCGTCGTTCCGGCGCGCCTTCGCCAAACGCCGTTGCATCTTGCCCGCCGACGGCTACTACGAGTGGCAACCCATCCCGGCAGAAGGAAAGAAAGCCACCAAACAGCCTTTTTATATTTACCGAACGGACGGTGGTGAACTCGCCTTCGCCGGCATCTACGAACTATGGCGAGACGCAACCCTGCCGTCTGACCACGAACATGCCTGGCTGTGGACGGCCGCGATTATCACGACCCAGGCAACCGACGATGTCGGTCAGATCCACGATCGTATGCCCATGGTGATTTCCCCTGATCACTGGGCGGACTGGCTCGACCCGGGCAGCACCGAGCCGGGCCAGCTCCAGGCGGCGATGCTGCCCGCCATGGCGGGCGGCGGCCTGACGTCGCATCCCGTATCAACGGCCGTCAATTTCGTGCGGAACAACGGACCGGAGCTCATCGAGCCCCGGCCGGCGCCAGACCCGCCTGGGCCAGACGCAGGCGGGTCAGCGGCTTCCGCCGACAAGGAGCGGCCGCCCCGCGAGTTGTTCTAAGTCCGCGGCAGGCCGCCGGGTCTCAACGCGGACCTGGGCTGCGTCTCGCATGCGGACGGGAGGCGAGGACATCAATGGAGACTACCGTGGCCCGTAAGCGCCTGGAGGAGATGCGCGACGAGCTTGACCGGTCGATATCCATCCTGCAGGGCACCCATCCGGGACCGCTGGCCGGCTCCGGGTACCCGCAGGACTCGGCCGACGCGGGGTCCTCCTTGTCCGAGTCCGACCGGACCGAGGCGGTGCTGCTGGCGGCCCGCAGCCAGCGAGACGGCGTCCTCGCCGCCCTCGCCCGCCTCGAGGCCAACAGCTACGGCCAGTGCGTCGACTGCGGGCATCAGATTCCGGCGGCGCGGCTTGACGCGCGTCCCGACGCGGCCCGCTGCGTCGACTGCCAGGCCAAGCACGCCAAACGGCACCGCTAGCCGCTGCGCGGGCGGGGCTTGCTGGCCGATATCACCAGCTGCGCCCCGAGTGAGGAGTCCGATCGCGCGGCGAGTTCGGCGCGCACGAGCTTGGGCAGGCTGTCCGGGGCGCGCTGCAGCAGATGCGTGACCGTCGACTCCGACAGCGCGGTCCGCGGGCGGACCCAGTGCACCTTCAGCCCGGCGCCGTTGAACAGCTCGCGGGCCTGGTCCGGACCGTAGCATCTGGTGATCGAGCCGTCGGGCCAGGGCACGAGCACCACTTCGGCGTGCGGCAGGTCGACCAGATGGGCCCAGTGGTTCTGATCGGCGAGCACGGCCATGCCGAGCACGAGCGAGTCGACGCAGGCGAGCACCCGCCCGCCCGGGCGGAGCACGCGGGCGATCTCCGCGATTATCGTCTCGGCGGCCAGCTGCATGGACAGCGCCCGGTCGTCGGCGATCACGCCATCCGCGCAGCTGTCCGCCAGGAACGGCAGTCGGCTGAGGTCAGCGATCAGCCGTGCTGGCC
>Ga0302326_10022968_pt1 | contig 12732 bp, 10 predicted proteins | sample Palsa_T0_3_FD_202264 | JGI IMG/M metagenome (GOLD analysis project Ga0302326, IMG submission 202264) | Peat permafrost microbial communities from Stordalen Mire near Abisko, Sweden - Palsa_T0_3 | ecosystem: Environmental > Terrestrial > Soil > Palsa > Peat permafrost | place: Sweden: Abisko... | reverse complement strand
GGCGGCCGGGCCTGGCCGCGCTGGCCGGTGCGCTGCTGTGCGCGCTACTGCTGTGCGCCGGGTGCTCCCTGTTCACCAGCAAGAGCAAGGCGGCGAAGAAAAAGGCGGACGAGCCCACGGTGCTGGTGCCGTTCGTCAATCGCATCGCGCTGCAGCGCGTCTGGTCGGTCAAGCTGTCCGGTGAAGCCCCGAAACTGCGACTCGGGCTCGACGTCGCCGCCGACGGCGAGCGCGTATTCGTCGCCAGTCACAAGGGCGCGGTCGAGGCGCTCGATCTCAAGAGCGGACGGCGGCTGTGGCGGCGCGAGCTCAAGGCGCCGCTGGCGGGCGGCCCTGCGGCCGGCCTCGGCCTGGTGGTGGTCGGCAGCTCCAAGGGCGACGTGATCGCGCTGTCGCAAGCCGACGGCAAGCAGATCTGGCGCATCCGCATCAATGCCGAGATCCTCTCGGGGGCCGCCATCGGCCATGATCTGGTGGTGGTGCGCGGCGTTGACGGCCACGTGCATGCCCTGTCGATCAAGGACGGCAGCGAGCTGTGGGTCGCCGAGCAGCAGGTGCCCCGGCTGTCGCTGCGTGGCAATGGCCCACCGGTGCTGGCCGGCGATCTGGCGATTTCCGGCTTCGACAACGGGCGCGTCGCGGCCGTCACCCTCGGCAACGGCAGCACCGCCTGGGATACGGCGGTCGGGCAGGCGCACGGCAGCACCGAGCTGCAGCGGCTGATCGACGTCGATGCGCCGGTGGTGGCCGACGGGGATGATTTGTTCGCGGTCGCCTATCAGGGACGCGTGACGCGGCTGGCGCGCGAGAGCGGCCAGGTGGTCTGGGCGCGCGACATCTCGAGCTACCGCGGGCTCGCGGTCGACGACAATGCCGTCTACGTGTCGACCGCAGAGGGTGATGTGGTGCGGGTGGACCGCAAGAACGGCACCGAGCAGTGGAGCCAGAAGGCGCTGGCGCGCCGCCAGTTGACCGCCCCGGTGATCTACCGCGAGCGCGTGGTGGTGGCCGACGCTGGCGGCGTGCTGCACTGGCTCGATCCGGCGACCGGGGATTTTCTCGCCCGCGCTCTGGTGGAGAAACGGGTCGGCAGCAAACCGGTCATCTCCAAAGGCATCGCATGGAAAAAGCGCGTCAGCAACACCCCGCTGGTCGCCGGTGGACTGCTGCTGGTGTTCACCGATAACGGCGTGCTGAGTGCGTTCAGCGCTCCGATGGCTGCAGCCGCCGCGGCCGAGCCGCCCGCGGCACCGGTGGAACCGGCGCCGGCGCCAGCGGCTGCGGTGGCGCCGAACAAGTAGGCGCCCCGGCGATGCTGCCGGTGGTGGCGATCGTCGGTCGGCCGAACGTCGGCAAATCGACGCTGTTCAATGTATTGACGCGCAGCCACGCGGCCATCGTCGCCGACGTGCCCGGCGTCACGCGCGACCGCCAGTACGGTTATGCGCGCGTCGGCCGCGTGCCTTGCGTGCTGATCGATACCGGTGGGCTGATCGAGCATCCCAAGGGCCTGGATGCGCAGATGCGCCTGCAGACCGAGAAGGCGGTGGCGGAAGCCGATTTCCTGATCATGGTGGCCGATGCACGCGCGGGCATGACGGCTCAGGACCAGTTCATTGCGCGCGAGCTGCGCCGCACGGGCAAGCCGGTCGTGCTCGCCCTCAACAAAGCCGAGGGACTTGAGGGCGACGTGGTGGCGGCGGATTTTCATACGCTGGGACTGGGCATGCCGATGGCGATCGCCGCGAGCCACGGCCAGGGCTGCCTGGAACTGCTCGATGCGCTGCTCGCGGGGCTCGAACCCGATAGCGCGCCGGCGGAAGACACCAGCGGGATTCGCGTCGCCATCATCGGCCGTCCCAACGTCGGCAAATCGACGCTGGTCAACCGCCTGATCGGCGAGGAGCGCGTGATCGCCAGCGAGCAGCCCGGTACCACACGCGACAGCATCCTGGTGCCGTTCGAGCGCGATGGGCGCGAGTTCCTGTTCATCGATACCGCCGGCGTGCGGCGCCGGGCGCGGGTGGACGACGCGGTCGAGCGCGCCAGCGTCGCGCGCACGCTGCAGGCGATCGCCGGGGCGCACGTGGTGATTCTGGTGCTCGACGCCCACGACAACGTCGGCGAACAGGATGCGAGCGTACTCGGGCAGGCCCTGGATCGCGGCCGCGTGATCCTGATCGCGGTGAATAAATGGGATGGCATTGCCCAGGGGCAGCGCGAGGAGATCAAGCGGCAGCTCACGCTCAAACTTGATTTCGTGCCATTTGCGCCGCTGCACTTCATCTCCGCGCGCCACGGCACGGGTGTGGGCGAACTGGCACGCGATGCCATCCGCGGCTACGACGCCGCGATGCGCGCGCTGCCGACGCCGGCGCTGACCCGCACCCTGGAGCGCGCGCTCGAGGCGCATCAACCGCCGCTGGTGCGCGGCCGGCGCATCAAGCTGCGCTACGCGCACCAGGGCGGGCGTAATCCGCCGCGCATCGTGATCCACGGCAATCAGACGGTATCGGTGCCGGAGAGCTATCGGCGCTACCTGGCGAATGTCTTTCGCGATGCCTTCGATCTGTACGCGACCCCGGTGGCGATCGAGTTTCGCACCGACGCCAATCCGTACGACCGCGTCAAGGCGGGGAAGGTGCGGCCGCGGAAGGCGGCAAGAACAATGCCGGGTCGACAAAGACGCGGTTGAGCGCGACGCCGAAGTGCAGATGCGGCCCGGTCACGCGCCCGGTTGCCCCGACCTTGCCGATGACCGCGCCGGCGCGCACCGCGTCCCCGGGACGCACGCCGATCGCCGACAGATGGCAGTACATCGTGATCAGACCCTCGCCGTGCTCGATCAGCACGGTCCTGCCATTGAAGAAATAGTCGCCGGTGTCGATCACGCGGCCGTCGGCGGCGGCGTGCACCGCGGTGCCCCAGGCGGCCGCAATGTCCATGCCCGAGTGCGGATTGCGCGGCTCGTTGTTGAACACACGGCGCAAGCCGAAGGAACTCGATCGCACGCCGCTCAGTGGCGGCAGCAACTGCAGCGTGGCCGGCGGCCGATCGACGAAGGTGGCGAGGGCGTCATGCAGATGAGTTTGCTCGCGGCCGACGCGCTCCAGATCCCTGGCGGCAAGGTCCACTTTCGAGGGTGGCACCGTCAGGTGCTGCGCTACGTATTCCTTGGGACCGATCTGGAACTGCAGGTCCTCGGCGCCGGCGCCGGCTGCACGCCGAATCGCCAGCGCCGCCGCTCCGGGCTCGGCGCTCAGCGGGATGCCGACGACCGCCAGCCAGTGCCCGGGCTGCTGCAGCACCATGACGCGCTCGCCGCCATAGCTGGCGGCCGGCGCGGCCCCGCCGTCCGCGGCGCTGAGCGGCAGCGGCAGCAGCGCGACGCCACCGGGCACCTGGCTCGCCTGGGGCAAACCGATGGCAAGCGCGTTGCCGGACAGGCCCAGCCCCAGGGTTGCCGCGAGGGCCAGGCAGGGCTTGCGCACGGCTCCTGAGGCAGGCTCGAGCCTGGCCCCGGCGCCGCCCGACGCGCGCTGCGTGCTCATGACCGTGTGGTCAACACCACGGCGTGCAGGCTGCCTTGCGCCAGCGCCGCGTCAAATGTCTCGCCGACCGCCAGTTGCGCGGCCGCGCTCACCAGCGCGCCATCGGCGCTGCGCGTGATCACGGCGAAACCGCGGCCGAGTGTGGCCAGCGGACTGACGCCCTGCAGGGCGCGGGCGGCGCTCTCCAGGCGAGCGGCATGGGCCGCGAGGCCCGCCTGCAGTGCGAACTGCAGCCGGCCTTCCAGCTCGTCGAGCCGCTGGCTGTAGTGCACCAGACGTGCGCCGGGATGTGCCTGCTGCAGCCGGCGCATGAGTGCCGCGAAGCGCGTGTGCTCGTGCTGCAACTGGCGGCGCATGCCGGCCGCGAAGCGCGAGCCGAGCTGCGCGAGCCGGTGCAGCCAGGTGCGGCCATCGGGCACCGCCAGCTCGGCGGCCCCGGACGGTGTCGGGGCGCGAACATCGGCGACGAAGTCGGCGATCGTGAAGTCGATCTCGTGGCCGATGCCGGTCACTACCGGAATCGCGCAGCGGTGGATGGCGCGGGCGACCCGCTCATCATTGAAGGCCCACAGGTCTTCGAGCGAGCCGCCGCCGCGACTCAGAATCAGCACGTCGCACTCGGCGCGCGCCGAGGCCAGATCGAGTGCCGCGCTGATCGCCGGCGCTGCCGCCGCGCCCTGCACCGGCACCGGATAGATCAGTACCGCGGCGGCAGGAAAGCGCCGCGCCAGGATGTGCAGGATGTCGCGGATCGCGGCGCCGGTCGGCGAGGTGATCACGCCGATGCGTCGTGGCACGAGCGGCAGCGGCCGCTTGCGCCCGGCAGCAAACAGCCCCTCGGCCGCGAGCCGCGCCTTGAGCTCCTCGAACGCGCGTTGCAGGGCGCCAAGCCCCGCATCCTCGAGATGTTCGACCAGCAGCTGGTAGTCGCCGCGCGGCTCGTACAGGCTCACGCGGCCATACGCGATCACCGACTGGCCTTCGCGCGGCGTGAAGCGCGCGAGGCTGTTGCGGGCGCGGAACATCGCGCAGCGCAACTGCGCGTCGCGGTCCTTGAGCGAGAAGTACCAGTGTCCGGACGATGGCCGCGCGAGATTCGATACCTCGCCCTGGACCCAGATCTGGCCGACGCCCGACTCGAGCAGCATGCGCACTTCTCGATTGAGCTTCGAGACCGAGTAGATCGCGTGCGTGGGAACGGTGCCACCCAGTGCAGCGGTGGCCTTCGCCGCCGCCGCGAGTGCCGCGTCGGTAGCCGGATCGGTCGGCGGGTCGATCATTTGCAGAGCTTCATAACGCCTACTTGCGGGCATCTTACGCTCGCCGGGCGGTTTCGCGTACGCGCCGGGCGCGGGGCCGCGGGTCCGCGGAGGTTTACCCCAACAGCGCGAGGGGCGTACAATGGCGCGCTTCTTCTCGAAGCCGCGAGGCTGCATGCGAATCCTCGAAGAAGCGCTGACCTTCGACGACGTCCTGCTCGTGCCGGCACGCTCCGAAGTACTGCCGCGCGAGGTCGACCTGTCGACCCAACTCACCCGCGGGATCCGTGTCGGCCTGCCGGTGCTGTCGGCGGCCATGGATACCGTGACCGAAGCGCGGCTCGCGATCACGATGGCGCAGGAAGGCGGCATCGGCATTGTGCACAAGAACATGCCGATCGAGACTCAGGCGCGCGAGGTGGCGCGGGTCAAGAAATTCGAGAGCGGCGTCATCACCGATCCGATCACCGTGCCGCCGGAGACCACGATCCGCCAGGTGATCGAGCTCACGCGCGCACGCGGCATCTCCGGCGTGCCGGTGGTCAGCGGCAGCAAGGTCGTGGGCATCGTGACCCACCGGGATCTGCGCTTCGAGCTCAAGCTCGATGCACCGGTCAGCGCCGTCATGACGCCGAAGTCGCGGCTGATCACGGTACGCGAAAACGCGCCGAAGGAAGAGGTGCAGCGGCTGCTGCACAAGCACCGCATCGAGAAGGTGCTGGTGGTCAACGGCGATGACGAGCTCAAGGGCATGATCACCGTCAAGGACTTCCAGAAGGCGACCGAATTCCCGCGCGCCAGCAAGGACGAGAGCGGCCGCCTGCGCGTCGGTGCGGCGATCGGCACTACGCCCGACACGCTCGATCGCGTCGTGGCGCTGCGTGAGGCCGGCGTCGACGTGGTGGTGCTCGACACCTCGCACGGTCATTCGCGCGGCGTGCTCGAAATGGTGGAGCGGCTGAAATCGCGCTGGAGCGACCTGCAGCTCATCGCCGGCAACATCGTGACGAGCGAGGCCGCGCTCGATCTGGTCAGCGCAGGGGTCGATGCCGTCAAGGTCGGCATCGGGCCGGGATCGATCTGCACCACGCGCGTCGTCGCCGGTGTCGGTGTGCCGCAGATCACGGCGGTAGCCAACATTGCGGCCGCACTGGCAGGCCGCGGCGTGCCTCTCATCGCCGACGGCGGCATCCGCTATTCGGGTGACCTGGCCAAGGCGATTGCCGCCGGCGCGCATGCGGTGATGATCGGCGGCCTGTTCGCGGGCACCGAGGAGTCGCCCGGCGAGGTCGAGCTGTATCAGGGCGCCTCCTACAAGGCCTATCGCGGCATGGGTTCCCTCGGCGCGATGTCCGAACGCCATGGCTCGGCCGATCGCTACTTTCAGGACACCGCCACCGAGCTGGAGAAACTGGTGCCGGAGGGCATCGAGGGTCGCGTGCCCTACAAGGGCAGCCTGGTCGCGATCCTGTACCAGCTCGCCGGCGGCCTGCGCGCTGCCATGGGCTACACCGGCAGCAACAACATCGAGGAGATGCGGACGCGGCCCTGGTTCGTGCGCATCACCAGCGCCGGCGTGCGTGAGAGCCACGTGCATGACGTGACGATCACGAAGGAGGCGCCCAATTACAGCGCGTCCTGAGCTGGTCTCCGTGGCGTCGATCGACGCCGTCGCGCCGCCGGCCGACATCCATGCGCACCGGATCCTGATCCTCGACTTCGGTGCGCAATACACGCAATTGATCGCGCGGCGCGTGCGCGAGCTTGGCGTGTACTGCGAAATTTATCCGTGGGATGTGAGCGACGCCCAGGTGCGCGCGTTCGGTGCGCGCGGCATCATTCTGTCGGGCGGACCGGAATCCGTGACTGGCCGCGCGCCGCCCAGAGCGCCGCCAGCCGTGTTCGATCTCGGCACGCCGGTGCTCGGCATCTGCTATGGCATGCAGACCATGGCGCAGCAGCTCGGCGGCCAGGTCGCCGGCGGTGCTACGCGCGAGTTCGGTTACGCCGAGGTCCAGGTCGGCACCCCCTGCCGGCTGCTGGAGGGAATCCGCGATCGGGAGCACGACGGCCGGGCGGTGCTCGACGTCTGGATGAGTCACGGCGATCGGGTCGAGGCCCTGCCGCCGGGATTCACTGCGGTCGCCGGGACGCATGACGCGCCCCTGGCGGCCATGGCCGATGAGCAGCGCCGTTTCTACGGTGTGCAGTTCCACCCGGAGGTCACCCATACCCGCCAGGGCGCAGCGATTCTCGAGCGCTTTGTGCTCGAGATCTGCGGCTGCGAGGCGCGCTGGACGCCGAGCAACATCATCGGGGACCTGGTGGCGCGCGTGCGCAAGCAGGTCGGCAGCGGCCGGGTGCTGCTGGGCCTGTCGGGCGGCGTGGACTCCTCAGTGGTCGCAGCGCTCCTGCAGCAGGCGATCGGCGCGCAGCTCACCTGTGTGTTCGTCGACCACGGCCTGATGCGACTCGGCGAAGGCGACCAGGTCATGCGCACCTTCGCCGACTCACTCGGTGTGCAGGTGGTGCGGGTGGACGCCGAGAAGCGTTTTCTCGACGCGCTGCGCGGCCAGAGCGATCCGGAGGCCAAACGCAAGATCATCGGCGGGCTGTTCGTCGAGATCTTCGAACAGCAGGCGCGCAAGCTGCGCGATACCCGCTTTCTCGCGCAGGGCACGATCTATCCCGATGTGATCGAATCGGCCGGCGCGACCACCGGCAAGGCGCAGGTCATCAAATCGCATCACAACGTCGGCGGCCTGCCTGCAGATCTGAAGTTCCAGCTAGTCGAGCCGCTGCGCGAGTTGTTCAAGGACGAGGTGCGGCGCATCGGCATCGAGCTCGGGCTGCCGCACGACATGGTGTATCGCCATCCGTTTCCCGGTCCGGGGCTGGCGGTGCGCATACTCGGCGAAGTCAAACGTGAATTTGCCGCGCTGCTGCGCCGGGCCGATCAGATCTTCATCGAGGAGCTGCGCCGTCACGATCTGTACGAGCGCACCAGCCAGGCCTTTGCCGTGTTCCTGCCGGTACGCTCGGTCGGCGTCATGGGTGATGCCCGGCGCTACGATTACGTGATCGCGCTGCGGGCGGTGGAGACGATCGATTTCATGACCGCGCACTGGGCTCATCTGCCCTACGAGTTTCTCGAACTGGTGTCGCGCCGAATCGTCAATGAGGTGCCGGGAATCTCGCGCGTTGTGTACGACATCTCCGGTAAGCCGCCAGCGACGATCGAGTGGGAGTGATCACATAATATGTAACTAATTGATTATAAAACAATAATAGTGACTAATGCTGCTACCCGCCGCCTACCCGCAATCAGCGACTTGCCGTAGAATTCTTCCCGCACACCTACCCGTCGCTCTTCCAACAGGGCAATCCATGCATCAAGGCACCCGAGCCAAGCGAACTCGCAAGCCGGCCGTGACGGACCTGCAAGTGATTAGATTCGGGAGAAGGACCGGCACAATCTACCGGCGCTCGGATATCGTAAACAGCTCCTATTTCTTTAGAACGCATCTGAAGCAGGAGCGGCGCTACTACCGCAAGTCTTTAGAAACTACCGATCATGCGGAGGCTCTCGAAAAAGCCGAAAAAACCATGCTGGCGGTCCTGACGAAGGTTGAATCTGGACAGCCAGTGATGGCAAACGCAGTCGATCTTGGTCAAGCAGTGCGTGCCTTCTCAAAGCGATTGGCGAACGACGTTGAAATAGGGCAGCTTCGGACGAGAACGGAGCAAATGCAGCGATATCGAATTCAAATCGGGCTCAATTTCCTGAAGGCAAAGTTTCCAGAAGGGCTGCGCACAAGGCTCTCGGACATCGACGGGGCTGTCTTCAAGGATTACCTTCGGTGGCGCCAAGCAGCGATTGCTGAGAAGAAGAGGACCATTCGTCGCAGTGTCGTTAGGGACGAGCTGCTCGTGATTAGGAAGATGTTCAAGTATTGTTGCAAAGAGCAACTGTGCAATGAACGGCAGATCCCAAAATGGGACTTTCTGCCCGAGAAGGAACCCCCGAAGCGCCGTCGAATTACTCATCAAGAAGTGGAAAAATTTTGGATGGTCATAAGCGAATGGGCCGTCGAAGCAAAGGCGTCCTCCCCAGAGGACTACCACAGGCGGATTGTCTACCACACTTCAGAGCTAGTCCGGGCAAGTGGCTTGCGCTCAGGCGAGATCTTTGGTCTTCTGAACAAACATGCCGAGCGAATTAATGATCGTGAGCTGAAGATATTTGTTCGTGCGGAAACGTCCAAAGTTGGGCGTGAAAGATCAATCATCGTAGATTGCCCTTTCTTTATCGAGTTCTGGCTTGGGCGATATCAGAAATACCAAAAGCCGGATGAGTACGTTTTCAGCCCTTATAAGAGCGGTACCACATCGGCCCGAGACATCTTCTACCATTCATATAGATCCCTGCGGGCCGAGTTGAAAAAACTGGATTGGATTGACCTATACCATTGGCGTCACTGGTACATTACGGAGCGGCTGTTGGCAGGTGAGCCCGTGCACGACATTGCGAAGGCTACTGGCACCTCAATAACTCAAATTGAAAAGACGTACAGTCACATACGCACTGAACAAGTCACTCGACGATTCAATCTCACCGATGTAAAGCACAATTCAGACGGTGGCGTGACCTTACGGAAATACACCAAGCCTAGAAAGAAATGGAGCAAGTTCAATTAGCCCTCCCATTAGTAGGTCTTATAGATTTCTCTACTCCGCCAATGGAGCAAACCGCTGTTCGGCTGACGACTTGCTGAGCGTCCTACTGGTCTTTGCGAACCGGACCGATAGGTCTCTCATGGATCGCGCTGATCGCGTAGCTGATGTCAAATGCAATGATGAAGCCTGAATTGAGATCGACGCGTTGCTTTGACTTAGGTGGTGAGGCTACCGCTTTTGAGGGTCTTGCTTCATCTGTAGCGTTGCCTGTGGGTGGAGAGCGCTGAGCCTTTGCGGTGATAACCGCCGTTGGCTCAGTAATGTAGCCGGAAACCACGGCAAATATCCGTTGATCGAGTCCGGTTCTGATAAGCACTGGACCACCGGAAAAACCTGCATTGTTCAAGCCATCTAGCACCCATATTTTCTGTGGCTCAGCTTGAAGAGCGGATACGGTGCAATGTTTTGTGAAAGGCATCCAGCTCGACTGTCCGCCGCCGAAGTTAGCCCGCCAACCTCCGCCGAACGGAAAACCCACGAACGAACAATCTGCGCCAATTCCGACAGAATCTGAGGTCGTCTGAACTGAAGGCAGGGCGGTGCTTAGGAGCGGGCTCGTCGATACTAAAACCACTTCATCGATATCCGCGCCAGTATCAATGATCTCGAACTCGCGCTCGATCCATTGCTCTCCAGCGGCAACTGGATTAAGTATTTTCAAGTTCACCTTTTCTGCTTTCACCGTTCCATATGGCGGATGTATTGCGCCAGTCAAAATGTGCTTTGCCGTTATCCAATATTCCCTGCCATCGACGTCAATCGAAAATACCGTACCCCTGTAGTACTGAGACTGGATCATTAGGACACGGGTTAAGACATTAGACGTTGGCATAGCTGGCTCGGCAAATGCAGCTAAACTTACAAGCGTGACCGCAAACGATATTGGCAGAAGCATTGATTGAGGGTTCATTTGGTACTACCGTGATGGCGACTAACTCGAATACGTTAGCATTATGCTGCGCGGACACTTGCCGTATCCTGAACTGATTCTTGATGCTTGAGGAACCTTCAAACATCGATCCACAGTGCTTTTCACCTTCGTTCTCCTGACTTTCTGACCTTACCACGATGGCGACCGAACTAAAGACCGATGAACGTGATATTCGGCGTGGACTAATTACGCTGGCCAACGTTAGGCAACTTGGCACTCATCTAACTAATGATGCAGCGGCGCCAGCAGAGAGCGGCGAAGGGAAAGGCAGCGTCGAAGCGACCGCGTCAGTAACATTTCTCGATGGGTCCGAAATTGGCAGCGCAGACAAGAGTTCTTCTTGGACTGATGCTTTGATTGCAAAGAAGCCGATCCGTTCGGTCCACGTGCGTCTAGCAAGGACATATGAGGATGGGACAGGTTCAAGCATCGCAATTGAATTGGAGAATAAATGGGACATGTCATTGGAGTTGGAGCATCTAACCGTAAGTGGAAATGAAAGCGACACTTCGTGGATTAATGAAACAGCCAAGGCAATTGACGTATTTGCACATGCACCCACTGAAGGCCTGCTTTGGCATTACACATCGTGGGACGGTCTAAAGGGGATCATCGAGCATGATGAGGTTTGGAGTTCCAGTGCCGCATATTTAAATGACACGGAAGAAATTAAACGAGCATTGGAAATCATTAAACCAATCGCAAAAGCTGCAGGCCACCAGCAGGTCATTAGAGCCGTCTCGAAACCGGCCTTTGATTTTGCAGCAGAGCGTTGGTACGTGACTTCATTGTCGGCGAAGTCAGATGATCTTGGTCAATGGCGGGGCTACACCGACTCAAACTCAAGGTTTGCGATTGGATTCGACCGCGCCAGACTAAGTGAAGTTGCCACCTCTTGGGAGTGGACCCTTGTTCCCTGCAAATATAAAGTTGCCGAGCAGCAGGCACTGGTCCAACCGATTCTGGCCGGCCTCGAGACGGCGAGAGAAAATGCTGCCGTAGAAGCAGCACATAGCCGGGATTCAACACTGCCACTTCCACCGTCTGCGATAAGAGGGGGAAGAGCCTATTCGATCCTCCAAGGTCAGGCAGTGCAAGACATATTTGGTGCCGCGTGTCAGATGAAGGATCCGTGCTTTAGCGACGAGGCTGAAGAACGATTGGTAAAGCAAATAGATTGGGAAGGCAATGTGGGACTGCCTGAGCCGCACCGAACAAATTACGGCTTTCGCCAAAACGGCTCGTTAGTAGTTCCGTACCTGAAAATGCCGCTGCGCGATAGAGATGTCAGGAAACAGGCTACTCACCCGATTATAGAGATCATTGTTGGTCCGGGAACAGAGGATCACAAGCTTCTGAACATTCAGGCCGTGAAGAAACTAATGTTCGCCTACAATCGCGCAAACGTTAGGGTGCTTCCATCACGTATTCCGTTTCGAACCTATTGAGTCTTGGAGCTGCCATAGGGGCGAAGCAAGTACAGGTCATACTTCAAGGGGAATTATATGTACAAGCTTGATGGCACGGAAAAGACGATCATCATTGGCACTGTATGGGTCTCAGCGTTTCTGTCGGCACTCGCGCTTACGCGTAACGGCACTGAGTCGTTCGCCAATTCTCTGTGGTTTCTTCTGTTTGGGCTTGCAGCTGTCGGCTCGATAAATAAGCATAGGAAGACAGTTCAGACTCTTAAGGATCAGGCAGTGAATGACTCGCAGAAGTGATCTTGGGGTACTAAGGCGTTTAGCAGGCTCGATGGCTTAATGTATCTAACTAATTCTTCAGTGTAACGTAGCCACTAGAACTGATTGAGCAACCCTCTCAGTTTAGGTACTGATCATGAACGCTATATTCTTCCTTGCGCTGCTCATAGGTCTTTGTGAAGTATCTTCTGCTTTCGCGGGTCAATCCATCGTTGAGGCGACGCTATTGCATTCAATGATTGCGAAAAGAGACGCCACGGAAAGGCTGTATGGCGTTCTTAAGGTCAATTGCGAGGCGTCTGGAAAGGATTGTGAAAGGATGCAGATAGAAGCGGTATCTATGATGTTAGAAAACGCCGAAATCTCCCTTTTCACTTTAGAGGTCAAGGTTGGCAGGAGACACAAAGTGCAAGAGGCCCTCTCTGAGGTGCGAGAGAAGATCTCTGACGCTGAGGATGCGTTAGATGATCTACCGGACGACTTGAAGGATGACTTGGACTAGAACATTAAGCTCCGGCGGAACTCCGTTTCCGGGAAAACAATAGAGCAAA
>Ga0302326_10022963_pt1 | contig 12733 bp, 10 predicted proteins | sample Palsa_T0_3_FD_202264 | JGI IMG/M metagenome (GOLD analysis project Ga0302326, IMG submission 202264) | Peat permafrost microbial communities from Stordalen Mire near Abisko, Sweden - Palsa_T0_3 | ecosystem: Environmental > Terrestrial > Soil > Palsa > Peat permafrost | place: Sweden: Abisko... | reverse complement strand
GCCTCGGTTAAATCATCCATAGAAACCCGGTGCCGGTAAGTGGCGTGTAGGATTCCCAGCACTCGTTCGATTGCGGTCCTCGTCCGGGCTCTTGGTTTCGACCGTGGCCCGACTGCAGTCGGGAACCAGTGAGGCAAGCGTCTCGGGATGGGGATCTTCGGCAAGCTGATTCAGCAGCGTAATTAAGACCGGCAAACGATCCACCACGTGCAGAGTTGGCAGCAAGCTCACTAGAGGCCACGCAACCGCCGCCGTTTCGCGGCTGAAACTCAGGCCGCGGTCCGCCCTCCTCAGCAGGGCCTCGATGGGTGCCAACTCCGGCACGATCCGCTTCAATGCCGCGATCCAGCCAGGCAGGAGCCAGACGACGATGGCCTCGTGAGGTATCGAGGGATCCACCAATTCCCGGGATTCCCAGATATGCGGCAGATTTGGCCCGAGCAGCACCAGGTCTCCGTCATCATAGTCGCCCATATGATCCCCGACGAACCGCTGCCCGCAGCTGTTGAGCGTCAGCTCAAATTCGGGGAGTTCATCCCCTGTGTAAGTGTTGCCTCAAAAAGGCGAAAACTGATACTATTCAGGCGTCTGAAGCCTTCCATATCGTCGAACAGGCACCATGAAGCCGTTGTTTGAAAAGCTGGTCTTCGGGCTCAAGGCTCGAAACGCGCTCTGAGGCAGGGATCGGATGGCAGAAATAACAGGATACGGCCACGAGGGAGGTACAAGCCTCGCTTCAGCTGTACAACTGAGGGACATTCAGAAGAAGCTACGCCTCCGCGTTCTCACTCCGGAAGATTGGAGGCATTGGACGACCTGGGGTTACGTGGTTATCCATGATGCCGTTCCTGCGGCGAACATTGACCGGTTGAACAGCTTGCTTTGGGAGTTCCAGGAGATGGATCCGTTCGATCCCTCCACCTGGAGTCGACGGCAGCTTCGCGACAACCAGATGGCGGAACTGAACAACACGGGAATGGTGGAAGTCTACAATCATCAACGGTTGTGGGACAACCGGCAGCACCCTCGGGTTTACGACGCTTTTGTCGATATTTGGGACCGTGAGGATCTGTGGGTCACGATTGACCGGGCAAATCTCAATACGCCCAACCTGGCGGGACGGAAATTCACAGCGTTCGTTCATTGGGATTCCGACACGACCGCCGTGCCGCTTCCCATCAACGTGCAAGGGGTGCTCGCATTGAACGACTCCACCCCCGATGTCGGCGGATTCCAATGTGTTCCTGAACTGTTTCGAAACTTCGATCGGTGGATCTCCCGCCAGCCGCAAGGGCGCGATCCGTTTCATCCGGACCTCACCGGCTTTGAGGTGAAATTCGTGCCTATGATGGCCGGCGACCTTCTGATCTTCAATACGCTGCTGGCGCACGGGATCAAACGAAATCAAACGAAAGACCGAGTCCGCATGGCTCAGTATATTTCGATGTATCCGGCTGAAGAAGAGAACCTCCAGAAGCGGGAGACTCGAATCCGGTCGTGGACCGAACGCGAGCATCCGTCTGGCTACGCGTTCCCGGGCGACCCTCGGGAATGGGAAAAGACACGATATCGGCGGGCCGAACTGAGCCCGCTCGGGCGGCGCCTGCTTGGGCTCGACTCATGGAATCAGGGGTAAGGGCATCATAATGTGAGGTCCCGATTTCGATATCACTGGGACCGAGATGAACGAAAGGCGTCGAACGCGGCTCTCGAATTGTTGGACCGCCGGCGCAGCTTTGCCAAGGCGCCCGAGGCCGCCGCTTCACTATCACCTCGCGTTTACCGAGACTTTCCCCGAGTTCTGCAAGCAGAACACAAAATCATTTAGACTGGCTAAACGCGAACGGGAAAATAGCCATGAAGGTCGAACGATGACTATCGACAAGCTCAACGCGGCACAAGTTGCAGATCTGCATATGACGATGGCCGGCCATATCGAACGCGGTGATATTCCGGGCATCGTAACCCTCATCGGGCGCGGCGATGAGATGCATGTCGATGCGATCGGTATGAAGACCGTCGGTGGAACGGAGCCTATGCGTCGTGACACGATTTTCCGGATCGCCTCGATCACGAAACCGATCACCGCGGCTGCGACCATGATTCTGGAAGACGAAGGCAAACTCCGGCTCGACGATTCCGTCGAACGCTGGCTGCCTGAACTTGCGAATCGCAGGGTGCTTAGTCGCATCGATTCACAACTCGACGACACGGTTCCTGCCAGGCGCCCGATCACGGTGCGAGACCTGCTGACATCTTGCTTCGGCTTCGGCAGTGTCATGGCGATGCCTGGAACTTATCCAATCCAGCAACCCATCCGTGACGGGCATCTCGGCGGCGACGGACCGCCACATCCGTCGCTAACGCCCGGCACGGATGAATGGATACGCAGATTGGGGGAGTTGCCGCTGATGTTCCAACCGGGCGAGCGCTGGGCCTACAACACCAGCAGCGACGTACTGGGCGTTTTGATCGCGCGTGTTTCCGGGAAATCATTCGAAGCCTTCTTGCGCGAGCGCTTGTTCGATCCGCTCGGCATGCAGGATACGGCATTCAGCGTTCCCCCGTCGAAGCTCGATCGATTGCCGGACGTTTATCGGTTCAATCACGACAGCAAGAACTTCGAAGTGTTCGACAGCGCGCGGAACAGTGAATACAGCCGCCCGCCGGCATTTGAATCGGGCGCGGGAGGGCTGGTGTCGACGGTCGACGACTACTACGCGTTCTGCCGAACGATGTTGAACAAGGGTGTATGGAATCGAAAGCGACTCTTAGCGCAGGCTTCCGTCGAATCGATGACCAGCGATCAACTCACTCCTCAGCAGAGGAAAGGTACCGAGATATTCTTCGGCAGTCACAGCAGCTGGGGCTTCGGCATGGCGGTCAACATCCAACCTGACAAGCCCTGGATGGTGCCCGGACGATTCGGCTGGGACGGCGGCTTCGGTACTTCGGCGTACTCGGATCCAAAGAACGATTTCATCGGCATCCTGTTGACGCAGCGCTTGATGGATTCACCGGAACCGCCGGCAGTGTTTAAAGATTTCTGGACACATGCGTATCGTTCGCTCCAGGCGTGAGCGGCGAAGAGCATTCTGAAAACGTCTACTTAGGCAAGGGGTTGGCTTGTCAGCACTCGTACGCCGCCGGCTCCTGCCACACGCACCTCCGCGGTCATTCCGATAAACAGACCGTGCTCCACCAGGCCAACTATGTGATCGAGCCGCTGCGCTAATGACAGTGGCGAGACGATCGGTCCGAATGCGCAGTCGAGTATGTAATGGCCCCCGTCGCTGACGAACGGCTCACCTTTGGCATCTCGCCGCAACGACGGCTTCGCCCCCAGATCCTGGAGCCGCCGCGAGGTTACCAGCCAGCCAAAGGGCACTACCTCCACCGGCACAGGCTCGCCGACCCCAAGATGGCTTACCAGTTTGCTGTCATGGATGACGATCACCAGCCGTTTACTGGCGTTGGCCACGATCTTTTCCCGCAGCAGGGCTCCGCCGAGCCCCTTGATCAGATTCAAACTGCCCTCCTCCACCTCATCGGCGCCGTCAATGGTCATGTCGATTTGAGATTCATCGGCCAGGCTGGTGAGCGGAATTCCCAGGGCTCGCGCTTGCGCCGCGGTGCTCTCCGACGTCGGAATCCCAACTATGCGCAATCCTTCGCGTACACGCCTTCCGAGAGCGCTTACAGCCAGCGCGGCCGTGGACCCCGATCCGAGACCTATGATCATTCCATCGGTGACCTGGGCCGCCGCCGATTCCGCCGCGGCCGTCTTCAGTTGATTTTCGTCTTGGCTCATTTTCTTATTCTCCGCCTCTTTGACGTATCCTATCGTTAGGACTCATGGCCAACTCGATTCTCGATAAACAACTGGAAGATTTGTGCATCAATACGATCCGCATGCTCTCGGCCGATGCCGTGCAGCATGCCAACTCGGGCCATCCCGGCATGCCCATGGGCGCCGCCGCGATGGCCTACACTCTGTGGACCAAATTTCTCAAATTCAATCCGGCCAATCCCCAGTGGTTCGACCGGGACCGTTTTGTGCTGTCCGCAGGTCACGGTTCGATGCTCCTGTATAGTCTCTTGCATCTGACCGGCTACGATCTTTCGATGGAAGAGATTCAGCACTTCCGCAAGTGGGGCAGCCAGACGCCTGGCCACCCGGAGCGTGGTCGCACACCGGGCGTTGAAGTTTCGACCGGACCACTCGGGCAGGGTTTCGCCAATGGTGTGGGGATGGCAATCGCGGAGTCGTGGCTTCGAGCGCGCTATAACCGGCCAGCGCATGACATCGTCGATCATTACACGTACGCCATCTGCGGCGACGGCGACCTTATGGAAGGGATCACGCAGGAAGCCGCGTCGCTGGCAGGGCATTTGCAGTTGGGCAAACTGATCTATTTATACGATCAGAATCATATTTCGCTGGCCGGGGCCACCGGCCTCGACTTTACTGAAGATGTCGCCGGGCGATTTGAAGCGTATGGGTGGCACACGCGCACGGTGAAGCAAGGCAACGACACAGTAGAAATCGCCAGCGCGATTCGGGAAGCTCAGGCGGAAACCCGGCGCCCTTCGTTGATCCTGGTCCACACTCATATTGGCTACGGAAGCCCGAATAAGCAGGACAATTTCTCGGCGCATGGCAATCCTCTTGGCGAAGAGGAACTCAAGGCGACCAAGAAGGCGTTAGGGTGGCCCACTACCGATATGTTCTATTTGCCGCCGGACGCTCTTGCGTACTTTCGCCGGGCGCTGGGTACAGGCGCGGCGGCCGAAGACGAATGGAAGGCCAAGTTCGCCGCATATCAGAAAGCCTTTCCTACGGAGGCGGCGGAATTCGACCGCATCATCAACGGGAGACTCCCGGAAGGTTGGCAGGCCGATCTGCCGAAGTGGACACCGTCCGATAAACCGATCGCCACCCGGGCAGCGGGCGGGGCAGCGCTGAATGCGCTTGCAAAGCATCTGCCGAACATCGTGGGAGGATCCGCGGACCTAAACCCGTCTACCGACACTGCCATGAAAGGCTTTGGCGATTTTCAGCCCGCCGAATCGGAAGGACCGGGCACGCTTGGCGCTGTGGGCGGCGAGTGGAGTTACGCGGGGCGCAACGTGGCCTTTGGAGTTCGGGAACACGCCATGGGGGCCGCGGTGAACGGGATGGCGGCTCACGGCGGCGTGCTGCCTTTCAGCGCAACATTTTTTGTGTTCTCCGACTATATGAAACCTGCCATCCGGCTTGGGGCGTTGAGCCGGCTGAAAGCAGTTTATGTGTTCACGCACGATAGTGTCGGCGTTGGAGAGGACGGTCCGACACACGAACCGGTCGAGCAACTTGCAGGCGTTCGCGCAATCCCCGAGTTAACGGTCATACGTCCCGCCGATCCGAACGAAACCGTGGAGGCGTGGACTTTTGCGATCGAGCACGATGGTCCGACACTGTTGGTCCTGACGCGGCAGGCGGTGGCGCACCTCGATCGTAGCAATGCCAAATCGCCCGGCGTTTCGAGAGGGGCTTACATCCTCTCAGAAGCCGACGGCGGCTCGCCGGACGTCATTCTGATGGGAACCGGCTCCGAAGTTCAGTTGTGCACGAAGGCGCAGGGCAAGCTCAAAAGCTATGGAGTCAAAGCCCGGGTGGTGAGCATGCCGAGCTGGAGCCTTTTCGAGGCGCAGGATCCGTCATATCGGGAGAGCGTGTTGCCGAAGAGTATCCGGAAACGGGTGACGGTGGAGGCCGCGTCGCCGCTGGGCTGGCGCGAGTGGGCCGGCGATGAAGGCGTTATCATCGGTCTCAATCGCTACGGCGCGTCCGCGCCCGGCGATGAGATTTTCAAACATTTGGGCTTCACTGCCGAACGCGTGACCGCCGAGGCTCTGCGACTACTGAGCAGGACCGCGGAGGCGGATAAAGAGGACGCACAGAACGCCGCCGTCAAGGCCTAACGATGTTTCGTAAGGTCCTGATTGCCAACCGTGGCGAGATCGCCGTCCGCGTGATGCGAACGCTGCGCGAGATGGAGATTGTCACAGTTGCTGTTTTCTCCGACGCGGACCGTGCTTCGCTGCACGTGCGCATGGCCGATGAGGCTGCGTGGGTGGGGCCTTCGCCCTCGGCGGAGAGCTACCTGCGCATCGATCGCATCCTGGAGGCGGCGCGGAAACATGGAGCCGATGCCATCCATCCCGGCTACGGGTTTCTGAGCGAGAACGCGGATTTCGCGGCGGCCTGCGAAGAGGCCGGCATCGTTTTTATCGGCCCGTCCGCCGAATCGATTCGCCGCATGGGATCGAAAACGGCGGCGCGGCAGATGGCCATGGCGGCGGGGGCGCCGGTGGTCCCGGGCGCGCTGGAGACGTTGGCCAGCGTGGACGAAGCTCGCTCTTTTGGCGCACGGTATGGCTATCCACTGCTGCTGAAGGCGGTGGCCGGTGGCGGCGGCAAGGGCATGCGGCGGGTGGATTCGGATGCCGCGTTGGAGTCCGCCTTTCGCGACGCTGCCAGCGAGGCCGAGCGCTCTTTTAAGAATGCGGATCTGTATGTCGAGAAGCTGATCGAGCGGCCACGGCACATCGAAATCCAGATTCTGGGCGACCGGCACGGCCACATGGTGCATTTCGGCGAGCGCGAATGCTCCATACAGCGGCGGCATCAGAAGGTCATGGAAGAGTGTCCATCGCCGCTGGTGGCCGAGCGCGCCGGCATGCGCGAGCGTATGGGAGAAGCGGCTATGCGCGTGGCGCGCAGCGCGGGCTATTACAATGCGGGCACAGTGGAGTTCCTGGTGGATGGCAGCGGCGATTTCTACTTTCTGGAAATGAATACGCGCCTGCAGGTGGAACATCCCATCACCGAGCTCGTGACCGGGCAGGACCTGGTGCGGCTGCAGATGGAAGTGGCGGCGGGCGCGAAGCTGAGCTTGCGGCAGGAAGAGATCGCGTGGCGCGGCTGGGCCATCGAAAGCCGCATCTATGCAGAGGATCCCTACAACAACTTTTTCCCTTCACCCGGTAAAATCACGCGGCTGACGCGGCCAACGGGGCCGGGCGTGCGGTTGGATGGCTGTGTCTATGAGGGCTGGAACGTGCCCATCGATTACGATCCGCTGCTGGCTAAGCTGGCAGTGTGGAACGACACGCGAGAGCGCGCCATAGCCCGCATGATGCGCTCGCTGCGCGAATACGATGTTGGGGGGATTCGTACCAACATCGCTTTTTTTCGGCAGATTCTGGAGGACGAGGAATTCCGGCGGGGCAGGCTGCACACGGGCTTCGTCGATGAATTCCTGGCACGCTGTAAGCCCTTGCAGCCACCGCCGGAGCTGGCTGCCATTGCTGAGCTGGTAGCCGCGCATCACGCTAAGGAGAGTACCTCACGCAACGGAAGCATCCCTGCCGCACCGGCAGCACCAAGCCGCTGGCGCGAAATCGGCCGTGGCGAGATGCTGCGATGACGGCGCCGCAAGTCGAGCAGGTAGAGCCGGGCGTCTACTCTGTCCTGGTGGAGGGACGCAGCTACGAAGCGCGCGTCGAACAGGTCGAGGGCGGCGTGGCGGTGTTCGTCGATGGCCATCGCTTCGAGATCGAGGTGCATGATCCGCGCCGCTGGAGGCGGCAGACGGGAGGGCGCGAGATCGCCGGCCGGCTGAACGTGGTCGCGCCCATGCCCGGCAAGATTGTGCGGCTGCTGGTAGCGGCGGGGGACACGGTGGCGGCGGGTCAGGGGCTGCTGGTGGTGGAAGCCATGAAGATGCAGAACGAAGTAAAGGCGCCCAAAGCCGGGAGGGTGGTTTCGATGACAGGTCGGGAGGGCGCTACGGCGGCCGCGGGGGATGTGTTGGCGATAATTGAGTAGCGTCAGCTGAGCGGGCGAGTGGGGAGCAGGCGAAGGGGGGAGGGGGCGAACGGGCGAAGGGGCGAAAAACCGCGCGCGCCGCGCGGCCGCCGCCATCGTGGGTAGCGAGCTCGCCCCCTCTCCCCCTTAGCTGACGCTAGTCAATGATTGCCAGATAATATAGAGAGTCATGGCGAGCGAAACGGTGTGCCCGGAGTGTGGCGGCAGCGGCTGGAAGATCGTGGAGCGGGACGAACTGTCCGGCGCCGAACGGTGCGACTGCGTTTACGGAGCGCGCGCCAAAAGGCTGGAGGAGAGCGCCGCGATCCCGCCGCTTTACCGCAACGCTTCGTTCGATAATTTCGCATTGCCGCGCGACAATCCCATAGGGCACCGCGAGATGGCCAACGTGCTGCTCACGGTGAAGGGCTTTTCGAAGGAATTCCCCACCGACAAGCGACCCGGCCTGCTGCTGATCGGCGATCCCGGCACCGGCAAGACGCACCTGGCAGTGGCGGCGCTGCGTATCCTGATCTCACGCGGATTCGAGGGCCTCTTTTTCGATTATCAGAATCTGCTGGACCGCATTCGCACGGGATACGACCAGGCCTCCGGCGCCGCCGACCGCGAGGCCTACCGGTTCGCGCTGGATGCCGAAGTGCTGATGCTAGACGATCTGGGCGCGCACCGCGTCACCGAGTGGGTGGAAGACACGGTGACCAGCATTATCACTTACCGATGCAATAATCGTAAGCCGTTGATCGCTACCACGAACCTGCCCGATCCCGACGCCGGCAGCGCGATGTACGACAAGAGTCCCGGCAAAATCGACTACAAAACTTCTTTGGCGGATCGTATCGGTTCGCGCGCCCGCTCGCGTCTATTTGAGATGTGCAAGGTCGTGCGCATGCCCCTGGCGGAGGACTATCGCTTACGCAGATTCGTTTGATGCGGTTGTTGGCATTGCTGCTGTGCGCGGCGGCGCTCCCGGCGGTCGAGCCCGCTGAGCCACGCGAATTCGTTCAAGCGGTGGAGTTTCCATATTATGCGTATCCGCGACAACTGTGGGAGCGCGAGCTGGTCTGGCTGAAGACCGTCGGCATCCGCACGGTGGAGTTTTCGATTCCCTGGAACTGGCACCAGGTGGACCGAGACGCCTGCGATTTTACAGGGCGCACCAGCCCGCGACGCGATCTGATGGGCTTTATACGGCTGCTGCGGCGGCTGGAAATGCGGGCTTGGATACGGCCGCTGCCGCCGGTGAAGGGCTGGATCAACGGCGGATATCCGGCCGGGGTGGCACCGGAGCGCAAGTCCGCGCGGGTCTGGCTGCGAGAACTGGAGAGCCAACTCGCGCCGCAGACGGAGAAGCACGGCGGGCCTATCGCATTTGTGGAGGCCAACGCGGGCATTTTGGACGCGCCCGCGCCGCCGTTGCCGGCGACCATCGTGTCGGCGAGGGATGCGGCGGCGATGCAGCGAAGCCGGCAGGCGCTGGCGGCCGCGCATGGTTCGCTGCTTTGGGAGGATGTGGAAGACGCGCTGTTCCCCGCGGGATGGGAACGGCCGGGCGGCCCCCTGTATCGGGCGGGCGCGGTATCGCTGAGCGGCGACGAGCGGCCCACGGTGGCGGCGTTGCGGCGCAACGCGGCACTGCTGCGGCATTGGCAGGCGCTGCTGCCGGAGATGAAGCCGGCAGGCGTCGGCGCCGTGAAACTGTCCACCGGCAAACTGCCGGCGGGCGTCAGCGCGGTGGAGTTAGTATCGCGCGCGCCTGGCATCGCCTCGGCTGTGAGCGTGAGCAACGAGAGCCGGCTCGCGTTTCACAACACGCTGCGTGCGTACGACCCATTCAATAAGCACACAGTGGAAATAGACAACGTGGATCTGGCGCCACACGAGACGCTGTGGCTGCCGGTGAATGTTTCGCTCGGCAGCGGCGGCTTATGCCGCGAATGCTCCGCATTTTCGAATGCGGAGCATATCGTTTACTCGACCGCCGAGCTCGAAACCGTCGAGTTCGAGAATGGCGCGCTGGCCATGGAGTTTGCCGCGCCGAAGCCGGCGGAGGTCGTGCTGCAACTGGCGCGCAAGCCCACCGGACCATACCTGGCCGGCGGCCATCCCATGGATATGGATTTCGACGAGAAGACCCTGCGCGTACGTTTGAAGATTCCGCAGGGCAAGGGGCCGGGCAGTCTGGTGCGGGTGGCGTTGGCCATCGAGGCGCCGGAATCGTCAGCCTTCTTCGAGGAAGCCAAACGCCTGGTGATCGGACAGGAAAATATGGTCTCGACGTCGTATTCGTCCGAGCAACTGGCGGATCGCTCGCGTCTGCGGATGCCGGACAGATTTACGGCCAAAGCCACCCGGAAATCGCCGCTGGAGATCGATTACGCGGTGGACGTGCCGGCGGACGAACTGCACGGCGATTGGGCTAATCTGGCCATTGAGGCGGACGGAGTACTGCTTGGGCGCGCGCATCTGCAACTGTTCCGGCCCACCTCGGTGCGGCTGACCGACGCCATTCGTCTGCATTTCGGATCGGCCGCCGAATTGGCGATCGAGCCTGCCATCATCCCGATTGACGCCACGGCGGGCCGCACGGTAGACGTAAACGTTCGCAATAACTTTCCGGGGATCCAGAGTTACGAAATAGATCCAGCCGGCGAGGGCTTTCAGTTCCTGCCGCCGAAAACCGAATTGAATTCCGGCGCGGTCATGGAGCGTACGGTGGACTTCCGCGTCTTCCCGGAGAACGCCGTCGGCGGTCTACACGATTGGAATCTGCGCTTCTCGGGCGGCACGAAGCTGGAGGTGCCGGCGCGCTTTCTGGTGATCCCGCGCGGGCAGACGGTGGTCTGGCAGGCGGACCTGGATGGCGATGGCTCGCCTGAGTGGGTGCTGGAAAATCAGCATGCGCGTGCGGTCTTTTCAACACAGGATGGCGGCCGCTGGCTGGAGTTCGTGTGGAAGGACTCCAACCTGAACGTGTTGCCGGAAAATGGCGCGCTGGCCGGGACCGGTACGGTGGAAGTACGGGCGAGCGATGGCGCGCTGGAATTCATCGGTAAAGATTGGAAGCGGACGGTGCGGCTGGCGGCCGGCGAAGCGCAGGTGACCGTGGAGCAGAGCGCGCCTTTGGGGACGGAGACACTCGAGACCGGCAAGCATAACGAAGTCACGTTGCGGGTAACGCGGGAATCGGGCACGCGGGCGGTGTATACGGTAGTGAAGTAAGGGAAGCGGCTCGGGCTGCCGATGGCTTCCTATGCCGCCGGCTTCAACCCCAACCCCGGTCCATCCGGTAACACCAGCTTCCCCTTCTCGACCCGCACTCCAGCGAACGGATCGTTGGCAATGAGCAGGTTGCCATCCAGATCCGCATAGTCCACCAGCGGCGATAAGTGCGCGGCAGCCGTCACCGATACGGAGCTCGACACCATGCACCCCAGCATGGTTTTCATGCCGAGCGATTTGGCCACCTGGATCATGCGGTACGCCTCCAGAATTCCGCCGGTCTTGTCGAGCTTGACGTTCACGCCGTCGTAAGCGCCCGCCAGCTTGGGCACATCGCTGGCATGCAGGCAGGCTTCGTCCGCGATGATGGGAACATGTACGCGGCTGTGCACCCAGCGCATTTCCTCCAGCATCTCCGCGGGCATGGGCTGCTCCACGAACTCTACGCCTTGCCCGGCCAGCCAGTTAATCTTGCGCACCGCCACCTCTTTGTCCTTCCAGCCTTCGTTGGCGTCCACGCGCAGCGGCTTATCGGTCACGCTGCGCACCGCCGCGATGGTGGCCTCATCGGTATCCAGGCCGACTTTGATTTTGAGCACCGGATAATCGGCCGCCTCGCGGACTTTCTGGCGCGTCGTTTCGGGATTGTCGATGCCGATCGAGAAAGTGGTAATCGGCGTATCGCGCGGGTCCAGGCCGAAGTAGCGGTAGAGCGGTACGCCCAGTTTCTGGCCCACCCAGTCCATCAGCGCGATGTCGATAGCCGCCTTTCCGGCCCACTGGCCTTCCACGCGGCGAAACACTTCCGCCATGACTTTGGAGAATTGCCATGGATCGGCTTCGTTCAGTAATCCACGCACAGATTCGACAGCCTGCCGCGCCCCCTCGGCATTCTCGCGATAGCGCACAATGGGCGCGCCTTCGCCGTGGCCCGTGACGCCGCCTTCTGTATACTGAACATGGAGCGTGTCCCGATAGTCGCTGGAGGACATGGTGGTGGTCCAGGTATGGCGCAGCTTCAGGCGGACGATCTCCGTACGGACGGCCGCCGGCGGCGCGCCCGAAGCCAGCAGTGCGGGCCAGGCCGATTGTGTCACAAAAAAATGGCGGCGGGTCATTTGAGCCTCCTGCAAGCGACCAGCAGGCGAGTCCAATGCGGATCGCCGAGATCGCAGATCTGGGTCACCGGGTGAAGCCAGGTGGTCACGTTGATGAATTTACTTTCGCCGATATACATTCCCGTGTGAGTGATATGATCCGCCGCGCTGCCGAAAAAAAGCAGATCTCCAGGCTTCAGATCTTCGCGGCTTACCGGAACCACACCCTTCCAGGCAGCCTGCAAATCGGCATCGCGTGGGATCAGCACGCCGCGCCGGCGGCAAAGCATCTGAGTGAAACCGGAACAGTCGTAACCGAAACTGGACGTGCCGCCCCAGGTGTATGGCAGGCCCAGGAACCGCCGCCCGAGAGCGATGGCCGCCTCGACCGTCAGCGGCTGCGCATCGAACGAAACGTCGCCGCGCTGCAGCCAGCCGGAGCGATCGTCCGGAAGACGGACTTCGAGCCAGCGCGCGGCATTTCCTTCATGGCCTTCGTGCCCGGTGGGCTCGGCGATCACTTCCAGGCGCGTTTCGAAGGGCA
>Ga0302326_10022961_pt1 | contig 12734 bp, 12 predicted proteins | sample Palsa_T0_3_FD_202264 | JGI IMG/M metagenome (GOLD analysis project Ga0302326, IMG submission 202264) | Peat permafrost microbial communities from Stordalen Mire near Abisko, Sweden - Palsa_T0_3 | ecosystem: Environmental > Terrestrial > Soil > Palsa > Peat permafrost | place: Sweden: Abisko... | reverse complement strand
AAACGTCCAGAGCTTGCTGCCTGCCCCGCTGAAGGAATAGAGATTCCCGTCGTCGGAGGGAATAAAAATGCCGCCGACACCGATAGTGGGTCCGGCGCTGATGGTATTCCCTGTTTTGAAGGACCATTGTTGCGTGCCGGAATTCGCGCTGGCGTTGTTAGGGCTCAGGCCGGTGTGCTGCGCGTCGTGCTGGTACATCGGCCAAGGCGGCGTGACGGTGCAGCCGGAGCAGCGCGTCATCGCTCCTGTCAGGACGAGAGCCAGTACGAGAGGAAAATTCCGATGCAGAGAAGTTCGCATGATAAGCCTCCAGAATCTATGATGTGCAGCCGCGCGGCAATGTGGGGCTGGGAGGTGACCGGTTTGCCGCCGGATTCTGCTACGGGCGTTTATGCCCGCGTTAAGTGATTCGCGCGGCACTATACACCCGCCCTCGCCTCAATGCAACTGCCGATATCGTCTGTTTAAGGGCGTTGGCAATAGAGCGATGGCAGTGGCCTAAAACAAAATTGCGCCGCCCTCGATCGAGAACGGCGCAATTGCGCGAGCCGAAAAACCTGTGTCCTGTCGGCGGAGCCGCGAAGCAACTACAGCAGTCAGAAAGCCGCTTAGCCGCGCAGCGCCGTTGCCGCCGCCACGCACACGCGCAGCTTGTCGATAGCTTCTTCGACGGTGCGGGTTTTCAGACCGCAGTCAGGGTCAACCCAGATGTTGTCCTTGGCGATCACCCGCGCGGCGTTTTCGAGCCGCTTGCGCACCGCGCCGGGGTCTTCAATTACGTGAGAGTGCACGTCCACCACGCCGAAGCTGATGTCCTTGGTGAAAGGGCTCTGCTTGAACAGACCGAGCATGTCCAACTCGCTATTGGACATTTCCAGGTCGAAATTATCCACCGCCAGATCCAGCATGCCGGGATAAATTTCCTCGAAAGCTCCGTAGCAGGCGTGGGTGATGAAATAGGCCTTCAAGCCTTCCGTGGTCTTCTTCATGGCTTCGAGAGCGATGGGAAGTTCCTCGGAACGCACCGAAAGAGCCGGCTCGTCAATCTGCACGATGCGGCAGCCGGCGGCGATCAGAGCTTCCACTTCCTTGCGGATGGTGGCGGCCAGCGCCATGGCCGTGGCGCGCCGGTCCGGATAAAATTCGTTGAAGCTCCAGTCCATGATGGTGTACGCGCCGGTCAGCATGCCCTTCACGGGCTTTTTCGTCAGGCTTTGCGCGTACTTCCACCAGTCCACCGTCAGCGGCCCGGGCCATTCCACGGCGCTGGTGATGATCGGCTTGTGGTAATAGCGGTTGCCGTAACTGCGCACCAGGCCGCCTTGCGTGAATCCGGGCATTTTCTCCGCGAAGTAGGCCACCATGTCGCCGCGGTACATTTCGCCGTCCACCAGAACGTCAATACCCAGCTCTTCCTGCTTGGCGATCCAAAACTGCGTGGCTTTGCGTTCCAGTTCTGACAGTTGGTCCTTAGACAGTTTGCCGCGATTGAATTCCGCCCGAGCCTTAGTGAGGTAATCCGGCTTCGGAAAGCTTCCCACCGAAGTGGTGGGATATAGCGGCAGCTTCAGGTCCAACGACTCCAATTTCGCGCGGCTCATCTCTACGCCTCCATCCCTAAAAATGCGCTTCGCACGCGCCCCAGTAATTCCAACTTTCCTTGCGCACGGTCGCGCGGCAGATATTCCAGGCCGCTCGACGGGCCAAGGTGGGCCTGACCGCCCTGAATTTTCGGCAGCATGCGCTCGATCTGCTTCGCGACCACGGCGGGATCCTCCAGCCTCGTATTTCGTCCGTCCAGAAGGCCGAGCCCCAGAGCCCGCGGAGAGCCTTTCGACGCCACAACGTCCACCAATGCCGGGTTGTAGGTGAAATCCAGGCCGATAATGTCGAACGGCAGCGAGGTCAATTTTTCATAGAGTGGCACGCAATCGCGGAAATAAACGTACAGAGCAAGCTTCGGCTTGCTGACAGCGTTATCGCGCGCGCGCAAAATCGGAGTGATAGCCTGCTCGAAAATTCCCCAGTCGCTTGGATATTTCACAATGGCCGGTTCATCCACTTGAATCAGCTCAACGCCAGCCGCCGCCAGGTCCACAATCTCCGCTGCCAATGCCTCGGCGTAAGCTGCCGCGCGTGTTTCGAGTTTCGCGGTCGCGTCGTTTTCCGAGAGCGAACACTTCGCCAGGGTATAGGGGCCGGTGAGAACCGCCTTGATGCGCGTCGTTCCGTTCGCATGCGGCGTGGGCAGATGGCTCAATGCTGCGTGGGCAAACTTATATTCCTCGACTAGCAGCGGCTTGCGCCGCGTGGGGCGCGCCGTCACCACCGGCTGCCGGAAATACGTATTGGTGTCGAAAAACCGCAGCAGGCCGCGAATTTCCACGCCTTCCAGCTTGCCCGCCAGATGCGAGACGGGATCGTACCAGCGAATCAGCCCGTCGGTGAGCCATTCCACTCCGGCGCGCGCCTGGTCGGAGATGGCGCGCCGCGTCATGTCGTCTTCCGCGGCGTGCAAGTCCGCCAGCGTTCCTGTACCGCGATCCAGCGCCGCGATGCTGCGCCTTAACGTCTGGAGTTCCGGGCTATCGCCGATGCGCGGATAGCTGCCTGTATGCGAGAGAAACAATCCCGATGATTTTTTCGCCGTTTCCGAAGTCACGCCGCTTTTTCCTCCATAAGGAAATCAATCCGGGCATCGCCGGGAACCAGCCCGGCCGTCGCGCCGCGCGACAGCAGCTCGCGCACCGCGCGCCGTCCTTCCTCGCCGTAGCCCAGCGTCCAGCGGTTCACGTACATGCCCACGAACTGGTCCGCGGTTTCCGTATCCATGTCGCGGGCGAACTGCATGGCATAATTCAGCGCCGCCTCGCGATGATCGAGGCCGAAGGCGATGCTTTCGCGAATGGCCTGCGCCGCCCGCAGTCCCACGTCGGGGCCAAGCGACCGCCGCACGGCATTCGCGCCCAGCGGCAACGGCAATCCCGTTTCCTTCTGCCACCACTGGCCCAGGTCGGCCACGCGCGTGAGGCCCAGTCCGGCATAGAGCAATTGCCCTACGTGGATCAGCACTCCCGCGTCCACTTCATGCTCGCGGACCGCGTCGAGGATGCGGTCGAAAGGCATGGTCACTGTTTCCACGTTTGGCTCGAACAATTTCAGCGCCAGGTAGGAAGTCGTGCGCGTTCCCGGCACGGCCACGCGCATTCCGGCCAGCTCTTCGCGCTTCATCGGGCGCGAGGCCACGACAATCGGACCGTATCCGTCACCAAAGCTCGCGCCGCAGTCCAGCAGAATGTACTTGTCGGAAAGAAACGGGAAGGCGAAAAAACTCAACGCCGTCACGTCATACGTTTCCGTCTCAGCTGCACGATTCAGGGTTTCAATATCCTGCAGGACATGCGTGAACTTCAGTCCCGGCGCTCGTACTTTTCCCGTCGCCAGTGCATAGAACATGAAGGCGTCGTCTGAATCGGGCGAATGCGCCAGGCGCAGGTTCAGCGTTTCCGTGTTTGAGGTGCGAGCCATCCGCTGGAACTGCTCCTTGATCATCGAACAAACGCCCGTTCGGCAGTCGATGGGCGCTCGTTCCGCCGCTGCTCCCGCGCTTGTAGCCTGCCCGATGCCCTAACCGGTAGTGAATTGTTCCTTGGAGAGCTAAACACGGGGATTTGCGCGGCCGCCGTGAAGAATCGAGCGTACCATACACGCTCACACCTCACAAACCGCCGCCTCGGTGAAGGCCGAATCGGTTTACTTCGCCAGACGCAGGCCTAAAATCAACGCGGCAGAGACAACCACGACAGCTGCAAGCAGCAGCCATGACCGTGGATTGCCGAAATTCAACGTGTAGCCCAGGCCGAATCGTTTTTCAACCAGTACCGCCGGGTCGTCGCGGTTCACGTAAAAAATTCCAGCCTTCCAGCACGCGTCGGAGGTGCGATCGCCGACGGGCGCGGCTGCTTCTGTTGCCGCCGCCTCGGGTGCCAGCCGTTCTCCGCCCTGGCCTGTGTGCGCCAGCACAACAATCACGATCGTCACGAATGCTAGCGAAAGAGCCAGAATGCCGCCCATCATGCCATTGATGGATTCAGCGTTCAGGAGAGGCAAAAGCGCGCACCCGGCCATCAGCAACGCCAGAAAATATTCCGAACCCAGAACCACGCCCACCTGCGTTCGCCGGAACCGTGATTCTCTTTCCGCAGCCGCTCCGCGTGCGCTGATCTGCCGCGTTGCATGAAGAATCAGAACATTCATCATCAACAACATCGCGCACAAGACAGCGCCCCCCAGCAGAATTCCAAAAACGCCAGCGAAGTTTTTGTGCGCCCAGCCGTTCGCCACGCCGTTGAAGTCCCAGTGGATCGGAAAGCGCGCCGGAATGTCATCCCAGCGCTTCCACAAGTAAATGGCTGCCGCCAGCAGAATGGCGAACGGTCCCGTCTGCAAAATTGGATGCTGCAGCGCACCCAGTGTTCGCGTTTGCAATCCCGCTTCGCGCACCGTGGATGGTGCGGTGGCATGCGCTTGGGCGCGCCTCCGAGCCCACAAAAACGCCGGCAGCGCGGCGGCCAGCAACCAATACGGCGCCGTAAGCGCGAGCCAGGGCCGCCCCAGCTTCCACCCGGCAAATACAAGGATCATCGCCACGGCGGTCTGTGTGCCCGTCCAAAGCTGATAGCTCCGCCGGATGCGCGCCCCCTCGGCGGAGCGCGGAAAATCCGGGGAAACAGTGACGGCGAAAAAAATATCGCGCCGCGTCAGGCTGGGCATCCAGCAAAATACCGCTCCTGTAATGGCGATCAGAAACAATTGAAAAAGGTAGAAAACCTCACCAGGCCATTGGCTCAAATCGACTTCCCTCCCGAGGCCACCCACGCTGCAATATCGCTCACGGCTTCCGTCGAGACGTGCCCCGGCGTGTCGTACTCGGCTGGTGTGGCCATCCCGGAGCTGTTCGCGGGGCCAGCCATGAAGAGATGATTCAGCGCCGGGTACCATTTCAGCGTAGCGTTGGCGTGGCCCGCCAGCGCCTTCTGCCAGCCTTCATAGTCCGGCTTGGTCACCTGGTAGTCGCGGCCTCCCTGCAGGATCAGCATGGGAATGGTCAGCTTCGCCGCTGCTTTCGCTTGGTGATAGCCACGCAAATCAAGCCAGTACGCTCCATACGTTTTCGCGCCCAACACCTCCACAGCCGCGCCCGGCTTCAGGTTTGGAGCGCTAATCTCCGAGGCCGCTGCCCCGGCTTCCGCCACCAGTTTTTTCATTTGCTCCGCGTCCCCGCCCGGCAGGCTGGCGATGTAGTGCACTTGGTCCACAATAACCAGATCCAATGGCCGCGTGTTTCCCGCCATCAAGATAATGCCCGCAATCTCCGTGTCTCCCGACGCAATTCGCGGAGCCAGCATGGCGCCTAGGCTATGGCCCAGCAAGTACACGTGCTTCGGGTCTACGCCGGACTGTTTCTGCATCAGCGCCACGGCTGCCCGCGCGTCGCTGATCGTCTCATCTTCGACGGTAAGCGAGCTCGGATCAGCGCTGCTGGCGGTCCCATATTTCAACGTCCGCTTGGTGTATCGCAACACGGCGATGCCGCGGCTGGCCAATCCCCACGCCAGATCCTTAAAGGGCTTGTTGGGACCTATGGTCTCGTCTTCGTCGTGCGGACCGGATCCCTGCACCAGCACCACGCCGGGGAACGGCCTTTTTCCCGCAGGCAGCGTCAGCGTCCCCGGCAGTTCGAATTTTTCATTGACCACGGTTACCGGCGTTTCGTGAAACGCTGCTTGATTCGCGTACGCGGGCGAAGTCCAGGGCGTCGCGGACGCGCCCGGAAGGAACCGCAGTCCACCCAGCTTTCCATCCGCGTCGAAGACCACGGACGCGATCAATTCCGTTTTTTCAAATTCGCAGGTGACGCTGACGCGCTGGTATTCCTGAACCTCGGACGCCTGCACGGCGGTGATTTTTTGGAAAGCACCGGCTTGCGCGATCAATCCTGTCCAGGCTTCCTGGATCTTTCCATGGGGGAGTGCGTTGGCCATGGCGTCATCGTATTGCGCTTCGACCACGTCGAATTTGCTGCTCGCCAAATCCTGCACCACTTCGCGCGCCTTGGCCTCCCAATCCGGAGGCTGGAGTTGCGCCGCTTGCCCCGTTGTTCCCATCAGGATTCCGGCGGCAATCGCCATCCATATTATTTTCATCATGCATTCCTCCTGGCCTGCTGAGGCAACCGGCATCGCCGCGCACGCTGTTTCAATTCCTGCTGCACCTCCAGCGGATGTAGCCCTTCGCCCAGCGCCCGCGCCACCAGTTGCTTTAGCTGCCGCGCAAAACGGCCTCCCGCGGCTCGGTCGGGACGGCGTTCCGCACGCTCGCGGACACGCACGCCTCGCCCGCGCCGCGAATCCAGCCAGCCTTCACCGGCCAGCTTGCGGTATGCCAGCGCCACCGTGTTGTGATGCACCGTCAGGTCAGCCGCCAGTTGCCGGACCGGGGGCAATGAATCGCCGGGGCGCAATTCACCGGCCACCAGCAGCGCCCGCAGCTCGGAGGCAATTTGTTCGTACGCAGCCGTGGACGACGCCAGGTCAATGCGCAATAACGGAGACCGCGGCGAGCGAGACGGCGAGGATGACACTTTGCGAGTCATTGTACAAAGTCCTTGTACAATGTACATTGGCCGCCCGGCGGTGTCAACCCTCCTCAGCGTTCTGCCTGGGAATCTGCAGCTCCTCAAGCGGCCGGCAGGTCAATCGTGCTCAGGCAAACATCAGCGGAATGGAGGATACAAGTGTCCGCGGCTTCGTGGGAGTCACGGCGAACCGACTTGATTTTCAACAGTGCTCCCGTCGTAAGCGCCTTGGCCATCAGCGGCTCGAGTTGCGGGTCGCGTCCGTTGGTGCAGGAGAAAATTCCGACGATGGAGACGATCTGTGCCGAGTAGCTGCTGCGCTCTCGCATGATCTTCGCCATGATGCCCTGACCCAGAATGGGAGTCGCCGCCATCGTGAGTGGAACGACAAGGCGTGCCTGCTCGGTGAGCCGGTCGAGCCCCAACACGTGCGGGTGAATCACGCCGGCGTTGATGAAGATTGCATCGCACGGACCGGGATCAAACTTGACGCCATCGCCGGCATGCAAAGCCACGTTTGGATAGTGCGCGAGATTTTGCTTCGCGCGCGCGGCCAGATCAGGTAGCGCTTCGATGGCAACAACGCTTCACTCCGGGCCGACGACCTCCCTCATGATCGCCGTGTAATAGCCCACACCGGATCCGAGGTGATAGACACGGTCGCCCGTTTTCAGATCCAACGCATCAATCCACCGTGCCAGCGCACTGGGCTGGCCATTGTTCACATTGCGGTCCTTGTCAATGGCTATGAGAATGTTGTGGTAGAGGTCGCGCGGGTCTTCGGTCGGCATATATGACGTACCACCCGTGCCCACTAGAGACATTGCTCTTTGTTCAGGCGATGCGATATACCAGGGAGGAGGACCGAGATACTTTTCACGCGGCACGCGCGCATACGCTTCAATCAACGCGGGGGAAGCAATGTTTGCGGCGAAGCGAATTTCCTGGGAATAGAAGCGGCGGCATTCTTCGACCGTCATCGTGGGCCTCTGGGTCCGATCGCCGTGCGAATCAGGGCGATTTCGTAAGTTACACCAGTCTAAGATCCACTACTGCATTTCCCGCACTACAGGCCGTCCACCATCTGCATGATTGCCTGGTGAAAATCTGTCTTGCCGTCCAGATAGGGTTGCCAGTAAGCACGCAGGAGCTTCTCGTAGTTCTGCCAATCGCGCTCATAGAGCGCATTGCGCCGCGCGTAGGGAATGTATGCGGGCACACCACCCGCACCTCTCACACCGGACGATGTGTTTTCCAGCGCCTGCTGCACCAGCACGCCCGTGGTGTAGAAAATCAGCGCATGCCACAGATCGCGCGGGATGGGTTCTTTCTGCCGGTCGCATTCGATGGCGATTTGCTCCTCGACCTTCCCCGCCAGCAGGTGCGAGGCTTCATGGAACAGCACTTCCATGCCCGGGAGTTCATCGTTGCGCGGATCTTCGCTGGAGACGGTAATTCGCGCAGGCGCGAGCGTGGTATAAGCACCGAAAGGCCCGGCATATCCGGCCACGTCCACGCGAATGGGTGCGGACGGCCAGTCGGATTGGTAAACGCGCGAAATTTTTTTGGAAAGCGCAGGGCTCAGTTCACGTACCAGCGGCGCCACGTTCGCCACCCACAGCCGGTTGTGTCGGTCTTGCCCCGGCCATTCGCGGCTGCGATAGACTGGCGCGGCCTCTTCGAGCGCCGCCAGCAATTCCGGCTGGAGTCCGGAAACGCAGTGGGGGCCGGCTCGATCGGAAAGGTCGAGACAATCCTCCAACAGAGCCAGCCGATCCGTGATGGCCGGGAGTATGTTGTCAAAGAGCAGATCGCGCCGGGCGACGTTCGCCGCATAGTAATTCACGGCGGCATTCCACTGTTTCTGCTCGGCGGGATTGGAAATCGGCGTTATCGGCGGCGCTGCCGGCACCCCGCCGCCTTGCGTTACCGCAAGCCCGTCGCGCTGCCGCGCTTCTTCATATAGCCGCAGATGAAGGTTTAGCCAGAAGCTGCTGTGAAACTCGAAACGTGCATCGTGCTGCGGGGCTTGTTCCACCAGGGCGGTCGGCGTGGCTGTTCCAACCACTGGTTTCGGGACTTGCCCGTTTGTCGTCGCGGCCGCAATCATCGTCGCGAGCAAAATGACCGATATGCCGCGCCCCGCCGGGATTCCGCGCAGCCGCGCTCCGCCCGCCGTCGTGGAATGGAACGATTCCTCTCTCATGGATGGGAAAAAGAAAATCTCGGAACGCCACCTGGAGGACATCCGGCGAATCGCGCCGTTAGTTTCGCGCCGGACGCGCCAATTCCAGTCCGCGTAGCGCCGCCAACAGAAGTGCCAGCTTCACCACCTCGCCTGGCGCAAACGGCAGCAATCCGATCTTGAGCGCGCTACTGAAGCTAAAGTGAAAGAACAAGGCCAGCCACGCGCAGCCTCCCGCGAAAATCACCGCTTCGCCGCACAGCAACGGTGGAATCCATTGTGACAAGTGAGTTTTTGTTTTCGACGCATGTGACCGCGCCGACGCGTGTTCCACCAACCAGCCCGTTGCGAGCGCCGCCACCGGGAAAGCCAGCAAGTAGCCCGCCGTGGGGCCGAAGAAACGCATCGCTCCAGGGGCGCCGAAGGGCTGGAAGACAGGCAATCCCGCCGCGCCTTCCAGCAGATAGAGCACCATCGTCAGCGATCCGCGGCGCGCGCCGAAAAGAGCCGCCACCAGCAGCACTCCGAACGTCTGCCCTGTCACTGGTACGGGCGTGCCCGGCAGCGGTAAGGCAATCCATGCGCACAGCACCATCAGCAGGTTGGCGCTCGCGATCCGTGCGATTTCCGCCGCGAGTCCCTGGCCGGGAATGAAGCGGTCGGCCAGGGGCCGCGCCGCAATGTGTGTTGTGGACATTACCTATCCGCCTTGGGCGCGGTTGACTTTCGAAGCCGCGCCACGCTGATCGGCAGTACGTGCCGTCAATCGCGCTGATTATACCCGTGGAAAATTCTCAATGCTACTCAACATTCTTGGCATGGTTGTCGATACCGTTGCCCTCGGCCGGGCTGATTTCCACATGCAGGGTGCGCTCCTTGGTTTTTCCGGTTTTCACCAGCCACTCCTCGATCGCGGTCGCCAATCGTTCTGGCTGGACGCGCAGTCCGGCCTCGATCCGGCCGTCGCCGGTGGGCAGCGTGTCGTCAAATTCCGCGGCGCCCGTGAAATTGCGCATGAAGAATTTATCCAGCCAATCCAGCGGGCAGGGCTGGTGTTCGCCGTCCATCACCAGATCCACGCGCCATTTTTTGACGAACATGCCCGCAGTATAGCATTGCGTTCCGGTGCGTTTAAGAGCCGGAACTTGCCGCCGTCAAGGCGTGGCACCGACAATGCAAACGGAAATGTGCAACGAACCCGTGGCCCGCGCCGCTAATTCCAGGCGAATGTTGCAATTCGTTTCGGCGTGACCTAAACTTTTCGCGTCCGGGCCGCACCTGGAGTAAAGTAAGAAATTCGCGCGCCGCCGGGGTGGATCGCGCGTTTCCCGTAGTCATCGACGTGGAGGAATAAGTGTCCACAGCCCTCGAGAGCTGGGTTGAGGAGGTTTCGCGCCTTACCAAGCCGGAACGCATCGTTTGGTGCGACGGCTCGCAGCAGGAGTATGAACGGTTGATTCCGGAGATGCTGCGCGGCGGGGTGTTTCACGGGCTGAACGATCGCACCTATCCCAACTGTTACCTTCACCGCAGCGATCCTTACGACGTGGCGCGCACCGAGCAGGTAACGTTCATCTGCACACGGCAGAAAGAAGACGCCGGCCCCACCAACAACTGGATGGCTCCCGTGGACGGAAAAGCGAAACTCCGGCCGCTGTTCGATTCCGCGATGCAGGGCCGCACGATGTACGTGGTTCCCTATATCATGGGCCCGGCGAATTCCCCGTACAGCAAAATCGGCGTCGAGATCACCGACAGTCCCTACGTGGTGGCCAGCATGCGCATCATGTCGCGCATAGGGCAGGTGGCGCTGGACCGGCTGGGAAACTCCGATGATTTTGTTCCCGGGCTGCATTCGCTGGGCGATTTGAATCCCGACCGCCGCTTCATTCTTCATTTTCCCGAGGAAAAGCTGATTTGGAGCATCGGTTCCGGCTATGGCGGCAACGCGCTGCTGGGCAAAAAGTGTTTCGCGTTGCGCATCGCGAGCTGGATGGCGCGCGAGCAGGACTGGATGGCCGAGCACATGCTGATTCTCGGCCTCGAAGACCCGTCCGGGAAAGTGACGTATATGGCCGCGGCATTTCCCAGCGCGTGCGGCAAGACGAATCTGGCGATGATGGTTTCCGCGCTGGAAAACGAGGGTTATCGCGTGTGGACCGTCGGCGACGACATCGCGTGGATGGTCCCCGGCGAGGACGGATATCTGCATGCCGTCAATCCCGAGGCGGGATTTTTCGGCGTGGCGCCCGGCACAAACGAAAAAACCAATCCCAATGTGATGCAGGCGATACGGAAGAATTCCATTTTCACCAACGTGGCGCTGACGCCCGAACGCGAGCCGTGGTGGGAAGGCATGACGGCCACGCCGCCGGCGGGAATGATTGACTGGTTGGGGAAACCGTGGCAAGCCGGGTCGCCGGCGGCGCAGCCGAATTCGCGCTATACCGTTCCGGCGGAGCAAGCGCCGTGCATTTCGCCGCGCTGGCAGGACCCCGCCGGAGTGCCGATTTCCGCTTTTATTTTCGGCGGGCGGCGGACGCATGTGGCTCCGCTGGTTTATGAAGCACGCGATTGGGAGCACGGTGTATTCGTGGGCGCGGCGATGGCTTCGGAAACCACGGCGGCGGCCACCGGCGCGGTGGGAGTAACGCGGCGCGACCCGATGGCCATGCTTCCGTTTTGCGGCTACAACATGGCCGATTATTTTCGCCACTGGATCGAGATGGGGCGGCGGCTCAAACATCCGCCGCGAATCTTCCACGTGAACTGGTTTCGCAAGGGCGCGGACGGAAAATTTCTATGGCCGGGATATGGAGAGAACGTTCGAGTGCTGAAATGGATGCTCGAGCGGATTGAAGGCAAGGCCGGCGCCGTCGAGACGCAGATCGGGCTGGTCCCGGAGCCGAACGGAATCACGCTGGATGGGCTGCGCGTCTCGCCGGACACGATGGGAGAACTGCTGAGGGTGGACGCCGCGGAATGGTCCGCCGAAGCCGACGCCATCGAGCAATTTTTCGTGAAGTTCGGCTATCGCTTGCCCTCCGAATTGTGGGATCAGCACTCCGCGCTCACTAAGCGGTTGGGCCACGCTGTTGCGGCTCCGGCACGCTGACGACGATCCGGGCAAATCCGTTGTATATGGGGTAGGAAATCTCTCTTCGGCGCGTCTCTTTCCTCTCGAGTTGCACCATAAATGGTGCATTGGAAAACTCTACTCGTCAGCGTGTGTCGATTAGAATTCATTTTCCGCCGCCTTTTTCCTCTTCACTTTTTCCGTCCGCTTTAACCCCCTCACATTCAGCCTGAAACGCATGCGTTTCCCGCCAAAATGCCGTTCGGCGGCTTGCGCGTTGCCCGGCTTTCCGGCTTCAATCAGCGTCACTCTCTTCTCCCGTCGCCAAGCTAGGGATCTGCTGTTCGCAAAATATCAGCAAACCGTATTATTTGCGCAGCGCCTGATCCGCCCTTCCAGCGCCCCAGGTGATATTTCAGCCACCTCTTGGGACACCGCCAAACATCCGACGTCGGCTCAGCCGTTCTCTTTTAAACAGACGACAGCAAGCGAGCAGCGGAAACGGAACTCCGCGCTCTGAAGGGCGACTCCGGCAAGCCCGCTCGTGTCGCCATCAACGGAAAGACGGGGTCGCGGTGGAAATGAACGCGGCCCACGCGCCCGGCCCAGCCGCTGGGAAATCACGCGGGGCCGGCGGAAATGGGCCTGAAGCACAACCTGTGGAGCCACTGAGAACAGTGGTTGGGAGGGGAAAATGAACAAAAATGGCAAGCCTGAAAACCTGAAGCCGTTCAAGCCCGGCCAGTCCGGAAATCCCGGCGGGCGTCCGAGGAAGCGGCTGATGAGCGACCGCTATGCGGCTTTGCTTGACGAGCCGTTCGACGAAGCGCAGGCCA
>Ga0302326_10022959_pt1 | contig 12735 bp, 10 predicted proteins | sample Palsa_T0_3_FD_202264 | JGI IMG/M metagenome (GOLD analysis project Ga0302326, IMG submission 202264) | Peat permafrost microbial communities from Stordalen Mire near Abisko, Sweden - Palsa_T0_3 | ecosystem: Environmental > Terrestrial > Soil > Palsa > Peat permafrost | place: Sweden: Abisko... | reverse complement strand
CGCCAGCACGCGATCCACCGAGCCGCAGGCCTCCTTGAGTGCCTCGATGCCCTCGGCGGCGACTTTCTGCGCGGGATTTTTTTCGTGGCCGTAACGCGCCGCCGAACCGGTGCGCATCGCCGCGAGACTGCCCATGCCGCGATATTGCTTGTAAAGTTTGCCGGAAATTTCAACTACGTCGCCGGGCGCTTCGTTGCAGCCGGCAAAAATGCCGCCGCAAATCACCGCGCTGCTCAATGTCAAAGCCTTCACAATGTCGCCGGATTTGGTGATGCCGCCGTCGGCAAGAATCGTCACTTTTTTCTTCGCCGCCGCGCGTGAGCAGACATAAAGCGCGGTCATCTGCGGGATGCCCACGCCCGCGACCATGCGCGTCGTGCAGATTGAACCCGGCCCCTGCCCGACCTTGATGGCGTCCGCGCCGCAACCGGCCAGAAATTCCACGCCCGCCGCGCTCGTGACGTTGCCGGCGATGATGGGCAATTTGGGAAACGCATTACGCAAAACGCGCACCATGTCACCGACGCCTTTCGTATGGCCGTGCGCGGTGGAAACGGCGACGACATCCACACCGCGTTCCACGAGTCCGCCGACATGTTCGAGAATCCGTTTTTTATCCAATTCGCCGAACGCATTGCGCGTGGCCGAGACCGCCGCGCCGCAAATGAGATGAAAATTTACATCGCGCGCGGGCTTGAACTGCGCCGCGCGTTCGAGCGTGATGCGTTCCACGTCGCTCAACGTGATGAGGCCGCACAATTTGTCCTTTTCGTCCACGACGAGCAGCTTGTGGATGCCGAGATGCTCGGTGAAAAATTTGTCGGCGCGGGCAATGGGATCCTTGCCGAGCTCCTTTTGCATGCTGGTGTGGACCTGCGAACGCGGCGTGAGCGCCTCCGAAACTTTCATCCTGGCATAACGCGGCTTGACGACGTGGCCGGACAGCAGCCCGACGAGTTTCCCTTTTTCATCCACGACGGGAAAAGTTCCGAACGCGAATTTCTTCTGCTCGATCATCGCTAGCACGTCGCCGATGAACTGCTCCGGCGCGACCTTGATTGGCTCCTGAATCAAACCGTGGACGTGGTTTTTCACGCGGCTGACTTCCGAGAGTTGCTGGCGCTCCGGCATGTTGTAATGGATCAGGCCAAGCCCGCCGTTCAACGCCATCGCGATGGCCATGCGCGATTCGGTCACGGTGTCCATGTCCGACGAAATCACGGGGATGTTCAGATGCAGATTTTCCGCGAGCGTGGTATCGAGCTGCGTGTCGCGCGGAAGAATTTCGGAATAAAGCGTCGCGAGTGTGATGTCGTCGAACGTCATTCCGATCTTGTTGTTTGCAGGGAAAAATTTATCCGCCGGTTGGTAGAACGGATCGTCGAAGCTGGATTTGCGCGTCGCTGCCATGTCAGAAAATGCCTGACGGCCGGCCGGTTTGGCAAGGAAATTTCTTGTCAAAAGCATTTTTTGGCCTGGAGCCATGGCCGGTTCCCACAAGGTCAAAACCGGCGGCCACTTTTTGGAGCTTGTTAGCCGACGCAATCTAGCCGAAGATTTTCCCCGCCATACAATTTGACAACCATGACCGACCACAGGCGAACAATGGAAAACAACGCCACCAGCGAACTTGACGACTTGCTGGCGGAGATGCAGCAGATTTCCGACGGCATTTCCGACCTGCTGTTTGTGGCCGGCAAACCTCCGCAGATCGAAGTTCACGGACGGCTCAAGTCGTTTGAACCGGAACCCATTCTCACCAGCCCGCGCATCGAGGGTCTGGCCCGGGTCATCATCAACGGCAACCAGAGATTGATCCAGGACCTGGCCGAACACGGTTCCTGCGACTGTAGCTACTCGCCGCCGGGCCTGGGCCGTTTTCGGGTCAACATCTACCGGCAGAATGGAAATCATGCCATGGTGCTGCGGCTGCTACAGTCCGAGGTTCCGTCCATGGATTCGTTGCTGCTGCCCCCGGTATTCAAGGAGATCATCAAGGAAAATAACGGCCTTATTTTTGTGACCGGGGGTGCCGGCAACGGCAAGACCACGACGCTGGCGGCGATGTTGCATGAGATCAACCTGACGAGCGAGGTGCACGTCGTCACCCTCGAAGACCCGGTGGAATTTTTGCATCCCCAACTCAAGGCCACGTTCAGCCAACGTGAGCTGGGCAAAGACTTTTACAACTTTCCCGACGGTTTGCGGGCCGCGCTGCGTCAGGCACCCAAGGTCATTTTTGTCGGCGAAATCCGCGACCAGGAGACCATGGAGATTGCGCTCACCGCCAGCGAAACCGGTCATGCAGTTTTCAGCACCCTGCACACCGTCAGCGCCGCGCAAACCATCCACCGCATCCTGGGCATGTTCGACCGGAACGAGGAGGCGCAGGTGCGTGAACGGCTGGCCAGCTGCCTGCGTTACATTGTCGGCCTGCGGCTGGTTCCCAGAATCAACGGCGGACGGGTGCTGATCACGGAAGTGCTGGGCAGCAGCCTGCGCAGCCGTGAAGCCATTACCTTGGGCGAAAACGAGAGCCGGCGGTTGCCGGAAATCATCGAGACCGGCAACCCTTATGGCTGGCACAGCTTTGAACAGTCGCTGCTCAAGGCGTTTGAGAATGATCTGATCAACGACGAAACGGCCCAGCTTTACTCCACCAACAAAACGCAAATGCACCAGCGGATCGACACGGCGATGAGGCGCCGGGAAAATGCAAAATTCCTCAACACCCTGAAAATGAAACCTTAAGAACCGCCACCGTGGCCGGATGGCCGGCGGAAATCCGCGCGAGATTTTGAACCGGCGAAACCAGTCCCGCCTTTAATCAGCGTAGCCATCCGGATTTTTTGTATGCCACGCCCACGCGGTCGCCACAATGTCTTCAAGTTTCGGAAATTTTGGTTTCCAGCCAAGTTCGCGGACCGCCTTGTCGGCGGCGGCGACGAGCCGGGGCGGATCGCCCGCACGGCGCGGCTTTTCAATTGTCGGAATTTTTTTGCCCGTGACTTTTTCACAGGTTGAAATCACTTCGCGCACGGAGTAGCCGTCGCCGTTGCCCAAATTGTAAAAGCCGGCCTTGCCCGGCGGCAAGCCGAGGATGTGCGCCTGCGCCAGATCCTTGACATGGATGTAATCACGGATGCAGGTGCCGTCCGGCGTCGGGTAATCCGTGCCGAAAATCTCGCATTGTTTTTTTCTGCCAAGCGCGACGAACAGCACGTTTGGAATCAAATGGGTCTCGATGCGATGATGCTCGCCGAATTTTTCGCTCGCGCCGGCGGCGTTGAAATAGCGGAACGCGACGAATTCCAGCTTGTAAATCTGCGAATACCAGACGAGCACTTTCTCAAACATCAGCTTCGCCTCGCCATAGGGATTGATGGGACGCTGCGGCAGATCTTCCGTCATCGGCACGCGGTCAGGCGGCCCATAGGTCGCGCACGTCGAACTGAAGACGAACTTTTTCACGCCCGTTTCCACGGCGGCGTCGGCGAGCTTGAGCGCGTTGACGAGGTTGTTGTGAAAATACTTTTTCGGGTTTGTCATGGATTCACCGACGAGCGCGCTGGCGGCGAAGTGCATGATGGCGTCGGGCCTCGCAAATTTGACGGCGGCGAGGACGTCGCCCGGCTCGTCGGGTTTTGCGAAAATAAATTTCGCGCGCGTGTCCACCGCCGAGCGGTGGCCCTCGGTCAGGTTGTCATAAACCGTGACCTGATGGCCGGCGTTGAGCAGTTCCTCCGTGCAAACCGAACCGATGTAGCCCGCGCCGCCGGTGACAAAAACGTTCATGCGGACATTGTAAAAAAATTGCGGGCCGGTGAAAGTTCAAAAATGAGGGAACCGCACCGGCGCAAACCGGAAATAACCCCGCCCGCCCAATCCTTGCCATGAAGGCCTCCTCGCACGGCCGTGTTTGAATCCGGACCTTGTTCGTCCGAACTAGGGGGCGGTTTGCCTGCTGATATTGATTACTTGCGCGACGACTTGCTCGGCCGCCCGCTGAATCGCCTCCTCCGTGGTGCCGGTGCCGGCCAAGTTGGACGCCCCGGACGATTCTCCTTGCGCCGCAAAAGTTTCAATCAGTTTCCCCGAGCTCAAGTCTGAAACGGCTGCTTCCACCACAATCTGTGCCCGGACGGCCAGGGCACCGGCCCATTCCCGCTCGCCTTTGGAAACTCGTTTGATTTCCTTGATTTCAACTTTGATTTTTATTCCGCTGCTCCCGCTGGCGTCCGCCAATTTTTCGTCCACGTCCCCAAAAACGTTGCGTCCGCGCAGTTCGGAGACGATCAATTCGTCAAGCAAATGTCTTTCTATTTCCAAACCGTCCGAGCCCGCGGAGATTTCCACCAGCGCAAAATCAATTGAGACCGGCGAGCTGGTCGCGATCGGGCTGGCATGCCGAATCGCACCCGACGACGCACAGCCGGTGAGGGTCAATAAAACCAGCAAGCTGGTTGCATTTTGAATGCGGCCTTTCACAAGCGTCGAATCATTTTCCGGTGCCGGCCGCCACGCCGCAGGTCAGGACGCTGACCAGCAACATGATGCGGCCTTCGGTGGTGTATCCGAGGATGAACTTATGGATGCCCAGTGCGCCAAGCAGGATGCCGAAGATGCCGCAGATGATCTTCTTTTCAGCGCCGGGTATTTTTTCGCTCATAGGATTCCTTTCCGGCTGCGCTGTACGCCTTTCCAGAAAGCGCGTCAACGCGGATTATTCAATGTTCATCCTTGAACTGCGAACACGCCAGAAGTTTTTCCCACGTCGCCGCGCTCAACGGCGCAATGCGATATGCCGGTTCCATCATCGGCTCGGCGCTATGCGAACGGCGGGCGCGGTCGAGCCAGCGGCGGTCGAGCGGTCCGGCAATCAAGCTCAAATCGTTCGCGGCAATCGTGGTTTCCTCCTTTTCGCCGGTCGCGTGGCCGACTCCAACAAAAAATCCGGCGAGCAGAAGCGTCACGCGCAAAATCGTGCTGCGCGAATACGTCGGCAGCGCACAGGGACATTGCGGATCGAGCAGGTGAAAAAGGTTCGTGAACAGCGGCAGCGTCCACATCGCCGGATTTTTGGCGGGAGAAAAGGCGTCGAACAAGATCGCGTGTGGCTTTGGGAATTGTTTTGCGGCGGCCCGGGTCAACAGCGACGGGAAATCGCCGAGGTGAAATTCCCAGTTCACCGCCTGCCGGCCATCTTGAAATGCCACGCGATGCTTTTGCAAAAACTCCTTCAGATGATTTTCGTAGCCGCCGAAATAACCGAGCGCAGCGGCATTTTTCAGCGCAAATTCAAGCGGTTCCAGTGTGTGGTCAAAACTTACCAGCCGAATCTTGCAGGCGATGTCCCGCGTGGCACGCAGGACGGTGACTGCATTCGCCGCCGCGCCGAGGCCAACATCCCAAATCACAAATTCACCGGAATGATTTTGAAGCCGCTCGCGCAGGCGGAGTTGATTTACATAAAGCGCCTCCGCCTCGGCGACCGGGCCGATGACCGGATGGAACGTCTCGGCGTCCGCCAGCGAGCGCACGGAGCAGATGCCGTTGTTCAGGCGGACAAGCTGATAGCCGGCGTCGGTTTGCACGTTTCAGTTTTGCGCGGATCAGCGGCGGCGGAAAGAAAAACCGGTGACTGCATCCGCAATCGCCGGTCAAAGATTTGAATGGTGGCCGTCCGCAAGAAATCAAAGCTGCGCCATCGCCTTGTCGAGCGCGGCGAAAAGCTGGTTCATTGTCGCCTCGGTTTCGTCGCCCATGTTGGAAATGCGGAACGTCGTGCCCTTGATTTTTCCGTAGCCGCCGTCAATCAGGAAGCCCTGATCCTTCGTGAGCTTTTGCAACTTCGCCACGTCCACCGTCCGCCCGCCGGGTTTCGCGCCGTTGCTGACGCAGGTGAGCGTGACGGATTCAAAACCTTTTTCCGGATACAGATTAAATCCGTGCTTCGCCGCCCAGTCGCGCGTGAGCTGGTTCGTTTTCTTGTGGCGGGCAAAACGCGCGTCCAAACCTTCGGCGAAGAAATCGTCGAGCTTGGATGACAGCGCATAAATGTGGCCAATGCTCGGCGTGCTGGGCGTCATGCTGTCCTTCGCGTTCTTCTCGAACTCGACGAAGTCGAAATAGTAGCCGCGATCTTTCGCCGTTGCCGCTTTTGCGAGCGCGGCCGGCGAGGCGACGAAAACCGCAAGACCCGGCGGCAGCGCAAATGCCTTCTGCGTGCCAGCGAGGAGAACGTCAATGCCGAGCTCGTCAAACTTGACCGGCAGCGCGGTGAGCGAGCTGACGGCGTCCACGATGAAAATCACGCCGGGATATTTTTGCTTGAGCGCGGCAATTTCGGCGAGCGGCGACATGACGCCGGTCGAAGTTTCGTTATGAATCAACGTCAGCGCATCGAACTCGCCCGTCGCCAGTTTCTTGTCAACCGCCTCGGCGCGGATGGGCGAACCCCATGCGACCTGCAACGCCTCGGCCTGCTTGCCGCATTTTTTCGACACGTCAAACCATTTGTCCGAGAACGCGCCGCACATGCAGTTGAGGACTTTTTTCTGGACGAGATTGCGGACCGCGCCTTCCATCACGCCCCACGCGGACGACGTGCTCAAATAAACCAGTTGCTTAGTGTAAAGCAGTTGCTGGAGCTGCGGCTGGACTTTTGCGTAAAGGTCTTTGAAGCCCTGGCCGCGATGGCCGATCATCGGCGAGCAAAACGCCTTGAAAGTTTTATCGCTGACTTCGACCGGTCCCGGAATGTGCAGTTTGACGTGTGGCATAAAGTTGTTTGTGAAATTTTTCACAAACTGGTGCTAATGGCAAGTTTTGTTTTAGAATTTTAAGTCATTGTTGTTAAAACACAACACCCATCCGGCGCAAGCGATTGAAGCCAGAAACGCAAAAGCCGCCGCCGTGGTCAAACTTTTTAAGGTTCATAATGGCTCGCCGCAGTTACTCCCCGCGTCATTCGCCCGCTTGGATGCTAACCGGCTGGGTAAGGGTGAATTCCAGCAACGTGCCTGCCGGAACCGTGATGGTCTCACCTTTTTTCACGAGACTGGCCGTGGCACCAATCGCTGCGCCCTTGCCTGCGTCGCCCGCGATCCCGCCAACGGCAGCTCCGAAGGCGGCACCTTTGGCGGCCTTTGCGATGGAAGCCTGACCTGCCTCCTGAAAGCCACTGGTCGAGATGGGCACGGGGCTGCCATCGATGACCATTTGGGATAGCCGAATGTCGAGCGTGGATCTGCCGAGCGCTCGTCGCGCCTGTGTCGAACTCTTCACTTTGCCATAAATGGTCGTGCCAGCCGGAACGGCCTTCACGCCGTTGACCCCCAAATCGTATTCCAGCTTGGTGGAGAAATTGGCACCCGCCGCATTCCTCGATGAAATGGTGTCCATCATCCGCACCAGCAGCGTCGTGCCGGCGGGCAGCGTCACCGTGGCAGGTGAAACAACGGCTGGCGCGGATGCCGGCGGAATGGGTGTCGCCGGAACAACGGTTCCGGCCGGCGTGGTGAACGTGAGCGTCATGACTTGGGAGGATTCAAAGACCTGCATGCCCGCGCCCATGTCAAAGCGCACGGTGCCCGTCGTGCCACCGCCGTATTTTCCGTTGAGGATGGAACCGTTCTTTAGTTCAAGAATGTCAGCGTGTGCCGGCACATTGATGCCCAGACAGAAAATTGCCGCGATCAGGCGTATCGAGGATTTCATAATTTTACTCACTAAAATTGGGTTGTAATTCCTGGTTTCAGGTTGGTTCCATGTTTCAGCCCCCGGAAATCAATGGCTGGCGGCACTATTTTCATCTTCACCGACGCCTTCGTCGGTGATCGCATGTCCGTCCTCCTCGACCTCTGACGGGCCGTGGCCATCTTCGGATGCCATGCGCGGCTTGCCATGGGCCAACCCAACGCCGGCAACGTAAATCAGCGCGAGCGGCTTGGCGGATTCCCTGCCCAGCGCGTTGAGGCGGTCTTGCATCGCCGCCACCTTGTCGGGATGCGCGGCGGCGACGTTGTTTGTCTCAAAGGGATCATCAGCGAGGTTGTAGAGGTCAACGCTCGTGGGAATCAGCGTGCGCCAGATGAGTTTCCAATCGCCCTCGCGCACGGCGCCCCGGAACGGCTCGACGTTATAGACGAGTTCCGTGCGCGGTGAAGGCGCGTTGGCGCTGATGGTTTGCCAAACATCGAGACCATCCAACGGCAGGCATTTCGCGGTCGAAGCGCCGGCGAGATTGGCGAGGGTCGGATACATGTCCACGACGTGAATCATCCCGTCCACCGTGATGCCGGGTTTGATGTGGCCTGGCCAGTTGGCCAGGGCGCACACAAGCGTGCCACCTTCGAAGAGCGAACCCTTGCCGTCGCGATAAGGACCGTTGTCGCAAGGAAGCACGGTTTTGGACAAGTCGGCCATCTGACCGGCAAACATCGCGTTGCGCGTGCCGCCGTTGTCGCTCTGGAAAATGATGAGCGTGTTGTCGCGCAGTCCTTTCTGGTCGAGCGCGGCGACCACGCGACCGATTTCATCGTCCATGCACGTCACCATGCCAGCGTAGATGCGGCGAGTGGGTTCGGCGATGTTCGAGTAGCGGTCAATGTAATCCTGCGGCGCTTGAAACGGCGTGTGCGGCGCGTTGAAGGTGAGATAGAGATAGAACGGTTTGTCTGCGCTCTGCTCATTGATGTATTTGACGGCATCGTTGCCGATGAGCTGGGTCGTGTACCCTTTTTCATGGACGGGTTTGTTGTTGCGGAACCAGTCGAGCACGCCGGCGTCCTTGTGCGTGTAATAATCCAGCTCGCCGATCATTGCGCCGTACTGGTAATCGAAGCCACGCTGCCTGGGCCAATACTTCAAGTCCGCGTGGCCGAGATGCCACTTGCCGATGATGGCCGTGGTGTAACCGGCCTCTTTCAGCGCCTGCGGCAGCAGCCATTCGTTGGTGGCCAGGCCGTATCCCGCCGGACCGGGTATGACGATCGTCTGCAGCCCGTAGCGGAACGGGTAACGTCCCGTCAGCAGTGCGGCGCGCGTGGGCGTACACATCGGCTGCGCGTAAAACTGGGAAAACTTCACGCCGTTCGCGGCGAGCTGGTCCAGGTTCGGCGTCTTGATATCGGTGCAGCCGTTGAAGCCGACGTCCTTCCAGCCGAGATCATCGGCGACGATGTAAACGATGTTGGGCTTGGACCCGGCGGCGTGAGCCGATGAACTTGCGACCGACATCAGCGCGACACCGGCGAGAATGCCTAAGCCGCTGAATGCATGATTTAGCATGGTAGTCTTCATTTTTGATCCAGAGGTAAAATTAATTCAGAATCTTACACCGAAGCCGACTGTCAAGTAATAATCACTCTTTTGGGGGATGGCTCCGTCGGCTCTGGTTTGTGGATTCTGGAGATAATCCCAGATGAATGAAACATCCAGGTTGAGATGCTTCTTGATTTCAAACTCCAATGTGGTCACGGCATGATGGCTGTATTGCCCGGCTTCCCGTTCGGTAAAGATGCTCTGCCACGACTGTTTGAACGTGATTCGCTGGGTGATGTCCTGTTTGAAGTTTGAAGTCAGCACCCCCGCCGGCGTGCTCGCGGTGTCGGCCTGGTCGGCCTCGACGTTCTCAAACCGCGTGTATTGATAACCGGGACCGGCCGACACCGTCCATTCCAGCCCGGAGCGGTCGAAGATGTAGTAACCCGCGCTCACGCCGCCAGTGAGGCGGTAGGAGATGTTAGCCAGGGTATCCTGATAATATTCCAACTGGACGGGACGCAAAAACCAATCCTGGTTGAGCCGGACATCGTAAGATGCGTTTACGCGCTGGTTGTCTGCACTTTGAACATTATTGACCTGGCTGTAATTGCCGAGGTAATCAACCAGAAAAGTCGTGTTGGGTGTCCGCCGTGCCAGTTCCGCGCGGGTGTTCACCGTGGTCTGCTCGTTGTTGCCGGACTGGAGGCTTAACCCAAGGCTAAAATCCCCAGACCAGTTGTTGATGCCCGTTTTGCCGCCGCTGGGGGTGATGCCCAAGAGCATGTCCCGGTGCAGGCTTAACGGCTCCGGCCCGTTGACCGTCACCAGTTCGTTACTGATGACCACCAGGCCATAAACCGGCTGCTGATTCACAAACTGCGTGAACACGCGGTGCGCCGTGTAAAGCTGGCTGACATCCTTCAGCTTCAGCGTTTGCTGATCCATTTCGTCGCTGTCAAACTCGATCTCCTTGTTCTGGATGTACTTTAGATCGCCACGCAACCACTCGCCTGATTTAAGTTGAACCCAGTCGGAACCGTCGCGGCCGACGCCGGGCGGTTTCCAGGAAACCGAATTCGTCGGGGTGTTGGTGACAATGACGGAAGCCACAGGCATGTTTGTTTCTTCATTCGCAGGTGCCCGCAGGAGATCGCGGATTTTTGATTGGGGAAAAACCAGCCGCCCGGCGAGTTCCGACTCAAACACCACATTGGTGACGGTCTCCTCGATCACCGTGCCAACAAAGCGCTCGCCGTTCGTGCCGATCAAAACGTCGGCGCGCGCGAGCAGCGTCGCCGCCGCAAAAACCAGCGCGCACCACAACGATTTTGGCATCTCACTCATTTTGAAGATCCGAGGTTTTCGAGCAGGATGCGGCGGACTTCCTCAATCGTCAACGGATTGCCCTGGCACGAATGACCGCTGCGGACGATAAATTCCGACTCCGCGTAATCCACATGGGCGCTGGTGTATTTCACGACGCCGTCCGCGCCATCCGGCGGCTGGTCGTCGCCCTGGATGGCGATGATGGAATTGGCCTTGATGCCGGGCGCGACCGGGATGTCTGCCAGCGTGAGCATGAACGGGTTGTCCGTGGACATGCCGGCAAGACTGGAAGGCACGCCGTTGCGCACCGACGCCGGAAGCTGGATCGTGTCCTTCAATTTCAGCACGCTGGCAAAATCATCGACCATGTCCCTGGGGATTGTTATGAAGCAGTTCAGAATTTTCTGGACGAACTGGGTGTTCCGGTAACTTCCGCGATGCGGCGTGGCGATGAAGATCACCCGTGAGACGCACGGCAGCGGCTTGAAGAAAAAGTTGGTCCGCAGCAGTTCGCGCGTGGGCGCGTCCATCGGCAATTCGTCAATGTTGGTCGGAGAAACGAGCCGCCACAGTTTGTCGCCGGTGTCGGTCGCCGTCAGCTTTGCCAGCAGCCCGCCCTGGCTGTGGCCGATGACGACCATGTGCTGCAACGCCGCATCCCTGCCGTCCGGATCCAGCAGCTTGACCTGATTCATCAGCTCGTTGCGCAAAATTCCCGCCGAATACGTGATCGGTTTGCCGCTGGCGTAGTTGAACATCCAGAACTGGTAGCGTTCGCGGATGACGGAGTCGGCGCGCAACGTGTTCCACATTTCCGCCCACCAGACCGGGCTGCTGGCCGTGCCATGCACGAACACGACCGGTATGCGACCAGGCGTATAAGGCTGCATCCGAATGATGCCGGTCTTTTTGTTTTCATCCGCCGAAAAAAACTGGGCCAGCCCCAGCTTCCAGATCGGACTGTTGTTCAAGCCTTGCGCAATCGGCGCGGTGGTGTCCGTTTGCAGCGGCACGGACCGGCCGTTCACTTCAACTTGAGTGGCCTCGAACCCGGAATAAAGTTCGAGCGTGGCGGTCAGTCTGCCGGCGCTCCAGTCGCGCACATCACCCGACACGCGGAGAAAAACGGTCGCCGGCCCGCGCACCGGTTCATTGAACTTCCCGATTTTTTCCGGCACGGCGATCAACGGAGCGCCCAGGCCGGAATCGCGGTTGCGGGTGGACAAGCCGCGCACGATGAATTCGTCGGCCGAATAAAACGCCTGGATCAGGTCGAGGCTCCACGGAAATCCCGGCTGCGTGAACCGCACGTCAACCACGCCGGGCGGCGTCGCGCGCGGACCGCTGGCCATTTCAACCAGCGCGTTGGTGCCCACAATCAGACCCTGGGCGAGGCCGCGATTGTAAAAATCGCCCGCCGTGCGGAAACGGAGGTCGAACGGACTCGGAGGCGGCTGGTTGGTTTCACCAAACAAATAAAGGTAGGCGTAGATGGCCGAGGTGAAATAACTGTTGCGTGCGAGGTCTGACACACCCGGCTTGACGCTCCGGCTCTGGCGGTCGGCGTTCAGAAAATTCAGTTCGCTCAACGCGTAAATCAAATCCCGCCGGTCGTCGGTGCAGGCGACGGCCTGCAGTTTCTCCAGCGTCGCGTCCGGATTTTTTTCAAACGCCGCGTCGAGATCGTAGCGATGCAGGACGCGCATCGTGTCCGCGCTGCAATGGCTGCTGTTGAGCGCATTCTGGTGGAGATGCTGGTAAGCGGTGCGCGGCGACACCTTGTCCGCGCCGATGGGCGTCATGCAGCCCGCCAACGCCAGCAGCCCGGCGGCAAGGAAACCGTTCAGCGAATATTTTTTGATGGTCATTCTTCTAGTGAACGGCCGCCGCCGGTGCTTCGTTGAAGCCGGGCAGGCCCCGGCGGATCTGCTGCGAGAAGTCCGCCGCCCGGTCCGCTGCTCTGGCCCGCGCGTTGATGTTGGACAATTTTTTTAATTCCGCAAACGGCAAATTGGTGACAATCGTCCCGCGCTCGTAAAGCAGTTCGTCGAGGTGGCCGTTGATGAGCATCCGCCAGTCCCACGGCGCGCGGTCGGCGGCGGCGCGCTGGGTGCGGATGGCCGAGGTGCAATTGTCGGTGAG
>Ga0302326_10022958_pt1 | contig 12735 bp, 9 predicted proteins | sample Palsa_T0_3_FD_202264 | JGI IMG/M metagenome (GOLD analysis project Ga0302326, IMG submission 202264) | Peat permafrost microbial communities from Stordalen Mire near Abisko, Sweden - Palsa_T0_3 | ecosystem: Environmental > Terrestrial > Soil > Palsa > Peat permafrost | place: Sweden: Abisko... | reverse complement strand
TCTTCACCGGCATGGCAGTTCAAACAGCGGGGGGCTTGCTGCTGCTCGGGATTGGAGCAGTAGCTGTTGCTTTGGAGCTGAGTCAAGGCGATCTTCGACAGCCCATTTGGGCGGCAGTTGGATCAGGCATTTTTCTTGTAACGATCCGAATCGCTTTATTGCAGGCGTTCTCGCCGAAAAACCAAACCGGCATGTCGTCTACCCTGGCGCTTCTAGGAGCACTGTTTGGAGCCGTCGTCTTTGGCGTATTCGTGCATCTTGCTTTACGAGCGAATCTACAGCGCGCGCTCCTCGGAACCGTGAACCGAAGACTGGAGCAGGAGACGCTGCAACGCAGGCGGGCCGAGGAGACGACCCTGGCGTTGAACGAACAACTCGAACGGCGAGTCGAGGAACGGACCAAAGCGCTGGAGGCCGTCAACCAGGAGTTCCGGAATGAAATCGCGCGGCGCGAGCTGGTGGAGGAGGACCTGCGGCGACAGAAAGAAATCTTGCAGACCGTCTTCGATCACATCCCGGTGATGGTCGGCTTCGTGGATCAGAATGGCCAGCCCCAGCTGGTGAATCGGGAGTGGGAACGAACGCTCGGCTGGTCGCTCGCCGAGATTCGAAGCCAAAATATCGATGTCATCGCGCAGAATTACCCAGGCCTTGAGGATCGCAACAGGGTCCGCGATTTCCTGGTACGTGCGAACGGTGAGTGGGCGGACTTCAAGACGAAGGTTCGGGATGGCCGTGTGATCGATACCACCTGGGCTATGCGCCAACTTTCGGACGGCACTGGCATCGGCATTGGTCAAGATATCAGCGCGCGCAAACAGGCCGAGGAGGACTTACGGCGGCAGAAGGAAATTCTGCAAACGATCTTCGATCATCTTCCCGTCATGATCAATTTCGGAGATGGAAATTACCGGATTCAACTGGCGAATCGGGAATGGGAAAAGACACTCGGATGGTCGGTGGAAGAGATCCGCCGCGGCAATGTGGACATCCTGGCGGAAAACTATCCCGATCCCCAATATCGCGAAAAAGTCCTGGATTTCGTAACGAATTCCCACGGGGAGTGGGCGGACTTCAAGACTACCGTTCGGGACGGCCGGGTGATCGACACCTGCTGGGCCATGCTGCATCTGCCGGACGGAACCAGCATCGGCATCGGCCAGGACATCACGGAGCGCAAGCGAGCTGAGGAAGCATTGCGAGAGAGCGAGGAGCGGTTCCGCCAGCTGGCCGAAAACATCGACGATCTGTTCTGGATCAAGACGCCGGATTTCAAGCACGCGCTATATTTGAGCCCCATCTATAAGAGTTTGACCGGGCGCTCGCCCGAGGAGCGTTATGGCGATCCCGATTCGCAACAGTTCCTGAACATGATTCATCCGGAGGATCGAGAACCAATGGCGGAAATCATCCAGCGCGCGTCCGGAGAGGCATTTGATCTTGAATTCCGAATCACCCAGGCGGATGGATCCGTCCGTTGGATTCGCGATCGCGGCTTCCCGATCCGCGATCAATCCGGACAGGTCTATCGGATCGCTGGTATTGCCACCGACATTACCGGACGCAAGCTAGCCGAAGAAACGCTGCGCGAAAGCGAAGAACGGTTTCGCCAACTCGCTGAGAACATCCACGAAGTTTTTTGGCTGCGGTCGCTTGACCTGAAGCAACTGCTCTATGTGAGCCCGATGTTTGAGAAGGTTTGCGGCCAGAGCCGCGAGAGTCTCTACGCGGACGGCCCGGAACTGTTGGTTCATCCGGAAGACCGTCCCCGAGTGATCCAAACTTTAAAAGACCTGGCTGGGCGAGAATTCGAAATCGAATACCGGATCGTCACTAAAGAGGGCGACGTACGCTGGATTCGCGATCGCGGTTTCCCCATCCGGGATGGATCCGGCGCAGTTTGCCGGATGGGCGGCGTGGCCGAGGACATCACCGACCGCAAGGAGGCCGACGACCGTCTCAAGGCTAGCAGTGGGCAGTTGCGTGCCCTGTCCGCCAAGCTGCAATCGGCGCGCGAGGAGGAGGCCAAACGGATAGCTCGCCAGATCCATGACGAACTGGGTGGCCTTCTCACCGGCTTGCGCTGGGAACTGGAGGCCCTCGAAAAGATGATTCAGCAGCCGGGCGATGTAGGGCAGTTGCAGGCGATGCGGGATAAATTTACCAGCATGAGGGGCCTCGCTGACACCACCATCAACGTCGTGCGCTGGATCGCCTCCGAACTGCGGCCCAGCATCCTGGACGATCTGGGTCTAGTGGAGGCCATCGAGTGGCAGACCCAGCAGTTCCAAGCGCGAACTGGAATACATTGCCGCTCCGATTGCGCTCTGCAAAGTATTCCACTGGGGGATCAGCAATCCACTGCCGTGTTCCGCATCTTTCAGGAGCTCTTACGAACGTCCTGCGCCATGCGCAAGCGACCTGCGTCGGTGTCGCAATGAAGGAGGAAAACGGCTTGTTCATCTTGACCGTGACTGATAACGGCCGCGGAATCACACCAGCCGAAAAGCTCGGCAGAACCTCGCTCGGACTTCTAGGCATGCAGGAGCGCGCTCACTTGATCGGCGGTCGCGTGGATATCATTGGCGCGAAGGGAACGGGCACTACCCTGCACGTCTGCATACCTCTGGCGGGAAGAGCGGCGGGATTAAAAACATGATGCGAAAAGTTCTCATCGTCGACGACCATGAAGTAGTTCGGGATGGTGTACGAAAACTGCTGGATGAACAGCCGGGGGCCATTTCTTGCGGTGAAGCGGGCACCCCGGACGAAGCCCTTCGCATGGTGCTCGCCGACGACTGGGATGCCGTGGTCCTGGATCTTTCCTTCGCCGGAAAGAGCGGCCTGGAAATCCTCAAGGAACTCAAACAAGTCCGACCCCGTCTTCCCGTGCTGGTTCTCACTATGCATTCGGAAGAACAATACGCGCGCCGGGTCTTCAAAGCCGGTGCCGCCGGATTTATAACCAAGGATAGCCCGCGTGCCGAACTATCCAGAGCCATCCATAAGGTGATGGAAGGCGGCAAGTATTTGAGCCCCGCGCTAGCCGAGAAGCTGATCATCGACCTGGGGCGCGGCGTTGATCGTCCCCCGGATGAAACCCTTTCCGATCGCGAGTTTCAGGTGATGCGTCTTATCGCATCTGGTAAGACCCTCAGTGAGATTGCCGATCTCTTGTCGCTTAGCGACAAGACCATCAGCACCTATCGTGCGCGCCTCATGGAGAAAATGGGTATGCGGACCAACGCCGAACTTACCCATTATGCGATCCATAACAAGCTTGTGGACTGAGGCGCAGTGCTAGTTTTTAAAATCCACGTAGGGAATGTTCCTACATGGTTGTAGTTGGACACCCGATACGAAAATCAAAGACATCCTGATAGTCACCCCCTTTTCTTCCTCGTAGACTGGAATGTCAGCTGAGACGTCCGTAGGGGAGGAGGATTCATGAATAAAAATGGGGAACTCCCTCCTAGGTCCGTGGGGAACAATTCAAGGCTGCCGGCCTTGGCAGGCGCGCGTTTAAAGCAGCTGCGCCGCGAGCGTTTTCTGATTGAACGAGCGATTGTTGCTTTGACGAAAATCTCTGCGGCACGGCTTTCGCGCAGTAGACGCGCAATCCGGGGCTTATAACCGCCTGCCAGACGGGCTGGGAGGAATCGAACGTGAGTCTCGACGACGCGGACCCACGACGGAACTCGATCAGCCTCCCAGCCGAGTTATGATATCAATAGACTAGCTGCCGCGCTTCTCTCGGTATCAGTCCCAGTCCCTTTAGCACGCCCAGTACGCGGAAGCCCCGGCAGTCCCACAAGTGCTATTTTGAAAGTGACTCCGATTTTAAATAACCCCATGCTTGCAACCAAACTCGTGACCGGCGAGGATCCCAACGCGCAGGAAACCAGCGAGTGGCTAGAAGCCCTCGATGGCGTAGTCGAGGAGGGAGGTGCGGACCGCGCGGCCTACCTGCTTAGCCGCCTCATCGACCGCGCGGCTCTATACGGCGCCCAGGCACCAAACGGGCTGAAAACACCTTACGTCAACACCATTCCGGTGGACGAAGAAGCGCCCTACCCCGGTGACCGGGCGATGGAACGGCGAATCAAGAGCCTGATACGGTGGAACGCGATGGCCATGGTGGTTCAGGCCAACAAGCATGACACCGGCATCGGCGGCCACATCTCGACCTTCTCCTCGCTGGCAACCCTCACCGAGGTTGCCCACAACCATTTCTTTCACGCCCGCTATGCCGATCAGCCCGGCGATTTTGTGTATTTCCAGGGCCATGCTTCACCCGGCGAATATGCTCGCGCGTTCCTGGAAGGCCGTTTAAGTGACAAGCACCTGGAGAACTTCCGCCACGAGCTGCGCGAGCATCCGGGCTTGTCGTCCTACCCGCATCCCTGGCTGATGCCTGACTTTTGGCAATTTCCCACCGTATCCATGGGAATCGGGCCCATCAACGCGATCTATCAGGCCCGCTTCATGCGCTACCTTGAGAACCGCGAGCTCATTCCAGTGACCCCGCGCAAAATCTGGGCATTCCTGGGCGACGGCGAGACCGATGAACCGGAATCGCTGGGCGCAATCGCGCTCGGAGCTCGCGAGCAGTTGGACAATCTGATCTTCGTCGTCAATTGCAATCTGCAGCGCCTGGATGGACCGGTTCGAGGCAATGGGCAAATCATTACCGAACTCGAAACTCATTTCCGCGGCGCCGGCTGGAATGTCATCAAGGTAGTTTGGGGCGGCGGTTGGGACGATCTGCTGGCTCGCGATAACACTGGATTGCTCATCAAACGCATGGGCGAGTGCGTCGACGGAGAATATCAGAATTTCAAAGCCAAGGGCGGCGCTTACACCCGCAAGGAATTTTTCGGCAAATATCCCGAGCTGTTAAAACTGGTGGAGCATCTGTCCGACGAACAGATCGGGGCTTTGAAGCGCGGAGGCCACGACCCTCAAAAGGTCTATAACGCTTATAAGCGCGCAATCGAGCATACCGGATCGCCCACCGTCATCCTGGCGAAAACCATCAAAGGCTACGGATTGGGCGAAGCCGGCGAGGGCCGCAACGTCACGCATCAACAGAAGAAGCTCAACGAAGACGAGATGCTGCACTTTCGCCGCCGCTTCGATATTCCGATTTCCGAAGAGACCGTCCATTCAGCATCGTTCTACCGGCCTCCCGACGACGCGCCGGAGATGCGCTACCTGCAAGAAAGGCGGCAAGTGCTAGGGGGCAGCCTGCCGGCGCGCTCGGTTCCGAAGATCACGATTGAGGCGCCGCCCCTGGATCTGTTCGCTGAATCGATCGCTGGTTCGCAAGGCCGCGAAGTCTCCACCACCATGGCCTTCGTGCGTATCCTCACTCTGTTGCTTAAAGACAAGCAACTGAGCCAGTACATTGTACCCATCATTCCCGATGAAGCTAGAACCTTCGGGATGGAATCGCTGTTCCGGCAGTACGGCATCTACGCCAGCCGTGGGCAACTCTACAAACCGGTGGATAGCGAGAATTTCCTGTTTTATCGGGAAGCCAAGAACGGCCAGATTCTCGAAGAAGGCATCAACGAAGCCGGCTCCATGGCGTCCTTCACCGCGGCCGGCACTGCTTACGCCACCTACGGCGTCCCGATGATCCCGTTCTTTACCTACTATTCGATGTTCGGGTTCCAACGCATTGGCGACTTGATCTGGGCTTTCGCCGACTCGCGCGGGAAGGGCTTTCTGATGGGTGGAACGGGCGGCCGGACCACGCTTGCGGGCGAAGGGTTGCAGCACCAGGATGGCCACAGCCTTGTGCTCGCGAGCACGGTTCCCACCTGCCACAGCTATGACCCGGCGTACGCTTACGAAATTGCGGTCATCGTTCAGGATGGCATCCGGCGCATGTATCAGCAGATGGAAGACCGGTTCTACTATCTGATGCTGTATAACGAGAACTACGCGCAACCGCCAATGCCGGATGGCGCTTCCGAGGGCATCCTGCGCGGCCTGTACCGCTATAAAGTTGCTGAGAATGGAAATGCGCAGATACAACTCTTTGGCAGCGGCCCGATTTTGAATGAAGCCCTGCGCGCGCAGAAAATCCTGGCGGACAACTACCAGGTGCAGGCCGATGTGTGGAGCATAACCAGCTACAACGAACTCCGGCGCGACGCGTTAGAGGTAGAACGCTGGAACCGGCTGCATCCAACGGAACCGGAGCGCAAGCCCTACTTATTGCAAATCCTCGAAGGTGTAGAAGGGCCAATCGTCGCCTCCACTGACTACATGAAGGTGGTAGCCGATCAGATCGCTCCATGGCTTCCCGGGCGCCTGGTTACGCTCGGCACCGATGGGTTCGGGCGCAGCGACAACCGCGAACACCTACGGAGACATTTCGAAAATGGCGCGGAAGCTATCGCTGCGGCGGCTTTGGCGCGGCTTGCGCGCGACGGCAAATTCGACAAACAGACCGCCCAGGCTGCGATCCTCGCATTGGGATTGAATCCAGAAAGTGCCGATCCAGCTACGAAGTAAAGCCAGAAGCTTTGCTGCTATTCCTGAACGGTCTGCTGATCCGTGTCGCGCCAAGCGCTGATTTTCAAACGTCTACAGACCCAGCAGAGGCCTTCTGCTGAGTTGGGGGCGCAGTCCGCACCGCACACTGTGCACTTCTCCACGCGCTTCGTCAGATCGGATAGCACCGACCGCTTTGCATGCTCTAGAAGCTTTTGATCAATTACCGCGGAGGGCACCGGCTCTGCCGGCGCCGATACTGGCCGGGCCGTAGGTTTGCGTTTCATTAACTGAGACTACAGTAACATTTCTCCGCGGCATACGGTCGCCGCTATGCTGCCCGGTCCATCCGCATAATGTACGCAGGATCGAGAGCAGCCGAGCATCGCGAGCACTTTTGACCTGGTTTTACCTTCGCCGTCTTCCCCGCCGTCACCACAGTGCCCTCGACCGTGTGCGTGCAGATCGGACAGTAAACAAAAGCCTTGTGTTCGTGGAGCGTTATAACCGGCTGCGCTTGAGTGCGAGTCTGGATGTTCATCTGTTCTCCTTCTCACTGCATAAGACGCAAGTGATGGGCCAAACGATCGAAAAATCGTGCGAAGAAAAGAAGCTACACTAAAACTGTTTGTTTCTTTATGAAGACAGCGTTCGTTTTCCCGGGACAAGGCTCGCAGTTCGTTGGAATGGGCAGGAGCCTGGCGGAAAAATTTTCAACAGCTCGCGCAGTTTTCGACACGGCCGACCAAGCTTTGGGATTTTCCCTCACCGGCCTTTGCTTTGACGGCCCGGCCGAAACGCTACAGCTGACCGAGAACATGCAGCCCGCTCTGCTAACGGTTTCGATCGCAGCTTGGCGAGTATTGGACGAACATGGTATTCGCCCCGACTACGTTGCCGGCCACAGCCTCGGCGAGTACGCGGCACTAGTGGCAGCTCAATCGCTCGACTTCGCCGACGCCGTGCGTCTGGTGCACAAGCGCGGCAAATACATGCAGGAAGCCGTACCTGTAGGCGCAGGCGCCATGGCGGCGTTGCTCAAGCTTCCTGACGGCAAGCTCGATGCTATTCTCGCCGAAGCCGCGCAGGGCGAGGTGGTGGCCGCCGCGAACTTGAACTCGCCGGATCAGATCGTGATCGCCGGCCATGCCGGAGCAGTGGGGCGAGCAGTCGACTTGGCCAAAGCAGCCGGCGCACGGCGCGCATTGCTGCTGCGTGTCAGTGCTCCCTTCCATTGTCCTCTCATGCAACCGGCGCAGGAGAAGCTGAAGGCGGATCTGGACTCGACCGAGTTTCGTGAACTCGCCGTGCCGCTCGTAAACGGCTGGCAAGCCCGCGTGGTTCGCACCGGAACCGAGGCCCGCGAAGGTTTGTATCAACAGGTGTCCAGCCCGGTCCGTTGGACGGAAGTGATTAATATGCTTTCTTCGCTCGGAGCCAGCCGTTTTCTGGAAGTCGGCGCCGGAGGAGTGCTCACTGGTTTGCTACGAAATATCAACAGTCAACTGGAAGGTTCCAAGTTTGGTGAAACGGAAGATTTGGAGAAGGTACATGCGGCGATTGCGTAGAGCGATTTTCGTGCCCGGATTTCTTGCCATTGCTGGGCTATGCACAACGGGTTGCAAGAACCAGGCACCGACAACTGCTCCCCCGCCTGACTTTTCGAAACTCACCGACGACTTCGTCTATGGATCGCTCGCGCTTTCGCCGGTTGGCGCGACATCGGCCGGTTATCACGAACATAACGGCATCCATCTTGATGAGCAGATCGCCCAGCAACGCAAATTCTACGCGGCTTTCCATAATCGCCTGGCCGCGCTCGACCAATATTCGCTCCCGGCGGAAGACCGCGCCGACTATCAGATAATCTATAACCAAGTCAACCTGTCGCTGCTGGAACTCAACAAGATCCAAAGCTACCGCCATAATCCCACCGGCTATGTGGAGCTGGTCGGCAACGCCCTATTCGGCCCGTTTGTGCTCGAATACGCTCCCATTGAGACGCGCTATCGGCACATTATCCAACGATTGCTAAAGGTTCCTGCGCTGATTCAGCAAGCGCAGGCGAACCTGGCCGACGCGCCAGAGGTTTGGAATCGCGTAGCGCGCGAGGAAAACGATGGCACTTTGGATCTGATCGACAAGACGCTACGCGCTAAGGCGCCCGACGCCTTGAAGGCGGATTACGATCGCGCCGCTGCTCCGGCTTTGGACGCTCTGCGCGGGTTTACTAAATTCCTGAAGGATGATCTGTCGAAGAAGACCAGCGACTGGCGGCTTGGCAAAGAAGTCTACGATCAAAAATTTGCTTACACCCTGGTGTCCGGCAAGGCGCCCGAGCAGGTGCTGGCCGAAGCGGAAACCGCGCTGAAGGACGTTCGCGATCAAATGGCCAAGCTCGCCGCCCCGCAAACCGTAAAGCAGGCTTTGGACAAAATTGCCCAAGACCACACCACGCCTGCCGCTTATATGGACCAGGCTAAGCAGGACCTTACGGAAGCTACAAAGTTCGTACGCGACAAACATCTGCTGAGTTTGGGTTCAGGCGATAATCTGCAGGTGATTCCTACGCCCGAATTCATGCGAGGTATTTACTCCGTGGCGGGCTTTAACGCAGCTCCGGCGCTCGAGCCGCAGTTAGGAGCGTTTTACTGGGTGACGCCCATTCCACCAGACATGGCCCAGGCGCGCGTGGAATCCAAACTGCGCGAATACAACCGCTACGGCATGATGGAGATCACCATTCACGAGGCCATGCCGGGTCATTACGTGCAGTTTGAGTTCGCCAACGCACTGGAACCAAAATCGCGGCGCGTGCTCCGCAGCATCTTCGGAAATGGCCCCTATGTCGAGGGCTGGGCACTCTATACGCAGCAGATGATGTCGGAAGAGGGTTTCATGAACAACAGCCCTGAGCTGCGCTTATCGATGATGAAGCAGCTGCTCCGATCCATCGCCAACGCCATCCTCGACATCCGCCTGCAAACCATGGGCATGACCGAACAGCAGGCCCTGGATTTGATGATCAACGACACGTTCCAGGAGAAAGAAGAGGCGACCGGCAAAATCCAGCGCGCGCAGTTGTCCTCCTGCCAGCTGCCCATGTATTTCATTGGATGGCGCGGATGGCTGGACACTCGCGAGTCGTACAAAATGCGGAAAGGCTCGGCCTTCCAGCTGGAGCAATTTCACGACGCGGCGCTGAAAGAAAGCGCTGTGCCGTTGCCCGCGCTCGGGGCACTGCTAAACTGAACCGCGGCCGTGAGGGAGCGTTTGCTAGAGATTCCGCTTCAGGAATGAGCAGATATGATAGCCGTCGATAAATTTGAACGGCGTCTCTCCAAGCGTGTAGTGGCCGCAAGGCAGTACCACTACCTTGTGATCCACCGAATAATCCCGCATCTTTGCCACGATGTCTCGCGATAGCTCGGGCGGAAACGTCGTGTCGTACGCGGCGTAAATAAAAAGCGACTTTTGTTTCTGGGCCGCGAACTTTTCCATGTAGCTCACCGGCGAGACCGCGATCCAGGCCTGCCGAAGACGGTCCAAGTCGATATGCTCTTCCAGGCTCTTACGAATGTGCTGCGTGGAAAGACCGGCCCAGACGACGTCGGCGACGTAGGTGGAGCAGTGATTAAAGACATTGACCGAAACGCGGTCGTCGTGCGCGCTCACCAGACACGCGTAAGCCGAGCCCAGGCTGGTGCCGACGATCCCCATGCGCTCATATCCCTGCGACTGTAGCCAGTCGAAACACGAGCGAACGTCAATCACCGCCTGCCGTGTAGCATCCAGAGTCCGGCAGATGTTGGAGGAAACTGCGAAGTCGGCGCGCTTAAGCTCCGCTGGCATGCGGAAATCGTGATACGGAAGGCTGATCCGCAGCGCCGAGATTCCCAAGCGGGCCAGTGCACGGCAAAGCGCCAGGTAGCCATCGGCAGGACCGTTCCAGTGCGGGAGCACGACCACCGCCTTCTTCGAGCCTGGCGCCGGAAACCATCGCGCATGCACCAGGTTGTTCTCGTGATAAGGCGTATGAACCGGCGACTGGAATCGCAGCATGCCATCTTGCAGCGCGAAATCATGCGGATTCTCATATGCAAAGAACTCGTCGCTATCGACCATCGCCAGCTGATTCAGCTTCGCGACATAATCCTCGGCACTCTCGCCGTTCTTCGGATAACGCTGCGCGCATGGCCACTGGTTCGTCCATTCCAAGCCCCACTCGAAATCGCGAACTATGCGATTGGTGGCCCGAAAGCACAAAGCCTCCTCGCGCGCGCGAATCCAGCGCTCATAGCGGCCCGTAATTGCTTTCACCATGTACTATTTCAGGATAACGGGTCACTTACCGACCATGTGCCGGGTGTCGCGTTCATTTTCGACGCATATGCCCTCGCCTACCTCGTCGCTGGGAGCGAGCTCGGTAGTGCGCTTAATGACCCATGGCTTGACGAACGTATCGGGGTCCTCAACGGTGATCTCAGTCTCCAGGTGGCCTAAATCCGGGCGGCGGTAACGCTCCACGATATGCATTTTTTCAGTGTGCGGCACTTGATTCGGGAGCCAGGACTTATCGTTGAACCCCACCGTATCCACCACCAACGTTTCACCTTCCCAATGTCCGATGGAATGCCCAGTCCAAGTGGGACCAAAGTCCTTCGGATGGGCGCGCCCATCCAGATAAATCTGGCGATAGCCGGGAACGTCCAACTCGAAGAGCATCGCCATAAATGTGGGGGTCTGAACGGTCCGGAAAGGTGTTCCCGTACCGCTCAGAAGAATACCCATGGGCAGGCAGCGCACCTGTGGGGCATCTTTAGAATTAGTGTCAACGCGTTCCTTAACCACCGCCTCCGCCCACGGCTTCAATTCCGGTTTTCCTTGATCGATGGTTCTTTGGTTGTGCCAGATACCGGACAGGTCCGGCTTGCCATCCGGCATGCGTGGAGTGGGTCCCCCTGGCGCCGGGTGCGGAATATTCCGGTCGATCAGGATGTCGCGGCCATCGCCGAGCGTGTTTAATTGGAAATCGTTCAGTCGCAGATCCATGCGCAAGGTCTGGCCTGCCTCCACGACTACACCGTGCTGGACCATCGGAGTGAATCCGGGCGAGCTGTTCGAAAGATCATAGCTAGCCGCCGGCAGCTGGCCGAACTGATAAACACCCGCTGACGAAGTGATTGCCTTGAAGACGGCTTTGCTTTGTGAGTTCGTGGCTTGAATCTCGGCATGAGGCACCGGATCTCCGGCCACATCGACCACCGTGCCGGTAATCGTGCCTCCGCTTTGCGCGAAGATTTCGAGAGCAAAAACAAACAGGCAACTAAGAGTCCGGATCACAATTCTGTCTCCACAGGCGTTTCAACGATTCTAGCGTAATAATGGAGGTGTCCCATGCCCCCAGCCATCCGCCGCCGCACTCCGGAAGAGCTGTTAGAACAGCTGCAGGCCGAGGAAGAATACGAACGCCGTGGCCGGCTGAAGGTGTTTCTGGGGTACGCTTCAGGCGTTGGCAAGTCCTTCCGCATGCTGGATGAAGGGCGGAGGCGGCACGAGCGTGGACAAGACGTAGTGGTGGGAGCGATCCAACCCAAAACGTCTCACGAGATCGAATGCGTTCTCAGCAAACTCGAAGTGATCCCTTTGCGCGAGGTGGATGGAATCTCCGTGATGGATACGGCGGCCATTCTCAAACGTCACCCGGCCGTGTGCCTGGTAGACGGTCTGGCTTACGACAATCCTCCGGGCTCATCGCACACCAGCAGATGGGAGGATGTAAACGAGCTGTTGGACGCCGGCATCTCCGTGGTCAGCTCCGTCAATATCCAATACATTGACGAGCTGCTGGAGCGCGTGGCACGTATCACCGGCAAGAAAGTAAAACAAACGGTTCCGCGCAGCTTTCTGAACTCAGCCGACGAAATCGTGGTGGTGGATGCGCCGCCCGAGATGTGCCGAGAGCGGTCGCGTGATGGCGAGATAGGCGCGGCCAGCCTGGCGCAGAAACTTTCGGAACTACGCGAAATAGCGTTACTGCTGGCGGCCGACGTCGTGGACAAGCAGCTGGAGTCGTACCTGCAGCGCAACGGCATTCCACAAACTTTCGGCGCGCAGGAACGCATTCTGGTGTGCATGACGCCGCGCGCCAACGCGGGACCCATGATCGCCAGCGGCAAGCGCAACGCCGATCGATTTCATGGCGATCTGATGGTGGCGTATGTCCGTCAG
>Ga0302326_10022957_pt1 | contig 12735 bp, 6 predicted proteins | sample Palsa_T0_3_FD_202264 | JGI IMG/M metagenome (GOLD analysis project Ga0302326, IMG submission 202264) | Peat permafrost microbial communities from Stordalen Mire near Abisko, Sweden - Palsa_T0_3 | ecosystem: Environmental > Terrestrial > Soil > Palsa > Peat permafrost | place: Sweden: Abisko... | reverse complement strand
GCTCCCGTGCGGAGTTTGTGGTGACTACGCCCAACGCCGGAGTAGCGGCGCAACTGGTAACGCAGTATTGGAATACCGGGCCGGATGGGGATTACGATCCCTCGCGCACGATCGCAAATGTTGTCAATGCGATCGGCGCGGAGGGTTCGAGTGTTGCGAGCGTAATTGGCGCAAAGGTGAAGCGACTGCCCTCCAATGCTGTTCCGGCCAAGGTTACACGCTTTGCGGATCTAGCGAGCACTACTCCGGTGGCGCAGCGCAATCTCTATTTCTCTGAGGTATTACAGGATCCCTCGAATCCGAACAGCCCCACTAACTTTTACATCACGGAACAAGGACAGCAACCTGCGCTCTTCACCATGGGACAGATGCCGAGCATCGTGGTGCATTCAGGCACGGTTGAGGATTGGGTGGTCGAAAACCAGGCGCTGGAGGATCATATCTTCCACATCCATCAGATTCATTTTCAGGTGCTGGAGATTGATGGCCAGGCGGTCAACGATCCGGCGATTCGCGATACTGTCGATGTACCTTACTGGAGCGGCATTGGGCCTTATCACAGCGTGAAGCTACGCATGGACTTCCGCGATCCGAACATCGTTGGGACGTTTGTCTATCACTGCCACATTTTGCAGCATGAGGATGCGGGAATGATGGCTGAGATTCAGGTGCTGCCGTCCTCCGGCACGGCTTCGACGACGACCGCGACGGCATCGGCGTCGAGCGTTGCGCCCAATGGAAACATCACTCTGACCGCGAGTGTGGTAGATGCGACGACGGGCAATCCCACGCCTATCGGGCTGGTGCAGTTTCAGATCAATGGCAATAATGTCGGCAATCCTACGCAACTGATGAACGGGCAGGCGACGCTGGCGACGGCTATCAATGGAAACGCCGGAAGCAATAGCGTGACAGCCTTCTATGAGGGAGATACGACCTACAGCGAATCGGTATCGGCAGCTATTCCTCTGACGGTCTCCGATTTTGCGCTGGCGTCTGCGGGAACTTCTGCGGCGTTGGGATCGGCGGCGATTGCCAATATCACGGTGAGCGTGGCAAATAACTACACCACTCCTATTACGTTCACCTGCGCTATGCCCGCCAACCTGACGGAATCGGCGTGTTTTGTGAACCCGAATTCGATTACCGGCACCGGGACGGTTGCTCTGACGGTCAATACCACGCCGGCGCATCCGTTGAGCAGCAAGCTCGCGAATGGCTCTGGCTCGAGCGGGGCGGGCTGGTTTGTCGCCAGCGGCGGAGCGAGCCTGGCTTGCGTCTTCCTGCTTGCTTTGCCTCGGCGCAGAGGCCGCTGGCTGGCGATGCTTACACTGGCGATGCTCGGTGCGGGTTTCACGTTTATGGGATGCGGCAGCGGTACGACCAAGACCGATCCAGGCACGGCGAAGGGCACGTATACCGTGGTGGTGACTGGGGCGACGAGCAGCGGGACCAGTCTCTTCCAGAACAGCGTCAACGTTCCTATCACGATTCAGTAGCAGGGTCTCGCGCTCATCAAGCTAATCCGCAACAAGAAGATCGGGAGAGAAGTATGTTGTGTGGAATCATTCGTTTCGCAAGCAAGTTAGCGAAGGCTTTTTGCGTGGTTGGAATCTTGTCTGCGTCTTTGCTCTGGGCCGGTGTCGGCGGCGGTATTTCAGGCGTTGTCAAGGATAGTTCAGGGAGTGTGATTGCCGGCGCCGGCGTCATGATGCATGAAGTGAATACCGGGCTCGACTACAAGGCGCGGACGGATAGCAAGGGCTACTATTCGCTGCCTGTGCTTCCGGTGGGCCACTATGAGTTGGAGGTGGGTGCGGCTGGGTTTGCAAGCTATCAGCGCAAAGGCATTGTGCTGGACACGAATGCGGCACTCACACTGGATGCGGTGCTGGCCGTAGGCAGCGTGGCTGAGACTGTCAGCGTGAGCGACAATGCGCTGCATGTGGAGACTGCAAGCACGCAGATGGGCGAGGTGATAACCGGACGGCAGATGACTGCAGTTCCGCTGGATGGGCGCAGTTATACGGATCTGCTTTCATTGCAGCCGGGCGTGGCTCCAGCAACTTCGATTACTTCGACTACGGTGCAGGATGTGGGTGCTACAGTTCTGAATCCTTCAGGAACGCTGAATCCTGGGACTGTTTCAGTGAATGGGCAGAGAGAGTTTGCAAACTTCTTCTCGGTGAATGGGAGCGATGCTGAAGAGGATGTGAATGCGGGTACGGCGATCATTCCGAATCTGGATGCGATTGAGGAGTTTCGTATTCTAACGAGCAACTTCGATGCTGAGTACGGCGAGTTCTCAGGCGGCCAGATCAGTGTGATCACCAAGTCCGGGACCAATCATTTGCATGGCAGCGCGTTCGACTTCTTTCGCAACACCGATCTGGATGCGCGGAACTACTTTTCGCCTACGCGCGGGGCTTTTCGTCAGAACCAGTTTGGAGGGACTGTCGGCGGCCCTATTCAGCGGGATAAGACTTTCTTCTTTGCAGATTATCAGGGGACGCGACAGACGCAGGGAATAGATACGGGGACTATCAGTGTTCCTTCGGCTGCCGATCGTACAGGCAATCTCTCAGACTTTGTGGACAGCAATGACAATACTTTGCTGACCGGCGTTGTTGGTGGTCCGTACTTCGCCAATCTGCTGACACAGAAGCTTGGCTATAACGTCAGCCAGGGAGAGCCCTACTACTTCAATGGCTGTACACAGGCGGATTCGCAGCAGGGACGCTGCGTCTTTTCGAACGCGGTGATTCCGCAGAGTGCATGGTCGGTGCCGACGCAGCGGATGCTGCAGTACATTCCTGCGCCGAACACTACAGATGGCTTTGCTACCTCGGCTTATAACCAGACGCTGCGGGATGACAAGGCGGGAGTGCGCGTAGACGCTAATACTCGCGCGGGGCTGTTGTCTGCTTACTACTTCATTGACGACTTCACTCTTAATAATCCTTATCCCGTGGCGCAGAGCGGGGCCAGTGTTCCGGGATTCAATGCGCTCACGACTGGGCGCGCGCAGTTGCTGGCGCTAGGCGATACGAAGACCTTTAGTAGCACCGCATTCAATGAACTGCATTTGAGCTACATGAGGGACTTTACCAATCTTGGACAGCCAGTGGGCGGCCTTGGAGTCAGCCTGGTTTCACAGGGCTTTGTGAATGCTGATGGTACGGCCAGCATTGTTGCGCTTGATCCGAAGGGGCAGAGTGTCGAGAACCTTAACTTCAACGGCTACTCGACAGGATCGGCGGCGAATCAACTCATCCAGGCCAACAATACTTATCAGCTTACGGACGCATTCTCCAAGGTGCTGGGTAGCCACACGATAAAGTTTGGCGGGGAAACGCATATAGACCAGGTGAATGCAGACCCCATCGCTCAGTTCAACGGAAGCTTTGTGTTTTCTGGAACTGAGACTGGCGTGGATTTTGCGGACTTCTTGATTGGCGTACCTAGCCAGTACAACCAGAGCCAGCTTAATCCCTTTTATGCTCGCAACAAGTATGTGGGATTCTTTGCGCAGGATAGTTGGCACGCTCGGCCAAATCTAACGCTGAATTACGGGCTGCGCTGGGATCGGATTGCACCGTGGTCGGAGAAGTACAACCAGATTTCTACCTTTGTAGCCGGGGCTCAGTCGGTGGTGTTTCCGGGCGCGCCTGCGGGAATTCTTTATCCTGGCGATCCTGGCATTCCTAACACGCTCGCGCCTATCGGTGAGCGAAGCTTTGCGCCACGGCTGGGGCTGGCGTGGTCTCCGCAGGTTGAGGCCGGGAGCTTTCTGGGCAAGGTGATTGGTGCGCCGGGAACTACGAGTGTTCGCGCGAGCTTTGGCAACTTCTATACGGCTATCGATGCGCTTTCGATCGGAGTGCTGGCGGCGAATGCGCCTTATGGAACGACTTACACGAGTCCTGAAGAGCCGCTGTTTGCTACGCCGTTTATCGGGGCTGCGGATGGTGCGAATAATGGTCAGCCTTTTCCTTATACGTTTGCTCCGTTGAATTCTTCGCGCAGCCATCCGGATGTCAACTTCAACTGGGCTACGTTCGAGCCGATCAGCGGCATTCCTGGATACGACATTCATAACAAGACACCGTATACCGAAGAGTGGATGCTCTCGATCGAGCGGCAGGCAGGGCCGAATACGGTGCTGACGGCGAGTTATGTGGGAACTTCAAGCCATCGACAGCGTGTGTTGATTGAGCCCAATGCGGGTAATCCTGCGCTTTGCCTTAGCCTGAGCAAGACGAGCGAGGTGCAGCCGGGAACGGTGACATGCGGCCCAGGCGGCGAGGATACGGTCTATTATCCGATCGGCGGCGGACAGGTGAATGGAACACGCGGTCCACTGGGTTCCAACTTTGGAAGCAACGCTGATCAGACTACGATTGGACACGCGAATTACAACGCGCTGGAGCTGAGCGCTCGCCATACGACTGGGCGGCTGGAGTTTTCAGCGGCTTACACTTACGGCAAATCTCTGGATCAGTCTTCCAATATCGGTGAAGAGGTAAATCCGTTCAACCCTGCGCTCAGTTATGCGGTCTCTTCATTTGATGTGAAGCACAATGCGGTGGTGAGTTATGAGTATCAGTTGCCATTTGACGAATTGCTCAAGCCTAGCCGTCTCACTCGCGGATGGTCGGTATCAGGCATCACGCACTTTGCCAGCGGATTCCCGATCACGATGGTGAACAACGGAGACAATTCGCTGATTGGGACGAATCCTAACGGGATCAACAACGCGAGTATCGATGAGCCTGACTACAGCGGAGGCGCGCTACGCTTGAATCACAATCCGCGCGTGGTTGGACACAACTACTTCGATACGTCGGTCTTCAGCATGAATGCGCTGGGAACGGCTGGAACATCGAAGAGGCGATTCTTCTATGGACCGGGCGCGGAGAATTTTGATATGGCTTTGGCCAAGAGCCTGGCGCTTACCGACGCGAAGTCGCTGCTCTTCCGCGTGGAGGCGTTTAATGTCTTCAATCATACGCAGTTCAATGGGCCCAGTTCAGTGGATGGGGACATTGGCAGCTCGACATTTGGGCAGGCGATCAGCGCTGCCGCTCCGCGAATTTTGCAGGGGGCGTTGAAGTTCAGTTTTTGATTGGCGCGTTAGTGGAATTAGCGATTAATTTGCCGTAATCCTGTTTGGCCTGGGTTAAGAGCGGGATGGTTGGGTCTGCATTTTTCCAGGCTTCGAGGAAGGCTTTGTATTCGGCGCGAGCTGGCTCGGTTTGTTTCTGCGCGGCGAGCACGCGGGCCAATTGGAGATGGGCTAACGGATACAGGGGCGAGATGGGATCTACACCGCGGTTCGATAGGATGAGACGGTAGTCATCCGCGGCTGCAGTCAGGTTGCCAGCCTGTGTTTCGGCTTGTGCGCGTAGATATGGAATGTCGAAGTTGGATAACTGATAGGGTCTTGCAGGCTCCATCAGTTGTACCGCTTCGGCAGGCTTGTGGGACCTGAGAGCGAGCAGGGCGCGCACCATAGGGACATAGATATAGACCTTGACAGTGTTTCTTTCATCGACGGTATCTGCAATGGCGAGGAAATGCTGAGCGAACGCGGGATCGCCGTTGGCTGCTCTTAACAGAGCGACTTCGCCAGGATCGCTGGGGTCGCCGGTGTAGCCGGTGATCTGTTTGAGCACAGTTGCAGCCCTGGCTGATTGATCGAACTGGGTGAGGACTCGTGCTGTGTCGAGCAGAATGCCGTTGGCGAAATCTGTTTCGCCATCGCGCATGGCTTCAGTGCGAGCGCGCGAAAGATTTTCAAGCGCCTCGTGGAGCTTGCCCTGACTGGCGGCAGCCATGGCGAGGTCGCGCAGGGATGTATTGATGTGCTGATGCGTCAGGCCCCATTGACCTTCGGACTTGATCTTGTCCGCATCGTGCTCGGCGAATGCAATCTGAAAAAGAATGCTGTGGATGTCCCAGTGATCCTTGCCCTGAGCTACGGCGGCGTTGGCTACTGCCTTTGCGTCGGCGAAGCGCGTGGCGCGCATGTAGACGCGGGCCAGTTCGACGGCAGCTACGCCGGAGTGGGGATCGACGTGGATGGCGTGTTCAGCGGCATCGATAGCCCGGGGATATTCACCCAAACGGGCATAGAGGTTGCACAGGCTTACCCAACTGTTGGCGACGTTGGGATAGATCTGCAGAAATTGTTTGGTGCGGCGGATGGATTCTTCGTAGTCGTTCAATGCGTAGGCGTAGTACATGACTTCGATGCCGAGACGCTCACGCTCGGTGGTGCGCTCGCGGAGGTCGAAGGCTTTTTTGTAGTACGAGGCGGCCTGCGCATAATCGCCCAAGTTGTAGTAGCTGGAGCCGAGGATCCGATAGGCAGAGGCGAAGTTGGGGTCGAGAGCTACGGCGCGCTGGTTGAGTAGCTGCGATGCTTTCATATCGCCGCGACGGAAGCTTTCGCCAGCCTGGTTGTAAGCCACCAGAGCGTCGAACGAAGGAGTGGTGGCCTGGGCGATGGACATTTGATATTGCTCGCGGGAGGCGGCTGATTCTCCCAGTTGCTTACGGACTGCTCCAGCGGCGCGGTCCAGGGCGTTGAGGACTTCATCTTTTGAGGTGACTTCTGTCTTATAACCAGCCAGATGCTTGTCGCTGATGCAGCTATCGGCATCGAGGATCAGCAGATAATGGCTGCCCAGCTTCGAAATTGAGCCATCGATCATTACCCGGGCGTTGTTACGCTGGCATACTTCCTGAGCGAGGGCCGGAGTCAACGATTCGTCGGCCTTGCGCTGCATCTGCAGCAGCGTGTCCCGAATAGCAGAGCGCGAGAGCACATTCAGGAAAGGCGACTGCTCCAGGTCAATCTGGAGAGCCTGATTGAGGGAATGGGTGAAGTCTGGGTCACCGGTGGAGTTTGCCAGCTCTGTGAGAACCAGGTCGATGTGTTCCGCGGGAACAGCATTTAGATGACGCCAGATCAGAAATGCGCCTGTGGCAATCAAGGCGGCGGGGATCAGGGCTGCGATGGCGATCTTCCATCGACGGCTGCTTTGCGACAAGGTTACTGCGGCTCGCGGCGGTACGATCGCGGGCAAGAAGGCTGGTGATTCATCGTCTGTTTCTTCTTCTACGACAACGCTGGTTACGGAGCGGACGGCATGGATAACCAAGCCGTCAGCGAGGTGGTTTGCCTGGTGAGTGTTGGAGTGGACGGTTGCTGGTTGCGGACCACGTTCGACAGCGGCCGCGAACTGGTAGCCCTTGCCTGGAACTGTGACCACAATACGATCCGCGCGATTTGTGGAGGCAGCAGAAGCGAGAGCTTTGCGCAAAAGGAAAATGTGCTGCGAGAGATTGCTCTCTTCAACGAAGGAGTCTGGCCAGATGGCGGCGAGCAGTTGCTCCTTGGAAATTACGCGATGCGGATGTTCAGCGAGGTAAGCGAGGAGATCGAAAGTCTTGGGAGCAAGAGAGATATGCATCCCGTCCAGCTTGAGGGAGCGAGCGGCGGGGTCGAGTTCAAACCCCTCGAATCGAATTAAGGTCTGATCTTTCATAGCCTTAACACGCTTGAGAAAAATTGAGAACGCTTGAGAACCGCTTTCAAGACATACCTCGAGCGATATGCGACAACTTACACACCGACCAAAGACCGATCCCCCGGAATCGCTGACTAAGAGTAGCAAGCCGTCAGAGATGCGACAAGGTAAAGCGAACTCGTGCGGGCCGAGGACGGAGCGATACGTGAAAAGAAGGCGGAGAGTTGAAGTGCGAATCGAACGTCACGAGATATCAATATTTGCCGGATCAGGGGCGGTCGGAGGCGCGGTTGCCGGCGCTGGTGCGAGCGGTGGAGCGCGGGAACTGGACGAACTGGACGAGCAGGACGAGGTGGACGAACTAGACCGAATGGACAAACTGGGCGAACTGGACAGAACAGACGAGCTAGACGAGCAGAACGAACAGGATGAACAGGACGAGGTCGACTGGAGCGTGCTTCGGCGCGCCAAGCCGGAGCGTTGCCCGATGTGCGGCTCCACGAAATTGCTGCTGCTGGCCGAGGCATTGGCTGTATCCCCTGCGAACGTTGGCACGCTCAAGGATGGACTGGAGAAGCACCGGTATCACCTGCATTGTTCCGCTGAGGGTGAGTGGTGGGTTTGCGGGCATTCGGCAGGTCCGGGCTGAGTTGAAGAAGTGTTATGAGGGAGTGTTCCTGCAAATGGTTCATACCTAAGGTATTGCCCGGTTTTGCGCTGAATGAAACGCGCGGGCCGGATTCAACACAATTCGATCGAGGAGTTTCGCATGCGCCCCGGATTCTTGAAAAAGTCAGCCGTTCGAGCGGCGGTTGCGATCAAGTCGATCGACGGGGCTGGACTTACGCTGGCCCGGTATCTGGCTGGTGGATGCTATACACTGCGTAACCACTCGCGGTTGCAGTTGTTTGGACAATTTTTACTGGGGGCAGCGCATACCTCCGGGTCGCTGTCGCCGGACCAGATTGGTCTCGGCGCAGCGATTTCATTTTCTATGGCGGCAGGGGGCGGGTTAGATGTGAAGCTTGGCCCTCACATTGCGCTACGCGTGGTGCAGGCGGATTATCTTTTGACGATGCCGCCGAACCGGACGAACCGGGCGAACCAGACAAATCGGACGCACGATAAGCAGAACAACGTTCGCGTGGGCGCGGGGACTGTGGTGTACTTTGGCGGGCATTGAACAATTTCTTTGCTTTGCCCGGCTTCAGGGCTTGCCCCAGCCGCCTCCGCCTGGAGTTTCAAGCCGCAGCGTGTCGCCTGCATGGAGCTGGCGGCTGCATTTGCCGGGGAGCGGCTCTGGCGTGGCGCCGACACTGGCATTGCCCTTTGGAGTGACGGACGCCTGGCCCGGTTTGCCTGCTTCTCCGCCGTCCAGGCCGTAGGGCGGGAATTTTCTGCGATCGGCTAACAAGGTGACCTGAGCTGGAGCCAGAAGTTCGATTTCGCGGATGAGCCCGTCGCCGCCGTGGAACTGGCCTGCTCCGCCGGAGCCTTTGCGGTAGCTGTATTGGCGCACGCGGAACGGATAGGCATATTCGAGCGCCTCTACGGGCGTATTCAGTGAATTGGTCATGTGGGTTTGGACTCCGGAGATACCGTCCATTCCGGGACGCGCTCCCATGCCGCCTGCGGTGGTTTCGTAATAGGTGAAGGGCTGGCCGGTTCGCGGGTCTCGTCCACCGATGGTCAGGTTGCTCATGGTGCCGGTGCTGGCTGACGGAATGCGCGCCGGGATGGCCTGAGCCAGGGCGCGGAGCAGGACGTCTACGATGCGTTGCGAGGTTTCTACATTGCCGCCGGCTACTGGCGCAGGTGGATACGCGTCTACGATGCTGCCGGTGGGAGCGACCAGAGTAAGTGGGCGCAGAATGCCTGCTGTGGCCGGTGCGTCCTCGGCGAGCAGGCAGCGGAGCACGTAGAAACATGCCGAGAGGGTGATGGCACGGACGGCGTTAACTGAGCCGGCGACCTGAGGCGACGATCCGGTGAAATCGGCGTGGATGGTGGCTGCTTGAGGATCGATCTGCAAGCAAACGGCGATTCGGATAGGCGTGTCGGTTATGCCGTCGTCGTCGAGCCAGTCTTCGGCTGCGTATTCTCCGGCAGGCAGGGTGCGCAGTTGAGCACGGACGAGACGTTCGGAGTATTCGAGCAGGGCTTCGGTCAGAATTTCAAGCTGGGGCTGGCCATACTTTTCGATGAACTGCATGACGCGCTGCTCGCCGACACGGCAGGCTCCGATTTGAGATTCGAGATCGCCCTCGCGCTCCTGCGGGGTTCGGACATTGAGCAGAATCAGGCCGAGGACTTCCCTGTCCAATTTACCGCCGCGCACGATGCGGATGGGCGGAATGCGCAGGCCTTCCTGAAAGATTTCGCTGGCAGGGCCCATCGAGCCCGGAAATGTGCCGCCTACGTCGGCGTGGTGGGCGCGGTTGGAGATGTAGAAGGCGGGCTTGTTGTTTCCAGACGTGAATACGGGCAGCACCATGGTGATGTCGGGCAGGTGGGTGCCGCCGGCGTAAGGGTCGTTGAGGATGGCGATGTCCCCCGGCTCAAAGCGGATGGCCTCGACCGCGGCCTGCACCGACATAGGCATGGAGCCCAAGTGGACGGGCATGTGGTCGCCCATGGCGATGACCTGAGCTCGACTGTCGAAGATGGCGCAGGAGTAGTCGCGGCGCTCTTTGATGTTGGGCGACAAGGCCGTTCGGCGCAAGGCTGCGCCCATCTCTTCGGCGATGGAGTGCATGGCGGACTGGAAGATAGCAAGCTCTATTGGGTCGATTTGCACGGGTACTGGGTTGGTCATACGTATGCCTGTTCGCCGATCTGTTCGCCGATCTTGATCACGAGATTGCTGAAGCTGTCGACCTGGGCCGTGCAGCCGGGTGGGAGGATAGTGGCGGAAGTGTATTCGGTGATCATCGCAGGGCCTTGCAACGTGTCGCCGGGCACGAGAGATTCGCGCCGGTAAAGTCTTGCTGGGTGGAATGCGCCGTCGAAGAAGATAGGGCGCTCGGCGTAGAGGGCGGCGCTGCCATTGCCGGGGACGATTTCTCTGTGCTGAGGTGTGTATGGCTCGCCTTTGGCGGTCATGCGGAGGCGAAGGTTGACGATCTCGGCGGGCCTTGTGGGGTCGTTGAACCCGTAACGCTGCTGATGAAGCTGATGAAAGGCTGCGATCGATTCCTGCGGGTCGCTGGGGTTATAGGGAAGGTTTAGTTCATAGCCCTGGCGCTGGTAGCGCAGGTCAATGGTACGTTGAGCCGCGCCCTGAAGGCCTTCGGAGGCAAATTCCTCCATTCCACGAGCTTCAAGTTCTGCGAAGAGGGCTTCAAGGTTGGCGATCGCTGTGCCGGGAAGCATGACGGTGCGGGAGTAGTCGCGGACGGTGTCTGCGAGCAGAATGCCGACGGCGGAAAGCGCGCCTGGCATCGCTGGAATGAGCACGGTTGGCACATGCAGGGCGCGGGCGAGAGCGCAGGCGTGGAGCGGGCCTCCGCCGCCGAAGGCGACTAGCGCGAAGTCACGGGGATCATGACCGCGCTCGATGGAGATGACGCGGATGGCCTTTTCCATATGGCTTTCTACGACGCGGAGGATGCCGGAGGCGAAATCTTCTACAGTTCTGAGCGAACCCTTTTGTTCCGCCAGGATTTGCCCGGCTTTGATGTCGTCGAGAGAGACTTTTCCGCCGAGAAAGCTTGCCGGATCGAGGCGGCCCAGGAGGAGATTGGCGTCTGTGACAGTGGGTTGGGTTCCACGGCCAAAACAAATGGGGCCGGGATCGGCTCCGGCGGACTCCGGGCCGACGCGCAACATGCCGCCTGCGTCGAAGCGGGCGATGGAGCCTCCGCCTGCGCCGACGGTGTGGATGTCGAGCATAGGAATGCCGATGGGAACGCCTGCCACGATGGATTCGCGGGTGAGTTGCGCGTTACCTATTTCATCGGCTACGCCGGACGGCGAATCGGAGAGAAAGACATCGGTCGATGTGCCGCCCATGTCGATTCCGATGATGCGATTGAAGCCGGCGTGATGGGCCATTCTGCATGCGCCGATGACTCCGCCAGCGGGGCCCGAGAGGACGGCGCGCACCGGCTCCTGGGCGGCTAAGCGAGCGGGGATGATGCCGCCCGAGGATTGCATGACGTAGACGCGGCTGGCGGAATTGCCGGCGGTGACCTTCTGCTCCAGATGGGCGAGGTAGTTGCTCATGAGAGGCGCGAGGCAGGCGTTGACCACCGTCGTGGAGGCGCGCTCATATTCGCGGAACTCGGGCAGGATGCGATGAGAGACGGAGATGGGTAGTTGGAGTGGCTTCAGAGCCTGGGCCACGCGCTGCTCTGTCTCGGGATTGGCGAAAGAAAAGAGCAGAGAGATGGCGATGGCCTGGGCTCCGCTGGCACGGATGGCGTCTGCAAGAGCCACCAGTTCCTCGTCTGTGGGTGAGCGGAGGATCTCGCCTTCCGCGGTGACGCGCTCGGGGATGCCAAAGCGGAGTTCGCGAGGGACAAGGCATATCGGAACCGGAGCGAACCAGTCATAGAGTCTGGCGCGAGTCTGGCGTCCGATGGCGATGGTGTCTTCAAAACCCGCAGTGGTGACGAAGGCCACGCGAGCGCCTTTGCGCTCGAGCATGGCGTTGGTGGCTACGGTGGTTCCATGGCGCACTTCGATTGGAGTCCCGTCTCCTACGCTTTCGAGGGCTTCGAGGACCGCGAGGGCAGGATCGACGGGGGTGGAAAACAGCTTCAGGACGCAAAGCTGGCCGTCGAGGAGGTAGATGCAGTCGGTGAAGGTTCCGCCGGTATCGATGGCGACGCGCAAAGGGCTCGTCTCTCGTATAGTGATGTCACCGCATCGTGGATTGACCACTTTGCCGTGCTCTTTGAACTCTAACCGAAGCAGGAAACCCGAGGCGCAGCTTTGAACGGAATTTACGGATGGCTGGTGGAGGCTTCACCCGGTCAAAGGCGTGCGCTGATGGCCGCTTCGCTGGGCTGGATGCTGGACAGCATGGATGTGATGCTGTACGCGCTGGTGCTGGGCGAGGTGCAGAAAGCGATGCATCTGACGGCGGCGATGAGCGGCGCCATGGTTTCGGCGATGCTGATTGCCGCAGCTATTGGTGGCATGGGTTTTGGATGGTTTGCCGACCGCTATGGCCGGGCGCGGGCGCTGATGTGGAGCG
>Ga0302326_10022956_pt1 | contig 12735 bp, 9 predicted proteins | sample Palsa_T0_3_FD_202264 | JGI IMG/M metagenome (GOLD analysis project Ga0302326, IMG submission 202264) | Peat permafrost microbial communities from Stordalen Mire near Abisko, Sweden - Palsa_T0_3 | ecosystem: Environmental > Terrestrial > Soil > Palsa > Peat permafrost | place: Sweden: Abisko... | reverse complement strand
TACGGCGTGAGCGCGCGAGCGCGTCGCACGGTATCGCGTCGAGTAACACGCTAGAGCTTAATGGCCCCGCGCCGAACAGCTATTGCGCGATGAGGCGATCGCAGTTTGGCAAGAATACAAAGAGTTACCCAGCAGAGGGCAGTACTAGACCAACATCTTTTTTATCATGGAGGTATCGGAAGTGCGGCATTTGCGTATCGTCCTTGGCGTCATTCTTTCCGCGACGGTTCTTGCGGCGTGCGGCGGCCCGAGCGGGATGGTGAATCCAGCGGCGCCGGGGAACGCCGCGGCACAGTCGACCCGCCTTGCGCCGTCATCGGGCTATCAGCAGCTCTATGCGTTCAAGGGAACCCCCGACGGAGCTAGCCCTCTTGCCGGGATGATCGTCGTCAAGGGAAAACTGTACGGCACCACGCTCAACGGCTCGAAAAACTATTGCGGGTCGAGCTGCGACAACGGCTGCTATCTCGGATGCGGCACCGTCTACTCCTTCGACGGCGGGAAAGAGCACGTCGTGTACAATTTCCGCGGCAACCTCAATAGTGCGGAAGACGGCTCGTGGCCGTTCGCGCCGGTGACGGACGTCAACGGCGTTCTCTACGGCGTGACGTCGAGCAACGGTGCGAACTCAGCCGGTATGGTTTTTAGGGTCACAAAGAGCGGCAAAGAGACGAACGTTTACAGCTTCAAGGGCGGCACCGACGCGCAAGGCCCCGAGGGCGGCTTGGTGTACGACGGCGGCAAGCTGTATGGCACCAGCGTGTACGGCGGCGGCAGCGGCTGCGGCGGCGCGGGCTGCGGCACGGTCTATGACGTTTCGACGACCGGTGCGGAGCACGTGATCTACAGCTTCAAAGGCGGCACGGACGGCTTACGCGATTACTCAAACGTCGTCGCGCTGCACGGCAAGCTGTACGGCACGACGCTTTTCGGCGGTTCGGGCTGCGGAACGCAAGGCTGCGGCACCGTATACGAGCTCAGCAAAAACGGTAAGAAGAAAACGCTCCACGAGTTCGCCGGCACCTCCGACGGCGCGTATCCAAACGGTTTGACGGTGGTCGACGGCGTTCTCTACGGTACGACCGAAGGCGGCGGATCGAAGAACTCGGGCGTGCTCTTCTCCATCACCAAGGGCGGCACCGAGAAAACGCTCTATACGTTTACCGACATTCCCGACGGAAATCAGCCGGCGGCGGATCTGATCTATTACAACGGCGAACTTTACGGTACGACGAACGGCGGCGGAACGAAGGGCCTCGGCACGGTCTTCGAAGCGTCGACCTCCGGCAGCGAAACCGTCCTTTATAGTTTCGCCGGCGGCAGCGACGGCAGCGGACCGCAGTCACCGGTCGTCGAGCTCAACGGTGAGCTATACGGGACGACCTATCAAGGTGGGGGAACGGGCTGCAGCGGCAACGGCTGCGGTACGATCTTTGAAATCGCTCCGGCGCGGCCGTGAACGGCGGCTAGAGCCGGTAGCGGAGGCGGATGAGGGCGGAGCGGGCCATGGGATACGCCTCGGGCACGTATCCCCCGAGTCCGTATTGCCACGGCACGGCAGGCAGCGTGCCGTTGTTCGTAGGCACACCGTTGCTCAGCGTGTAGAGACACTTCTTGCAATACTGCGCGCCATACGCGCGCTCGTAATACGGATCGCCGCCGGCGTATCCCGGCGGGCCGATGAGATACGGATTTCCTTGGAGTTGCGTCGGCGTGGCGGTGGCAAAGAGATTCACGACGTCTAAGATTGCGGTCAGGCGCGGCGAGAGATCTTCTTCCACATGCAACGACGCGAGCATTTGCGGCGTCGTGCGCAAGGTGTTTGGATCGGCGCCTTCGTTCGTTCCCAGATTGGCGATGTAGGGGTTCGTTGCGGCGCTGTACGGAAGCGACGGATTCTTCAAGAAGTAATAGTTGTAGCCCGGATTGACGTAGTTGTCGTTGGGGACTTCCTCGGGCTTGCCGTTCACTATCTCCCAGACCATCGTGCCGTTGCCGAAAGGGTAGCCGCTTTCGTATGAAAGCATCGGCGTCAGGCGCAAGCGATGGTGCGAGAAATCGAACTCGTACGAAGCCGTCGCGGTGAAGTTCGGGATGTAGTTGGCCGGGAAGAGATGCCCGGCGAGAATCGCCGGCACATTGAGATCGTTAAATGCGAACTGATAGATGCTCGACGAAAGCGTGTGATTGTAGTTGGCGTTGAGCGTCAGTCCGCCGTTGCGGACCCAGAGCTCCATCCCGTGCGAGCGCAACTGGCCGGCGTTCGTTGGAACGCCGATCGCGTTGGGGTTTTCGCCGGCATTGAGCGCGCTGCGATAGTTGGTCGGCAGAACGTCAATGACGTTCTGCTCCAGCTCGGCGAAGTAGGTGAGGCGCACCTGCGTTCGGCCCCCGCGTTCGTAGGAGAACGCGTAGTCGTCGGCGGTTTCGGGCGCGAGCGGAAAACTGGGGACGGCGCCGTTGGCGTTGCCGCCGGAGTCATTACTGCACGCACTCGCCGGGACGCACGTTCGCTGAACCTCAAGCGGCAGCGGCGGCACGGAGTTGTGATCGAAGGTCGCGCGCAATCCGTTGAGCCCGGCAAACGTGTAGGCGAGCGCCAGGTGCGGATCGATGGCGCCGTCGCCATAGATCACGGGCGGGTTATCGCTCGTTTGTGAGTGCTGACCGACGTAACGCAGGGAGCCCATCGCGGAGAAGGCCGGCGTGACGCTCCAGGTGTCGCTGACGTAGACGAGATATTGATTGAGCCGCGGCGCGGCCGTAACGATTTGCGGAACCGTCGGGACGATCTGGTAGATGCTGCTCGTGTTGACGTCGTATTGGGCACCGGCGCGAAAGTCGGTCTTGTCGTTGGCTTGGTCTTCAAAATCGTAGCCGATGCCGTCTTCGCGCTGGTATTGCTTTGAGTAGAGCGAGATGACGCCGTCGGGAAAGGCGAGGTCGTCCCATTCGGGACCGTTGGCGACGGCGCCGATCTGCGATTGAAACACCTGGAGACGGCCCAATGAATGCTGCCAATTGTGGACCCATTGGAGCTTCTCGACGCCGTACGTTCCGCGCGCGATCGAGGGCGTATCAACCTGCTGATTCGGATTCGCGGGCTGGCCGGGGAACGTCGCGTTGGGGCTGTTGAACGTCGACCACTGCAGGCCTTGATAGGGCGAATCGTACTGCTGATACGCCGCGGCGCCGGTGAGAAAGACGGCCGAGAGATCGTCTTTCGGCGAAGCGGCGAAGTGCACGTTGCCGGCAATCGCGTACTGCGCCCGCGTCTGGAAGCCGAGCCCGTACGTGCCGATCTCCGCGGGATAGAACGTGTGGCCGTCGCCATAGGCAAAATACTCGTTGCCGCTCGTGGCGGAGAGCGCGTAGCGCCAGCGCAGATCCGGCGTCGCCTCCTGCGTGGTAAGCTTCACCTCGCCGAGCTGCGTGCCGATTCCGTCGACGACTTCGAGCGTTTCCGCGCCGGGATACGTGCCGGTCAGCGGCACTTCGTTGACGACGCCGCCGAGCGCGTTTTGGCTGACGTCATTGTAACCGCCGAGGGTAACGGTTTCGGAACCGACGCCCGCGGTGCCGAGCTGTGCCCCGACGATATTGCCGCCGGGTTCGGCGATGAGGCCCTGCGGCACGGGAACGGAATCGTAGTCGTAGACCGTGTCTTGCACCTTACCGCCGCGTACGATTACGTTTGCAAACGAATCTTGCTGGACGCCGGGAACCTCGGAAATCGCGCCCTGGATTGCGTCGCGGGAATAGTTAGCGAGGCCCGATGACGAGGCTTGCGGCGTACCGGCTTGAGCCTGTTGACCCTGTACGGTGAAGACGTCGCTCGTGCTGCCGATTGCGAACGCCTCGCCTTTGGCTTCGACCCTTGCGATTTCTTTGAGCTTCGCAAGCAGGACGACCGCGAGGCGTTCGTGCTCGCCGGGAAGGACGATGACCGTGGCGCGGGCCGGTTCGAAACCGTTCGCTTCGACGCTGACGGTATACGTATCCGGCGCGACACCGAGGATCGTGAAATGGCCGCTCGCGTCGGTCGTGCCCGTGTAGCGACCCGACGGCGCGGTCGCCACAATGCGCGCGTTTGCAATCGGAGCACGAGTCGTGGTCGAGACGGTTCCCAAGATCGCGCCCGTGACGAGCTCGGCCGCCTCGGCGTGCGGCAACGATAGCGCTAGAATAAAAAGAACGCACAGACTGCGACCGGTCTTTCGCATGAGACTCGCTCCCAAGCGACGCGCGATGACGCGCGCGCCGCGGTTTGCCGGATAGGTTAGGCTAGAGCTGGGAGCGTGCGCGGCGGAGCACGAAGCCCGCGCGACTTAACGATTTCGGGAGCGACGTGAGAGCAGCTCGCATCCGGATGAGGCATCGTTGCGTGCTTGGGGACGCCTGCGCGCGAGCGTGAAATCCGCAGGAACGACGTGAAGAGCGCGGCGGCAAAGGCTCCGCTGCGGGCGGCACAGCGGATCGCCGCGCCGAGCATCATCCGCGCCGCAACGGCGATGATCAAGAACGATACGACGAGAACCGGAGCATGCGCAACAACGACCGAGTTGAGGTTGAAGGGCGCCAACCCGCCGAAGTGCGTTTCGTAGCCTTCCACCGCGACAACCGTGACGCAGCTTCCTAGGAAGGCAGCGATTGCGTCGACGGCGCGTGCACGCAGGTCGTCGAGCCGGCGCACGAGCGGATCGCCGGGTGCGATGCGGGAGCAGACGACGTAAACGCCGAGGCCGAGGGCGAGCGTCAACGCGATGACGAGCGCCGGTAGGATACCCTGTTGGTCAACGTCGCGCGCGGTGCCGCCCAGCCAACCAAACAGCGCGGAGAACTCGGTTCCCGCATCGCCGAGCACGCCGGCCAGCAGTGCAATGGTGAGTACGGCCCAGGTCCGCACCAGCGTATACCGCATTGCCGATTGACCTACGACGGCGAGAGAGTTGCCCCTTGTGCACCCCTGCCGCTGCTCCAGATGCTCCGATCGGCTCGGGCGAGTTAGGGGGGTTGCCGCTCTTCAAATATAATCGTGCCAACTAGAATACGATCTCTAGATTCCAGGAGATGGATATGATCGAACGGCGGAGTTTTTTAGTCGCGCTCGGGTCGTCCGTGCTCGCGTTGCCGCTGCTCGGTCTATCCGCCTCCGACGCGGTAGACGAGCCGCTAGGCCGTGCGCTCGTTCTTAGTGGCGGAGGGGCGCGCGGCGCGTATGAGGCCGGCGTCGTCGGGGCGCTCGCGGCCATCGCAGGCCTGAGCGACGGCTCGCCGCTGCTGCCGTACGAAATCGTCTGCGGAACGTCGATTGGAGCGCTGAACGGCTGGTTCGTTGAGACCGGCCAGTATACAAAGCTACGCGAACTCTGGTACGGCATAAGCGGCCAGAACCTCATACGCGCAAAACGGCAGTATAGCGCCCTACACGACCCCGAGAGCGGGGTACTGAATCGCATCGCATCGGTAGTCAGGCTAATGGATCTGACGAAAGACGAGACCGCGCTCTTGGAGAGCGAACCGGTCAGCGACTGGATCTCCCGCAACATCGATCCCACGACGCCGCTGCTGATGCCCCTGGTGTTTGCGGTGACGAATCTCACGTTCCAAAGGCCCGAATATTTTTACGTGCGACCGCAGAGTCGAGGCGAAGACCTACCGCAAAGAGTTGTGCATGCGCTGCAGCTAACTCTTGGGCCGCACACCGTGGTGCGTGAGGCAACTCCGGAACTGTTGCACCGCGCGATCTTCGCTTCAGCTGCCCTTCCGCTGGTGTTCGACCCAGTTCTGATTCCCAATACCGACGGCACGGTCAACGAGTATTGCGATGGAGGAGTCGCGAGCAACTCGCCGGTCGGCGTCGCGCACGCGGTTTCGAAAGCGGTCGACGTGATTCTGCTCGATCCACCGTTCGAACCGGAGACCGGCTACGCCGACGCCGTCGAAGTCATCTTCGGCGCGTACGGCACGATGCAGCGAAAGATCCTTGAAACCGAGATGCGCAACGTCTATTTTCAAGCGATCGGCAAGCGAGCGTTTCTGGGCCTCACACCGCAAGAGCTCGTCCGCGCGACGCGGGCGGATCCAACGCTGGCGAAGCTGATGAACACCGTGCCCGCGACCGATTTACGCTATATCAGGCCACAGCAGGTGCTGCCGCTTGGAGTCGTCGGATTCAACGATTGGGCCGGCATCGACAAAGCCTATCGGGTCGGCTGGGAGGACGTCGGCCGGGGCTTCACGCCCTACGATTGGGAAACGTTTGAGCTCTGAACGGGAGCGACTCCCGACACACGGCCGGTCGCTCTACGTCGACACGTATTTCGGAGGAGTTACCGCGTACGCGCGGGGAACCGGATTTCGAAGAGAAGCTTTGTCCCGCAGGCGCCGGTGAGCGGGCTCGCGCTCGGGCGTGGCTAGGAGTACAATCACGGTGATAGTTCTGAAATCGAAGTCGCTTGGGGGAACTTTAGCCTTTACCGGCGCCTCGCTTGCGATATTGGTGCTGAATGTTTCTTGCTCGGGCCCCAGCCAAGTGGCGCCAACGGCAGTGTCGGCGCCGGTCCAAGCAAGACCGACAACCGAGGCGCAGTTCGAGAGCTGGCTCTCGATGATTCAGCAAGTTCCAAAGCCGGAAAACGCGTGCGCGACGGCGAGCTATCCGGAACTACGGTGGCGTGAGATTTTCTGCGCAAAACCGCCGAACAATCCGCTTCTACCGGCGCGAGGGATGAGGGGCGCAACGGTAGGTGATGGTACCGACTTTACAGCGGTGGTAACCGGCCACGTGAGCTTTGCTGAGGGGGAATTCCAGGACGTCACCGGCGTCAAAAGCGAGTACGTCTTGAAGCGAAAGCACCATATTGCAAATGTCTATTCACTTCAGCTCAACACTCAGTTCTTCAGTACGGTGTCGTGCGCGAACCTCGGATCTCCGGACCCTCAGAACTGCGTTGGCTGGGAACAGTTCGCCTACGACACCGGCCCCCCGGTAGGCCTGTTCATTGAGTACTGGCTAGCTGACTTTGGACCAGGAGGCACAAAGTGTCCGTCCGGTTGGCATAAGCTTTTCGCCAAAACGCAGAACGAGGTCGATTGCTGGATCAACTCCGCCTTAATCCCGACGCCGGTCGTACCGATCACTTCGCTAGAAAAGTTACGTCTATTAGGCGCCGCGGCCTATGCTTCCAAGAGTCAGGATTTTGCCGAGCTGATTGACGGCTACAGCAGTATCTATTATGTAGCCGGCCAAAATTGGTTCCCCGATCTGGATACACAGTGGCAGACTGCTGAGTTCAACATCTTCGGAGATTGTTGTGGCGACCAGGCAACCTTCAACGCCGGCTCGACGATCGATGTTCGCACCGAGGTAGATAGTGGAGCGACAAAGGCGCCCACGTGTGGCTCGCAAGGCTTCACTGCTGAGTCGAACAACCTGTTTCTCACCAAAACGCCCGTGAAATGGCCTCAGGCGCAGTATCCTTCGATCATATTCACCGAGACCAACAATACCAAGCGCGCAAAGGCATCATGCGCAACAGAAGGGTCGTGAAGCTAGGTCGGCACCAAAGAGCGTCGAGTGACGCATGCCCAAGGCCTCGGGATCTTGCTTACAGCGAATAGGTAAATGTCGAGCTACGACAGCCGCCACAGCGGTAGCGCACGTTGTTTGTGCCGGCCTTGAGGTCAAAGACCAAGACCGTAGCCGCGCGCCCGGCGTGGATCTCCCCGGGCCCGATAATCTTCAGGTGCGATGGATCGCTCCAGATCGCCACTCCAAAACGCAGTGCTCGCGGCGCCGCTAACGCGAGCTTCAGCCACCCGTCCGTAACGGTCGCGCGCAGAAGCGACGGCATCTCCCGATTAGGCACTTCGGGCAACGGGCGATCGAAACGGGAGACCGGATAATCCGCGTATCGGAAGACCCGGCTCGGCAATGTGCGTCCCGAAAGAAACGTCATGCCGACGCGGGAGTCGTGATAGTCGATCGTCGCCGGATACAGCGTATCGCCATGAAGCACGCCCGACTCAAATTCCCTGCCCCCAACTATATACGGGAAGGCAACCGCACGCGGCGCAGCGGAGAACGTGCGAGCGTCTCGAGACGCCTGAGTTAGCGTTTCGAGTTTCATTCCGTCACGCACGGCTTCATCGAACAAAGCACTCATAACCACCGCGTCGCCCGCAATAGAGCCGTCACTTGCCTCCTGCTGCACGATCATGACAATCGGCTGGGTCTCGCCAGCTGCAGCGAATGCATCGACGATTCTTCGCGCGTATGAGGCAGCGCTCTTCGGAGAAAAGCCACCACGCACGAGCAGATCGTCGGGGTCGGTAGAGAAGGCCGCTTCACGTCCGCTAAGGTACGCGCGCGTCAGATCACGCGCCGTCCACTCAAAGGCTAGCAGCGCGCAGCCCCCATCTGGCTGCGGCCGCTTGTAGGAATGAACGTCGGCGCAATAGGTGCCCCAAGGCGCCCCATAATCGAACGTCCCGTCGGTACCGCGACTGTTCCAGGTAATGCCCCAGAACGCACGCTCGCCAAATGAGAGAGCGCGCCGCACGTCGCGTTCTTCGCCGGCCGTTAGAACGCTTACCGTCGGAACGTACCACGGAAGCTTCGCCTTCATCGCGGCGTGCAGACTGCTATAGAACTGAGCCTGGGCGTCGTCGCCGTTAGCAGCGTGAAACGCATTGTAGTCAGCGGTACGGGCCATGTGCTGGACATCACCCACCATCCAAGATACCGGTACGCCGTGCGCGGCCGCCGTTCGCTCGATGTTACGCGTGTCCTCCACCGAGTCCGCCTCCTGTAGAGAGGCAAAGACGAAGCGCGTCTGCGTCGCTTTGGATGGTATCGACCAACGCGGACGATCCGGAGAAAACGTCCTACCTAAGACGTTGAAGCCGCACTTTGCCAAGCGCACATCGATGGGCGGAAAATCGCCTGCCGGGATTCGGTACCAAATCACTCCGTCGTAACTTACCGTGCATGGAGCAGCACTTCGATCGACGACGGTGCTCGCGGCGTGAGATGCCGGCAACGAAGACTCGGGCGTTACGTGCGCGCAAGCCGCAAGCGGGATGAGAACGGCCGTTATCAGCCATCTGGGAACGGGGTTCGTAATCCTCGACCGGAAGATTGGGTGCGCCCGTTGCTAGCGCCCGAGGAGTTGGCGCACGCGAGCCGGCTGAGAGATGACGTACATCTCGGCGATCCGGTTTTCGGCGATGACGAAACCCATGATCGAAAGCGGCTCGCCGCTCGGAAGCCACGCGACGATTCCCGGCGCGCCGTTGACGGTGACGGGCTCCGTGTTTTGAATGACGCGGGAGAATGCGGCGGCCTGCGACGCGACCGCCGTCGCGCCGCGGATGCCTTTGGTTGCCGGCTCGCGATCGGCACGCAGCAAAACGTTTGGATCGAGCACGGCCATCAGCGCTTCGAGGTTGCCGTCGCGAGCGGCCACGACGAACGCATCCACCACGGCGCGCCGCTGCGCGAATCCGGTGCTGGGCGGCGCGGCTCCCTGCACGCGCCGGCGCGCGCGGCTCGCGAGCTGACGGGCCGCCGCCGGCGAACGGTCGATGAGCGGCGCGATCTCCTCGAACGGCATCGCGAACATATCGTGCAGAACGAACGCGAGCCGTTCGGACGGCGTGAGACTATCGAGCACGACCAGCAGCGCGAGCCCGACGGAATCGGCCATGAGCGCCTTATCTTCGGGACTCTCTTCGCGGCTGACGATAAAGTCGGGAATACTCAGTTCGACCGGTTCCTCGCGCTTGGCGCGGCGAGCGCGCAGCATATCCACGCAGATCCGCGCCACGACCGTGGTGAGCCAGCCGCCGAGATTGTCGATGCCGCCGCCGGTTTGGCGGCTCAGCCGCAGCCATGCTTCCTGCACCGCATCGTCGGCATCGTCGAGCGAACCCAACATACGGTATGCGACGCTTCGCAGGTGCGGGCGGTTCTCTTCAAACCGATCGGTAAGCCAATCCGTCATCGCCGGGAGACTTCGCCTCGTTGGTTAGTCGGAATCCGGCGGGCGCGGGTCGGGAGGCTGATGCAAGAAATAGTTGGTGTCGTAGGACGACGTGAACGGCACGAACTGGCGCGGCGCCTGATTGAAATCGAAGCAGTCTTGCGCGGGTGAGGTGGCGCGCTTGTCGCTGGCCGCCATGCGCGGCAAGCCGAACTGATCCTCGACGAACCGCAAGATGCTGCCGTGCTCGTAGTGCACGTGCGAGACGTAGCCTTGCTTCGCATACGGCGAGATGATAAGCATGGGCAAACGGAAGCCGAGCCCATCGTTATCGAGATACTTCGGCGGCTCGGGATCGTACCAGCCGCCGTAATCGTCCCAAAAGATAAAGATCGCGCTCGAATCCCAGTATTGCGACTCGCCGATGGTGTTGACGAGCGACGTTACCCACGAGGGACCGGTCGTCGAATCGTTGCCGCCGTGATCGGAGTTGGCAAACGTGGGCGTGACCCACGTGACGGATCGCAGATTGCCGTTTTTGACGTCGGTGATGAACTGCTGCGGCGGCGAGATAACGTCGTTCGTCCAGTCGGCGCCTTGATAGATATGCTGGATCGCCTGATAGGCGCTCCAAATCCCGTGGCCGTTGGAGGATCCGGAGCCGAGGGGAACGTTCTTCGAACCGGGCAGCGCGACGGCATAGAAGGCCCACGAAATGCTTTTGGCATCGAGCTCGTCGCCGAGCGTCGTGGGATTCCAGCAGGGCTCCTCCGTTTGTGGGCCGAGCGCGCGATCCTTGCCGAGGATTTTGATTTGGTCGGCCTTGCCGCCGGGACAACCCCACGCGCCGTCGGGAGAACCGACGGACTTCTCCGGATTGACGCCGGCGATGATGTACTGATGCGAAATGAAACTCTCGGAGTCGAAGTTGGACGCATACATTTGATCGGTCAACACATATTGGCCGGCCATATCAAAATACGGCTTTACCTGCGAGTGTGGGACGTAGGCATAGGGCGGAAGCTTGATCGGGCACGGTCCGCCGTTGGTGCCGGGTCCACACTTCCAAAACTCTTTATCGAAGCCGTTCATCCGGCAATCCGTGCCGGGAACGCTGCCGGTGCCGTTGCAGGCGGCTTCCATGCCGTTGGGATTGTGCTCGAGATCCCACTTCGTCGCGATGCTCACCGGCTTGAGCGCGACCTTCTTGCCGGTCGAGGTGTAGCCGTAGGATTGCGTGGTCGCGCCGGGATAGCCGTGGAAGAGATTGTTGAAGCTGCGGTTCTCTTGGACGATGATGATGACGTGTTTGATCTTGCCGCTCGACGCGAGCGGCTGAATAACGTCGAGCGGGTTGGTCGCGCCGGTGACGGGCGGCACGGCAGACGCAGGCAGCCCGCTGCCGCCCTTGCAGGCAGGGAGCGCGCACACCATCAGCGCCGCGAGCAGCGGCCGAATCCACGACGATTTGCGAAGCATAACTCTTCCGGTCTCCCTAAGCGGAACGGATTGGGCGGGGATAAGGTTCGGCTAAACCGCCCTTTCTTCCATCTAGGCTTGGCTTGCTTGCCAGTCCTGCTTCGCTCTACGTCCTAAGCTGCTGAATTCTGTGCGAGCACGGCCTCGACGTTCAGCTCGATCCGAACCTCATCGCCGACGACGACGCCGCCCGTCTCGAGTGCGGCGTTCCACGTTAGGCCGAAGTCCTTACGGTTGATCGTCCCGTGCGCCGCGTAGCCGATGCGCTCGCCGCCCCACGGGTCTGTGGCGCGCCCTTCGAAGCTTCCGACAAGCCGCACATTACGCGTGACGCCGTGAAGCGTTAGCCTACCTTCGATCGTAAACTCATCCGGCGTGCCGTCGATGCGCTCGCTCTCGAACGTGAGGTGCGGGTATTTCTCGACGTCGAGAAAATCAGTCGAGCGCAGATGTCCATCGCGCTGCTCCTCGCGCGTGTCGACGGAGGCGGCATCTATCGTCGCGACGATGGCCGCTGGGAGGTCGCTGCCGGGCCTCATCTCGACTTGCCCGTCGAGCCTCGTGAAGCGGCCGCGCACCTTCGCGATCATGAGATGGCGAACGACGAACTCAACGGTGGTGTGGGCCGGGTCCAGCGTGTAGACGATTTTCTCTTGAACTTGGGTGGTCATCGCGTTTGTTTAGCTCCTCTTGCCCAGTCGGCAACATCTGTCGTATAGTAGGCGTGTGTCGATGTTACTGGTGTCGGAACCGGCGGTCAACCGACAAAACCGCGAAAGTGTCGCTTATCCGACGATGAAGGCAGAGTGATGGCAACCGTTCTTTCCGAGCGGGCAGGTCGCGTCGATCCGCGCGTCACGCGCACGCGCCGGCTCATCCGCGATGCGCTGGTCTCGCTGCTTGCGGAAAAGAGCTTCGAATCGATCAGCGTGCAGGACATCGCGGAGCGCGCGACCGTGAACCGCGCCACGTTCTACTCGCACTTCACCGATAAGTTCGCGCTGCTCGACACGATCGTCCGCGAAGACGTCGCCGAACGTTTGGCGCAGGGCGATCCGCTGCACGCGCGCGATGCGCGCACGATGCTGCTGCTCGTAGCGAACAACGTTTTTGCCTTCGTAGGCTCGCATCGAACCTGCCGCATCGATCGCGATTTTGAGCCGCAGTTCGAGCGGGCGATCGAGGCGCAAGTGACCGATTTTCTCTTGGCGCGATTCGAGCACTGTACGGCGAAGCTCATCGCCTCGGCGCTCGTCGGCGCGGCGATGAC
>Ga0302326_10022954_pt1 | contig 12736 bp, 10 predicted proteins | sample Palsa_T0_3_FD_202264 | JGI IMG/M metagenome (GOLD analysis project Ga0302326, IMG submission 202264) | Peat permafrost microbial communities from Stordalen Mire near Abisko, Sweden - Palsa_T0_3 | ecosystem: Environmental > Terrestrial > Soil > Palsa > Peat permafrost | place: Sweden: Abisko... | reverse complement strand
GAGCGCGATGCCGATTTGCGTGCCGGGCTTGTAACCAGCCTTGGTGATGGCTTCGAGCACCACTTCGAGCGCCTCCTCATTGGATTTGAGATTCGGCGCGAATCCGCCTTCATCGCCCACCGAGGTGGAGTAGCCGCGCTTTTTCAGCACGCCCTTTAGCGTATGAAATACTTCAGCGCCCATGCGCAGCGCTTCGGAAAACTTGGCCGCGCCGTAAGGGGCGATCATGAACTCCTGCGGGTCCACTGAATTGTCGGCGTGCGCGCCGCCATTGAGAATGTTCATCAGCGGAACAGGCAGCAGGTTCGCCGAGACGCCGCCCAAATAGCGATATAGCGGTGTCTGCTGCGATTGCGCGGCGGCACGCGCGGTAGCCATGGAGACCGCCAGGATTGCGTTTGCGCCCAGCTTGGCTTTATTCGGCGTGCCGTCGAGCGCGATCATCTTGCGATCGATCGCGGTTTGTTCCTCGGCTTCCATGCCCAGGATGGCGGGAGCAATTTTCTTCAGAATGTTTGTGACGGCCTTGCGCGTGCCCTTGCCGAGGTAACGCTTGGGATCGTTATCGCGCAGCTCAACCGCTTCGTGCTCGCCAGTGGATGCGCCGGAAGGGACGGCCGCGCGGCCGAGGGTTCCATCGGCGAGGAGTACGTCGGCTTCGACGGTCGGATTGCCCCGCGAGTCCAGAATCTCGCGGCCTACAACCTTCACGATTTCCATCTATTCATTCTAAGGGGGCTATCGGCAGAATGGTGCAGCCGGGAGGTGGGTTGTGGGGGGTGGGTTGTGGGAGGTGGGGAGCGGTGGTCCTGAAATCTCGTTAATCTTTCTGGAGCGCCGTGGGACAGTCCCCGATTCAGTAGCCGCTACTTGCGGCGGGGTGCGCGCGCTGTGCTAACATGCTTGGGGTTGCAGGTCCGCGGCTGGGGAGCGCGGTATGCAAGGTACCCATCTCAATCGCGGCCGGCGTCTTTTTAACCGTTGAAGCTGATTCGGTTGACACGAAAGGATCAGGAGGTATTTCCTAATGACACTCATGCGCTCTGCGCGCTGGTTTCTGTTGGCGCTTGCGGTCTTCGCCACAGTTCAACAGCAAATAATCGCCCAAATACCAGTGGGCACCACCAGAACCGGAACCTTTGTTTGGGACGGCGCCAGATGGATGCCCGTTGAATCGGCTGCCCCACCGGCGCCCGTTGTCGCCGAAGCCGAGCTCACCGTCGACATTGCGCCGCCGCCGTTGCCGGTCTATGAGCAGCCACCTTGCCCAGAGCCGAATTTGATCTGGACGCCCGGCTACTGGCACCACAGCGTGGTTGGTTACTACTGGGTTCCCGGCGTGTGGGTGCCGGCGCCATATATCGGTGCGCTTTGGACCCCCGGCTACTGGGGCTTTGCGGGCGGCAGTTTTGGCTTCCATGCAGGCTATTGGGGACCGCACATCGGCTTCTACGGCGGCGTGAACTATGGCGGCGGCTACATGGGTATCGGCTTTGCGGGCGGCTTGTGGAATGGCGGCGTCTTCGCCTACAACACCGCGGTTGTCCACGTGAACGCCAGTGTGGTGACCAACGTCTACGTGAACAAGACGATCGTCGAACAGACGACCATTGTCAACACCACCAACGTCTCCTATAACGGCGGACCTAACGGCGTGCAGCACCAGCCCACGGCCGAGGAGCAGACCGCCGAGCACGAGCAGCACACGGCCGCAACGACGTTCCAACAGCAGCATGTCACTGCCGCCGCCTCTAACAAGAGCAACTTTGCTTCGAACAACGGCGGGCATCCAGCAACCGTTGCGGTGGCCAAGCCGCTGGCCGCGGAAACGCATGCTCCGCCCGCGGGCTTCAAGCCGCCGGCGGCCAAGCCGCTTCCGGAGCTGGCCAAGGTTCAGGCATCGCCAGCCGTGGTGGCAGCGGCCAAGACCGCGACGACGAAGACCGCGACGGTCGCCAAGTCTGTAACAGAAGCCCCTGGCAGGCGGCCCGAAGCTGAGGCTGCGGCCAAGTCTGCATCTGCCCCAGCCAAGCGTGAAGCTGAGGCCCCGGCCAAGTCTGCAACGAAAGCGCCAGCCAGGCCTGAAGCTGAAGCTCCGGCCACGCGTGAAACAGAGGCCCCGGCCAAAGCCGAAGCCAAGCCTGCAGCCAAATCCGAGGCCAAGTCTGCCGCTAAGCCCGAGGCCAAGCCCGAGGCCAAGCCCGAGGCCAAGCCCGAGGCCAAGCCCAAGCCCGAGCCCAAGTCCGAGGCCAAGCCTGCAGCTAAATCCCCGGCCAAGACTGGCGAGAAAGCCAAGCCTAAGAAGGACGAGAAGGAGTAGCGCAAAATTACAAACTAGGGCGAGTGCTCTCCATTCTTGCAAAGGGATATGACCAGAGAAGCAAAGATCATGTCTGGGATCATTCTGATCACCGTTCCGAGCATTCAGTATGGGGGCTATTTTCTGTTGAAGTCCCTGATGGACCGCACCAGCGGTTACATGGACAATCCTCTTCGACAGAGCTTTTTCCGCGCGGGTCATGCCCATGCGGGCGTGATTATTATTCTGTCGCTGATCAGTCAAGTATTGGCCGATGCAGCAGTCCTTCCGAGCTGGTTGCTATGGATCGTGCGGGCAGGAATACCGGGCGCGGCGATTGTTCTTCCGCTGGGATTCTTTCTCTCGGTTGCCTCGCCCAACTCGACCGTGCCAAATCGTGCCGTGCTGCTCATTTATGTGGGCGCGGTGTTGCTTGCCTTTTCGGTGGTGACGCTGGGAATCGGACTGCTTCGCGCAGCCAATAGCGGTTGATTACGACGGTGGGAATCATCAGCTCAACTGATAGCCGATTTTTGCAATGCGCGTTTTTGTCTCTGGGTCCAACCCATCAATGAAGTTTCTGAATTCAGGGACATTTTCTCTAACGGCTAAGTGGCCGTACGGTTTCGTCCTCGGCCGGGCCAGCGACAGGCGGTCCAAATCCACATCGAGCGACATGACTTCGATGATTTTGGAAAACTCCTTCAGCGGATCGATGGTGAAGTCCTCAAGCCGCAACGCCAGCTGGTTGGATTCCAGTTGCAGCTCGGTTTCCTCGACAAATTCCGGGAAAGACAAAAATGGCGGACCTGGGGCGGCCGCAAAGAAATCAGCGTCGCCATCGGCAAACGATTTAAATTCACGAAAGTTCTTCGTCAAATCGTAAAATAGATCGTCTGTATTAAGATAAGCCTCCGAAATTCCGGTAATTTCCCGGTTGTCGCGAATGTATGTGCGCCACCAAACCCAATTGGTCAGCAGTGAATCGAGAGGATGACGGTAGACGAAGATCAAATCAGCGAAGCCCGATTTGACCGACTCCAAGATGGATCTCATGACCTCGGGAACTTCCTGGCCGCGAGAAGGATACTTGGTGGTGACATGACCGCTGTAGATCATCGGTGTTGGACCACCTGGATGCAAGCGTATCCCATCCCTAAAATATTTCGCCCTCTCACCAATGTTCTGGATGATCAGTTCATCGAGATAGCGGCGTCCGGTACCGAGCAGTCCAATGAGATAAGTGGTCCTGTCCATGTTCGCGGTCTTTTGCAGGTTGATCAACGTCGTCACTTGCCGGTGCAAGAGGGCAACCTGCGCTTGTGTGGACTGCGCCACGGGAGCGCCCGGTGAGTCCAATTGCGCCAATTGCTGTTCCAGCCCAACCAGGTTCACGGGAAGGTAATCAAAAGCATATTTTATGGAGAGGCGGTCCAGGGCTACCAGGCTAGTCGTAAGGTGGTCGACGGCCCGCACAACTTCCTCGAGCGATCGGCTTACGGAGGCATCGAATTCATACAGCGGCCCTGTGTACCAGCGCAAGAAGCGAGCCAGCTTCTTCTTAGCAGCCTGGATCAGGTCGTTTCGCCATCCGGGAGGCCGGGGATTAATGGCGCCTACGGCGTTCCTGAGGTCCTTCAGGGCGGCCGCCCGGCGGCGCAATTCATCGTAGTCATATAGGGTCCAGCCGGCTTCGGTCTCGCGGACAAACCGCGCCTCTTTCAGTTGGTGAAGGATCGTTGCCACCGCGAGAGTGGGCGGCTCTTCGATTACACTTTGGATCAGCAGGGCAGAGATGTTCCTCATAGTCCGCGGCAGATCTGTTGTAACGAATTCCATGAGGCAAATTGCTTTTGCCACCCGCCCCGCCATTCCCGGGTGGTCTTCGTGGTTATCGAAGCGTTGCCGAATCTCTCGTATCTCCTTGCGCTTTTCCGACGGGATGTCGGCGTCCACCAGCTCGTAGATCTTGTCGATGCTCACCAGAGCGCCGACGGGTTGATCGGCGAGCCGGGTTCGGTCCGACAAAAACATGTCTAGACAATGCTGGATGATGGTGGCATCGCTTCCGCCGAACTGTTTTGGCTTATTGGGATGTAGCCGGATGCCCGCCAGGATCTCCATGGAGAGATCGATCAGATGCGGGAGATAAGGATAAAACCGGACAAACTGATGTTCATCGAACTTGGTGCGGCGGGAGCACCGCTCGAACTCGACATTCCGAATCAGCGACGCACCGCTCTCGCGGAACAGCTTGCCGAGATCAGGCTCCTGGCTCTCCTTTTTTCGAAGCACGCGGCGGGCGACAACCTCGCGGATGTCGGCGGGAGATAACTCGATCTGGTGCCTGAAATTGTCCTGTAGTTTAGGCCCGGTTCTGTGCCTGGCCGCGAGGTGATTGGAGACTTCCCGCAGCTTTTCACGCGACGTGACGACGACCCACACGGGGCCCGGAATCTTCCCGGCCTTTAGCCGCCGAAGGCTTTCCCGGCCAAGCTGCTCGACGACGGCGCGCAGGTTTTCGATCCGCTCGGCACCCAGCGTGGCGTATGGGCCGATTTCGTCCACGATGAACGCGAAGGTTTTCCCGGGACGCCGAACGTCGCACAGCGCGAATGCCTTTTCAACCAGGTCCTTGGCGCTCGGCCGCCTGAAAGGCCGAGCCTGAATCGCTTTCAACCATGCGTCCGCAGAAGCGTAGGATTGAGGGGCCAACTGGTGGAGCAACGAGCTGGCGCAGGCAAGCTTCTGGCCGGAGTTGCGCATGTCTCGCCACTCTTGCCGGTATTCCGAACGGCAGAGATCCTGGAAGGGCGCCAGCTTACCCTCTTTTTCCAGTTCAATCTCGAGTTCTGAGAGGTCGTAATCGTCGGCGTAGTCCAGTTCGCGCAGCAGGGCCCGATACATCGCTTCGGCAATATGCTCCGCATGAGTTGCCACCGCCAGTTCCGCTCGGAGGTTGACCGGAAAGATCTCGTACGGGGTGTGTACGTCCCGATTCGCAAGAACGTATGCGAGGTTCTTCGCGAAGGAAGATTTGCCTGAGCCGAGCGGGCCTGAAATCCAGATTCCCACGCGTTCGTCCGGCGATTTCAGCGCGACCGTCAAGGCGGAGAAGAGGCGCTCGTACTCGGCTTTGATGCGATTCGCGGCGATGTATTCGGTAGGCTCGCCGGCAAGCCCGGAAAGATCGCGAGCCAGCAGATCCGCAATTATCATTTCGCGCGGGCGAAGTAGCGATCTCCTTCCACCCAGTGCTGGATCATTGCGGTGACCGCGCCTTTTGCATCCCGGACGAAATCCACGCCGGTTCCTTCCATAGTGAAGCTGGTTTCCGAGTGCGCCATCAGCGGAATCTTGCCACTCCCGCCGGTGTTGATCTTAAAGCCGCTCGCGTCCAGGGAGACCACGATGTCGGCGCCGTACGTGCCGGCGTATTGAGCCAGTACCTCGGCCGGAACACGAAACTCCTCGCCGCTTTTGCCGACCAGGTGTGGCGCGTCGCGCTCGTTTTCACAGATGTATTCAATCAGTTCCCCATCCGGCATCAGATCGAGCTCGATCGGAAGCGTCCACGAACGGGTGTACGCCTTGGGATCGTCGAGCGTCACCTGGAGATCGATATGGCCGGCGTCGCGGCGGTGGAAGCGCTCCGTGACGCGCAACGCTTCCGTGTGGGGATGCCCGCCCAGATCGAGCGTGGTTCGGTCATTGTAGCCAGCGGTAGTGACCACCAAAGTATCTCCGTCCCAGTGTCCGATCGAGTAGCCCATCCAGGTCGGATTGGGATCTTCCGGCAGTGCGCGGCCATCGGTAAAAATCTGGCGGAACATGGTCTCATATTCGTAGAGGACCACGACTAGATTCGGTGTTTGAACGATCTTCATAGGCAAGCCGAGTCCCGAAATGCCGGCCTTCGGGCCTGGCGGGAGACATGCGATTCCGTCCGAGTCCTTGCGATAATCGTCGGCGCGCTGTTTGTAAATCGCCGCGGCCCACGGCCGCACCTCCTCCGGCTTGAGGTCCGAGGTGACGTAGGTCAGATAGCTTGACTGCTTTACCCGCCAGACTCCGGACAAGTCCGGCTTGCCGTCCGCGGATCGCGGGGCGGGCGCGGAGAGGTCGGGCTTACCGTCAGGTTTTTGGGGCAAACCCGGGGTACGGCGATTCGGCCACTGCGCTGTGAGAGAAACGCTCGTCACGCACAGGATCAGCGCCAGCTTATGCATCTGACCTCCTTCTCGTCGCGGCCGCCAAATTCGGGCCGGCGCCCTCACATTTTATCAATCCGCGAAAGAGGAAAGCGGCCCTGTCAGATGCCGGCGTACCAGGCGTAGCCGCCTTCCGGCGCCGAGGAGCCCAAGCCCTGGCCGAACTGTTTCAGATTATCGGTTGCCGTCAGGCGCGTAATATATTTCACGTTCTTGTAGCCCAGCTGGCGCGGAACACGCAGGCGAAGAGGCCCACCGTTGCCCACGGGCAACTCACCGTCATTCATTCCGTAGGCGACGAGAGTCTGCGGATGCAAGGCATCGGCCATATCGATGCTGTCCCACCAGTCCTGCTGTATCGAGAAGTAGACAATATATCTGGCTTGCGGCAGAATCCCCACCGCGTCCAAGACGTGGGAGAGCGGCACGCCGGTCCACTTAGCAATATAAGACCAGCCTTCTTCACAGGCCAGGTGAGTGATCTGGCTGCGGGAAGGATGGCTCTTCAGATCGGCAATCGAAAACGAAGCCGGCCGGGCGACCATGCCGTCCACCGTGAGGCGCCAGCCGGCGAAACCGCCTTCCTGAAGGTGCTTGAACGTTCCGCCTAGTGGATCGACAGGGTTGGCGAACGGAGGGTTCGAAATCTGGCTGGGAGAAAACTCGCGGGCCATTGAGTGGTTGGTCAGTATCCGCTCGGCCGCATAGGTCAGAGTTTCGCCCGGGCCATAGGGACCGCCATGGTCGGGCGGGATCAGTCCATGGCGCTGCGCAATGTTCTTGACTGCGACCAAGCCGGGTGCGCCGACCGCCGCCACGATCCCTGTGGTGATTAGTCTGCGGCGTGTGAGATCTTTCATACTCGCTCCTTAATGCGTACTAGCGCGGCCCGTGATCATCGCGCGCATGCGGTGCCTAAATCCTGCAACACAAATCATCACGATGTGAACCAATAGGAAGAGGACCAGGAGCACGGTGACGAAGAAATGAATGGTGCGCGCGGATTGCTGGCCGCCCAACACAGCGACGGCCGTGGGAAACACGGACGCGAAGGCGGGTGACATGGCCAGGCCCGTCCAGATGATCAAGGGGAACAGCGCGAAGATGACGCACAGGTAGGTCAGGCGCTGAAGCAGATTATACGACCAGGCTTCTTCCTCACCTGGCCGCTTGAAGCGCAAATGGTTCGCGATCGAGGAGGAGAACGCCCGCCAGGAACGGTGGGCTCCTTCTGGAAGCAAGTCTTTCCGCAAATGTCCGCTAAAAAAGCTGAAGATGACATACAGCAGGCCGGTGAATACGACCACCCAGGCAGATTGAAAATGGAGATACCGGCTCCAGCCGTTCTGGTCCGGCAGCACGTAGCCGTAGCCGGTAGGAACGCTTGCCCTGGAGGCTGGGATCGGAATTCTGAATAGCGGGGTCGTATTTATGTTGCCAGCTTCACCCCAATAGAAGCGCGGGTGAGAGATCAGGATTTCGACTCCGGTGACGAGCAGGGCAAGAAAGGAGAGGGTGGCGATCCAATGCGTGACGCGGACCAGGGCGGAGTGCCGGGGCGTTACTGTCCTGGCTGGGACGGCTGCGGCGGAAGTTGCGGCCCAAGCGGAATGGCCCACACGCGAATGCTAGCAGGTGGGCGCACGTCGCGCAAGCCGGGTCCGCCCTATGGGCGTGCGTTTTCGGAAAAGGCCGGCCAGCGTAGGGGTACGCTGGGCCCCGGGTCGGGTACACGCGGCTTCAAGCCGCGTTCTCCCCCGCCGCACGGTCAGGCTTGCACTGGATGGTCTTCGATGTACCGTGTGACGCGTCCTTTGTGGTACCGGGTCGCAGTGGTACACGCGGCTTCTCAGCCGCGTAACGCGGCTTCTCAGCCGCGTCTTTCCTACCCTTGCCCAGAATCGCGGGGTCCAGCTGGCGATGCAATCCATAGCCAGTTCGTGGTTCAACCACGAGAACTTCTCGCGTCGAAAACGCGGCTGAAGCCGCATGTACCAGGGCGTCGCACGCCCCAGGCCTATTTCTTTTTCGCGGCTGCCGCGTCTTTGAGGGCCTTCATGCGCGGGAGGTCGCGATCTTCCTCGTGACACGCGGCTTCGCGAAGTTCGAATTTTTCGCGCTGCATGGGGAAGGCGAGCGTCCACGGGCGCGTATACACGACCGGGTCGGTCATGGTGGCCTCGTAGTTGATGGTGTCGGGACTCACCGGAGTAAATCGTTCCACCACGTGCTCGGCGTAGCTCATAACTTCGCCACCCTCACCCAGCCAGGTCTTGCCGTTCATGTTGGTGGTGTCGACAACCAGCGTGTCGCCCTCCCAATGCCCCACCGAATCGCCCTGCCACAATCGGATTGTATCCGGAAGGTGTGCGCGCCCCGCTTTCTCTGGATCAACGAGCGGCACAATGCGCCAGGACATGCGTTCAAACAGAAAGACGATGTAATCGGAGGTTTGAATTAATTCCATCCCCTGCGGGATGTACATCGATCGAGGGACGCCCTGCGGAAAACAGTGCGCCGTCGGATCGTCGTAGCCGCGCTCGGTCAAGTTGCGGCTAGCCTTCTCCTCCACGGCCCAGGGCTGCATCGGAAGTTTCCCGTCCGGCGGATCGACGATCAGGGCTCGTCCTGCCGGCGCACCCGGTCTTTCCAATGCCTGGTTCGCGCCTTCGGCTTTCGATTCATAGAAGCCCTGCAGGTCCGGCTTGTCGTCATTCGTCCGCCGAAGGTTCGCCACGGGTTGCGCCGGAGCCGCGGGCACTCGCGAAGAGGCGGCCATCGCCACCGGAGGCGCTGCTGGGCTACCGGGATACCAGGTTCGCTCCTCACGCGTGAACGCGCCGTTGACCTCTTCAACTTCAGATTGACAGGAGTATTCGAAAAGCCGGTCCCGGTCTGTTCGCCGATGCAATGCAATGTGGATGGTCCAGGGCTTGGTGAAAACCTTCGAATCCTGGATGGCCGCTTCGTATTGAATGGTGTCGCGATCAGTCATGCGGTATCGCTCCAGCACGTGGAGTGCGTCACTGTGAAAATCCCCCGCCATGTCGAACCAGGTTTTGTCATTGATGTTGGCGACGTCCACAACCAGCGTGTCGCCCTCCCAATGGCCGCGTGAATCGCCCATCCAGGAATCGTCATCGGTGGGGTGAGGAGAGCCGTCGGTTTGTATCAGACGGTAATCCAGCTCCCATTCGAAGGCGATCGCGATGGCTTTGGGCGTCTGGAAAATCTGAAACGGAAAGTCCAGATACATGATTCGAGGGACGCCCGGCAGGTAGCACTTCGAGAGCGGATCGGCCGTCTGCCGATTCCTAAAATTCTCGGCCTTCTGCTTGGCGGCCCAGGGTTGATACGGGATTTCGCCACCGGCGACGACCGACCGGCCGGCCAGCATGTTGAGGCTTGCGGCGTGATCCTGAAGATCGGCTGCCGCGGTGCTGGACGCCTGCCAGATGCCTTCGAGATCCGGCTTGCCGTCGGCGGTACGCGGCAAAGTCTGCGGCTGGGAAGTGGGCGTGCCGGGCGGAGCGGCGATGAGCGTGGTCGAGAGGGCAATTGCAGTGATGGCGGCGAGGTGTTGCGTGTGCATGCGAGAAGCTATCTCCGGGTTGCGCGAGGCGAAAATTCCTGGAACCGTTGTCCACTGCGCGGTGGAGGCGCTATGAGGGCAGTATAGCAACCGGGGGTGGAAGTTCGCGAGGCGCCGACTTGACGCACTTGCCGGCCAGCCAATGTGATATGCTTTGGATGGTTTGGCATGCTTCCGATTGCGCCACTGAATCCGCGAGATAAAACCCCTCTTTTCCGTCAGCTCCACGCGCAAATGAAGGGGTTGATTGAGTCGGGTGAATTGTCGAAGGGGAGCCGCTTGCCAGCCACTCGCGAATTGGCTGGTCAGATTGGACTGAACAGGACTACGGTGTCGGCGGCGTACGCGCTGCTGGAATCCGAGGGCTTGATCACGGGCCATGTGGGGCGGGGGAGTTTCGTGGCGGGTCCGCTTACTGACGTGCGCGGCTCGGTAGTGCGCGGTTCGGTAGATTCGTCGGCTTCGGCGAGCTTTTCGCGCTCGCGACCGTCCGAGCTGCTGTTCCCGCTCGATGAGTTTCGCAAGACTTGCGCCGAAGTGATCGCGAGCGATGACGCAGCATCCATCCTGCAGCTTGGTTCTCCCTCAGGTTATCCGCCGCTGCGGCGCTATCTGCTGGAACAAGCGCGAGCCGAAGGCGTGGCGCGCGAATCCGACGACATCCTGATAACCAGCGGCTGCCAGCAGGCGTTCGATCTTTTGCAGCGTACGATTGGCCAGGGATCGGCGGTGCTGATGGAAGATCCGGTTTATCCCGGTGCCCGCAGTGTGTTTGAGCGAGCGGGCGCACGATTGATCGGCGTTCCAGTGGGCCGGAACGGCATGGATCTGGAAGCGCTGGAGCGCGGCATCGCTCGTGAACGTGCGCGACTTGTGTGCGTGACGCCCAATTTTCAGAATCCGACAGGTTGGACCATGCCGTTGGCTGCGCGCAAGAGTCTGCTTCGAATCACGCAGGCGGCGGGCGTGATTGTGATCGAGAACGACATTTACGGCGCGCTGGCTTATGAGGGCGAGCCGATTGCCGCGATCAAGCGCCTGGATGATACGGGCGACACGATTCTGTTGCGCAGCTTTTCCAAGGTGGCATTTCCGGGGCTGCGCGTTGGCTGGGTGATCGCGCCGCGGCCTTTGATTGAAAGGCTGACGGAGACGAAGCAATGGAGCGATCTGCACACCGATCAGCTCTCGCAGGCGGTGCTGTTGCGGTTCGCCGAGTCGGGGCGCTTGGAGCAGCATCGCCGGCGCATGCTGGTGGCGGGTCGGGAACGGTTGCAAGCCGCGATCGACGCTTGCGCGACGTATCTTCCGGCGGGAACGAAATTCACGCGTCCGCGCGGCGGCATGAGCTTGTGGGTGGAACTGCCCGCTCCGCTGGATGCGGCGGAGTTGCTGCCGCGCGCCGAGCGCGAAGGCGTCACCTATTTGCCGGGAAGGTTCTTTGCGGTTTCACGGCCGCAGCCAAATGGCCTGCGCATCAGTTTCGCGGGGATGACGCCGGAGGAGATCCGGTCGGGGCTGGCGATTCTGGGCCGCATATTTCAAGAAGAATTGGAGCGCGTGCGAGCGCATGTGCCGGTGGGAGAAGCCGCGGCATTGGTATAAGAGACAGAGCCGCGACCCTGACGGAGCCGGTGTGAAGAATTGGGAGGGAAGGAGAACGTTATGTTTTTGGATGAAAGCTTTCGACTGAAGGCCGGGCTGGCCGAGATGCTCAAGGGCGGCGTGATCATGGACGTAACCAACGCCGAACAGGCCGTCATTGCCGAGAAGGCCGGCGCCACCGCGGTGATGGCGCTGGAACGCGTGCCCGCCGACATTCGCAAGGAGGGCGGAGTGGCGCGCATGGCGCCCATCGGGAAAATCCGCGAGATCATGCGGCAGGTCAGCATTCCGGTGATGGCAAAGGCTCGCATCGGCCACTTCATGGAGGCGCGAATACTGGAAGCCCTTGCGGTGGACTACATCGACGAGAGCGAAGTGCTGACGCCGGCCGACGAAGAGCACCACATCGACAAGCGGGACTTCAAAGTGCCGTTCGTATGCGGCGCGCGGAATCTGGGCGAAGCTCTGCGCCGGATTGCCGAGGGTGCAGCCATGATCCGCACCAAGGGCGAGGCGGGTTCGGGGAACATCGTGGAAGCGGTGCGCCATATCCGGACCATCGTGAAGGAGATGAAACAGCTCACCGTGCTGGGGCATGAGGAATTGGTGGCGGAATCGAAAAAGCATCAGGCGCCGCTCGAGCTGATCGAATACGTAGCCGAGCACGGCAAGCTGCCGGTTCCCAACTTCTCGGCCGGGGGCATCGCGACGCCCGCCGATGCTGCTTTGGTGATGCAACTGGGCGCCGAGGCGGTGTTCGTCGGCTCGGGGATTTTCAAGTCGTCGGATCCGGAAGCGCGCGCCCGCGCGATCGTGAAGGCGGCCACTTACTTTAACGACCCCGCCAAGCTGCTGGAAGCCAGCGAAGAGCTGGGTGCGGCCATGTTCGGAATCGACATCGCGAAGTTGCCGGAATCGGAGCTGATGCAAACGCGAGGCTGGTGATGGCGGGTAAGAAGCGCGTGGGGGTGCTGGCGCTGCAAGGCGATTTTCAGGCTCATCAAAGGGCGCTGGAACACGCGGGCGCTG
>Ga0302326_10022953_pt1 | contig 12736 bp, 8 predicted proteins | sample Palsa_T0_3_FD_202264 | JGI IMG/M metagenome (GOLD analysis project Ga0302326, IMG submission 202264) | Peat permafrost microbial communities from Stordalen Mire near Abisko, Sweden - Palsa_T0_3 | ecosystem: Environmental > Terrestrial > Soil > Palsa > Peat permafrost | place: Sweden: Abisko... | reverse complement strand
AAAACCATGTTTCGGCGTCGTGCCGTATTTGCCGGACATCGGCTTGGAAGAAGAAGACGGGCTCGGCCTCGACGAGGTCCGCATCGCATCGACGCCACCGTGGCGTGGACCGGGTAACGGGGCGCGCCGCGTGCGTATCGCCGTGATTGCGTGGCCCGGGCTCTCAAACTACACCGACTTCGATGCACTCGCCGGCGAACCGAGCGTCGATCTCGCCTACGTCGATGCACCGGCCGCACTGGCCGGCGCGGATCTTGCGATCGTACCCGGCACGAAATCGACCCTTGCGGCGATCGCGTGGCTGCGAGAACGTGGTTTTGCGCGCGCGCTCGCGTCGCTCGCCGTTCCGTACGTTTTCGGAATCTGCGGCGGAATGCAGGCGCTCGGTAACCGTGTCGACGATCCGTTCGGCGTCGAAGGGGGCGGCGCGGCCGATGGGCTCGGCCTCTTGCCGCTTTCCACGACGCTCGCTCGCGATAAAGTGGCGGAGCGCGCCTCGGGAGCGTTGTCGGCGCCGCAGCTCTACGGTGCTGCGCTCGCGTGCGAACGCGTATCGGGCTACGAAATCCACGTCGGCGAAACGCTCTACGAAGCAGACGCCCCGCGTTTCGCGCGGATCGAGCGCGCGAGCGATGGGCGAATGGTTGACGATGGCGCGATCTCGGGCGACGGCCGTATCGCGGGAACGTACCTGCACGGGGTCTTCGCGGCGGATGATTTCCGGCACGCGTTTGTCGCGACGTTGCGCGAGGCGCGCGGTTTGCTCCCCGCGCCCGCATTCGCTCCGGTCGAAGCGGAACGTGCGGCACGGTTAGATCGCGTCGCAGCGCACGTTCGCGCGGCGCTCGACGTTCCGCGCTGTCTCGGTCGAGCATGAACCGTGGCGCGATGATCGCCGCGGCGTTCGCGTGCGACGCGCTCGCGGGCGATCCGCGCGTCTTCCCCCATCCGGTGCGCGCAATCGGCCTGGCGATAACGCGGGGCGAGCGAGGCGTCCGAAGGTTCGCGCGTGGAAATCGCGCCGGCGAGGCGCTCGGAGGGACGCTTCTCGCGGCCGGCGTCATCGCGGCGTCGGCTCTTGGGGCGCAAACTGCCGTTCGCTGGGGCGGCCGGTTTGGCCCCGATCGCTTCAATGCGATCGAAGTGCTGCTCGGGTGGACGACGCTTGCGCTGCGCGATCTGATCGCCGAATCCGACGCCGTCCTTGCGGCGCTGGAGCGCGGCGACCTCGCTCGCGCACGAATTCAGCTGGCGCGTATCGTCGGTCGCGACTGCGATGCGCTTGCCGCCGGTGAGATCGCGCGTGCCACGATCGAGACGCTGGCCGAGAGCTTTTGCGACGGAGTCGTCGGTCCACTGTACGCTTTGGCAGCCGGAGGCGTACCGCTCGCGTTCGCTTTCAAGGCCGCAAACACGCTGGATTCGATGATCGGCCACATCGAAGCGCCCTATACCGATCTTGGCCGCAGCTCCGCGCGGATCGACGACATCTGCTGCTACGTTCCCGCGCGCCTTGGTGCGCTCGCGCTCTGTTTGCTGGCGCCGATCGCCGGGGGCAGTATGCGCGCGGCGTGGCACACGTGGCGTCGCGACGGCGATCTTCACGCGAGCCCGAACGCCGGGCAGATGGAAGCCGCGATGGCGGGCGCGCTCGGCGTGCGCCTCGGCGGGCGGAACAGGTACGACGGAATCGCGCGCGACACGGCGCTGCTGGGACCCGAGTTTCGATACCCCGGCGTTGCGGACGTGCGGCGCGCGCGCACGCTCGTCGTCGCCGGTGCCTGTGCGGCGGCTTGGCTCGCGGCCGTCGCCGCCCGATTTCATGCCTGAACCATCGCTCGCCGAGCACGGCGGGGACCTCGGGGCAATCGCACACCGCTATGGCGTAGCGCGCAGCGAGTTGATCGACTTCAGCGCCAACATCAATCCGCTCGGACCGCCACGCGTGCTGCTCCGCGCGCTCGCGCGAGCCGCACGCGACCCGGAAGCGCTGGGCAGGTATCCCGACGCGGAGCATTGCGGCCTGCGCGCCGCGCTCGCACGGCGCCTCGCCGTCTCGCCCGAAGCGATCGCGATCGGGAACGGCGGCGCGGCTCTCTTGGACGTCGCGGTTCGCGTGCGCGGGATTCACCGCTGTCTTGTTCCGCAGCCCTCATTTAGCGAAAATCGTCGCGCGCTCGAAGCGGCCGGGGCCGACATCGTGCCGTTCGTCCTCGATGCCGGCCGCGGTTTTGCCCTCGATGCCGGCGTCGCAATCGAGGCACTCGACCGGGACGCCTGCGATGCCATCATCGTGACCAACCCGCACAACCCGTCGGGTGCCGTCGTGGCTCGCTGCGACATGCTCGCACTCGTGCACGCGGCGTCCGCTCGCGGTGCGCTCGCTATCGTCGATGAAGCCTTCGTCGACTATGCACCCGAGGTCAGCACCGCCGGCGTCGCCGCACGCGAGCCGAACATTATCGTGCTGCGCTCGCTGACGAAATTTTTCGCGGTACCGGGTCTTCGCGCGGGTTACGCGATCTGCGAACCGGCGCTGGCCCGTCGCATGGAGACGATGCTGCCGAGTTGGCCCGTTACGGCGCTCGCAGCCATCGCGCTGACGGCCGCACTCGGCGATACGCGTCATGCGCGCCGGGCCTTGGCGCAGAATGCGCGCGAGCGCGACCGGCTCTCCGCGGCGCTAATGAAGCTTGGCCTGCGCGTGTATCCTTCGGGCGCGAACTTCTTGCTCGTCGAGCTGCCGCCGCAGAGCCCGAGCGCGCCGGAGCTCGTTTCCTCGCTGATCCTTCACGATCGCATCGTCTTGCGCGATTGCAGCTCTTACGAAAGCCTCGGCACGCGCTTCGTCCGCGCCGCGGTGCGCGGTCGCAGAGACAACCTGCGTTTGATCGCAGCGCTCGCGCGAACGCTGAAGGAATCGCGCGCGACGGCGTAGACAACAGCGCCATAGCGTTCGCGCACCAGGAACCCGGTGAGAACCCGGGACGGTCGCGCCACTGTAAGCGGGGAGCCGCTCACGACCACTGCCGGTACCCGGCGGGAAGATCGCGAGCACGGGGCATCGATCCGCGAGTCAGGATACTGAGCCGGACGCGTATCCACCAACCTCGCGAAAAGGTAGGGCTTACGTGAATCGTTTTCTCCTCATGTCGTGCGCGCTCGCGGTCGCGACGCCCGTCGCACGGCCCGCCGGCGCCGCGCCGGCGCCGTCTCCGTCTCCGTCCCCATCGGCATCGCCGGACCTGCGCGAAATCGGGCGCACGATCGTGACCAGCGATCGGCAACCCGAGCCTCTCGGCTCCACGACGCATCCGACCTTCGTCGTCGATCGCGCCCGCATCGATGCGTACGGTGCGCGCACCGTAGCAGACGCCCTCCAAGGCGTACCGGGCGTGAACCTCTACTCGTACGGCCCCTTCGGTGCGGAGGTCGACTACGGGCTTCGCGGATCGTCGACGGAGCAAACCCTCGTGCTCGTCGACGGGGTGCCGATCACCGATCCCACGACCGGCGGCGTACAGCTCGGACAACTCTCGACGATCGGCGTCGATCGCATCGAAGTGGTCGAAAGCGGATCGTCGACGCTGTACGGAACCAGCGCCGCGGGCGGAGTGATCAACATCATTACGCGCGTGCCGCGCGGCGTGTATCTCGAAGCATCCGACGGCTCCTACGCCGATCGCGACGCGCGCATCGGTGCGGGCAACGGCGTCGTGGGCTTCACGCTGGAGAGGCACGTCTCGAACGGCAACTATGCGTTTCCGGCGTTTGCATACGGCAGCTCGTGCGCCGGCGGATTCATTACCCCGTGCGCCTTTCCGGCCGGCGTACGATCGCCCGCCTACGGCGACCAAAGCGCCGGCCGGCTGTCGCTCGACACCTCGGTTCTCGATGGATTCCAAGTGCGCGCGCGGCTCGACGCTGCGAGCACGCAGCTCGGCGTGCCCGGCAGCCTCGCGTTCTCGTCGACCACCGCGAGTGAGGGCAACCTCGCAACGTCGGGCCTTCTCGAAATCGAACGAGCCGCGGCGCATTCGACGTTCACGGTCGATCTCGGCGGCTCGCAGACGCGGCTCGATTACGTCGATCCGATCGACAACTTCGGCGAGAGCGACGTGTATACGGGCCGCTCGCAAGTCTCCGTGAAGGAAGTCGTGACCGGCGCGCGCTCGGACGCCGTCGTCGGCATCGATCTCTCGCGCGAGTCCGGCGTTTTTACCTTTCCGACGACGCCAAACTTCTCGTCGCCCACCGCGCCGCCGATTCCGGCGTATGCGCTCGGCGCGGCGGAAGCACAGACGGCCGCCTACGTTCAACTGGCGACGTCCGCGGGGCCGTTCGCGCGGCTGGTCGCGGGCGTTCGCGGCGAGAACGACTCGCCGCACGGCACGGTGCTCGCACCGTCGTTCGGAGGCACAATTCGTAGCGGCGCCGTGTCGTTCGCGGGCAACGTCGGCGAGTCGTTTCGCGTGCCGACGCTCGAAGATCTGTACTATCCCGGATTCTCAAATCCCAATCTGCTACCCGAAAAGGCGCAGACCGCCGACGTAACGGTGTCCTACGACGCTCCGCAAGCAACGTTGTCGGGCGGGTGGTTCGATCGCAACGGCTCGAACTTCATCGTCCTCAACTCTTCGTTCATTCCGGTCAACGCGCAGCGAGCGGCGGTCGCGGGAGCGCAGCTCACGGCGACGACGAAGCCGCGCGGGGGCGTCGTTTTCGAGGGTTCCTACACCGATCTCTATCTTGCCCAAGATCTCGCCGCCGGCGGTCGTTTACCACGCAACCCCGCGGGCACCGTGTCCTTCGCACTTCGCCATCCGTTTGCGCAGACGCATCTCGATTACGGCCTGCGCTGGGACATCGTCGGCTCGGACGGCGACGACAAGCAAAACGTCGCGCCGCCGCTCGAGCAGTCCTTCGACGCGTACGATACGCTCGATGCGTACGTGCGCTATAAGATCGGCCCGCAAACCGTCGTGTCGCTGCGCGGCTTTAACCTCGGCAACGAACGGTACGCTCCAATCTTTGGTTACCCGGCGCCCGGGCGGCGCGTGTCGTTGGAGATTTCTACGCGATGAGAACCGATCTTGTCTGGTCCGCGATCCTCGCCGCCGCTGGCGCGATCTTAGGTTTCGTCTTGTTGTGCATCGCGCCGTTCGCCGCCGTTGCGGCAGTTGCCGCGCGCACGCTTCCTTTGCGGTATGCGGCGCTCGCCATCACCATCATGTGGCTCGTCGGACAAGTTGCGGGCTTTGTGTTCTTCCACTACCCGCGGCAACTCTCGACGTTCGCGCTCGGAGGCGCGTTCGAAATCGCCGCGCTGCTCGCGGCGTACGCGGCAGCGCGTGTCCCCTCGACGCCTCGCGTGCCGGTCATGCTCCCCGCATTCGTCGCGGCGTTCGTGACGTACGAGGCCGTCCAGTACGTGTTTGCGCTCGTCTTCGGAGGAGCCGGCGAGTTCACGCCTTCGATCGTCGGCCTGATCTTCGCGGGTAACGCGCTCGGCCTGGTGGTGATGTGGGCTCTCGCCGCCGCGCGGAACGCGATGGCGAGCCCCGCGCGTACTTCGTAAACTCCTCCGAGCGAGGGCTGTCCGAGGTGCTTGGCGCTACGCGAACGCGGGAATACGCTACCTGCCAGCAATGCGACCACATGTCCAGGGCTCCGGGCCGGTCGAACACGCCGACGTTACCGAAAGCGGCGGCCGTCTGGTATTGATCGTGGTGGCCGTCATGGCTGCGTCGCTGATGCAGACGCTCGACTCCACGATCACGAACGTCGCGCTGCCGACGATCCAAGGCAACCTCGGGGCATCGCAAGACGAGGGAACCTGGGTCGTGACCGCCTACGTGATCGCCGCGATCGTCATCATCCCGCTGACGCCGTGGCTACAGGACCGGTTCGGGCGGCGCAACTACTTCGTGGGTTCGATCGTGGGGTTTACGCTCGCGTCGGTCGCCTGCGGCGCGTCCGAGAGTCTCACCTTCCTCATTACATCGCGCGTCGTTCAGGGAGCGTTCGGCGGGGGGTTGCTCGCAACCGCGCAAGCAATTCTGCGCGACTCGTTCCCGCCCGCCAAGCTCGGCGTCAGCCAAGGGATCTTTGCGCTCGGTGCGATCATCGGGCCGACCTTAGGGCCGCCGCTCGGCGGGGTGCTCGTCGACAACGCCAGCTGGAACTGGGTCTTCGACATCAACATCGTGCCGGGCATCTTCGCGTCGATCGTGCTGCTCGCACTCTTGCGCGATCCGGCACCGGCGCGTTCGACCGCAGTCGATTTTGTCGGCTTGGGCTTGCTTGCGGCGGGACTCGGCTCGCTGCAGTACGTGCTCACCGAAGGCGAACGGCACTATTGGCTCGCCGATCCGATCGTCGCAACGATGACTGTCGTGTGCGTCCTGAGCCTGGCCGCATTCGGCTGGTACGAACTGTACGGCACGAACGTTCCGGTCGTCGATTTGCGTATCTTCCGCAATCGCAGCGTGGCTGCGGGTTCGTTGCTCGCGCTCGCGCTCGGAGGGGTCGTCTTCGGATCGACGTACGCACTCCCGCAGCTCACGCAAGGCGTGCTCGGCTTTACCCCGACGCTGAGCGGCGAACTCTTTATCGTTCGAGCCGTCCCGATTGCGCTCTTGACGCCGCTGATCGTGCAGCTCGCCGGCAAAGTCGACACGCGCTGGCTGCTCGGCATCGGATTTGTCGCGGTCGCGGCGGGGAGCGCGCTGCAGGGTCTCGCGACGACCTCCGAGTCGGCGTTCTGGACCTTTGGTCCATCGCTGATTCTCACCGGAGCGGGTTCGGGGATGCTGTTCGTCCCCATCTCCATCGCGGTCCTCGGCGCAACGACGCCGCAAGAAGGCCCAAAGGCGGGCGCGATGGTGAATCTCTCGCTTCAGCTGGGCGGTTCGATTGCAGTCGCCGCCCTCGACGTCGTGCTCGATCGGCGTTGGGCGCTTCACTCGCAGCTGCTGACGGCCGATGCGACCTTGTCGAATCCGAACGTCCACGATGCGCTCGCACGCGGCCTCTCGGTTCCCGCCCTCGCGGAGACGATAAACGCGCAAGCCGCCGTCCTCGCGTATGCAGATGCGACTTTTGCCATCGCGCTCTTGGCCGCGGCTGCGACGCCGCTCGTCTTCATGATGCGCAAACCGAAAGCGCCCGCCGGTCCGGTCGAAGCTGCCGCTTAGGAGCGTAAAATGGGCCCGCGTTTCGTACGCGGGCCCATTGCTCGATCGTTCGAGCTTTCTAGTTCAGAGCGGCCGGTGTGTAATGGTACATCTGCCGGTAGGGTTCGACTACCGGACACGACTCGCCAAACCGCCGCGCCTGCCGCACCGTCACGCCTCCCGTCGATTCAGTTGCCGACGGTGATGTGTTTTGGCTGCGCTTCGGGATGTCGCTTGAGGCTGAGGATGAGCATCCCGTCTTGGACGCGCGCACCGATTTCATCTGCATCGATATCCTCCGGAACCGTAAAGGAACGCGTGAACGACCGGCGGTCGGTCTTGCCGGCGACGTTGAGTACCCCATCTTTAAAACTGACCGAGATATGCGACGAGTTATACCCGGGAACTGGGACCTCCACCGTATATCCGTCCTCCGTACGGCTGACTTCGTAATCGAAGCCGTACGAGGCTCGGATGTTTTGAAAGGGGTCGAATCCCAGTAGATCGCGGAGCGGGGTCCAAGGTAAGGCTCGGTCCGATGCGACTGCTGCGCCGCCGCTGCCGTTGTTTCTTGCGAGCGAGTTCGACAAGGTGAACGTACCTCCGTAAAAGCTTGAGTGGTCTGAAGCCCTCGCAGTTCGATATTATCGCGCTCTTGGCACTCTCGTCAAGAGAGTGCCAAGGTGATTTTGGGGGTGAGCGAGCTTCCCGGCATCCCAGGAACCTATGAGGCTGGCCTGAGAGAATGCGGGTCGAGATGTCCCGCTCGTTCGTGCCCTCTTGGGCCCTATTCATGGCTTTGGTTTCGTTCGGACTCGCCGGCGCCACGCCGCAGCCCGCGCTCGCGCAAAGCGATACGGGCGAGATCGTCATTACGGTCGTCGATGCGACCGACGGTAAGCCCGTCGGCGACGCGCGCACGATTTTGGTCGGCCCGCAAACCGCAAGTTCGCTCACGACGGCGGCGGGCGTCATCGACTACACCGACGTGCCGATCGGGATCTACCGCGTCCGCGTCGTCAAGCGCGATTACAGCGCGGGCGTATCGAAGGAATTCGACGTGCTGCCGGGCCGTTCGGTCGAGGTGAGAGTTTCGCTCGGCACGTCGACGAACGGGCTGAAGGTGATCGGATCGGTGTCCGCGCGTTCGAGCGTCACGCTGAGCACGAGCGACATCGCCGACAACAGCCCGATCCGTCGCTTGTCGGATTCACTGACCGACGCGCTCGACAAGATCGCGGGCGTCTCGATCACGCAGGATTCTACCGACCCGAACGGCCCCGTCACGGTGTCCCTCAACGGCCACGACGAATCGCAGACCGCGGTCACGCTCGACGGGATTCCGCTCTCGGCGCCGGGCAGCGCCGCAAACTTGCGCCAAATCGGAACGGACTTGTTCACGGGATCGAGCGTCAGCACGTCCCCGAGCGCCGGCGCACTCGGCGGCGGCGTGAACTTCAGAACGCTCCAGCCGAGCCAAGCGCTGCAGATCAAATCGAGCGCGACGACCGGCACCTTCGACCGCTCGAACGAGTCGTTCGCGGCGACCGGCAGCATCGACAGCCTGGGCATCGCCGTGATGCACACCGACCGCGATGCGAACAGCCCGCTCACCTTTCAAGATTACGAAGACCAAAGCGGCTTGACGTATCCACACGAGGGCGAATCGCAAAGCCTCGGCGACTTCATCAAGCTGCGCTACCGGCTCGGAGACGACCGGACCTCGATCAGCGCGACGGCGCTGACGAACAATCAGCACAACTACGCGGTCTGCGCGCAAGACGTCACACTGCTCCCGTGCGGTATCGGCCCGAACAACGAAAACTTCAGCCGCTTCGGCTTCGCCTACGGAACGATCCAGTCGCTGGTCGGTACGGTCGCGACGCAGTTGACCGCCTACGAAAGCGCCGGCACCTCGAGCACCGACTACGCAGCGCGCTACGCGCTGCTTCCCAACCCCGACGACGAAACGGACCCGAGCGACCTCTGCTCGCTCGGCAACGGCGGCTCGCTCGGCGGCAACGGCTCGATTCCGGGCGGCTCGATCGGCGAGCCGGTCTACAATCCGCTCCCACCTGACGATTACGAAGAAACGCCCTGTCCATCGCTTTCGACCAGCACGTCGCTCACGCGCGGCTTCGCGTACAGCGCCTCGATCGCCGAAGGCCGGCACACGATCGCGCTGACCGGGAATACCTACAGCGCCTACAGTGCGTCGACGCCGCTTGCGGGATCGCACTTCGAAACCGCGTTCACGAATGCGATTGCCTCATCGAGCTATCAGATCTCGGATTCGTTCAAGTCGAACGACAAGCTGACGCTGTCGCCGCGTTTGTCGATCGTGAACACGACGACGCTCGGCACGAGTCTGCTCGGCGGCATGGGTGCTTCGTGGCGCCCGCACACGCAAGATACTTTCGGCGCCTCGGTCAACATCGGGAGCTCGCAGCCGAGCTTGAACCTCAATCGCTCGTTCAGCGACCCCGTCGGCGCGCGCTTCGACTGTCACGCCGGCACCGCGATCGTCAGCGGCCCGGGCGATACGAACGGCGGCGCGCAATCGGCCGTCTCGTTCGACACCAATTGGCTGCACCAGTTCCTGCGCTCGGGCGGTCAGGTGAGCGTCGATGCGTTCTCGCAAGTCCAGAGCGGGCAGATCATCAACGCGAACATCGAAGAGCCGGTCGGGGGTGGATATTACCCCGCGGGCTATCTCGAGACGCTCTACGGCGTGTACCAATCGCCTAACGTCTGCGGCGGCTTGGCCACGGTCCCGAAAGTCTTTGTGACCGAGCCGATCGGCGGAACGCGCCGGATCTACCAGGGCGTCAACGCGAGCGGCCGCTTCGGCATCGGCCGCTACTTCGTCGCGCTGCCGACCTACACGCTCAACGTCGCGAAGCTCACCGCTGCAAGCGCGCGGCTCGACGACGGGCCATCGACGACGATCGTCGGCGCACAGCTCCCGAACCGCCCGATCCACCGCGCCGGCATCACGTTCGACGGCTACATTCCGCGCAGCGGCATCGAGCTACTCGCCAACGCCCAATACACGGGCGCCAACAACCAGCAGAACATCGGCCCGTATACGACGGTCGCGGCCGGCATCTCGCACGGCTTCGGCCCGGGCGTGCTCACGCTCTTCGAAAACAACGTCTTCAATACGTACGGCGGCGAGTTCGCGACGGACTCGGGTGACGATCCGTTGCCGCTTTCGCAAGGCGCGGGCGAACTGCGCACGATCGCAAATCCGCTCACGCCGCGCACCGTCAGCTTGTCGTACACGATGAACGTCGGCGGCCCGAAACCCGGCCCCGCGTTCGCTTCGGTCTCGCGCACGCTCGCGCAAGCGCCGGCGCCTAGTCCGAGCGGTTCGCCCGGCGGCCCGGGCGGCGGCCTCGGCCGGCTGCAAGCCGTGCCGCCGCCGGCGGGAACCGATCCGCTGTCGCTCGCGACGTCGCGGGCCGAGTGCACGGTCGACCAGCAGACGGAAGCGACGCCCGTGTTGACGGCATTCCATGCGTACGTCACGGCGTACGAAGCGAAAGCGACGTTGCCGGACGTGCCGAACTTCACGATCACGCCGCAAGTGGCGAAGGCCGATCCTTCAATACCGTACTATCTCGAAGTCCGCCCGAACCTGCGTCCGCCGGGTGCGCCCCAAGGCGCCGACGGCGCCGGTGGCGGTAACGGCGGCGGCAATGGTGGCTTCGGTCGTCGCGGCGGCGAAGGTGGTGGCGGCGAAGGCGGCCCCGGCGGACCCGGTGGTGGCGGACCTGGCGGCGGCCTCGGCGGTCCGGGTGGACCCGGCGGTGAGCCGGGCGGCCCCGTCATCGTCGGCCCTTCGTCCGGAGGCAACGGCAATCGGCCCCAACTGACGCAAGCGCAACGGGATGCATTCCGTAACTCGCCTGCCTTCAAGGCCTTCCGCGGCTTTAGCTCGTGCTCGTACGTCACGGTGCTCTCGTCGAGCGACGCCAAGGCCAAGGGGATCGACACGACCACGCGCGGCCCGCGCCTGCTCTACGTCCCGACCATCGGTTTCGTTTTCGTCCGTCCGCCCGAGTTACCGGCGGGCGGCGGCAGCCTCAAGCAAACGCAGTAACCTGCGAGGTGAGCGGTCTACGGGAGGGTGATCTCCGCGTCGATCACTTTGACCGCGCTGCCGCCGATTTCGACGGTATCGAGTTTGCCCTCACGCACGCGTAAGACGCCGTGGATGATGCTGCGACGCTTCATACGGACGCCTTGTTCGCTGGTGAAGTGCGTGCCGTCGGCGTTCGGGAGTAATCCGTATTCTGCCATGTAAGCGCCGAGCGGACCCGTCGCGCCGCCCGTGGCCGGATCTTCGATGATACCGAATTCCGGCGCGAACATCCGGGAGTACGCACCGTTCGCAACGGGAGCGAAGACGAAAACGCCTGAGACCGACATCCCGAGTTCGCGCTGCAGGGCCGTGGCTTCGAGTGCGGCGCGGTCGACGGCCGCGGGATCGCGCAAGGTCACGAAGAGAAATGGATTGCCCGCCGACACGATACGTACGGGGTACGCTTCGCCGAGCAAATCGGCTTGTGCGAGCCCGAGCGCGCGCGCCCACGGCGCACCCGCAAACTTGGCGCCGAACGAGATCGGCGGCGTGCGCAGCCAAGCGAGAAATGGGTTCGCCGCGCGTTCGACGCGGATAGGGACGGGGCCGATGTTCTCCTGCAGCACAAACACGGGCATGTCGGCCGGCACCCGACCGGACGACACGAGCGCGTACGCCGTCCCAATCGTCGGATGCCCGGCGAACGGCATCTCCGCACCGGGCGTGAAGATGCGCAGGCGCGCCGTAGCCGCATCCCCATCGATCGGAAAGACGAACGAGGTCTCGGAAAGGTTCAACTCCCGGGCGATCGTCTGCATCTCGACGTCCGAAAGACCCTCGGCGTCGAGAAAAACCGCGAGCGGGTTCCCTTCGAACGGCGTTTCAGTGAAGACGTCGACGACGCTATAGCGGTAGGTACGCGGACTTGCCATCCCTGCGAGTTCGTCGCAAGCTAGGGAAGACCGGCCGCCCCGTGCGAAGTCAGCCCGAAGTTGACCGCGCCAAGGAGTACGCCGTGGGTATCGCTCGATTGGGGCACGCTATTCTCGGCGCTATCGTGACGGCCACCGTCGCTTGCATTTCTGCAAGCACCGTCGTCGGCAGCGCTCAGGGAGAAGGGGATCCCGGGATCCACAAGATCGCGCACGTCGTGATCATCATGCAAGAGAACCGTTCGTTCGATACGTATTTCGGGACGTATCCGGGGGCGAACGGGATCCCGATGGAAAACGGAAGCCCGAGCGTCTGCATCCAAGACGGGCAGGGCAGCTGCGCTCGACCGAGCTACGATCCGAACGACGTCAATTACGGCGGTCCGCACGGCGCGCCGGCGGCTAAGGGCGATATCGACGGCGGCAAGATGGACGGGTTCTTGCTGCAGAGCAAGAGCGGCCGCGAGAACTGCGCGCAAACCGACAATCCTGCGTGCGGCGGCAAGGACGTCATGGGTTACCATGACCAGCGTCAGCTCGCG
>Ga0302326_10022951_pt1 | contig 12737 bp, 19 predicted proteins | sample Palsa_T0_3_FD_202264 | JGI IMG/M metagenome (GOLD analysis project Ga0302326, IMG submission 202264) | Peat permafrost microbial communities from Stordalen Mire near Abisko, Sweden - Palsa_T0_3 | ecosystem: Environmental > Terrestrial > Soil > Palsa > Peat permafrost | place: Sweden: Abisko... | reverse complement strand
AATTACAAAGGTCGTCGTTTTGCATAGCGACTGCGAAGGATTTCGGATGCTACCGCTGATCGTTTTGCTGTCTACCATTTCGCAAACGCCCGCCGCTCAGGACCAGACACAAGCTCCCAAGGACAATTCGGTGTTGCAGGTCAAGCCGGGTGGCGAAGTGATCAAGCAAAAGGATCTTTGGATAGACACCGGCTATTCCCATCCCTTCCTGCGCATGCCCAAGTACTTCGTGCAGGCCCAAAAAGCCATCTGGACGAGCCCGTTCCATACTGCCAAATCCGACATCAAGTATCGGGTGACTTTCGGAGCGGCGGTGGCGGAATGATCGCCGCCGACCGGCACATCGAGCATGCCCCTGCCCGCCTCATCAACTGAAGTATCGGTAAGCAACTGGGCATCGAGGGTCGGATCGGCGTACAGTCTTGTCCCATTGAGTGCAGGATTTTACTTTATCGGAATTAAAGCCCACAGCGACCGCTTTTCGTGAGTCCGGTCTCCTTTGTTTCGAGGCCCTGATCGATAGCAACGTGACCGTGGAGGCGGTAAAACTGATCGCGGACCGGGCACGGCCGTTACAAGACGACAGTGGCCACGGAGGTTTCGAAAGCGGGGCCGAGCCGATGGAATGCCAGCTTCCCATCCGGCCACGCCATCAATACCTGGGCCATGGCGTCAATCATCGCGCATCAGTACCGCCACTCGCGCCTCGTGCCGATCGTTTCGCGCGTGGGAGCGCGGCAGCATTTCCCAGGCGACGTTCTCGCCGGTTCGGCGATGGGCTGGTTCATCGGCGACTACGTGTTCGGACGCCACCACAATCCCGAACTCGATCCGGAGCATTAGCGGCGTTGCTTGGGCGCGCGGCTCTCATTCGAGAGCGCTGCTGTTTCGCCGATCAACTAAATCTTGCAAGTACTTTTTCGGCCTGCCGGGTAGGAATCGCAGCGGCGGAAGCCACCTGCAAATTATTGATCACCTTCACCACTTTTGGCACACTCTTGGCAGCAGTTTCCGCCTTCGCCTTCAGGTCGGCGTTGTCAACCTGGCCGGCAAGCGTGACCACCCCATTTGTGGAATTCACCGAGATATTCGTTACCGTGGAAAGACCAAGCTCCGCGGCTAGTTTCGATTTCACCTGAGCCGTGATCTCGACGTCGCCCACTTGCTTCTCGGGAGATTCATTCGTCCGGCAAGAGATCGCCAGGAATGCGGCCGCACTCAGTGTGAACAGCAGGAATTTCCTCATTGGTTCCCCCCGCTCCACAGGCAGCAATTTTGCGGGCATAGTGCATTCGCCCACCAAGCACAGCATCGTTACGGCTTGTTGGGTATTTTGAGTTGCGCCTCGGCCTGCAGCCAATCTTCGATCTCCGACCCGGGCTGGTCGCGGCGCTGCAAGTAGATTTCGTATGCGCGCAGCCTAATTTGTTCCTCCACCGGTAAGACGGGCTGTAAGGCCGGCTGGCCGGTCCGCGGGCGTTGTTGCTTCTTCGGAAGGGGTGACGGTTGTGCTGCCATGACGATCTCCTCGCTAGATCACAGCATCGCAAAAATGTTGCGGGCATTTCAGTGATGGCTCGCACGATCTCGTTATGCATTGTGATGTTCTGGTTACAGTACACCCGCTGCCGAAAACACCATCCCCTACGTTGCCCGCTGCGCAAAGCGCAATTCTGTAATTCGATTTCGGGGCGCTGGCGGCGCTGGAGCAATCCGCCCATCGGTCAACTCTGGCCTGGACCCGTAATCAACGTTCCACTCTGCGCCGGTGGCGTCTACTGGAGCCATTACATATTCAAGATCATGTGCGGCCCCGTCCATTTCCGCGGCCCGCACCCCGGTGTCTTCGCGGGAGCCTAATGGTTGTTGTTCGCTTGCAGGAATGTTCGCCCTCGCAATCGTCCCTCTTCCTAGGTCTTTGACCGCTTGGAAGCTTTGTATTTATACCCAAACTTCCGGCGCGCGGCTGTACGGTCGCACCTCCAGTTGATTTTGACTTGGTCGCGGTTCATCCGGCGATTCCAGGCGCGGCTCTCGCGCCGCAGCCTCGTCAAGTCGGGAATTCTTCGCTTGCCCAGGCATTGGCGCGTAAAGAGGCCCATCTCAATTTCCGTTTGGTTTAACCAACTGCCGTGTTTGGGCGTGTAGTGAACCGTGAAGCGGTCCCAGATCTCGCCGCCGAATGCCTCGCCGTATAGGTCCGTGAGCGATTTTCGGGTATGGCTGCTGAGATTGTCCATCACCAGGTGGATCGTCTTCGCATTCGGGTATTGGCAAGCCAACTCCGCCATGGCTTGGGCGAACTCGTACCCCGCACGATCCGGCGTCGGGAGCGTAAAATGCCGGCCAGCTTTCGGCTCTACGGCACAGAAGACATTCGGCGTCCCCATCGCTCATATTCGTTGTCCCGGCGCGCTTCCCGTCCCGGCTTGGCTGGCATCGGCGCGCGAACGTCGGCGTGCAAACGTGACTGGTTTTTCATCGAAACAAATCACCGGCTCGGACGGATCGTATGGTTTCTCGTACGTCTCCAGCACGTCTTCCATCTTGCCGATGTACTCGTCATCCAACTCGGCCACGCACCACATTTTTTTCCCGCCACGGCTTGAGGTCGTGGTCCAGGAGGAGAATGCGGATGGTCTCTCTTCCCACGCGCGGCGCCAACTTGCGCTTAACGGCTTCCTGCGCGACCAGCCGCACGGTCCATCGGGCTCGGCCTTCGGGCGGGTCGGTGCAAACCATGGCGATAATCCGTTGCTTCTGGCTGGCCTCGAGCACCGCCGCCGCGCCCGGGCGCTGTTTCTCATACAGCGCGGCTTCCAAACCGCCCTTCTGGTAGCGGCGACCCAGGTTGCGAATGGCTTGAGCTCTCAGACGAACCATGCTGGAAACCGCGGCGGGCTGAAGCCTTCGGCCAAGTGCAACAGTGCTAAGGCGCGTAAGACGACCCGAACCTGCTGAACCCCGCCGCTGAGAAGCCTGTTAAGTTCCTTTTGATCTCTTGATGCAACTTCGATATGGAGAGAGGGACGGCCCATGGGTACAGTATGGGCCAAAACAATTCTACATAAGAATGGTTTCTCTCAATTCTTTAGACGGTCGAAGACTTAGTCGGGAACTTGCAAACCTCGAAAAACCAATCATTTCGCAATTTAATAGGTACACCCGGACCGGCATATTGGACGTGAGGAGTTTGGTGGACCTGGTGAGATTCGATCCCACGACCTCTTCCATGCCATTTAAGAAATACCAATCAGTTACGGGCATTTTGGCCTAAAATAAAGGACTTAGCGGAGGGCGGTTTGGACGCCAGTGGACGCCACGCGGCCTTTTCCCGCGATTTGGACTCCACGCGGACTTCAGTACCCCTTTAACCCTTTAACAGCCCGCGCCGGTCAATTGGGGCCGGCATTGGCTACGCAACCATGGTCTGGTGCGGTAGAGGCAAGGCTATTCGCACCTTGGCTATCTCCGCTTCGATCTGGTCTGCGGCGAGAGGCGTCTCCAAGATTAGGGGCACTTCCGTGGGTATCAGGTGCGCAACTTCCTGGCAAGCGAGAATCGACGCATAGGATAGGGGATCGTGTTTGCTACGCGTATTCACCTCGCTCACGTGCACCTGGCGTAGTTTAGAGCCGAACTCTCTGAGGATCAAATACGCTTCCGTCATCGTGGGATCGCATTGGCGAGCGTGTCCAATGTCGAAGCAAAGCGACGCCTCCGGAAGTTGCTTGAAGATCCAACCCAGTTCTCGCGCCGTCCGGCCAATAGGCTTCCGCTTGTCCATGTTTTCGACACACAGCAAAGCCCCGAACTCTCGCCAGATCGAGAAGTCGCAAAGCGCGTCTGGGTGAACTACGATTGGCCAGTTCCGCCAGCATTCCTCTCGCAAGCGGTCCCACGCCACGGCCTCCCACGTCGGCTCGAGCTGGCTGGGCGCGTGAATGGAAATGTAGTCGAACCCCGTAAGGTCGAGCGATTTGATGCTTTCCAGCAAGGGAAACAACTCCCCTTGTCGCAAGGCGGAGAGTTCCACGGTCGCGCAACCCGCAGCCCGCGTCATCGCCAGCCCCCGTCGGAAGTCCGCGTAGGCAAGCGCTCCAGTTGAGAAACCGATAGGTCTCATTCAAAACACCCCATAGTTCTTGGTCATGTTGTCTAATTCACTCTCGGCATCAAAGAAGAACGCTAGCAACCCGTCTCTGAACGAGTGACTGAGCTGACGAGCTCGCTGGTAGGTTTCGTCCTTATCTGCAAGGTCTTCACTCAGATTCTCAAGGTGCCCACGACTCTGATCGTCCGCCAAAATACCAAGGAAGCCGTTGTAGGCATCGAAGATCTTCCTTGCGGCTTCGTCCAGGTGCGCGTAGCGCAGAAGGACGCCAGCAACAATATCGAGCGGGGTCTCGCGAAAGACGGCTTCCATGTGCTCTACCACTTCCTTGTGCCGATCAGGATCGCCAAATATAACTTTTCGGTCTTGCGGCGAATAATCCAGATGGCAGCGGTAGCATGCAAGCAATCCCGAAACGTAAATCAACTTGCGCGACATGCGCAGCTTGATGTTCCGAATTGCCCACCCTTTGCCAGCTCGCTTGCGAAGTTTGTAAGCGAAGTCTACTGCCATCGTGCGCCAGTACCTGGCAAAATCGTTCTGGAGAAAGCGCGGGACGCGGTGGCCCGAGCCCTTCCACAGGCCTCGATCCTCAAGCAAGTACCGATTCAAGATACTTCTCACGACACGCTGATACGCATCTTCACGGCCTAGGGCACGGGACTCAAGTAGCAAGAGAAGGCGCCGAGTAGTGTTCCGATTTGTGTCATCTTCTCCACCGATCTCATGGATGAGGTCGTGGCTGAACACCATCGAACCGAAGGTGCCCTCAGAGCCGGGCTCTTTCGATGCGAACGGCTTGACCTTCATCCCGATCTCTCGAAAGAGGTCATGGTGGCGAGGATCAGCCGAGCCATCGATTAGAAGTGTCCAATCGATGTCACTGCCTGAAGTGAACTCGCCGCGCGCAAGAGATCCGGACACCACGACACTGGTATCCTCAGAATCCAGGCCGGCAAGTGCCTCTCGGAGTTTCGCGTTCCCCGCGTCTGCGGCCAAGCGCGCCCGCCTCAGATGGCTCCAGTCCGCGAGGAGCCTCTGCTCAAGCTGTTCGACCTTCGTGGCGGCTTCGACCATACGAATGATACCATCATCTCCTTTCTGACTGGAGTCTGGACAACGAACTTCATTATCCTCCACCAAACCGAAATCGCGGGCAGTCGGCCCATCTTCGCCAGGGAGTAACGACCGCCCAGCCTCCAAGCCCATCTGTTCGCTATAGCTGGCATTCATGGGTTTTTTCTGAAGGTTTTTTTGTTTGACCGCGGGGTGACGCGCCAGCGGCGGCTGAACGCAGCAGTCAGGCTTGTCGACAAGTGAAACCCCCTGGCGCAACACTCAGTCGTCAACAGTCGAAGTTGAGAGGAAAGTTCGCCGGCCTGCGCGGTCAAGTAGCGGTCGGTGGAAGTTCAGAGGTCTGCGAGGATGGGGGAAGCGAAATGGCGGTTCTCAACATAAGACAAATCGACTCTTGTCCTTGTAGCAGATTGATTCATAAAGTAGTTACTTCAATCGAAGATCCCCCTGGCCATCCCCTCGGAAGATTCCAGTGAGAATGTTTAGGAAAATATTTATTGTGTTTGTAAGAGTATTTGATATAATCAAGTCTGGAAGAATCGAATGCCACTCATGCAAATACATGAAAGCCTACTCCTCGACCCAGATGCACTCGTCTTTGTGCAATTTGAGAACATGGACCAGGACCCGACTGCCGTCCTGAAGTTCAAGGATGGCAGTTCAGGCACCGTCTCCGGCGCCGCCGCGCGCCAACTCCAGCAGCATTTGAACAGTCCCGAAGCTGAACAGCGTCGGGGGGCTTCAAGAACAGGCGAGGCGCCGCTCGAACCGACTCGCCAATCGGCCGCGCAATCGACCGTCGCCAGCGTCCATTTCGCCGATGGCCGTACCGTAACCGCCACCGTGCCCGTTGTGCCTTACATTGGGCGCAACAAGGCATGGTTCCACCGTCAAGATGAAAGTGGCAGGCAGTACATCCTCGCTTTCGTCAATGCGAAGGGCAGCTGCAGTCTTCGCACCTTCGACGAAAACGGTATCTTTCTCGGCAAACAGTACAGGTCCGGGAACTATCATGACCAATTTGCGGACCTGATCACTGGGGCCGTTGAACTGACGGTCAGTTCTCAGCCGAATCTCGAGCGCGACTGCAAAGAACGACTGCCGGCACCAGTGCTCTCATACTTGCGGAAGCAGATTTCATGAATCAGGTTTGAGAAGATGGAATACGTAACCGGACAGCATGTCAAACACCCCCTTCGACCTGAATGGGGTATTGGGGAAGTCGTCGATGCTTCCCGCAACGGAAAGGTCTGCGTGCATTTCCAGCCGGTGGGTCTCAAGACGCTGTATCTGAAGGTAGCCGAGCTAGACATTGTCGAGGGTGCCCCTTTTCCAGGGCGTCGGACAATCGACATCGAAAAGGTCCGCGTGATTTGCGACGAATTCTATGCGGAGATGCGAAATAATCGGCGCAACTGCGACGATGGCGGGCTGGCATTGCACATTATCCGGGACCTTCGGCGGCGTGGTGAACTCAACAGTGCGACGAAAAAGCGCTTGCTCGCGTGGTGCCATACAGACGGCCATGTGTTCCAGCGGGGTGTGCCCATCGCTCGCCAGATTTGCACCGAAATCTTCGGCTACATCCCACCGCGAGACTAACCGTCAAATTACTGGCGTCGCGTTGGGTCTGTGATCGCGCGGCTGGTGCTTTGGTCTTGGAGTCGGCCCGCTCCCCGGCTCCACGGCCAGTAGGGGCATCAGTTCAGGGACGCGTTCATTCGCGTGATGCACTGTGCCGGCATCAGGCGCTTTTCCTACAAAAAGCGCAATGAGCCTAAATCAATCAGCCACCAAGGTGGGGGTTGCGCGCTTCTCGCGGTCGTCAAGACGCGGCGCCGCGGGCAATTCTGAGTATTGTGAGAAGCGTAATGCCGAATCACCCTGCCCGCCCTCAAAGTGTCGGTTTTCTGGTGGCCAAATGTCGGGTTTGATGACGGCTTTTTGAGCCAAACCCGACATCAGTCAGGCCAACGAGATGAACAGGTGGGGCAGTTTGTCGGAAATGTCGGATTTTCCACGGAGGGGAGAGGTCCCGTGAAAAGGGAAGCACTTTTCGATTGATTCTCGAATGCACCTGGCCGGCGTCCAAATTCGGACTCCAGTTGGATTCAGGAGGGTCGTTACGGGATAGCGTCGAAACGCTAAGTCTATGAAACGTTTTGGTGGAACTGGTGAGATTCGATCCCACGACCTCTTCCATGCCATTTAAGAAATATCAATCACTTGCAGACAGTTTGGCGCAAAACAAAAGACTTAGCGAAAAGGGTGGTTGGACGCCAGTGGACGCCACCGGGCGTTCTCATCGGAAACGGCCCGAAGCATACTTTCACGCGCGCGGTTGCCACGTCGTGAGTGTTCTGCTGGAGCCGACAACAAGTGATTCCTCTATAAGGATGATGCCCAGTGGAGCGGTGACCGCCTTCGCGGCTTCGAAGAGGCAACTTGCGTTTTCGCAATATTGCGAATAGACTGGGACCGAGTGTCCAAGACCAGAGTCGTCCTCTACCGGGAGGAAGACGGATCATGCCCGTTCATCGAGTGGTTCGACAAGTTACCGTCGAAAGTGCAGGACAAGTGCTACCTCCGGTTGGAGCGCCTTCGCGAGATGGGCCATGAACTGCGCCGACCCGAAGCGGACTTCTTGCGCGACGGCATCTACGAACTGCGCGCCAGCGTGGGAGGGGTTCATCACCGGATCCTGTACTTCTTCCACGGCGCGATTGCGGCCGTGGTCTCTCACGGCCTTGTGAAAGAGCGGGTGGTCCCGCCGAAAGAGATCGATCACGCCGTCGAGCGCAAGAAGCGGTTTGAGGCGAACCCGGGGAAGCACACTTATGAGGAGGCTTGACCATGCCAGACAAAAAAGCCAAGGCACTGAAATCGACTAGCGATGCGGTAGAGATCCTTCACCGCCGGACCTACGAAGGCAAACCGGCCCGGCTAAAGAACCTGGAGGAGGCGCGCGCGAACGAAGAGGTCGCCCGCAAAATCCACGCACTCAGGGAAGCGGCGTCCCTCACCCAAACTCAGCTTGCCAAGCTCATCGGCACCACCGCATCGGTCATCTGCCGCCTTGAGGACGCCGATTACGAGGGCCACTCCCTGGCAATGCTGCGCAGGATCGCGGGCGCGTTAAATCAGCGGGTCGAAATCCGTTTTGTGCCGATCCGGCGGTCCGCGTAGGCTGCGTTAATGCCCAAACGCTCGCGCCGGGATTAGACTAAAGACGCGGGCGGAAGGCTCCGGGTCGGGCAGCGGACCCCAGACGCGAAAGTTGGCGAGTTCTGCACACAATTCTGGATCTCGATTTGGATTTCTTCGGTTGGCCTCCGTTCCGCCGCCGACCGGAGAAACCTCGTCTGCCAAGATCCGAGTGGCAATACCTGGCTTCGAAGGACGAAGTTCGCTCGTTCCTGGAGAAGCAGTGTGAGCCTTCGGCAAAGGTGCGTAAGCGGGGCTGGGATCGGCGGACGGGTTACTTCGGGCGAGAATCGGCCGCGAGGATTCGCCGAACCGATGTTCGCGGCAGACTCATGCGGCGGGCGATCTCGGCTTTGCTGACTCCGGCGCGGAAGAGTTTCCGGACTGGAACGGCGTGGATGCCGATGGTCGCCGGGCGGCCGAGCCGTTTGCCTTTCAGTCTGGCTTCCGCCAGACCGGAGCGAACGCGTTCGCGCAGCAGATCGTGTTCGAACTGAGCAAAGACGGCAAGTAGCCCGACCATGGCTCGCCCCGTCGCGGTGGTCATGTCGAGCGCTTCAGTGAGCGAGACGAAACCGACTCCGAGTTCGGCGAGCTCTTTGAGCGTAGTGACCAGATCTGCCAGCGACCTGCCCCATCGATCCAGCCGCCACACCAGCACGGCATCGATATCACGGCGGCGGGCCGCGTCGATTAGCTTCTCGCGGAGTTCTCGCTTTGCGGCGCCCGAGCCGACTTCCTTCACCTGCAGTGCAACCGTCCAGCCGCGTGCGGCGGCATATTCGCGCATAGCGCGCATCTGCGATGGCAGCGTCTGCTGATCGTGAGTGGACACACGAGCGTAGAGGCCTGCGCGAAACATTTTCGCCGATTTCCGTGTCTGGCCGAAAACCCCGTGTGATTTCGCCTTCTCGACTGCCCGTTTGACGGCCACTTCGCTACGTTCCTCCTGTATGGCTGAATACTATAGTTTCCGGCCATGCTGGCGATCATCATATTACGCCGCAGCCAGGGATTGCATCCGTGCCAGAGTCTCACCGTAGTTCCACGGCATCCAGTCCGCTGGTGTTCGTTTCACATCCGATGAGTGCCGCTGCAATTCGGTCAGGTAGCGAAACGAGTTTACGCCATTCAGTTCGCAGGTATGGATCAGGCTCATGAACAGATCACCCACCATGGCTCCGTTCGATGTCTTATAGAACATCGCGTTCTTGCGGTTCATGATGGCTTTCTTCAGGGCACGTTCGCACAGGTTGTTGTCGAGCGGTGCACCTTTTTCCCGGAGAAACAGAGTTAGCGGTTGCCAGTGATTGAGCAGATACGAGATCGCCTTGCCCAGCCCTGAGTTCGGTTCTGTCTTAGACTCGGTGAGTTGCTCCTCAAGCCATCCATGCAACTGCTCCATGAGCGGCCCGCTGTACTGCTGATGGAACTGCAACCGCGCCTCGGCGTTGAGATCTTGCTCCCGCGCCAGGGCATCGTTGCCATACACCATGCCGAGCGCTTCCAGCACATACCCGCACTCTTGCGGAAAGTTCGCCGAGATATCCACGAACTGCCTTCTTCCGTGGGCAATACAGTTGGCCAGCAGGATTTTCACTCCGTTCGTCAGCTTGGGCGTGTTGCGCGAGAGCGCATCGCACATCTGGATGGGCGCGCCGATCTGTTCGGCGCGATGCTTCAACAGGTCGGCGAGGTTCTCCCCCGCATGCTGCCGCCCCGTGAAGAATAACGCGATCTGGTGATCTTGCCAGAGCGATACGATGCCGCTGGTGAAGATGCCCGTGCGCTTGTCTGACGGCTCGCGCGCCAACTGCAGGATGCGCATGCCCGTGTCGTCGTTGTGCAGCACCTCGCCTTGTGCTGCCTGCCAGACGAGTTGATCGAAGGCGGGTTTCAGCACGGCGGCCGCCTGCTCCACCGCTTCCCACTGCGTCGCCGCTGGTAACGGAATCCCCATCTGCCTTTCCGTCCGCTCCAGTCGCGTGAACGGCACGCCTGTACCGTACTTGAGCTGCGCGATCATCGCAGTTGCAGTGGCATCGTACTTGTCCGGACCGATGCCCTCTGGCTCTTCCGCCGTGAATACCTGCCCGCAGGCGTTGCAGCGCAATCGCTCCATCTCGAACACAGTCGCTTCCACCGGCGCTTGTCCCACCACCCGCACCAGTGTCTTCGGCTGCCGCTGGGTGTACACTCTGCCGCGGTCGCACTCCGGGCATGCGTCGCCGCTGACAAGATTCGCATGACGGATGACGACCTTTCGGGCTCCCGTATACGCATCCGCGCTGTTGCGGCCGTGCCCTTTACTAGGGCGGCGCTCGCTATTATCGGGCTTCGTGTTGCTGCTCTCAGTAAGCTGTGGCTGCGCCACTACGGCTCGCGTCTTCTCCGTGGTTCGCGTTCGCGTGAGCCGTTCGTTCAACACATCTAGCGCGATCTTCAGCTTCCGGTAATCGGCTTCGCCGATCGGCTCTTGCCGGGCTCGGTCCAGCACTCGGTGTAGTTCGCCCATATCGATCTCGATTGGTTGGCGCGACCGCTTCATCGACTTACTGGCTCAGTAGCTCGCGGAACTTTCGTCTCAGAGGCAGTCCGAAGACTTCCTTGATCGAGCGGTTCTGGCGATGGGTAAGATCGTCCTTGCCGCGGCCGGTGGTTCGTCCCAGCAGGACCCAGTTCGCGGCACGGTAACACGTACCGCGAAAGCGCTCCGGATCGATGAAAGTCTCCGCGAACCAGATCGGGTGCCCGTACATCCGCTCCCAGTCGTGCGACAGCGTTGCTGCCACCCGGCTGAGAATGTGCGAGGCCAGGTGTGGCACCTGGATCCACGGCAGGATCAGAAAACGCGTATTGTAGGCGATGAGCCGGATGTTGCGCTTGCGAGCTTCCGTACTCCAACCGATGTAGCGGTCGCGGCTGCCCAGATGGCGCGGCGCCGAGCTCCATGCCAGGCAGGCGATGGGCCGCCCCTGCGCCCAGACCAGGTATTTCAGATGCTCCCCCACCGGCTGTTCGTAGCCGAGGTAATGGTGGTGCTCGATGAGGCTGTTGAACAGCGGCTCATCGCCAGTGCGGCGCACCTGCTGCACTTCCACTGGCCGCAGTTCCTTCAGGGGCGCGATCACCGGTGTCGTGTCGATCAACATCGGCTGCGGACGTTCGCGCTTCACGAATGGATTGCGAGGTACAAAGCGGACCTCGGGAAGTTGGATCTCGCCAGCCCGGTGCAACATCAGCAGCAGACCGCGGCACACCATGTCGCACAAGGCTCCATTGGCCTGCTTCCACTGCCACGCTTCACACACTTTCGCCGACAGCTTTCTTCGGCTCATGCCGGAGTGGTCGACAAGGAACTGGCGCAGAAAGGCGATGTCTTCCGCTGTAATGACGCGGCCACGATACTTCCACTCGACCGGCATATGCGCCAGTTTGCCAGAAACGAATCTGGAACGCAAGCAGATTTTGTGTTTTATTCTTTAGCCGCTCACGCGGCGCCACTCCGGTGGAGCTTCCGCATCCGGATTGCCCGCCGCCAGCAGCAACTGCGCCTGATGCGCTCGCAACACCCGCGCTGGTTCGTCGCCCGTCGGCCACCAGCGGAAACGCCCCTTCGACAATCGCTTGGTGGCCAGCCAAAATCCCTGCCCATCATAAGCAAGCAGTTTTATGGCGGTGCCGCGGCGGCTGCGAAAGATGAATAGGCACCCGGAGAATGGATCGGAGGCGAGTTTCTCACGGCATAGTTGTGCGAGGCTGTCTATGCCTTTCCTTGCGTCGATCGGCTCGACCGCGACCAGGATTCGGATCTGTGGCGTGATCTGAATCAAGCGCCCGGCTCCCACAGCACACGACTCAGACCTGCCAGGTCCGGCGCTGTAGAGCCCTTCCATTCGATGCGCATGCGGCCGCGTGCACCTTCCACTTCGATAATGCATTCACATGGATGTGTCGCCGAGGATGCGATCAATTCCACGAATGCTGGTGGCGCGGCTGATGTGGCGGTCCCTGCCGAAGTCGTCGTTGGCGTGAGCCGTTTGAGCTTGTTGTAGTCGAGCCGCAGCACCTGGGCCGTACGGAAGACTCCATGCTGACGAGCCAACTCCGATGCCAGCACCCACAACGATTCCGGTATCGGCCGGCGGCCAGTCTGGCTACTCCGCCACTGTTCAAAGCGCTCCCGTGCTTCCTTCAGCCCTGCTGGTATCTCATACTGCGCGCGTGCGCCCATCGTCGGCCTCCTCGCCCTCTTCGGCGTTCCCGACGATATCAACTATGCGCAGGAGAAATCACGCACCTCTACCGAAGGCTCACGGAGTTTCGCTGACTTATTGCTGCG
>Ga0302326_10022949_pt1 | contig 12738 bp, 11 predicted proteins | sample Palsa_T0_3_FD_202264 | JGI IMG/M metagenome (GOLD analysis project Ga0302326, IMG submission 202264) | Peat permafrost microbial communities from Stordalen Mire near Abisko, Sweden - Palsa_T0_3 | ecosystem: Environmental > Terrestrial > Soil > Palsa > Peat permafrost | place: Sweden: Abisko... | reverse complement strand
CGAGATGTCAGCTTGAAGAGGCGCTGAAGAAAATCGGCTTCACCATCGCCTCGATCTTGTCTGCCATCTCTTCCGCGGGAATGCGATCTACAGTTTGATACCACTGCCGCGCCGCACCGAAGACAGCCCATGCTGCCGTTGTCGCGAGTAGCGCGCGATCAGTCCCCGGGCGCACCTCGTGCTTCTCCCCGCCCTTGCGGAATATATCTTCGAGCACCGGAATGATGGAACCGTCGAGCGGCAGTTTCGACAGGTTGCCGGGACAGCCGGGGCTTTCGGTCAGGTAATCGCACACTCCAAGAGCGATGGCGCGCAATGCTCCGTCGCAGTCAGTGAAGGAAAGAGCGCGGCGGGCGATCAACTGTCCGAAGCGCGCGGCCGAGAGAGCCTTGAGCAGGGTTGCTTTATCGGGGTAGTGGAGGTAAAACGTCGCCCGGTTCAGCGACGACTGGTCGGCGATTTCCTGGACAGAAATGTCCTCGAACTCTTTCTTCGCCAGCAGCTCGGTCAATACATCCATCAGCATCTGCCGGCTCCGCAGGACACGCGGGTCAATCGTTTCTTCGGCTTGGGGCGCGTTGGCCATTGTCCATGTTGAGGATAGCTCGTTTTGCGGCAAAAGGTGCATAAGCGACAAGATGTGCTGGTAAGCTGCGATTCAAATGTCTATTGTTGGCTGCGGCAGCTGCCAAATGACGCGAGGATTATTTCTCAGCTTGATTTGCCTTTTCGGAAGCAGCGGAGTCCTTGCGCAGGAAGCTGTATCTGTGTGGCGGCAGCCGCCCGTGCGTGTCCGGGCGATCACTTCGATTCAGCCGCTTGCTGGAGTGGTGATGGAGTTGCCATTCACTGAGGGCGCCGGAACGGTTGCGCATGACATCAGCGGCAATGGCAATGACGCTACTTTTTGTAGTTCCGGATCGGCTCCAGTCTGGACCAGCATCGGAGTGGCGTTCTCGGAAGCCGACGGCGCGACGGAAAGCTGCTTCGACACGGCAGTTACGAATTGGGGCGCACTTTTTATTTATGCGTGCCCGTATGCGGGCGCGATCCCTAACAATTACGTAACGCAGGCCAATGGTTTTACTGCAAGCGGCCTCTGGGGACCGACGACGCTGAGCGACGGTCTCGGCTTCACTGGGACTCCTTACGGAGCCGCCACGTATGGCATTGTGCCAACGCTGTTCTATGTTCCGAATAATATTTACCCGACCTATACGACGCAGATAGAAGGTGGCTGCCATGTCTACGGGATTACGCTGGGATCGACAGCGAGCGGAACGGCCGACCGAATCTATGTCGATGGAGTCGAGCAGAGTTACAGTTCGCAAGGGAGCAGTGCTGCGCTGGCGGCGACGACTGGGCATTACCAGGTCGGATGCACTGCGAATTGCGCCGGCGGCCACTGGTTCGAGGGAGTCGTCAGTTACATGGTGGCGGGCGCGGCTGGCCAGCAGTACACGTCTCAGCAGGTGGTGGCTGAGACGAATTATGTGCGGGCTCACGTGGAGCCGCGCGGCGCCGGCGAGTTTCCGTACGCGGCAACGACCGACGACACCATCGTTGCGATAGGCGACTCATTGACGGCCGGGGCGCACGGCAACAGTCCAGAGTGGCCATTCCTTCTGCAAACAAACCAGAGCTACGCGGTGAGCGACCTTGGTCTGTACAGCGTGTGGGCGCAGGACCTGGCGGCAATCTGGCCGCAGCGCGAGAACAGCTACTATTCCCCGCTTGCAACCAAGCAGTACTGCCACATCTGGGCGGGGACAAATGATGTTTCGTCGGGCCAGGGCCAGATGCCGTCTTCTGCCTGGCAGGGGTTGGAAGCGCTGGCGCGGGATTGTCTCGCGGCCGGAGGCATTCCGATTGTGGCGACGATGATTTCGCGGCAGGGATTCGACACGCAGAAAAATCAGTTGAACGCGCTGATTCGCGCAGGGTGGCAGCAGGCAGGCTATGCGGCGTTGGATGACATTGCTGCTAACTATCCGCAGTTGGGGGCGGATGGAGCGTGGGCGAACACGACGTACTTTTATACCGATGGCATTCACCTGACGGGACCAAACGGTTTGTGCGATATGAGCACTGGGTATGGGATTGTTTGCGTTGCGGTGAGTGGGGTGGTGAATCAACTGGATGCGGCTGAGCGTCGGAGGCTCGCCGAACCGCGGGGTGAGGCGAGGGCGAAGGCAGCGGCAGCTTCCTCCGCTGCGCAGAGACGCCTTGCGTCTCTGCTTCGGTGGCAATAAAAACTGTTCCTTATGACCGGATGTGAATGCTGCGATTGCTCCGGAATGCTGCTAGCTCCACCAGCCGGCGGTGTCGGCGCAGCAGCAGCAGGTGCTGGTGCAGAGGCGGTTGGCGGCGTCGCAGCGGCAGGTGCCTGAGCCGCAGCCGCAGGTGCGGCCGGTGTGTCCATAGGATGGCGGGGCATCGACGCTGCCGCCGGCGATGGAGGGGATGAGCAGGACCTCGTCGCCTTCGTGGAACTGGCATTTGTCGTCGCCGAGGAAGCGGATGTCCTCTTCGTTGACGTAGACGTTGATGAAGCCGCGGAGCTTGCCGCTGGCGTCGCGCAGGTGGGTGGAGAGGGCAGGGTAGGCATTGGCGAGCTCGTCGATGAGCTGCTCCAGGTTGGCGGATTGCGATGAGAATTCACGCGCTCCCTCGGTGTGTTTTTGGAATGCGTTCGGTAGCAGGACTCGTATGGACATGGCCTTCTTCTCCTTTATGTGCCCGCGTGCGCGGGTGGTTTCGCGGACTACGCGGTGAGTGACAGAACTTCTAATTCGTCTGCGGGGGTGAGTGATTCGCGGTCGAGATAGGCTTCAAAATCGGTGAGGCGGGGGCGGACTGGCTGGGGCAGCTCATACTGACCGACGAGGGCGTCGGTGGTTTTCAGGCCGTTGCCGGTGATGCACATCACGGTCAGCTCGTCCCGGTTGATGCGGCCATGGTTGTAAAGTTTCGCGGTGACGCCTGCGGTGACGCCGCCGGCAGTTTCGGTGAAGATGCCCTCGGTCTCGGCCAACTCCTGGATGGAGGAGACGATTTCGACGTCTGAGATGTCCTCGGCCCAGCCGCCGGTTTTGCGGATCATGCGGGCGGCGTAGATTCCGTCCGCCGGGTTGCCGATGGCGAGGGAGCGGGCGATGGTATGCGGACGCTGCGGCGTAATTTTTTCCGCGCTGGATTTTACGGCGCTGGAGATTGGCGAGCAGCCGCTGGCCTGGGCGCCGAAGAAGCGGACTGGTTTTTGTTCGACGAGGCCGAGGGCAATCAATTCATCAAACGCCTTTTTAATTTTGCCGATCAAAGACCCGCCGGCCATGGGGACGACGACGTTGTCGGGCAGGCGCCAGCCGAGCTGCTCGGCGATTTCGTAGCCGACGGTCTTGGAACCTTCCGCGTAATAGGGGCGGAGGTTGACGTTGACGAAGCCCCAGTGGAAGCGGTCGGCAATTTGCGAGCAGAGGCGATTGACGTGGTCGTAGTTACCGTCGATGCGGACGAGGCGTGCGCCGTAGACCTGGGTTCCGATGATTTTCGCGGGCTCAAGGTCGGCGGGGACGAGGATGAAGGCCTGCAGACCTTCGCGAGCGGCCTGGGCGGCGACGGCGTTAGCTAGATTGCCTGTGGACGAGCAGCCGATGGTATCGAAGCCGAAGCGCTTGGCGGCGGCGATGGCGGTGCTGACGACGCGGTCCTTGAAGCTGAGGGTGGGCAGGCAGACGGCGTCATTCTTGATGTAGAGATTAGTCGCGCCGATCTGGCGGCCGAAGCGGCGCGCGGTTTGCAGCGGCGTCATACCGGTGGGGAGCTCGGATTTGTAACCGTCGGTGAGCGGAAGGAGGGCGGAGTAGCGCCACATGTTCTGCGGTCCGGCGGCGATGCTGTCCCGTGTGACGCGGCCGCGGAGCTGGTCGAGATCGTAGGCGACCTCGAGTGGGGAGTAGCAATCTTCACAAATAGAAAGCGGCTGGTTGCCGTAGCGGCGGCCGCATTCGCGACATCGCAATTCGTAGACTTCACTCATGTGCAGCTCCTGTGCGGAGCGCCATAGCGACGAGCCTCGCGCCCGGTGGGGCGAGGGAGTGAAGAAATTGGAGTGGCGGAGGGAAGCAGCGACTCCGAATCTCATGTCCCCCGCTTGCGCGGGCGAGAGTTGACACCGGTACGAACAAACTGTCCGGTTGTCGTGGCGTCTCAGGGCTCGTCCCTCAGCCACTCTGCATGAAATTCGAGCTTGCCATGGGGGCCAAGCAGGAATGTTCCGAACATAGCATGGGGCGGGCGGGTGTGCAACTGGTCGGGGAAAGCAGGGACCAGGCACCAGGGACTAGGCACTCGCGAGCAAAGGCAAGAGCGAAAGAAGAAGCAGATCCTTCGCTTCGCTCAGGATGACAATATTTTTCGGGGGTACAGTCGTGTTTATCCGGCGGCTCCCATGGCACGCGCCATATCGAGGAGCTGTTGGACGCTGTTCCAGTTGCGGCCGGTGCCGGGGATGGCTAAGGCTTTTTCTATGGAGGCCCACTTGAGTTTTGGGCGGGCCTGGCCGTTGGGGAAGTAGGCGTAGACTTCGCGTTTGCCGAGCTTCACTTCTTCCGGCTCGGCGGGGACGGCGAGGACGGCCTTGCGGGCGGCTGCGGTCGGCACGTCGGCGAGAAACCAGCAGAGGAGCTTGCCGGGGTGAACGTCTTTGCGATCGGCGAATGGATTGGCAGCGATGACGGAGTCTAATTCGTCGGCGGTGCGGAGGACGACGCTGGAGGTGAAGCCGTATTTTTTCTCGATGGCTTTTTCGATCAGCGACGCGATTTTCTTCGTGTCCTTGAGGGTGGATTTGAAAACTACGTTGCCGCTTTGCACGTAGGTTTTTGCGTCTCGCAGGTCGAGGGATTCGTAGAGGGCGCGCAGGTCTTCCATCTTGACCCGACGTTTGCCGAGGTTGATGCCGCGCAGCATGGAAACATAGACCGCCATTGCGCAACAGTTTAACTACATATGTGCCCGGCGGGCGGGGCGCGGCGTAAAATTGCGCGGCGATAGAAAGCGGGGAGCATGAGCAGAATTGCGGGGAAGACCGCGCTGATCACAGGAGGCGCGCAGGGGATGGGGCGCACGGTGGCGGAGCTGTTGCTGGCGAAGGGGGCACGGCAGGTGATCCTGTGGGACATTCAGCCGGAGCTGCTGGAGCAGACCGCTACCGCTCTGCGAGCCAATGGATATGCGGTGGTGACGGACATCGTCGATGTGTCGCGGACTGAGGATTTGATTGCTGCGGCGGCGCGGGCGGAGGCGGTGGGGCCTGTGGATATTCTGATCAACAATGCGGGGATCATCGTCGGCAAGGAATTTGTGGCGCACACGCATGCTGACATTGACCGGACGATGGAGATCAACACGGCGGCGCTGATGCATTTGACGCGGGAGATTTTGCCGGGCATGCTGGCGCGCGGTGGCGGGCACATTGTGAACATTGCTTCGGCGGCGGGGATGGGGCCGAATCCGCGGATGTCAGTTTATTGCGCGAGCAAGTGGGCGGTGATTGGCTGGTCGGACACGCTGCGGGTGGAGATGCAGCGCGGCCGCACGGGAATCAAGGTGACGACGGTGACGCCGTACTACGTCGACACGGGGATGTTTGCGGGGGTACGGTCGCCGCTGCTGCCGCTGGTGAAGACGCCGAAGGCGGCGCGGGCGATTGTGCGCGGGATTGAGCGCGACCGCATATTCGTCCGCATGCCGGCGCTGATTTATGCGATGCCGCTGATGCGCGGTCTGCTGCCGGGGCGGCTGTATGACTGGGTGGTCGGCGATGGGCTGCGAGTGTATCGGACGATGGATCATTTTCGCGGCCGCGAAAAATAAAGCGGGCCGCCCGAAGGCGGCCCGCTGATTCGCGAGGGCAAATGGCTTATGCGATTTTTTCCAGCTGCTCGCTGCGCAGAGCACGCTCGCCGGTCTTGGTGCTGATGATCGGATCGGGCAGACGCAGGGCGTTGTAGATGAGCGCGGCGACGAGTGCGCCGAAGAGCGGGGCGACCCAGAAGAGCCAGAGCTGTTCGAGTGCCCAGCCACGGACGAAGAGTGCCGGGCCCAGGCTGCGCGCGGGATTGACTGACGTGTTGGTGATCGGGATGCCGACGAGGTGGATGAGGACGAGGACAAATCCGATGGGGACGCCGGCGAAGCCTACGGGAGCTTTGACGTCGGTCGATCCGAGGACGGTGAGGACGAGGAAGAATGTGAGGATGGCTTCCGCGAGAAAGGCTGCGGTCAGCGAGTAGCCGCCGGGGGAGTGGAGGCCGAAGCCGTTGGCGCCCAATCCGCCGAGTTGTGCGTGGTAGCCATCGGCTGCGCCCTTGGCGACAGCGAGGACTGCGCCGGCGCCGATGGTGGCGCCGATGCATTGCGCGATGACGTAGCCGACTGCGTCCTTGATGCCGATGCGTTTGGCGAGGAAGGCGCCGAAGGTGACGGCGGGGTTGATGTGGCAGCCGGAGATGGGGCCGATGGTGTAGGCCATGGCGAGCAGCGACAATCCGAAAGCGAAGGCGACGCCGGCGAAGCCGATTTTGCCGCCTGCCAGGACGGCGCTGCCGACGCCGCCGAAGACCAAGACAAATGTGCCGAAAAATTCGGCCGTGTATTTCCTCATGTAGTCCTCCAGTGGTGCATTGAAGTTGGCAGCGGAATCGGCTGGAGAAGAGTGAAGTCAGCCAGAACAACGTGCGGTCCGCTGGTGCAACGACGGCGGCATTACAACGCAATCGACGAGCAAATACAAGGGATTTCGCGTGAGCTCGCGGGCGGGCGATGGAAATTCATCAAATAGTAGAAAATGAAAACATGAGCGTGACGCAGGCACCGGAACGGACTGCTACTGGAGCGCGTGGAACGTCTGCGCGTGCGGCTGCGATGTGGCCGGTGCGGCTGGCGTGGGCTGCGCTGGCGGTGAATGTTGCGGTCGTGCTGTGGGGAGCATACGGGCGCGGGTTGTGGAAGCAAGTGGCCGCTTTGCAACGGCGTCGTCGTGCCGCACGGGACGTGGCACACGCTGGTCGAGTTCACGCACCGGGCGTCGAGCGGGATTGCGGTGATGATGGTGGTCGCGGTTGCGATTGCGGCTTTCGTGTCGACGCCGAAGCGAAATCTGGCGCGGTGGGGCGCGGGATTTGCGGCGCTGTTCATGTTCAACGAGGCGCTGCTGGGGGCGCTGCTGGTGCTGCTGAAAAAAGTGGCGATGGACCAGAGCGTGGGGCGCGCTGTCTATTTGTGCACGCATTCGGCGAACACGCTGCTGCTGCTGGGGGCGCTGGCTTGCACGGCTTACTGGCTGACTTTTCCAGCGGAGGCGCAGTGGGCTGATTACCGGCGCGGGCCGTGGGGGCCGCCGGTGGTGGCGTTGCTGTTGACGCTGGTGACGGCGGCGACTGGGGCGATTGCTGCTCTTGGGGACACGCTGTTTCCGGCGACGAGTCTACAGCAGGCGTGGGCGCAGGACTTTGCGGCGAATGCGCATTATGCGTTGCGGCTGCGAGTGTTTCATCCCATCAGCGCGACTTTGCTGGCGGTTTATGTTCTCTGGATGTTGGTGAAATTCAGGCCGGGGGCTGATGGGCTGGTGCGGCGTTTTATTTTCGTGACGCTGAGTTTGCTGGGGTTGCAATATGCGCTTGGTCTGGCGGACGTGCTTCTGCTTGCGCCGCTTTGGCTGCAGCTTCTGCATCTTTTTGGCGCGGACTTGTTTTGGATTGCGCTGATTCTGCTGGTCGTCCGCACGCAGGCGCGGTTGCGCGCCGCTTAATTTTATGGCGACGAAGAAGCTGGTTGCTGCCCCAATTGCAAAATCACAGGCCAAGTCTCCGCGGAGTGCAAAGGTTCAACCGGAGACGCAGGATCTCTTTCCGGCCAGCGATGTGCCGTTCGACATTCTGAAGCAGCCGGTGCCTGATCCGCTGCCGCGTCCGGGGAAAAAGAAACTTGGCGTGCACTTGTCGACGAGTGGTGGGGTGTCGACTGCGATTGAACGCGCGGCTCGGATTGGCGCGAACACGCTGCAGATTTTTTCCTCCAGCCCGCGGCAATGGAAGGGGCAGATCATTTCGCCGGAAGAGGCGGAGCGGTTGCGGGGGCTGCGCAAGAAATACAAGATTGGGCCGCTGGTGATTCATGCGAATTACCTGATCAACTGCTGCAGCCTGCAGCTGCACTTTCGCGGGCAGAGTGTGCAGGCGCTGCGCGGTGAGCTGGAGCGGGCGCAGCAATTGGACGCGGAGTTCCTCGTGCTGCATCCCGGATCGTGGCGTGGGATGACGCGGCATGAGGGACTGGTGGCTGCGGCGGAGTCGATTGAAGCTGCGTTCGAGGGGCTAAAAGGGAGCCCGGCAAATTTCACGTTGCTGATTGAAAATACCGCGGGCTCGGAATTTTCTCTCGGCGGAAGTTTTGAGCAGGTTGGGGAGCTGATCGAGATCCTGCGTCCGCATGCGCCGGTGGGGGCGTGCATCGACACTTGTCATACGCATGTCGCGGGATACGACGTTGTTACGGAGGCTGGTTACAGCGACACGATGGCTCAGATTGAAGCGACGATTGGCTGGAAAAATGTGCGGGTCTGGCACGTGAATGATGCGAAGGCGCAGCGCGGGTCGAGGCTGGATCGCCACCAGCAGATTGGCCGGGGGACGATCGGGCTGGCGCCGTTTGCGCGGCTGCTGAACGACAAACGCTTTGCGCATTGCGCGTTTGTTGCGGAGACGCCGGTGGATGAGCCGGGCGACGAGCGGCGAAACCTGGAAGCATTGCAGGCCCTAGTCAAGTAACTGGCTGAAGTCGCGGTCATCGCGAAATTGATGCCGATGCAGTTGCAAATGCCACTGCAAGCGGTCAGAATGAAGCCTCTGGAGGCTCGCATGACGCGTCGTTTGTTCCCGACACCCTGCCGTTTGCCGATACCACGCGGCATTCTTGCCACGCTTTTTCTTGTCATGATTTCCGGAGCCGCTGCTTCTGCGCAGGTCCCGCAAAGCTCGGTCATCCCTGGCATGGACAAGCAGTGCATCCTCAATCATCCATTTCGTGCGGACCTGACGATGGCGATGGTGATGGCACCGACTGCGGATAGCAAGACTGTAGATACGAAAGTGGGGTCCACCGAGGTTGGTGTTCCCGGCGAAATTCTCCGCGATTCAGAAGGGCGGCAGAAAATAGTCATGACCATGACGATGCCGGGAGGTAAAGAACCGGTCACCATGGTGATGCTGCTGGAACCGCCCGAGGGGAAGCTGCGAGTAATATTTCCATCGATGAAGATGATGACGACCCAGGAGATGCCGCAGGTGCATTGCGCGCCCACGGTCACGGAACCGGACTTCTCTGAAGTAACCAAGCAAGGCGGCGTCGTGACTTCGCTCGGCACGAAGGACTTTGGTGAACTGCGAGCTACCGGGTACAAGATCAGCATGGATGTCCCGCAAAAAGGAACGGAGCCACACCATGTCGACATGGAGCTTTGGGCGGACCTGACGGAACTCATTCCGGTCAGCCTTAGCGCGAAAAGCGGCGATATGTTTTCGATGGATATGCGGTTCACGAATGTGAAGCTGATCGAGCCTTCGCCGGACGAATTCAAATTGCCGGACGGATACAAAGAGATGAAGGCGCCCGAACCTTCGGGTGGGGCCGCGGTACCGGACGGGAAAGCAGCCGTGCCGGCGCCGGAGACGAAATCTCCCAACTAGTCTGTGGTTTGCGGCGCGCCATTACAATCAAGAGAAGATGGCGACGACTCCCCGACAGGCAAGCGACGGATCTGACTCTTCCACAAACGAGCGCGAGGGCCGCTACAATCCTGCGGAGATAGAGCCGCGGTGGGCTGCGCGCTGGGCGGCTGATCCGGCGTGGTATGCGGCGGAGGCTGAGTCTTCGGGCAAGAAGAAATTTTATGTGCTGGAGATGCTGCCGTATCCAAGCGGGCAGCTGCACATTGGCCATGTCCGCAATTATGCAATTGGCGACGCGCTGGCTCGATACATGTGGATGCAGGGCTACAACGTGCTGCATCCGATGGGGTGGGACGCGTTTGGCATGCCGGCGGAAAATGCGGCGCTGAAGAACAACACGCATCCGCGGGAGTGGACGCTGAATAATATTGCCGCGATGAAGCGTCAGTTCCTGCGGCTTGGATTCAGCTATGACTGGGCGCGGGAAATCACGACCTGCATGCCGGATTATTACCGCTGGAACCAGTGGTTTTTTCTGAAGATGTACGAGCGCGGGCTGGCGTATCGCAAGAAGGGGCGCGTCAACTGGTGCCCGCAATGTCAGACGGTGCTGGCGAACGAGCAGGTGGTTGACGGCCGTTGCTGGCGCCATGAAGAGACGGTTGTCGAGCAGCGCGATCTGGAGCAGTGGTATTTGCGGACGACGCAATATGCTGCCGAGTTGCTGGATGGACTCGACAAGATGCCGGGGTGGCCGGACAAAGTTCGCACGATGCAGCGCAACTGGATTGGCCGCAGTGAAGGCACGATGGTGGACTTCGCGCTGCTGCCGGATGCTGATCCGGAATCGAAGCCGACCGGCGACCTCATCACTGTATTTACTACTCGCGTAGATACAATTTATGGCGCGACCAGCGTGCAGCTGGCGCCGCAGCATCCGCTGGTTGAGCGATTTATCGCTGATGACAAGAAGCTGGCGGCGGAAGTGGAGACGCTGCTGACGGAGCAGAAAGCGGCGCGGGAACTGGGCGACGTGACGGCGCTGGAGAAGCGCGGCGCGTTCACCGGGCACTATGCGCGCAATCCATATAGCGGCGAGGCGGTGCCGGTGTGGGTGGCGAACTATATTGTGATGGACTACGGCACGGGCGCGATCATGAGCGTGCCGGCGCATGATGATCGCGATTACGAGTTTGCGCAGAAATATGGGCTGGAGGTTCGCGTGGTGGTGCTGCCGCGGCGCGATGGTGAGCCGGCGGCGGATGGTGCTCCCGAGGAGCCGATGCTGCCGTTCACGCGCGAGGATTCGCTGCTGATCAACTCCGGCGACTTCAGCGGGCTGGGTTGCGAAGAGGCGCAGGCGAAGATGGGAAAGCTCGCCGAGGAAAAGGGCTTCGGCAAGATCACGACGAACTTCCGGCTGCGCGATTGGGGAGTGAGCCGCCAGCGGCCGTGGGGCACGCCGATCCCGATGATTTATTGCGAGAGCTGCGGGATTGCGCCGGTGCCGGAAGATCAGCTGCCTGTGCTGCTGCCGGAGACCTGGGACTACAAACAGCAGGGATCGCCGCTGGGGAATATTCCGTCGTTCGTCAATGTGACGTGTCCGAAGTGCGGCGGCAAGGGGCGTCGGGAGACGGACACGATGGACACATTTGTCGATTCGTCCTGGTATTTCTATCGCTACACGGATCCGAAAAATGACTCTGCGCCATTTGCAACTGACATAGTTGCGTATTGGTTTCCCATCGATCAATACATTGGTGGCGTGGAGCACGCCATTCTGCACCTCATCTACTCGCGCTTCTGGACCAAGGTGATGCGAGACATGGGAATGGTGAAGAACGATGAGCCCGCCGAGCGCATATTCACGCAGGGCATGGTCATCAAGGATGGCGCGAAGATGTCGAAGTCCAAGGGCAACGTGGTATCGCCTGACGACATGATCGCTCGCTACGGGGCGGATGCGACGCGGATGTATGCACTGTTTGCGGCGCCGCCGGATCGCGATCTCGACTGGCAGGAAGATGGCGTCGCCGGGGTCAGCCGCTTTTTGTCGCGTGTCTATCGGCTGGTGATGCGCTACGCGGCGCGGGTGCGGGCGTTTCATGCGGGCGAGAAATCCAACGGGCCGGAACTGCCGACGGAGCTGCGCACGCAATTGCTGCGCAAGCTGCACCAGACGATTGAAAAGATGACGCAGGAGTTCAACGAACGCTGGCACTTCAACACTGGCATTGCCGCTGTGATGGAGCTGGTCAATGAAATGGTCGCCGCAGATGCTCAGCTGGAAAAAGCTACCGGGGATGATGAGGCGATTGCGCACATCGTGGAGTCACTGATCCTGATGCTGGCTCCGCTGGCGCCGTATCTCGCGGCGGAGTTGTGGGAGCAGGTTGGCAAATCCGATGCGCTATTGCGCGCGGCGTGGCCGGTTGCAAATCCCGTGCTGGCGGCGGAACAGTTTCTGGAAATTCCGGTGCAGGTGAATGGGAAGTTGCGCGCGGTGGTGAAGATGCTGGTGGGCGCGTCGGAAGAAGAGACGCTTGCGGCTGCGCTCAAGGATGAGAAGGTTGCCGCCGCGGTGGGCGATCGCGAGGTACTGCGCCAGGTCGTGGTGCCGCGCAAGCTTGTCAACCTCGTGGTGAAGTAGGATGGCGGCGGCCCTGGGACGGATTCAATCTCGCGGGACGCAATCTTTGCTTGGCACCCTGCAATGGTGTGCGCACCATTCTTCACTTCTTGGTTACGAATTGCTGTGGCGCTGGATGTTCGGCATTCCGGCGCTGTGGATTTGCTGGCAACAGGCGCAGCATGTCTGGGCGCTGGTTCCGGAGGAGCAGTGGTCGCAGCTCCGGCTGGTCGAAGGGGACCCGGTCAGGGCGTCGGCGGTGCTGGCGGTTCTGGCGCAAGCATTGTGGCCGACCGTGCTGGGAATTCTGCGGTGGCTCGTACCTGCGTTGATTGCGAGCTGGGCCGTGGTGTCGGGACTGGGGCGGTGGTT
>Ga0302326_10022948_pt1 | contig 12738 bp, 10 predicted proteins | sample Palsa_T0_3_FD_202264 | JGI IMG/M metagenome (GOLD analysis project Ga0302326, IMG submission 202264) | Peat permafrost microbial communities from Stordalen Mire near Abisko, Sweden - Palsa_T0_3 | ecosystem: Environmental > Terrestrial > Soil > Palsa > Peat permafrost | place: Sweden: Abisko... | reverse complement strand
TGGGCAACGCCGAGAGCACGGCGTTGATGTCGTGCACCTGGGGATAGGACGGCTTCCAGTGGGGGATCTTGTTCTGCGAGATGGCGGGCAACGACCCCCACAGGAACGTGGCCCACAGGCTGAGCAGCACCACCCCCATGACCGACAGGGCCCGCCAGCGCAGCCGAGTCAGGGCCGCGATGCCAAGAACGGTGCCCAGCGCCACCACCGGGACGACGGCCAGCGAATAGTGATACTGCAGCATGTGCTGGTACGGGAAATTGCTCAGCACGTTGGTGCCGATGACCAGTATTGCGATCGCCGCCACCCCGGGGGCCCGCAGGAACATCATGGCGCTGGGCACCAGCATCTGCCAGACATAGAACGGCCGGCTTTCACTGACCAAGTATTTGGCCACCTGCCCGGGCTTCTTGAGGGTATTCATCACCAGGCCGTGCAAACCGCCGAACGGGATGCGGTCGCCGTGCAACTCGGGAATGCCGAGGAATCCCTTGATGATCACCTGGGTCGCGATGAGCGCCGCCGCGATCGCGCCCAACATGATCCGCAGCCCCAGCCGGCGGTCGCGTCGGATCCACACCCACAGTCCGAGTGGCACCACCAACAGCGCCACGTCCTCCTTGACCAGCAGGCAGAGGACCACCATGACGATCAATAATCGGGGCCGCCAGGTGACGGCGGCGTAGATGGCAAAGCCGATGAACGGGACCAAGAAACATTCGGGATGGAACTGCTCGAGGTTCCCCCCCTGTAGAGCCGGATGAAGCAGGAAGGCGCCCGCCAGCAGCGTGGGCAGGATCGTGCCGCCCAACCGGTCGCGCGCCAGCAGGTACACGGGAAGCGCTCCCAGCGCCAATGACACCGATTGGAGCACGCACAGTGTCGCCACACTGGGATAAATCCAATAGAACGGGACTACCAATAAGAGAATGAGCGACGAGTGGTCGCCGAAAAGATCCCGCCCCATGATGGTGACAAACGGGGCGTGGAACCGGCTTAACAACCAGACGCCCTGGTCGTAAATCCCCATGTCGAAACCGGGCTGGCCATATCCCCGATAGATCTCAATGGTGAGCCGGCTGAAGTAGATGGCGTACGCCGCCATCAACCCGACGATCAGGAGGTGCGGCCGGACGTCGCGCACCCGGATGGCCCGGAGCCGCTCGATCAGACGGCGATCGGCACCGGCACCCTCAACCACAGCAGCACCGTCAGCCCCAGGCTCGCTCGCTTCGACCGCCGCCACCACGATCCCAGACGGTAGCCCGCCTTTCCCCACGGGGGTACGCCTTGCCATGATGCCGAGGTGCTCGACGAGGCAACGGCGCCAGGCGACGGCGAAGAGCCACCCCAAGCCGACCCAGCCGACCCGGCCGACCCGGCCGACCGAAGCCACCCAACCCGGGCAGCCCGGGGGCCGGCTGGCGTCTTGGCCGCCATGGTGGGGCTGTACTGGCTGGTGTTCGGCTTCCTCGTCTACCGCCAGCAGTCGAACTTCGGCACCTTCGGGTTCGACATCGGCATCCACGACCAGGGCATCTGGTTGCTCTCCCGAGGCCTCACGCCATTCGACACGGTCCGCGGACTCGACTATTTCGGCCACCACGTGAACGTGATCTCGTTGGTCTTCGTCCCCTTCTATTGGCTGGGCGCAGGACCCCATTTTCTCATCGTCGTCCACACCCTGGCCGTGGCCGCGGGCGCCGTCCCGCTGTGGCTCCTGGCCCGGGATCGGCTCCACAACGCCTGGGCGGCGCTGGTCCCATCGGCCGCCTACCTGCTGTACCCGGCCGTCAACTGGGTCACCTGGTGGGGCTACCACCCCGATTCGCTGTCCATCACGCCCCTCCTGTTCGCCTATTGGCTGGCCGTGCGGGGCAAGTGGCGCTGGTTCGCGTTCGCCGTGTTCGTCGCCCTCATGTGCAAGGAGGACATGGCCCTCTCGGTGCTCATGCTCGGACTGGTGGTGGCGTGGTGGCTCAAACCGGCCGACCGAAGAGACGAAAACGCGAGCCTCAGTCGACGGCGCAGGCGGGTCATCGGGATGGCCACGGCGCTGGTGGGCCTCGGGTGGTACGTCCTGTGCACCAAGGTCATCATCCCCTGGCGAGACGGGGGCCGACCTCCCTTCTACGACTCCTTCTTCTTCTCCCTCGGAAGGACCATCCCCGGCGCGATCTACAACGCCGTCCGCCACCCCAGCCGGGTGTGGCACCTGGCCCAGCTACCGGACCGCCGCACCTATTACCTCCAGATGTTCGCTCCGCTGGCCTTCCTCCCCATCCTGGCCTTACCGATCTTCCTGATCGGCGGGCCACAGTTCGGTGTCGACATAACGGCCCAGGCGGTTCAAGGCGCCACCATCAAGAGCCAGTACGCCAGCCTCGTGCTGGTGGGCGCCTTCTTGGCCACGGTCGAGGCGCTGGCGTTCATCGCTCGCCATTGGCGCCGGGCCGTCCCCGCTGCCCTGGTCGTCCTCACCGCTTCCTCCTTGGCCGGCGCCGTGGCCTGGGGCCTGTCACCGATCAGCACCCAGTTCGAGACCGGCGTGTGGTTGGCCCACAACAGCTTGAGCAGCGAGCTCCACACGGCTGTGCAACTGGTACCCGCCGGCGCAGGCGTCAGCGTCACCTATTACATGACACCCCATTTCACCCACCGCCAATATGTGTATGAGTTTCCCAACCCGTGGGAAAGCGTCAACTACGGCATCGGCGGCGACCAAGGTGACCCAGCCACGGTGCAGTGGCTGGTCCTCGACCGGTCAACGTTGGGGGCGCCGGAACAGACCTTGCTAGCCCAACTCACTGGACCCGGCGGAGGCTTCCATATTGTGTACAACGTCGATGGAATTGTGGTGGCTCACCGAGTCGCCAAGTAGGCGTGCTACTGGATCTGTTCGCTCGATTCCTTCGGCTCGGCGGAGACCACGCGGTACGAAAGACCGGCGCGATCCCAGCGCCGAGTCGTGGTTGCCCAGCGTTCAGCCAGCCGTATCGCCGCCTCGGGCGGGCGGGATTCTCCACCGGCACCTGAAGGTTGGTCTGCATCGGGCATCGATCGACCTCCCACTCTTGAAACGATTCACAACCTTAGGCAAGAGTAACCCATCGATATCAACCAGTAGGTTAAAGCTGCCTTAACGCTGTGTAACGGGGATCGGCGTCAAGCACCGCGTTTGACCAAGAGCCGGTTTTCTCGGCTCCGAACGGAAGGTCAGCCGACCGATTCCGTCAAGACGTCGACCAATCGACGACCCTTGCGAGCACCAAACTTCACCTTGCCGTCAGTCAGGGCGAAGAGTGTGTCGTCGCCGCCTCGCCCAACGTTGTTACCGGGGTGAAAATGGGTCCCCCGCTGGCGCACGATGATTGCTCCAGCTCGCACCTCGGTGCCGTCGAAGACCTTGACTCCGAGTCGCTGAGCAGCGGAATCGCGCCCGTTACGGGTTGAGCCGCCGCCTTTGGTCTTCGACATGGTTAGCCCTCGCCCCCGGTACCGGTGGTAACCGTGATGCCGGTGATCTCGATGGTGGTGTAGTGCTGCCGGTGACCCCAGGACTTGCGACCCCGAGTCTTGTTCTTATAGGTGAAGCCGTGGATCTTGGGTCCCTTGGCCTCGCCCACCACTCGGGCCGCGACCCGGCTCCCGGCCACGCCTGCGCCGGCCAACACCGTGTCACCGTCGACCAGCAGCACGGGCTCGAAGGTCACCTCGGTCCCTTCGGCCACGCCCAGCCGCTCGACGGCCAAGGTCTGGCCTTCCTCGACTCGCTCCTGCTTCCCGCCTGTTTTTATGACTGCATACACAAGAGGTTGAGCTTACCAGAGCAGCTGGGTCGTTCCACCCGAGAAGCCGGAACTTCAGCCCCGGGCCACGATCATCCATTCGATGACGGAGTTGTCGGCGGTGTTGAGGCCGCCGGTCGATTTGATGGACTGGACGGTGAAGCTGGTCCCGGTGGCGATGCCGCCGTCGACCAGGATGCCCGGGGTGCCGACAACGCTGCGGTAGCCCTTGTGGATGACCGAGTAGGTGGCATCGGCCAACGGTGTGGCGATGGTGACCTGCCCGCCCGACAGGGTGGCGAACCCCGACGCCTTGCCGTCAGGCAGCACGGGGCGGTTCAGGATCGTCTTGTCGGAGAACGACTGGGTGCCGAAACGCGGCGTGGCGGTGGCGGCCAGGAACTGGGTCATGTCGTTGCTCACCGGCATCGACATCGCCGCGCCACAGACCATGTCGTCGCAGATCATCGCGGTCGGCCCGCCCGAGGTGGGCAGGTAGTACACCCAGTTCGTGGTGCAGGTGTTGTCCTTGCTCAAAAACTCTGCCGTCGATCCGCCGACAAAGTCATAGGTCTTGTACAGCCCGGTGCCGGAGCCGCCGCCGAAGTAATCGTTGCCCTGGAACCGCAGGTTGGCGCCGCCGGTGATCCGCACACACGGCCCCCCCGAAGCGGAACCGGTGTTGACCCAGCCGCCGGCGAAGTGCTGGTCGCGGACGTTGCGCAACTCGATACCCGGTCCCCCACCGGTGATGTCGTCCAACACCACTTTGGACGCGAACGTCGGAATCGACAAGCTGGTGTTGCCCGTGGAGGCAATCAGGAACCCGGCGGTGGTCGACACGCCGCCCGAGGTGCCGCTCGAGTGACGGAAGTCGTCGATGTACAACGCCCCGCCCTGGCCGGCGGTCAGCGAACTGGTGATGACCAGCACATACTTGGTCGTGCCGACCCCGTTGCGGGCCGTCTGCACGTCGCGGATGGTCAACTCCAAGCCGGTGTTGCCGTTGATGGAGAAGAACTGGCCGGCGTCGAACAACCGCAGGTCCTCCATCCAGTTGTTGCCACCCTCGTTGAAGATCGACAGCGCCCCGCCTTGGATCCACAGGTCGCGCAACTCCATCCACCCCGAGTTCGGCCCCAGATGCACACCGGTGCTCGACGGGGCATACATGAGGTTGACCCCCAACCCGCAAACCCCGCCCCCATACGCGCCCTGGGCGCCGTTGGGCGGTGCGGTCGACGGCGACATATCGATCAATGGGCCCGAAAAGTCGCCGATCGGCGTCAACCATGTGCTCAGCTTCCCTTGGCCCTCAAAGGTCAGAGCCCGGCCGGCCTGAGCGTTGGAGATCGTGGCCGCGGGAAGGTAGACGTTCCCGGCGGGGAACACGATGTGGTCGCCCGGTCCGGCCGCCGCCAGCAGCCTCGTCAGACCCGCACCGTTGGCCGCCGCGGCACCCGGGAGATTCGCCAACAACCCCCACTGGCCGTTGGTCACATCCCACTCCGGCCCGCACCCCCGCCTGATCGGGCCGTTGAAGTCCTTGGCCACCGTGATCACTTCGACACCGCCACCGGTGGGAACGCCCTTATGGACCACATCGGCATCCGACGCCGCGGGCGCCCCCGAACCGGCCACCGGGGTGTCGGCAAACGCGGGCGACGGTGCCAACACCGTCGCCGCGCCCGCCGCCACCGCCCCGGTACCCAACAACTGCAGCAACCCCCGCCGCGAGACACTCTGATGATGCGACAAAGTTTGCATGCTTGTAGTGAACGGCCAGAAGCGCTGGTTCCTATAGCGAGAAACTACGCAAGGACGTGGTTCCAACAGTTCTGGGAAAAAGAAGCACTATCCACGCTGGTTTTTTCGGACAACTCCGCCCGATTCACCCACATGCGGGTGACAAAGTCTCGCCAAGGTTATGGCGACGATAAGTCAACATCTCACCGGGGTTAAAGAAGCTCCTCGTCCAGCAGGAAGCCTCGCCCACCACAGGTTGGGCACGACTCGGAGAACGACTCGACCAAGCCTTCCGAGACTCTTTTTCGGGTCATTTCGATCAAACCCAACTCCGAGATGTCGAACACCTGGGTACGGGTCTTGTCGCGTGACAGGGCGTCGCGAAACGAACGTGCCACTTCGGCCCGATTGGCCGCAATCTCCATGTCGATGAAGTCGATGACGATGATGCCGCCGATGTCTCGCAGGCGCAGCTGGCGCGCCACCTCTTCCGCCGCCTCCAAGTTGTTCCGAAAGACCGTTTCCTCCAGGTTGGAGGTGCCCACGTTCTTCCCAGTGTTGACATCGATGACGGTGAGCGCCTCGGTCCGCTCGATGATCAGCGAGCCGCCCGACGGCAGCCACACCTTGCGGTCGAGCGCCTTGTGCACCTGCTCGTGCACCCGATACCGCTCGAAGATGGGCAGCGGGCTGTCGCTGTCCCCGGCGTACTCCACCCGATCGGCCAGGTCGGGGCTGATGCTGGCGACGTAGTCACGGACCTCTTCGAACAGCTCGTGGTCGTCGATGACCACGCCCCGGTACTCGTTGTTGAACTCCTCGCGGATGACCCGCACCGCCATGTCGGGCTCCCGGTAGAGCAGGGCGGGAGCCTTCGACTGCTTGGCCCGGGCGTCGATGTGCTCCCACTGGCGCAGCAGGCGGGCCACGTCGCGGCGCAGCTCATCCGCCGTGGCGCCCTCGGCCGCGGTGCGCACGATGAGGCCGTGGCCCGGTGGCCGGATGTCGTCCAGGATCCGTCGAAGCCGCTTGCGCTCGTCATCGGCCAGGCGCTTGGAGATGCCGTAGGTGTCGCTGGACGGGATGAGCACGACGAAGCGTCCCGGCAGCGAGACCTCCTGGCTGAGCCGGGCGCCCTTGGTGCCGATCGGGTTCTTGGTGACCTGGCACACGATCGTCTGGCCGACCCGCAGCAGCTGCTCGATGCGTGCCTCGCGCGGCCCGCCGCCGCGGCCCCGACCCGACTTGCCGCCCGATTCCGACTCGATGTCGTCGCGGTCGTAGCGAATGTCGCCTCGGTACAGGACGGCGTTTTTCGGCGTGCCGATGTCGACAAACGCCGCCTCCATACCGGGCAGGACGTTCTGGACCCGGCCCAGATAGACGTTGCCGTCGATCTGGGTGGCGTCATCGGCCGGCCGGGAGACGTAATGCTCGATCAGCGAGCGCCCTTCCAGCACCGCGATCTGGGTGGCGTTCGGCTGGACGTGAACCAGCATGAGATAGCGACCAACGGGCCGGCCCTTGCGTTCCCGGCCCCGCTTGCGCTCCAGGGTCTCGGGATCGATCTCCGCCAGTTCGTCGACCGCCCGATCGGTGCTCGACCCACGGCCACCGCGACCGCCTCGACGTCGCCGTCGCCGCCCCTCCGCCCCTTCCTCACTCGCGTCGCCCCGATCCTCCACGCCGCCGCCCGTGCCGGCAACCCCGGATGGCCCGGATCCACTGTCCCCCGAAGCTGACCGATTACCCGACCTCGACGCACCCACGTTGCCCGAACCGGACCCCGAGGAAAAGCCGGGGCCCGCCGAACCAGGATCAGACGAGTCGGGCCCCGATGGACCAGAACCGGACGAACCGAGCCCGGAACGACCGGCCCCCGACGCACCGCGCCCGGAAGAACCAGTCCCACCCGAACCAGACAAACCAGGGCCGCCCCCGCCCCGGCCACCTGCGCCCCGTGCGCTCGGGCCGGAACCAGGTCCTCGCCCAGTTTCCTTGCTCCTTGCTCCGCGGCCATCCCCCCGCTCTCCGGGCCGGGTCGAGGCGGGCTTGCTCACGGTGGGCGCGGGGCGGCTATCGCCAATCTTGGGCTTGGTGGGTAACGGGGTCGTACCGGGCGGTGCGCTCCCCATCGCCTCCCCCGGGTCAGACTCCGAACCCTCCTCGTCGTGGTCGCCCGCAACCCCGCTCGACGTCGAGCGGCTGCGGTTGCGCCCCCCTCGCGAACCTCGTCGGCGGCGCCGGGCCGGAGAATCAGCGTCCGTGGCAGATGACGCCCCCTCCGATTCCGGGGCAGACGCCTCAGTGACCGGCGGGCTGTCCGGGACGGGGCGGGGCGGCGCAGCCGGCGGGCCATCTGGGCTCGCCGGGAGGTCGGGTAGCGCGTCGGACATTGTGATGATCCCTTCTCATGACGCACGCACCAGTGCGTGCGGCGCGTCCGTCGCGGCGAGCGGAGCCGCTAGGGGCTCCCACTGCGCGCCGTCGCGCTCGATCCATTGATGAAGCCTGCGCACGAAGCGCTCTTCCAGGTCGGCCCCCATGGCCGCGACAAGCTCCGTGGGCCGGAGGCTGCGGGGCTGGGTAGCCAGGTCACATTCCAGCCATACGCCGTCGTCGGTCTCCTCGACCAGCCGGACGGACAAGATGGCAGGCCGAATATCCTCGACGACCTCCCGGCCTTTGCGGGTCCGGGTGACAACAAGTGATTCGGCAGAAAGCAATCGCTCGACTCGTTGGCCGATGTCGGGCGTTGGGGCACCCGGCTCGACCGGGGCCACGGCGAGGCGCCAAGTGCACGCCGTGACTTCTTCTTGCAGGGACAGCGCCCGATCGGCAATCGGGGCGATTGCAAGGACTGCGACACCCTCGGGCAAGGCGGCTGTAAGGCCACCGGTCAAGGCCTCGATGTCAACTTGAGCCTCGTCGCCCTCAGGCAAGCTCAACTCGATGTCGAGGTACTCGGCCAGCGATTCGTAACCGGTGGAAAGGGCCAGGCCGAAGCTGACCTTGGGTCGGGGCGAGAACCCCTGTGAGTAGGCGAGCGGCAGGCTCTCCCGGCGAAACGCCCGCTCCCACATGCGAGCAGTGTCTCGGTGGCTGGTCCAGCGGACCTTGCCCAACTTGGCGAATCGGATGCGCAGCCGGCTCATCCGGCCGCCCCCACGACTGTCGCCCCCACCGCAGGCCGGCCGGGACGGCCCGGCAACAGGGACACCGGAACAAAGCCCCCGGTGGCCAGGTCCTGCCCCGTCCCCTGGCTGCCACCGGCGGGCGGAACCGGAGACGCCACCACGTGCTCGATCCCGTATTCGGTGCACGCCCCACAGTCGTAGCAAGGAGTCCACCGGCAATCGGGCAGGCCGTGCTCGGCCAGCGCCTCCCGCCAGTCCTGCCACAGAAAATCGCGATGCAGGCCGGCCGAGATGTGGTCCCACGGGAGGACCTCATGCTCGTCGCGATGGCGCTCGACGTACCACTCGATCGACAGGCCGTGACGAGCCATGGCCTCGTCCCACAACGAGATGTTGAAGTGCTCCGACCATTCCTGGAACGTCCCGCCGGCGCGCCACACATCTTCGATGACCGCCCCGATGCGCCGATCGCCTCGGCTGGCAATCCCCTCGGCCAAAGTTGCCCGCGGATCGTGCCACTTCAACTGGACCCCTTTTTCCCCCTTGGTGGCATCTCGGAGCAAGTTGATGCGCCGCTGCAGCTCGGGCGCACCGACCTGGCCGAACCACTGGAACGGGGTCTGAGGCTTGGGCACGAACCCGCCTACCGATGCCGTGACCGACGCCGCCTTGGTGTGCTTGCGCCCGACCGAGACGCAGTTGCGGGCCAACTGGGCGATGCCCAGGGTGTCGGCATCGGTCTCGGTGGGCAGGCCGGTCAGGAAGTAGAGCTTCACCCGACGCCAACCCTGGGAAAACGCCGAGTCCACCGCGCTGTACAGGTCTTCCTCGGTGATGAGCTTGTTGATGACCTGGCGCATCCGCCACGTGCCGGCCTCGGGAGCAAAGGTCAAGCCGGTACGCCGCGCCTTTTGCAACTCGTTGGCGATGCCCACGGTGAACGCATCCACCCGCAGGCTGGGCAGGCTGACCGACACGGGGCTGGCCCCCGGTGTAGCCGTACCGGGAACGGTGAGGCCGGTGCACATGGGGTCACCAATGATCCCGCTCACCGCCTCTTTGATCCCCGAGTAATCGGCGCTGGACAGTGAGGTCAAGCTGACCTCGTCATAACCGGTACGGCGCAGGCCGTCGCGCACCATGCGGCTGACCTGTTCCGCCGGGCGCTCCCGCACCGGTCGGGTGATCATCCCGGCCTGGCAAAAGCGACACCCCCTGGTGCAGCCCCGGAAGATCTCCACGTTCAGCCGGTCGTGCACCACTTCGGTCAGTGGCACCAGCTGGTGCTTGGGGTAGGGCCAGGCGCCCAGGTCTGCGATGGTGCGCTTTTGCACCGAGGCGGGCACGTCGGGATAACGCGGGCTGACCTCGACCAGGCGCGGGCCGTCGTAGGTGACGTGGTACATGGACGGGACGTAGACGCCGTCCACCGCGGCCAGGCGACGCAGCACCTGCCGGCGGGAACCGGGGGGGCGAGTCGACCGCTTCCACTCGGCTACCACCTCAGTGACCTCGGCCACCACCTCTTCGCCGTCGCCGATCACGAACAGGTCGACGAAATCGGCCAATGGTTCGGGGTTGAACGTGCAGTGGCCGCCGGCGGCCACCAGCGGGTGGGACTCGTCGCGGTGCTCCGCCCGGATGGGGACCGCCGCCAGGTCGATGCAGTTGACCACGTTGGTGTAGACCAGCTCGGCCGACAGGTTGAAGGCCAGCAGGTCGAACTCGGCCGCCGGTCGGTGACCGTCCACCGAGAACAACGGCACGCCGCGCCCCCGCATCTGCGCTTCCATGTCGGTCCACGGGGCATATGCCCGCTCGGCCGCGCTGGCAGGGTTCTCGTTGATCAGCTCGTACAGGATCTGGAGGCCCTGGTTGGGCAGGCCAATCTCGTACGTGTCGGGGTAAATCAGAAGCCAGTCGACCCGGCCCGGGCGCGTCGAAGCGTCCGGCACCACCATCCCGTCTTCACAGCCGATGTAGCGAGCCGGCTTCTGTACCCGCGCGAGAAGCGGTTCGATACGTGGCCAGAGACTTGTCATCTCCCGCGCCAGTGTAGCGGGCTACCCCATCTCCCCCACCGACCGGGGGAGCGGGCCTAGGCTGGCCGACGTGGCACACCCTCTCATGCGGGTGATGTCTGCTGCGCTCATCGGTTTCAGCTGCCTGTTCGTGGTAGTGACCGGACATGCCACCGGGGCGGTGGCCCAGACCAACAGTTGCCTGCCCCCGCCCAACTTGATCTTCAGCGAGGTGGCGCAGGTGCTCGGTACCAACTCGCTGTTGTGGTCGGACCTGCAGCAGGTCGAGGCGACAGACGCGGCGGAGGGAACCACAGGAAGCGGCCAGGTGATCCAGGACATGTTGGCCACGATCGACCGGGACGGGTACCAGTGGGACTGCGCCAGCGATCAACTCCTGGTCGACGCCGCCACCCCCACCGCCATCGGCGGCTCGGCCCACGCCGAGTCCGGCGCCGACCCGTCCACCGCACCGGGAAGCGGAGCGACGGCCACCACGCCTACTGCTCCCCCCGCCAGCGACAACAACAACACCGGCGTGACTGCCCCCTTGGGCTTGGCGTCGGGTCCCACGGGCAGCGGATCCAATAGCCACGTTCCCATCTACCTGCTCGGGGTACTGGTCGTGCTCACCGGAGCCCTGATCGTGTACGCCGTGCGCCGCTCGATGTCCCGCCGCTGATCAGCTGCCCTTGGGGCGGCCCCGCCGGGCTGCCCAACTAGCTGTAGCGGCGCATCTGGACGTTCAGGACCAGGCCAATGGCGGCGAAGGACGCCACGATGGCTGATCCCCCGTAGCTCATGAAGGGCAGGGGTATGCCCGCGATGGGCATGATGCCCATCGTCATCCCCACGTTCTCGAAGATCTGGAACACAAACATGGCCAGCACCCCGACGCAGATCAGGGTCCCCGTGGCGTCGCGCGCCGTGGTCGCGGCTCGCCAGGTGCGCCACACCATCAGCACGAACAGGCTCAGCAGCAGGGCGCAACCGATGAGCCCCAGTTGCTCCCCCACGGCGGTGAAGATGAAGTCCGTCTGCTGTTCGGGCACATACGACAGGTTGGTCTGGGTCCCCTTGAACAGGCCCTTGCCGTCGACGCCCCCCGAACCAATGGCGATCTTGGACTGGTTCAGGTTGTACGTGGCCTCGCTGTTGCTGCTCGAGTCCAGGAACGCCGTGACCCTGGCTCGTTGATACGCCTTCAGCACACCGAAGTGCAGCACGGCGGCGACGGCTATGACCCCGACACCCATCAGGATGGCGAGGTGCCGGGCTTTCACACCCCCAACCAACAGCACGCCGAACAGAATGGCGGCCAGCACGAGCGCGGTACCCAGGTCGGGTTGCTTGTAGATCAGGGCGAACGGCACAGCCGACAGCGCCAACACGATGCACAGCTCGCGCCCGCCCATTTTTCCCTTGTAATTGGCGCAGATGGCGGCCAGCCCGATGATCAGGGCGATCTTGGCGAACTCCGACGGCTCCAGCTGGTAGGGCCCGACCTGGAACCACGCCTGGGCGCCCAGTGCCCGCTTGCCCAGCGGCGACAGGATGGCCAGCAGAGCCAGCACGCTGCCGATGTAGAACACGGGGGCAAAATCGCGCAGGCGCCGGTAGTCGATGAGCATGGTCAGGCCCATGACCACGACGCCCACCACCACGAACACCGCCTGTCGCTTGAGGTAGTACCCGGGATCGAGCCCTTCGGACAGCAGGTTGGCCCGGGTGGCGCTGTAGATCATCAGCAGGCCGAAGCCCGAGACCCCGATGGCGGCCAGCGCCAGGCCGAAGTCGACGTGACGCCACGGCGCGGCGGGCGTCCGGCGCGACGACCCAGACATGCCCACGCTGCGCCGGGATACGGGGACCGATGCCATCAGTCCTTGCCGCCCGACTGAATCTGGACCTGCCCTGGATTCGGGCTCAGGTTGAACAACCCCTCGTAGATGCGTCGCACGACCGGTGCCGCGGCATCGGCACCGTAGCCCGATTGCTCCATCAATGCCACGACCGTGAACTGGGGATCGGTGGCCGGGGCAAAAG